>ENA-OWPI01000429-OWPI01000429.1-marine-metagenome-genome-assembly--contig:-NODE-429-length-59082-cov-6.967613_pt1 | contig 59082 bp, 42 predicted proteins | sample MGYA00238138_ERZ651775 | MGnify/ENA primary metagenome ERZ651775 (study PRJEB26906, sample SAMN06265043) | marine metagenome | isolation source: Helgoland LTER site | place: Germany:Helgoland, sampling...
TTTATACAGTGGAATCCAGGGTTGGATAATTCTTATAATTTTCTTTGGAGTACTAATGACATTTCTTCAACTCTTGAAATCTCTTCTGAAGGAGAATATTCATTGATTGTTACCGATGATTTGGGCTGTCTGGCCTATTCCGATACATTATACTTTAATCAAGATTTGTTTCCGGAAACGATATCCTTAGGACCCGATACTTCATTATGCTCCGGTAATTACATAATATTTGCAAATGGTTATAATGAAACTGAGTCCTTCCAGTGGTCTACAACGGATACTACGCAGGCGATAATTATTGAAAATAGCGGACTATACGCTATAGAGGCAACCAATTCAAACGGATGCATTGGACAAGATACTATACAAATCACAATAATCGGAACCGCCCCTTCCCTATCCTATTCCATAGAAAATGAAATATGTCAAGGGAGTGAATTCAATTTTTCAGAAAGCAGCACAGTTCCTCCGGGTAATAATATATCTGAAGTGGTTTGGAACTTTGGTGAAATGGATAGTATCTATTCCAGTTCAGGTACACAAAGCTATGCGGATTCGGGTATATATACTGGATTTCTGGAAGTTTCGACGTTAGAAGGGTGTTCGAATAAAGAAATCTTCGTTATTGAAGTATTTCCAAAACCGATCATTAGTTTCGTAACCACAAACTATTGTCCCTATGAAGAAATAGACTTTACTCCATCAAACAACTATGCCGTCCCTTTAAATTCATTTAGCTGGAACTTTGATCAGAATGGCAATACAAGTACAGAGCATTTTCCCTCATATTCTTATGGCTTAACTGGAAACTATGATGTTGAGCTTGTTGCTATTGATTCCAACAGTTGTATTGATACAGTTGTACAATCCGTATACGTTCAACCTGCGCCCGTTGCTGACATCTACATTGTAAACCCTTGTGAGCTGAACGCATTGGAAATTTCGGATAATAGTAGCATCACTGATACATTTTTCATTGTAACCTACGCTTGGAATTATGGTGACAATACAAACGCTATTAATCCTACCGAAGAAAAATCATTTGAAGAATATGGAGCATATACCGTTCAACTCGTTTTGACAGCGAATAACGGATGTGTAGATTCTACCGAGCAAAACATAACTGTTCATCCCAACCCTATTCTAAATTATGAAGTAGGTCCAGCGTGCATGAATACTTGGACCAACTTATCCGATTTATCTGAAATCCCTCTCGGATCCTTATCAGAAAGCAATTGGTTGATCAACCTTCAATTTTCAGACAATCAGACAAATACAGCATTTAAATTCCCAACCAAAGGTATTCAGCTGATTGCCTTACAATCAACAAGTGATCAGGGCTGTGTCAGAGATACTTCTTTTACAATTGATGTAGCTGAAGAATTATCTGCCGAATTTACAGTAACCCCAAATACACTGATTACAGAAACACCGATGCTCTTCACTAATCAAAGTTTGAATATAGATTCAGCATACTGGGACTTTGGGAATGGAAATGGCTTAGAGTACAATACAAATAACCTCAATGAGGTAATTTATGAAAGTAACCTTAATGGTTCAAGTATAGATGTCATGCTCATTGTGAATAACCAACTGGGATGTCGTGATACATCCGTTCAAACGTTTACCATAAAAGAAGCTTTTTACGATTTGGCAATAGAGACGATTTTTGTTCAAGATATTAATGGATATCTAACCGTAGGCGCCGAAATTCAAAATCTCGGATCAATTCCCCTTGAAAATGCAGATTTATTCCTTAAAACGCCGGAAAATGGCTCCATTCAGGAATCTTGGACAGGAAGTATCGCACAAGATGCAAGCGAAATCTATATTTTTAATGCGCACCCTACATCCTATATCTCTTCACAAGACGAAACAGATCGGTATGTTTGTGTTGAAGGTATTGGGGTAAATTCTCTTGGATCTCCCGATGTTAATCCAAATAATAACACGACTTGTAAGAATATAGAAAGTACTGGATTGATTGTTTTGCCTATTTATCCAAATCCAACGGAAGACGATATTACCATTTCAATTTTACTGACTGAATCTTCGGTACTAAATATTGAATTGGTCGATCAAAGCGGAAGATTAATTTACAGTCAGAATAACCCCGAAGGTCTTGAACCTGGGATACACAACATTCAGCTTCCTTTTTCTCAATTAAACAAAGGAATCTATTACGTTCGGGTATCCGATGATGCCACTACCCTTTTGGAAAAAATAGTGAGGCTTTGATTTTACTTCTTATGAGTTAATCAAACCATTTCAACTTTGGTGCATTTATAAATAAAGAATTCATTCATGAAAAAACTACAACTCCTCTCCTACTTCATCTTGACCAGCTTCCTAATCATTGGACAAAGTAAATCTCCAACCTGCTTTAAGAGAGATCGTGGACACAATTACAAAAGCAATTCATTATCTGTAAGTCAAATTGCCGAAACAGAAAAATACGATGTAACTTTTTACTACCTTAATTTGAGTATGACCAATACCAGTACGGATCTAGGAGGTAAAGTGGCCATGTATGCAAAAGCCAAAGAGCCCTTGGATTCTGCACTTTTTGAACTTTATCCAACTTTCAATATTTCAGGGATTACCGTAAATGGACAATCTGTAAATTACAGCAGAGTTAACTCTGCGATAAAAGTGCCCGTAAATGCACAAGTAAACGAACAGTTTATCATCGAAACGACCTACGATGGGACACCGCCAACCGCAGCAACAAATCCTCTAGGTGGAGCAGGAATGTCTCAAGACAACTCGCCTACTTGGGGCAATGAGGTCGTTTGGTCGCTTTCCGAACCCTTTTCGGCATATGAATGGTTTCCTTGTAAACAAAGCTTAACAGATAAGGCAGATAGTAGCTATTTTTATGTCATTGTCCCTTCCGATCTAAAAGCAGGATCCAATGGAGTCTTGGAACAGGTGACAGACTTGGGTAATGGTTATAGCCGATATGAATGGAAACACAGACACCCCATTGACTATTATTTGATTTCCGTTTCGGTATCAAATTATGTGGATTATAGTATTTATGCCAATCCTCCAGGAGCTCCGAACCCAATACTTATTCAGAATTACATATATGATAATCCCGAGACTCTGCCCTATTTCCAAGATGACATTGACGAGACAGTGGATTTTATGGAGCTATTTTACGAATTGTATGGCCCTTATCCATTCGAAGATGAAAAATACGGCCATTGTATGGCACCATTTTCTGGTGGAATGGAGCATCAAACGATGACCACTCAGGGATTTTTTAACAAAGGATTAACCGCTCATGAACTTGGACATCAGTGGTGGGGTGATCACGTGACTTGTGCTTCTTGGTGCGACATCTGGATCAACGAAGGCTTTGCTTCTTACAGTGAATACCTCATGCTTGAAAATCTATACCCTAATGAAACCAATGGTCATATGGAGGATGTTCATGACAATGTAATGAGTCAAAACGGCGGAAGTGTATGGGTACTTGACAGTCTTAATGAAAATAGAATCTTTAGCGGAAGACTCACCTATGATAAAGGTGCTGCAATTATTCACTCTATGCGTTACATGATTAATAATGATGCTCAGTTTTTTCAAATATTGAAAGACTTTCAAAATGCATACGCAGACGGGACTGCATACGGGGTTGACTTCAAGAATGCACTTGAATCTGCTTCGGGGATGGATTTTACTGACTTTTTCGAGCAATGGTATTTTGGTGAAGGCTATCCGACCTATTCTATCGAATGGGAACAAATTGAATCAGACCTAAGCATTCAAATCAACCATACAAGTTCAAAACCCAATATAACTCCAACATTTACAAGTGACCTAGATGTGAGATTCCAAAGACTAGGACTTCCCGATACCACAATTCGTTTTTCAATATCAAGTAATAACGAAGTATTTAACATTGATGGTATTGGTTCTATAACTGGAGTCATAAGTATAGACCCTGAAAACTGGATAATAAATGAATCAGGATCAATTACCGGAAACGATATCACAGGATTAAACCCTGTAACTGATGTAGAAAAAATATACTTTAGCCCCAATCCATCAGATGGTGTTTTTTACATTGAAAATTTAAATTCTCTTGCACATATTATTGTCAGGGACATGAATGGGAAAATTAGAAAGCAAAAGGATGTATTGCCAGGAGAATTGATAGATATTAAAGAATTAGGTAAAGGGTCTTATTTGATTGAATTACAAACATCTAAAGACGTAAAAAGACTAAAACTGATCACGTTTTAACCCCTTACTCACTCAAAGCTCCTTCTTTCAATGAGAAAGGAGAAATCAAAACCCTTTTTACATTTAATTGCTGTAGTACCCAACGTGTTTTCACAGCCGCAAAAGGAGCCATTTTTTTTCGAATAGGAATGATAAACTCATTTTGGTTTCGTTCATCTTGAGTTGAAAAAATCAAATCATCCAGCGACTCCATAAATGGTTGAACTTCAAGCTCCATTGTTTCTGTAGAAAACGGATACCTTTTCTTATGAATCAATTCGTAAAAAGTTTCAAAGGTACCTGATGAACCGATAAGGCACTCCACATTTTTATTCAAGAAAAATCCTTTCGATTCATTTTCAATATAGCTCTCAATCTTTTCCACATCTGATTTCGTAAAAGGATCGGAGCAAGAGAAAGTTTGATAGAGTCTAGAAACACCTATCTTCAAAGAGATAAGGTCACCAATACCTTTTTGATTCGCGCGAATAAACTCTGTGCTCCCTCCTCCAATATCCATAATCATTGATTCCGACTGAAAGTCGCAACACATTGAAACACCCTGGAAGATAAATTTGGCCTCTTGCTTGCCATCAATAATCAAAACATCTCTACCCACCTCTTTTTTAACAAGCTCTAGAAAGGCTAAGGAATTACTCGCCTCTCTTACTGCTGCTGTTGCAATAAGCCTGACGTCGGCAACTTCAAATTTCTTGATTTTAATCTCAAACTCGATGAGTGCTTCTATTGCTCGAAACATTGCATCTTCAGTTATTACACCTTTCGTTATACCCCCCATTCCAAGAGCCACGCCTCTTTTGCTTGAATAAACAATCTTTAATTCCTCGGGTGTATGTTCGGCTATTAATAAATTAAAGGTATTGGTGCCAATATCAATAACACATTTTCGCATTAATCAGATTTAAGCCAAGTAAATATTTTCTTTAACGATAGTGTATGGCCATATTCCAATATACCCCCACGAAAGATTCGACTCGCAATATAAAGCATTAGGCATGCTGAGACAAAAAGAATAATCAGAGAAACAATGAGAAGGTAGCCCGTTCCTTCTGGATATCCTTGACAAATTTTCACCATCAAAACTACGGGTGATGTAAAGGGAAAAAACTGGCAAAAGCCAGTGAAATCTGATTCAGGATGTAAAACTGTAAAATAACCTGCATAAAGGGAAAACAATAATAATGCAATAACAGGAATTGAAAATTGTTGACCATCACTCTCCGATCCTGTTCCTGCTGCTATAAAACTGAAAAATGAACCATAGAAAAAATAAGCCAAAACAAAAGTGATGAAAAACACAGGTAAAATGACCACAAGGTTGAGTCTATCATAAATCAGGTCAATCATTTCATTTTGATGTAAATCATTGAACTGACCATATAAAACATCCGTTCCCTCATTAAGCTGCATATGGATGTAATCGTCCGACATAAAAAATTCTGTAAAAATATAATTTTGAAAAATCCATAAACCTAGTCCAACGATACTGAACCACACAAAAAGTTGGAATACGGCAGAAAGCGCGATACCAATCATCTTTCCAAGCATCAACTGTCGGGGCTTTACCACAGATACAAGTACTTCTACAATTCGATTTGATTTCTCCCTTGAGATGCCTCTTAATATTGACATTCCGAACATGAGAATGAACAGAAATATCATAAACCCAAAGAATAATCCAGCCCACCCTTCTGTATTTGATTCTATACCTGTTGGATCATCAATATTTCGAAAATCCATATTTAAGGGTTGTTTGATTTGACGAAACCGGTCCACTGTAAGATCAGTGAATTCTTTGACCATCACCTCTTCAACTCGCCTCTCCACATTAAATTTCATTACATTTTTAATATCAGCTGACAAAAAATCTCTGTAGAAGACAAACACTTTTTTATTATTGAGGACCTTTTCATTAACCTCGACTAAAACATCATATTTTTGATAATCCTTCCCTTTCTTGAAATCACCTAATTCAAGATAACCATCTATAAAGTAATAGTTTACACTTTTACTTTCCTTGGATGAAATCACACCATCCATAATGTTTCCGGGGTCAGCAATTAAAACATTCAGCTCTTTTTTTCCTTCATCGTTCGCTTTAACAAGGAAATAAGCAAGAGTCAAAACCATTAATGGCCCAATCAAAAGCATCATAAGAAAGGATCTATTCAAAACCCTTTCCCGAAACTCGCGCATTGCTATAATCCAGCTTTGTTTCATTGATTTACTTTTCCGTTATTCACCAATTCTAAAAATATTTCTTGCATGTTTGGTTTCTTCCTAGAGACATATTCTATACTGACATGCCCTTTAAGGTTAGAAATAAGATCATCAACAGACCTCTGCCCTCTCTGAGCGAGCAAGGCTTCAAATAACTCCTCCTCTATTTCATCCTGATCTACCAATTCAAAATCTGTCCATAAGGCATTGGCAAATGCCATTTTTGTGCCTCGATATCTAACCACAAATTCTGTGGAATGATGTTTTTTGTTCAATTCAGAAAATGATGAATCTGCTATTTTCACCCCATGATTCAATAATAAAACATTAGAGCATACATCTTGAACACTTTGCATATTGTGTGTACTCAAAAGAATCGTTTTGCCCTTGTTTTTAAGGGCATTAAGCTCTGACATGATTAAATCGACATTAATTGGGTCAAAACCACTCAAGGGCTCATCCATGATGATGAATTCGGGATCATGAACCAAAGCCGCAATAAACTGCACTTTTTGAGCCATTCCTTTCGATAAAGAATGGATTCTTTGGTGCTTCCAATCCTTAACCTCAAATTTATCTAACCAGTAATCAATTTGTCGCTCGCTATCTGTTTTTGTCATACCTCGAAGACGACATAAAAAGGAGAGTTGATCTTTAACAGACATCGCCTTATACAAACCTCTTTCTTCTGGTAGATATCCCATTAATTTTAAATGAGATGGATTCAGTAATTCACCTTTATATCTGAGGTGTCCTGAACTGGGAAGAATCATTTGATTGATGATCCTAATAAGAGTTGTCTTTCCCGCTCCATTTGGACCAAGTAAACCCGTAATTTGACCACTTGGTATATGGGCTGAAACATTGTTTAATGCAAGCTTACGTTGATAAGATTTTGAAACTTCACAAATTTCAATCATAGTATCGTAATAATACAAAAAACTTGATTAGTTAATCCGCATCATTCCAAGTTTCTTTCAACGAAGTCCATTTGAATATTCGTTTATAAATCAAAAATAAGATAGGGAAAACGGCCAAAGAAATGAGTAAATCAAACCAGCTTAGCTCAGGAGGTGCCGTATTGACATAAATCGCATTAGTTTGAAATACTTGCCAGTCATTGGAAATCAATAAAGCCATAAATATGTTATTTGCAGCATGATAACCTATGGATAACTCCAGTCCATTATCATACATCGCTAAGAGTCCTAAAAACACTCCAGAAGCCACATAATACAAGAGGACATGATTTCCAATAGCCGCAATCTCTGGATTCCCTAGGTGCATCAAGCCGAACATAATACCTGATAGAATCACAGCATGCTTATTAGATCCTATTTTCATTTTTAATCCCTGCATTAAATATCCACGAAAAATAAGCTCTTCAATCGTGGTTTGAATGGGTATGATGAGCAATGCGATAATCACAAGTACCCAAAATTTAGAAAAGTCAAAACTCCAAATATAGGAGTCACTATAATAGATCTCGAAAAATGTTGTAATTGATAAAACGGAAAGAATCAAGAAAAAGCTAATTAAAACCCGCTTCCAATCAAAAGAATGTCTTGCTGTAAAAATAGACCTAATAGATCTCTTGTGAATATATTTAATCGACAATAGAAATGTCACAAAAACCAAAACAAAAGGGAACATCAGCCAAAACAAGACTCTATTCTTGCCTAAAACGGAAACAAAATGATCCATTGTAAGACCTGTTCCATCACCAATGGTTTCGTGAAAGCTATAATTGATAGATAAACCAAATGAACCTAAAATATAGGCCAGGAAAATAATTGAAATGGTCAAAACAAAAGGCTTTACACCTATGTCACCTGTTTTGCCCTGATCAATATATCTCATCATGAGAACATGTCACGCATTTTGGTAAAGAAGCCCTTATCCTTATTATCAGGATTTGGAATAAAGTTTGCGGAATCTTGAAGTTTTTCAATAAGCTCTTTTTCAGATTTTGTCAATTCAGTAGGCGTCCATATATTAATATGCACAAACATATCACCAGAACCATAGCCCTGAACATTAGATAAACCTTTACCTCTTAGTCTTAAAACCTTACCACTTTGAGTTCCAGACTCGACCTTAATCTTTGCCTTTCCCGAGATCGTTGGCACTTCAACACTTGCACCTAAAACGGCATCCATAAAACTCACAATGGCCTCGTAATGAACATTATCACCATCTCTTTTTAATTCAGCATGTTCAACTTCTTCGATAACCACCATCAAATCACCCGGAACGCCGTTAAAAGGACCAGCATTGCCTTTTCCTCTTACGCTTAGCTGCATCCCCTCTTCAACTCCCGCAGGAATCTCAATTTCAATAACCTCTTCTTGTCTTTTAAGACCATTTTGATCAGCGCCTGCAGGTTTTTTATCAATCATTTTACCTGCTCCATGACACACGTTACATGCGGACTGAGTCTGCATTGCACCGATAAAAGTTTGTGCCATTCTGGTTATCCTACCTGTACCCTTACAATTGGAACAAGTCTTAAAAGTTACACCTTCAGCATTAACGAGTTTATTGACCTTTATTTTTTTCTTGACCCCATTAGCGATATCTTCAAGTGTCAATTTCATTTTTACGCGTAGATTCGAACCTTTTACCACACGAGATCCTCCGCCTCTACTTCCTCCGAAGCTTCCTCCAAAAGCACCTCCAAAAACATCACCAAATTGAGAAAAGATATCATCCATATTCATTCCGCCGCCGCCGCCGCCGAATCCTTGGCCCATCCCTGCATGACCATATTGATCATATCGGGATTTTTTTTCGGCAGAGCTCAACACTTCATATGCCTCAGCTGCTTCTTTAAATTTATCCTCAGCCGAAGCATCACCAGGGTTTTTATCTGGATGAAATTTTAAAGCTAATTTTCTGTAGGCTTTTTTAATCTCTGACTCTGAAGCACTTTTAGAAACGCCTAAAACCTCATAATAATCTCTCTTTTGACTCATATACTTCAGTTTATTGTCCGACTACTACTTTAGCGTAACGCAAGACTTTTTCATTTAAAAAGTAACCCTTTTCTACATCATCTATAATCTTACCTTTAAGCTTTTTATCTTCTGTTGGCATATTGGCAACTGCTTCATGAACTTCGGGATCAAAAACTTCGCCTTTTGAATCCATTGGTTTTAAACCCTTTGTTTGAAGAATACCTTTGTACTTATTGTAAATCAAAGAAAAGCCTTCTTTAATAGCAACAACATCTTCTGATCCTTCATTATTGGTGATGGCACGCTCAAAATCATCTATGACAGGTATCATATCTTTTAATAAATCAGCATTTGCATTGTTTATGATATCTAACCTTTCCTTGTTTGTTCTTTTTCGAAAATTTTCAAATTCAGCGTAAAGTCTCAAAAAACGATTGTTCAGGTCATTATATTTATCTTCTGAAGTCTGACCCTCCTCCTCTTTTATGCTTGTGTCAGATTGATTTTCACTTGCTTCACTTACAGTCTCTTCATGTTTTTTAGAAACATTTTCCTTCTGCTCTTTCTCAACTTCTTTTTCTTTCTTGTTTTTTACTGCCATAGATACTTTGTTTAATGCATATTTAACTGACAAAGAACTTGCCACAATTGTTTTTAAGACATGCTGTCATATAATTGTCTATTTTGTACGCAAAAGTGTCAGAATTAAGTTGAGAATCAAAATAAAACAAAGCAAATATCCATATGTTTTCGGAGGAGTTTCAAAAGATAGTTGAATTTAGAAGAAGCAATAGAGCTTACAATTCAGAAATTGATGTAGAAGATGAAGTGATAGAAAAAAGCATCAAAAGAGCCATTTTAGCTCCAAACAGTAGCAACATGCAGCTTTGGGAATTTCATTGGATAAAATCACAAAAAGAGCTAGATAAACTGACCCCTTTATGCTTGAATCAGTCCGCAGCAAAAACCGCAAAACATATGGTTGTTTTTGTCACACGAAAAGACCTATGGAAATCAAGGGCCAAATGGAACTATGATAAAATAGTAAAGAGTATTGAGGGCAAGCCTGGTAAACTTCAAAAAGGAGGTTTAAACTATTATAAAAAGCTCATTCCTTTGGTTTACATGAATGATCCTTTTTATATGCTGACAACACTAAGAAAAACAATCAGCTTTTTTGGCGGCTTAAGAAAACCTTTTTACCGAATGGGTGGCAAAAGTGAGCAAAGAATCGTAGTCCATAAATCTTGCGCTTTAGCTGCACAAAATTTTATGTTATCTATTGCTGCTGAAGGTTATCATTCTTGTCCCATGGAAGGATTCGACAACAAACGTGTAAAGAAAATGCTCAACCTTCCTTATGGTGCAGAGATCAATATGATTGTTTCTGTAGGGAAAGGAACAGACAAAGGAGTTTGGGGACCCCGATATAGAGTTCCATACGAAGAAGTCGTATTCAAAAGGTAAGTTACTCCTCTTTCTTTTTAGAGCTAGATTTTTTGGATTTACTTTCCTTTTGATGTAAAACATCTAAACCGTCTTTTGAAGAATTTAAATCCAATTTTATTTTCTCTCCTTCTTTAAAATTTGATTTAATTATTTCTTCAGCAAGAGGATCCTCAACAAACTTCTGAATCGCTCGTTTCAGAGGTCTTGCACCGAACTTTTCGTCATAGCCATTGTCAACGATAAAATCTTTTGCTTTATCAGTAAGTTTAACATTGAATCCTAAAGCCAGTATTCTATCGTAAAGCTTCTTTAATTCTATATCAATAATTAGATGAATCTCTTTTCTTCCTAACGATTTAAACATAATCATATCATCGATTCTATTCAGAAATTCAGGAGAAAATGCTTTGCGTAATGCCTTTTGAATAACAGATTTAACATTATCTTCTTTAGACTCTTGCTGAGCTGAAGTTCCAAAACCAACACCTGTTCCAAAATCAGCCAATTGACGTGCACCGATATTCGATGTCATAATCAGAATGGTGTTTTTAAAGTCAATCTTTCTACCAAGACCATCTGTCATGTGTCCATCATCAAGAACTTGCAGCAACAAATTAAAGATATCAGGATGTGCTTTTTCAATTTCGTCCAATAGAACAATAGCATAAGGTTTTCTTCTTACTTTTTCCGTGAGCTGACCACCTTCCTCATATCCAACATATCCCGGAGGTGCACCAACAAGTCTAGAAATAGAAAATTTCTCCATGTATTCAGACATGTCTACTCTAATTAAAGCATCCTCGGTATCAAACAAGTTTTTGGCCAATACTTTTGCCAGTTGTGTTTTACCAACTCCTGTTGGCCCCAAAAAGAAAAATGAACCAATTGGCTTATTGGGATCTTTTAAACCCGCTCTGTTTCTCTGAATGGCCTTAACCACCTTTTCAATCGCTTCATCCTGACCAATCACATTCTCTCGAATAGAGTCACCCATAACGACAAGCTTTCCTGTTTCTGACTGAGACACCCTTGTTACAGGTATACCGCACATCATAGAAACCACTTCAGCTACATTTTCTTCCGTAACTGTTATTTTGTTCGTTTTGGACTCTTCCTCCCATTTTTCCTTAGCCGTTTCAAGTCTTTCAAGAAGCTTTCTTTCACTATCTCTCAATTCTGCGGCCTTCTCGTACTGTTGCGAACGAATAACGTCAGCCTTCTCGTCCTTTAATTCCTCAACTTGATTTTCAATTTCTGTTATCTCTTTTGGTACATTAATATTTGTAATATGTACCCTGGACCCGACTTCGTCAAGAGCATCAATTGCCTTGTCTGGAAGATGTCTGTCTGTAATGTATCTTTCCGTCAGCTTTACGCAGGCTAAAATCGCTTCGTCAGTATATTTCACTGAATGATGATCCTCATAGCGCTCTTTGATATTCATTAAAATTTGAACCGTTTCTTCTCGATTGGTTGGTTCGATAATTACCTTTTGAAATCTTCGCTCTAAAGCTCCATCTTTTTCAATATGCTGTCTGTACTCATCTAAAGTCGTTGCACCAATTGCTTGAAGTTCTCCTCTGGCTAAGGCCGGTTTAAACATATTTGAGGCATCTAGAGAGCCACTAGCACCTCCCGCCCCAATGATTGTATGAATTTCATCAATAAACAAAATAATGTCAGGGTTTTTTTCAATTTCCTGCATTACAGCTTTCATTCTTTCTTCAAATTGCCCACGATATTTTGTTCCAGCAACTAAGGAAGCCAAGTCCAAAGAAACTATTCTTTTGTTAAATAAAACTCGGGATACTTTCCTTTGAACAATTCTTAATGCTAAGCCTTCTGCAATGGCACTTTTACCTACCCCAGGTTCACCAATTAAAATAGGATTATTTTTCTTTCGCCTCGATAAGATCTGACTTACTCTCTCAATTTCTTTCTCCCGGCCTACAATAGGATCAAGTTTATCAGCCTCTGCCATTTTTGTCAAATCACGACCAAAATTATCCAATACAGGTGTTTTGGATTTTGGATCAGCCGACTTCTTCGCCGATGAAGAAGAAAACGGTTCATCTTCCTCACTACTGCCTGGAAATTCTGATTTAGGATCTTTTCTTTCCTCTAATAAGACCTCATATTCATCTCTCGCATTCTCGTACATAATTCCGTATTTATTCAATATTTTACATGCAGCACAATCCTCATACCTAAGAATCGTCAACAAAATATGTTCTGTACCAATAACTGAACATTTAAATTGTTTCGCCTCAAGAAAAGACTGCTTGATTATATTTTCTGTTTGTTTTAACAAGGGCAGTTTTTCATTTTCAATTTGAGCAACAGATGATTTCCCTAATAAAACGTCTACCTCCGTTTTAATCTGTTTTAAATCCAGCTGAAACTCCTGAATAATGTTTACCGCAGTGCCTTCATTGAGCACGATTAGACCCAACAAAAGATGTTCAGCGCTTACAAATTCATTTCTTAAACGAAACGCTTCCTGCCTGCTGTGAGACATCAAATCTTTGACCCGTGGTGAAAATTTTGCTTCCATTTATTCAATCTAATACAAGTATGGTACAAATATAATATGAAAAATTATCCTCACACTTGTATTTATCCACAATTTATACCGAAATATTGTTAGTAAATACCTCAATTTATCGGTTAATATCGCGTTGTAATTGGTTAAATTTGATACTCTTTGAAAAAGAGAAAAAATAAAAGTTAATTTTTAGATATACAATATGGCTGAGGGAGAAAAAATAATACAAATTAATATAGAGGATGAAATGAAGTCTGCCTACATCGATTATTCGATGTCGGTAATTGTTTCCAGGGCACTCCCGGACGTAAGAGATGGATTTAAACCTGTTCACCGAAGAGTTTTATACGGAATGCAGGATCTTGGGGTTTATTCGAACAAATCTCACAAAAAATCGGCTAGAATTGTTGGTGAGGTTCTAGGTAAGTACCATCCTCACGGAGACAGCTCAGTTTACGACACAATGGTCCGAATGGCTCAAACATGGTCTTTAAGATATCCATTAGTTGATGGTCAAGGAAACTTTGGTTCAGTTGATGGAGATAGCCCTGCTGCAATGAGGTATACTGAAGCCCGACTAAAGAAAATATCTGAAGAGATGCTCAATGATCTTGACAAAGACACTGTTGATTTCAGGCCCAATTTTGATGACAGTTTAAGTGAACCAACCGTATTGCCTACAAAAATACCCAATCTACTAGCAAATGGAGCTTCTGGAATTGCAGTTGGGATGGCAACAAACATGGCTCCTCACAACTTATCTGAGGTTATAGATGGATGTATTGCCTACATCGAAAATAAAGAAATAGAAGTCGAAGAGCTATTAAATTATGTCAAAGCTCCAGATTTTCCGACAGGCGGAATCATATATGGTTATGAAGGCGTTAGAGATGCTTTTCTCACTGGGAAAGGCCGTGTTGTTATGAGAGGAAAAGCTGAAATCGAAGACGTTAATGGAAGAGAAACGATTATCGTAACTGAAATCCCATATCAAGTAAATAAAGCGGACCTCATACGAAAAACTGCTGATTTGGTTAACGATAAAAAGATTGAGGGCATCTCTGATTTAAGAGACGAATCTGACAGAAATGGAATGCGAATTGTTTTTGAAATAAAACGAGATGCCATTGCAAATGTTGTATTAAACAAGCTGTATAAGTATACATCTTTACAAACCTCATTTTCAGTAAATAACATATGCCTTGTTGATGGTCGTCCAGAATTATTAAACCTTAAAAGCCTAATTTCTAACTTTGTTGATTTTAGGCATGTAGTGGTTGTAAGACGCACCCAGTACGAATTAAAAAAAGCGGAAGAAAGAGCGCATATCTTGGAAGGTTTGATTATTGCGTCTGATAACATAGACGAAGTAATTGAAATTATAAAATCATCATCTAGTCCGGATGAAGCACGTGAAAAATTAGCAACCCGATTTGGTTTATCTGAGATTCAAACAAGAGCCATTGTAGATATGAGGTTGCGTCAGCTTACAGGCCTAGAGCAGGATAAGCTAAGAGCTGAATATGATGATTTAATGAAATTGATCGCTGACTTGAAAGATATTTTAGCAAATGAAGATCGAAGAATGAAAATCATTAATGACGAACTTATTGAAGTCAAAGATAAATACGGAGACGAAAGAAGATCTATTATAGAATACAGTGCGAGTGAAATGAGAATAGAGGATCTCATCGCTGATGAAGAGGTGGTTATTACCATTTCGCACGCTGGCTACATCAAAAGAACCAATTTAGCAGAATATAAAGTTCAAAACAGAGGAGGAATGGGGTCGAAAGGCTCAACGACTCGAGATAAAGATTTCTTAGAGCATCTTTTCATCGCTACGAATCACAACTATCTCTTGATCTTTACGGAGAAAGGGCGTTGCTTCTGGATGCGTGTATTTGAAATACCTGAAGGAAACAAAATAGCCAAAGGAAGAGCCATACAAAACCTGATTAACATTCCACAGGATGACAAGGTTAAAGCTTATGTAAAAGTTCAAGACATTACCGATTCTGAGTACATCAATAACAACTTTATAGTAATGTGTACGAAGTCTGGTGTGATCAAGAAAACTTCTCTGGAAGCCTACTCAAGACCAAGAACTAATGGTATTAACGCCATAACCATTCGCGAAAATGACGAACTTCTTGAAGCGAAACTTACCAATGGTAACAACGAAATCGTTCTAGCATCAAGTTCAGGAAGAGCAATACGTTTCAATGAACAAACCGTCAGACCGATGGGCCGTAATGCCTCAGGTGTTCGCGGTATAAAAATTGACGATACCACGGAAGAGGTTGTTGGTATGATTTGCGTAGAAGATGTTTACACTACAATACTTGTTGTTTCTAAAAGAGGGTTTGGAAAACGTACCTATCTGAACGATCCTGAAGACCAAGAACCTGTCTACAGAATAACGAATAGAGGTGGCAAAGGTGTGAAAACACTAAACATCACAAGTAAAACTGGAGATTTACTATCAATCAAAAACGTTGTAGACGAAGACGACTTAATGATCATTACCAAGAGCGGTGTAGCCATAAGAATGAATGTAGATAGTATAAGGACTATGGGTAGAGCCACCCAAGGAGTCCGACTTATAAATCTAAAAGGAACCTCAGAAATAGCGGCAATTGCTAGAGTTCCAAGAGGAGATGAAGATGAAGAAACTACTGATTCTGAGGAACTCGAAGGAGACTCCGAAAACAATGAGACAGATACTGAAGCATAGTCTTGACACTTTGGCACAAGATTTGAATAACTGATTTCCATAATTTAAAACAATGAAAAAAATAAATTACACTTTATCTATTCTATGCATAATGTTCATAGGATATGTTTCTGCCCAAAAAACAAACATTACCGATGCGGCTGTACTCATGAAAAAGTACAACCCAAGGGGTGGAGAAAAATCAGTAAAGCTGGTAAATGAAGCAAAAGACTTTATCGATAAAGCCGCTGTGCATCCAGAAACTTCTGAAAGCATGAAAATGCACTATTACAGAGGAATGATTTATTTCGCATTAGTGGAGATGGCTACAGTGGAAGCTATGATGGGTAAAGTTCCAGATCAAGATTTGATGGAAAAAAATGCCGAAATAGCAAAAGAGAGCTTGATCAAGGTAGTCAATGACACTGATAAAAGAAAAGGCTATCAAGAAGATGCAAAAAGCTTTATAGATATCAGAGTCAAACAGTATTGGAATATCGGCCTTGGAATGTATGAGTCAAAAAATTATGAAATGGCCATGATGGGATTTATGGGCGCTTACAGTGTTTCGGAATTTATTGGTGTTGACTATGAAGATGCAAAAGTGAATGCAATGGCCATGTTTAATGTGGTAACAGACTCTCTACTTAATTCCGGACAGTTCGATAAAACCGAGGAACTTGCTATTGCGGCTCAAGAAGCTTTTGGCAAAGACATTTCTATTTTAACGACGTTAATAAATGTAGCTCTTAAACAAGGAGACAAAGAAAAATCCGAAAAATATATCAACCAAGCTTTGGAATTGGACCCTGAAAACAAAGAACTTTATTACATATTAGGAACATCGTATATAGAATTGAAAGAAAATGAAAAAGCAGAGCTGAATCTACTTAAGGCTATTGAAATTGACTCCATGTACGTTAATGCCCATTCCAACCTTGCTGCTTTATATATGTCATGGAGTTTGCAATTGGCTGATGAGGCAAAAGACCTTGACTATAGAGATCCAAGAGTTAATGAATTGGAAAATGAAAAAACTGAACTTTTAATCAAGGCCATTCCAAGTCTTGAAATTATGGCAGTTGAATTTCCTGACAACAAATCTGTCATTAGAAACCTTGCACAAGCATACAGAGCAAGTGGAAATGAAGAGAAGTTCAATGAATGGTATAATAAGCTTAAAAATTAATTCAAATGCCCGAAAGGGCATTTTTTATTAAAAGATTTTTTAGGACCTCTAACTTTCACTACTTTTGTCGTCGATGATTTTTTTGTATCCAAATATTCTTTGGTTTCTTTCGCTGATAGCACTCCCCATTATTATTCATCTTTTCCATTTTAGAAGACATAAAAAACTGTACTTCTCTTCTCTTAAATTCATTCATTCAATTGAACAAGAAAAGAAAGCGGTCAAAAAGTTAAAAAACTACATCATTCTTTTACTTCGCGTTTTGGCAATCGTTTTTGTAGTATTGGCTTTTGCGCAACCCTACACAGGAAGCTATGGAAATAGTTCCGCAGGTAGTGACCGACTCATTTCCATTTATATAGACAATTCAAATTCAATGAGTGCAAAAGGAACCAATGGAGAACTCCTTTCAGAAGCCAAAACGAATGCAAAAGAAATTATCTCACAGTTTCCTGCAAATCAAAAATTCATAATTTCCTCCAACGAATTAAATGGGATTCAAGAAAGATCCTTAAGTAAAACGGATGCGTTATTTCAAATTGACCAAATCAACTACACCCCTATTCAAAGAAACATAAACACCATTGTCAATTGGCAACGTGAAATTTCTGAAAAAGAAAAGAATAACAATCGCAAGCTAAATAAATTCAGCTATATATTACTCAGTGACTTTCAACGGGATTTTTTTAAAACAGATAACATTGAAAAAGACCTCAACTCCCCTTATAATCTTATTCAATTCTCACCCCAAAGCAAATCAAATTGCTTTGTTGATTCTGTTTGGTTTGAATCCCCTGTGCATAGGATCAATGAGGAAAACGATCTCTATTTTCGAGTTGTCAATAGAAGCAATAACGACATAATCAATCTTGAAGTTAACATACAAACCGACAACTCTGACAAAGACCTTTTCGTTGATATTCCTGCTCAAGAAAAAATCACGAGTTCTATTCAAATTAAAAACACTAAAAAAGGACAAGTATTTGGTATAATTGAAATTAGAGATCAAATGATGTATTGGGATGACCTTTTTTATTTTAGCTATAACATTGAGCCTTCTAACAATATTTTAATTATAAATGGAGACGGTCATGAAGAATATGTTAACAATGCATACGCAACTGAATCATCGATAGATATTGAAGAAGTAGATCAAAAATTGGTGAATAGAAACCTTTTTAAAGAGAAGAACTTAATCGTATTAAATGGTGTAAATGATATCTCAACGGGATTATCTTCGGATATTCTTTCTTTTTCAGAAATGGGAGGCTCCATATTTATTATCCCTGGAAAAAATGCGCTTAAAAACAATACGAATTTACTATTATCCAATCTGGGTCTACCCCCCTTTTCTTCAAAAAGAACAGTCAATTTAAATGCAAACAAAATTGCCTCTAAAGACCCCTTTTTTAAAAGCATATTTGAGCCATCAGATGAAACCCTAAATCTACCAAACTACAAGAGCATTTACACCGGTGACGTTCTCAATACAACAGCAATACCTTTAATGTTTTTAAGGGATAAAAGTCCTGTGTTTTTTAAATCCTTCCAGAAAACATTTGCACTATATTCTGACCTTTCATTGGAGTCTAGTAATCTGGTAAACAAAAGCATATTTCCTGTACTATGTTTAAGAATAGCTGAGTTGTCAAAAAGAAACCACTCGTTATACACTATTATAGGTCAAAATCAATTAATTCCTGTTTCAAATAATTATAAGGCGGAAACCCCAATTAAAATAAAAAATAAACAAACTGAATTTATCCCAAAAATAATTCAGAATGGATCATACAAATTCTTGGATTTATCAGGTCCTGAGGCTATTGAAAAACTAAAAGAAGGCAATTATAGAATATTTACGGATAAGACCATCGGAGCATTGTCATTAATTACAGATCGTAAAGAATCATCTGTTGATTACATGTCTAGTGAATCAATAAAAAAATCTCTTCAACAAAAAAACATTAAGAACATTAACGTTGAAAATTTCTCAAAAGGCTTTGATGTATCTAAAATTAACCTGAATCAACCCCAAGAATATTGGCGGATTTGTATATTTATTGTAATAATGTGTGTCATTTCGGAAATATTCATATCCAAATTTTGGAAAAACTAGATCATGAAAGTTTTAATTAAACAAGCAAAAATAATTGATTCGTCATCTGAGTTTAATGGTGAGAAAAAGGATGTTTTAATCATCGATGGTAAAATCGCAGATATATCGAATGAGATAAAATCAATTGATACGAAAACCTTTGAAATAAGCTCAAACAACATTCATTTATCAAAGGGTTGGATTGACCTAAAAGCACACTTCTGCGATCCTGGGCATGAATACAAAGAAACTCTTTCTTCAGGTCTTGACGGTGCGGCATCAGGTGGATTTACACATGTGGCTGCTCTTCCCTCAACGAAACCTGTAATTGATCATAAATCTTTAGTTGAATACGTGCTTCGTAAATCCGAATCACATGCTGTTGAATTAATCCCTATGGCTTGTATTACAAAGGCAATGCAGGGCCAAGAGCTTTCAGAAATGAATGATTTAAAGAATGCAGGGGCTATGCTTTTTTCTGACGATTCTAAAGCACCAGAATCCCAAACTCTAAAAAACGCATTGCTTTATGGAGACAACCATGGATGCAAGATAATAGTTAACTCATTTAACAACTCACTTTCATCCGACACACAGGTGAATGAGGGCTTGGCGTCACTAAAAACTGGTCTTAAAGCAGATCCGGAAATATCAGAAATAATTGAAATTGAAAAACACATTCGATTGGCTGAATACACTGGAGGAAATATTCATCTTAGCGGCATCTCCACAGGAGAAGGAGTTGAATTGATCAAAGCTGCCAAGAAAAAAGGATTACAGATTACAGCTGATGTACATGTCATGAATCTCTGCTTTAACGAAAGCAAAGTAATCGATTTTGATTCGGCCTATAAAACATTACCCGTTTTAAGAGATCAAGAAAATGTTGATGCTTTGTGGAAAGGATTAGAAAACAATACCATTGACTTCGTTGTATCTGACCACAGGCCTGCAATTAAAGAAGATAAAGAACGAGAGTTTGAAGATGCTACATTTGGTGCACCTCAGCTCCAAACCCTTTTCAGTGCATTAAATTCAATGAAGAAAGTAAAGCTTGAACAATTAATTAATATACTATCTGACAATCCCCGGGCTTTCATCCAAAAACCTTCACCCACTATTAAAATCGGGAATGATGCGGACCTTACCATTTTCGATCCAACCGAGTCATTTAGCTTTGATTCAAAGCAAAGAAAAGAGCATCAAATATACTCTCCCTTTCGATATGAAAAACTTGATGGAAAAGTACTCGGAATAATAAACAATAACCAGCTGATATTAAATCAATAAACTTGTCAAAGAGCGCCTTTATAAAAGAGTTTTTAAGCAAAAAAAAGATGGTTGGATCAGTCGTTCCGAGCTCAAAGTTTCTATCCAGAAAGATGCTCGACCATTTAAATTTCAAACAAGCTAAACTTGTTGTAGAGTTAGGGCCTGGGACAGGGGTTTTTACCCAAAGAATCATCGAAAAACTAGATAAAGAATCGAAATTACTCGTTATTGAACTGAATGATGCTTTTTATAGAGATTTAAAAAATAAAATATCTGATAAAAGAGTGACTATTCGAAAAGGTTCTGCCTCCGACCTGCCTAAATTCATGAGTGACTTGAATATTGAAAAAGCAGATTTCATTGTCTCCTCCCTTCCGCTGGCCATTCTCCCTAAAACCTTAAGGAAGAGAATTGTAATTGAGGCCAATAATCATTTAAATATTGGTGGAGAATTTATTCAATTTCAATACACCCTGCAATCATTAAAGCTATTTAAAAAAGTATTTGAAAAGGTTTCTGTCAGACACTGTTTATTTAACATACCACCTGCATTTGTATACTCTTGTAAGAAACAATAGGATTTATCCTTATCTTTGCAAAAAATTTCACTCATGCTTAATGTTCAAAATCTGTCGTTGCAATTTGGTAAAAGAGTCCTCTTCGATGAAGTCAATTTAAAATTTGTACGTGGGAATTGCTACGGTGTTATTGGCGCCAATGGTGCTGGTAAATCAACATTTCTTAAAATTCTTACTGGAGATCAAGATGCTACAACTGGTCATATTAATCTTGAACCAGGTAAAAGAATGGCTGTTCTCAAACAGAATCATTTTGAATTTGACAAAAGCCCCGTTTTACACACTGTAATTATGGGACATAAACGTCTTCATGAAATCATGGTCGAGAAAGATGCCATCTATGCGAAGCCTGACTTTAGCGAAGCCGATGGAATGCGAACAGGTGAGCTTGAAGCTGAATTCGCCGACTTAGAGGGTTGGAATGCAGAAACAGACGCTGCTTCGTTGTTAAGCAACTTGGGAATCAATGAATCGAAGCACCACTTAAATATGGAAGAATTATCCAGTGATCTTAAGGTTAGGGTTTTACTGGCCCAAGCCTTGTTTGGTAATCCGGATGTACTGATTCTTGATGAGCCAACAAATGATTTGGATATTCATACCATTTCTTGGCTTGAAGACTTTCTTCTTGATTTCAAAAACACAGTCATCGTAGTATCTCACGATAGGCACTTCCTCGATACTGTTTGTACGCACATCTGCGATATTGATTTTTCCAAAATAAATATATTCACTGGTAACTATTCGTTCTGGTATCAATCGTCCCAACTGGCCTTGAGACAACGCTCTGATAAAAATAAAAAAGCAGAAGAGAAAAAGAAGGAACTTATGGAGTTTATCTCAAGATTCTCTGCAAATGCCGCCAAATCAAAACAGGCAACAAGCCGTAGAAAAATGTTGGACAATTTAGATATTGAGGAAATCAAACCGTCTTCAAGAAAATATCCTGGAATTACATTTCATCAAGAAAGAGATGCGGGAAATCAAATTGTTTCAATTTCAAGCTTAAAAAAATCGACTACAGAAGGCCATTTATTTAAAAACATCAATTTCATTGTAAATAAAGGGGATAAAATTGCTTTTATTTCAAAAAACAGTATGGCTGTTACACAATTCTTTGAAATAATGAATGGTAAAATCAAAGCTGACTCTGGTGATATTACTATCGGAACAACCATTAAATCTGCCTACCTTCCGAATGATAACTCAGAATACTTTAATGCAAAAGAATCACTAATAGATTGGTTAAGAAAATTCGCTGAATCGGAAGAAGAGCGTGAAGATGTTTACCTAAGAACATTTTTAGGACGTATGTTATTTACAGGTGAAGAAGCTCTCAAATCTTCCGAAGTTCTATCTGGAGGGGAGAAAGTAAGGTGTATGCTTTCAAAAATGATGCTCGCAAAGGGGAATCTGCTTTTCTTGGATGAACCCACAAACCACCTGGATCTTGAATCTATTACAGCACTAAACAACGCAATGTCGGAATACAGAGGCACTCTACTCTTTACTTCACATGATCAAGAGCTTGTAAATACAGTTGCAAACCGTATTATCGAAATTACCCCAAATGGAACTATAGATAAAATGATGAGCTATGATGAATACCTGAAAGACGATAAAATAATTACTTTAAGGGAAGAAATGTACGCCTAATGACTGAAACCCAATTCAAATTATCTATTCCTAATTCACATCAACAATACTTGCATGTTGAGCTCATAATAAATAGCAATTCAGATCAAATTGAAATATTCTTACCAACCTGGAGGCCAGGCAGATATGAGCTGGGGAATTTCGCGAAAAACATCAAAGCATTTAAGGTTTTTAGTGATCAAAACAAAGCCCTTAATTTCACAAAGACATCAAAGCACTGCTGGTCAATTGACTCAAAAAACACCAAGCACGTTCGAATTCAATACCAATATTATTCTGCTGAACTAAATGCTGGATCTACATTCGTAAACAACAGCATTCTCTATTTAAATCCTGTAAATTGTCTCATCTATTCAAAAGAAGAGTTCGATAATCCGGTAAAAATAGATTTTGAAATTCCAAAAGACTGGCTCATTGCAAGCAGTTTAAACCATATAAATAAACGCTCTTATTCTGTTGACTCGTTTGATGAATTATTCGATACTCCAGTAATTTGCTCTCCAAATTTAGTGAGTAAAGCCTATGAAGTAAACGGATCTAATTTTATTATTTGGTTCAATGATATTGTTGGAATTGAATGGGAAAAACTTATAAAGGATTTTAAAAAATTCACCCTAAAACAAATTGATGATTTTGGAGAGTTTCCAAATAAAGAGTTTCATTTTTTAATTCATACACCGAGTTATCCGCTATACCACGGGGTTGAACATCTAAAAAGTACAGTAATTGCTTTGGGTCCAAAATATGATGTGTTTGGCAAGCTTTATTCGGAACTTCTGGGCGTTTCATCTCATGAACTTTATCATGTTTGGAATGTAAAATCTATTCGCCCATATGACATGAAGCCCTATACCTTTGAAAATGAAAACTATTCGAAGTTAGGTTATGTATATGAGGGCGTTACCACATATATGGGAGATTTATATCTACTAAAAAGTGGTGTTTTTAGTCTTGAAGCTTATCTTCAAGAACTAGAAAGACAATTTCAAAAACATTTTGACAATCAAGGTAGGTTTAATTATTCTGTTGGAGAGTCTTCTTTCGATACATGGCTTGATGGTTATGTCAAAGGTGTTCCAGGACGAAAAGTTTCTATCTACGTAGAAGGTTGTCTATTGGCTTTTGTTACGGATTCTATGATTAGAAAAGCCAGTAATAATAAAATCGGACTCGAAAGGGTCATGAAACAAATGTATTACCATCCCGACATCGTTGAAAATGGTTATCAGGAATCTACTTATCGTGAAATACTCGAAAATGTTTCTTCAATTTCATTTCAAGAATTGTTCGACAATTATATCAATGGTGTTCATTCTTTTGACGGAATATTGTCTGAAGCCCTTGATTATTTTGGTTTAGAATTAAACAGGACCTCTTCTCTCTCCTATTCCGAATCAATATTGGGTATCAAGACAATTCAACATAAGAACAAAACGAAAGTAATAGATATCTCACCGGGAAGTCCTGCCGATATGGAAGGGGTGTCTTTAGGAGATGAAATAATTGGTGTGAACAATACGATGATCAACAATGATTTAGATAAATGGCTTAAATATTTCGATGGCACTACCCATTATTTACTTCTTTCTCGAAATAATGAATTGAAAAACCTTAAAATGCCCACTTTAAATAGGACCTTCTTTCAAAACATAAAAATACGAGTTAAAACAGGTGCGAGTCATAAACAAATCATAGCACGTCAGTCCTGGGGATGCTTGGAGGGTCGATAGAAAGCCAAAATCAATAAAGGAAGAAGAGTTAAATCCAATATCAAGGCGATAAACAGCGTCATACTTAGAAGTAGTCCCATATTAAAGGTTCCCATAAACGTTGAAAACAACAACAATAAAAACCCAGAACAAAGAACGAGTGTAGTCAAAATCATAGCCTTCCCAGTTACAACAAAAGAATGCTTAAGAGCATCTCGAACTGACTTCCCTTTCATTAACTCAAACTTAAATTTTCCAAGTAAATGAATCGTATCATCTACTGCGATACCGAAGGCAATAGTGAAAATGATTGAGGTACTTGTTTTTACCTCAATTCCAAGGTAACCCATCACTGCTGCAATAAAAATAAGGGGGATGGTATTGGGAATAATGCTAATGATAACCATACGAATTGATTTAAACACAAATCCCATAATTATGGAGACAATACCTATGGAAACTAGCAAGCCATAAATCAAACTATTGGAAAGATACCTGATGTTTTTATCCAATAAATATGCTGACCCCGTCACCCGCACATCTATATGACTGAAATTCCGTTTTTCAACAAACTCATTGAACCTGTTGGTTTTCGCAGTAACATAGTTATTTCCTTTATCGGGTATGGTACCTTGTATTCTTGTCACCATTTCTGTGGAATCTACGAACAGCTTAATTAACTTACCTTGATCGGTCATTTTCAAAAATCGTCTGTACTTTTTTAAATCACGTTTTTTTGTTGGAAGTTCAAAATAGGTCTTATTACCCAAATTAGAAGAGCGGTTCAATACCTTTAAAGATTGTACAAGAGAGACTTTTAATTCCATACCAAAGGAATCTTCCAAATAATCTTCAACCTCCTCTATTTCCTTTAGAACATTTAAATCCCAAACATTCACAGAAGTATCAGATATATTAATAGCTAGCTCAAATGGACGGTATCCGCCATAATGCTTTTCAAAATAACCAAAATCCTTTTTAATAGGGTCTGAATCCTTTATGTCATCCATAATCAGATTGTCTGACTTAAGAAGGGTCATACCGTTTATTGCCAACAAAATAAAAATGATTGAAATCCCCCAAACTGTTCGTTTATGAGAAAGCACCCACTCAAAGAAGTCAGGAAGAAGTTTTTGCCAAATAGACTGCTTTTCTTTGGTTATTATTTTGGGAGAAGGAAAATAATAAAACAAAATGGGCAACATTAAAATAGATAGGAAAAAGGCCAAAAGAACACCTATTCCTATAATTAATCCAAACATCTTTATCGGCTGAACATTGATAAAATACAATGAGAAAAAACCCACAGAAGTGGTTACCGAAGTTAAAAATGTAGAAAAACCTACTTCTTTAATGGTCGTTTTAATGGCCTCATACTTTGACAGTTTATCACGTAAAGCATCCATATATCTAGAAACAAGATGAATGACATCAGACATAGCGACCACAAACATGATTGATGGTAAAGTCGTAAGAAGAATATTCATTGGACTATTGAACAATCCCATGCCACCCAAAATCCATAACAATGAAGATAAAATGACGATTTGTGGTAAAATTATGCCCCATCCTGATCTAAATGCAATGAATAAGAATAATATCACTAGTATCGCACTTAATCCCATAAAAAGTAACAATTCTTCATTCATTTTCTTGATATAGTACTGCTGCCCAACCGCTGTACCTGCCAAATGCGTATCATCAAATGAAAAATCGGATAGCTTAGATCTAATGGCATTCACAAGTACCTCACTCTTATCCCTTGACAAATCATTCTCGTGTTTTATAAAGACACAAACAGACTTCCCATCTCCAGCAATAAGCGTATTAACTAGCTCTTTACTATTAAATATTCTTATTGAGTCCTGTGAAATTAAACGATCAATTGAAGAGGGTTGCCCAGACCAATTTTTGAAATCTACGTAAGGTTTTTTGGAACTCCCTCCCCCCTTAAACAAGAGAACTTCTTCTTGATTCGTTATGGATCTAACTCCCTCCACATAGGGCAAACCTTTTTCGAAAACTTTAGTTAAAGAATCTAATTCAATTAAAAAATCAGCTTGAAAAACTCCTTTTTTATTTTCAATCCCGAGTAAAATGAAATTATTATCGTATTCGAATTGTGCACGATGCTTATAGAAGAAATCAGCATCAGCATCCTCAACTGGAAAAAACTTCTCAAAATCATAATCGAACTGTAAATTTCGGATTTGATAACCTAAAAATACAGTAACCCCGATTAAAGCAATTGCAACTACTTTACTCCAAGTAGAAAATCTATTTTCTTTTAAAAACTTCATGTTAACGTCGCAAAAGTATCGTTTTCAAAGAATAAAAGCATAAAGAGGAGCAATTAATTGGGAACATAGAAATTTCTTAGCACAGAGGAAAGAAATAATTTACATCGATTTTTTTGAAAAGAACGAATCAGAGAAATTTACAAGAAATAATTTTTCTTTTGACCGTGTAATAGCTGTGTAAAGCCACCTCAAGTATGATTTGTCATTCATCGCGTCAGGAATGAAAGAGCCATCAATATAGACATGAGGCCATTGTCCTCCTTGCGCTTTATGGACTGTTGAAGCATAGCCATACTTTACATGAATCGCATTAAAATAGGAGTTATTTAAGATCTCTCGATAACGCATTTGTTTATTAGAAATATGGAGATAATCCTTTTCTATTTCAAAAAATAGTTCTTTCATTTTTTCCCGTCCTAAAGAAGCCGTTTCAATCGTTAATGTTTCTAATAATATAAGCACTTCTTTGTTTTGAAGGTCTGGGTAACTTGGAAAGCAAACTTCGATTCTTGCGAAATCCCTATTATACATCTTTTCGTATTTTATGATTCGCTCTACACAAATTACTTCTCCATTCGCAAGAAAACCCATTGGAGATGTTGGATTTATCCAGAAATAATTGTTTTTGATCACCAACAAGGTTTCCCCTTTTTCAATGATGTCCTCGCGAAAAAAAAGTGTTTTTCTAATGCCTGTATTCCATTGATTGGCTTGTTTGTTTGAAAGTGTCAATACAATTGTATTTTCGACGCCCACCTCCGCATATGAATTCTCGATGTTTTCATGAACCTCAAAGCCCTTTATGGCAAGTGTTGATTCGTCTATAAAATTGATTAATGGCTGTTCAATCGTTTTTAGGGTTCTTATTTTAGTTGCATTTTTTAAAATCGAAGAAAATTGGTGCGTCCTATGGGTTTCTTTAAGGTGACATTCCTGAATTTCCATCAATGGAAATATCCGTTTTAAAGTTTTGCCTTGAAGTGCTGGAGATAATTCCTGACCTACGGGTGGTAGCTGACCAGCATCACCGATAAAAACAATTTTACAGTCCTTTGAGCTAAAAACAAAGTTGAGTAAATCAGTGAATACATCTTCTTTGGTTTCTGAGTATGAAGAAAGCATAGACGCCTCATCAATAAAAAAAATGGTGTTCTTATGTACATTTTTTACTGGTGCCAATTTTTTAATTTCCTCAAGCTGACTTCCTCCAAAATAAATCTCTTTGTGAATCGTATGTGCCTTTTGACTGCAAAAAAGCGCTAAAACTTTAGCCGCCCTTCCTGTTGGAGCTAATAATCTTGTTTTAGCACCTGTTTTTTTAACCCCTTTGTTTAACAAAGAGGTCAACGTTGATTTTCCTGTACCAGCATATCCTGAAAGGATAAATATCTTTTTATTATCCGAAGGTCTTAAAAACAACTCAAAGGACCTTACGGCATTCGATTGATCATCAGACAAGTTCAACTCGGAAATGTCGTTAACGAAATCAAAAAAGGAGAAATTATTCAAAGTTTTGACTGATTATTAAAAAATACTATTGCTTTTACTCCCATAAAATTAAATATTGTAGATTTGTAATTGTCCAAAAACAAGATTTATTATGCAAAATATTTCATTGCTTCTCAAAAAATATTCAGTTCCATTTCTTTTCAGCGTATTAGGAATCGTTTTAATCATTGTTAGCCTAACTTCAGATCAACCTTTTGAATTCGTTTTGGCTGCAATAATCATACTCATTTGTTCTATATTCCTTTTTTTATCTGTTTCTGGAAAAGTTTCAAATATGTTAACCAATATTATAGGTGGTGTGTGTTTAGTAATTGCTTGTTACGCGTTCTATTCAGTAATGTCTACAGTTAGTGTATCCATAGAACACAATAACAATTACTCCTTAATGAAGGGACTGGCTATTCGAAACTTAAAAGATATTAAAAAAGCACAAAAAGAATACAATAAAAAATATCAATCTTATGCGTCAAATTGGAGTGAATTAATTGCCTTCATTGAACTTGATAGTGTTCCAAGAATTGAACGAAAAGGTTCTATACCCAATCGTAAAATAACTGAAATCGAAAGAGATTATTTAATTCAATTTGGCCTTTATAAGAAAGGAGATGCTATTGATAACAAAATGTCTCCAAAAGAAGCCTATTTCCTATCGAAGTCTGACATTTGTCCTGATGAACTAAGAACATTTAAGATGGATACGATAATGGTGTCGTTTATCGAGACTCAATACACTCAAAACAACGCTTATCTAACGGAACGAAAGCAAAATAATTACGGTGACTTTAATGCCAAAAATTTACGTTATATTCCTTTTACAAATAATAAATCAGAATGGAATATAGATACTGTTATGCACGTTTCGGCAACAGACACCATGTGTATCTTTAGAATAGAGGGTGTTTTGCCAATTCCTAAGAACGAAGGGGCAAAGGCAAAGGAAATTATGTGTTTAGGAAGCACAAATAATAGAGACGAACAACTCACTGGAAGCTGGGAGGACGATGAACTTGAGCCCGAGCTTCAATTAAAGAAGTAATAAAACTGCATTTCTTAATGCAATAGTAAATCTGTTTTTTGATTTTGCGAAACTAAATTTATCATATGTCGAAGGCGATTCTTTTTTATGATGAGAAGAAAGTATTTTTTTTCGAAGGGAAATCAAACCAAGAACTAATAGAGCCTCTTCAGATTGATTCTTTTAATAAATTTGTTTCAAGTCGCCTCACAAATCTAATCCAATCAAATATCATCGATAAAGGAATGGAGATTGCAGCCGTTATTTTCGATTCCAAAGATGGCTTGTTATTGCCAAATGAATTATACAATCCAGAAAAAAGAGAAGAATTTTACAAACTAAATTATTCGCGAATTCCTTCAGGGAAAATCATTAAAGAACAGCAGATTAACGAGATCAATGCGACACTAATTTATTCTTGCAAACAATGGTTTTATGATTTTTTTCAAGAGCATTTTAAAGATACTGCTCTACTGAATAGTACTGGTTTGTATTTAAAAAAATGTATTTCAGCCCGAGAATTTAAGGACATTCACATCATAATCAAGCGTGACACTTTTGATATCTTAAAGTTCAAGAACAATTCTTTGATATCATACAACAGTATAGAGTATACTTCATCTAATGATATCATCTATTTTTTAATTGGCCATTTAGAAAAAATGAATTTAACGAAACCGGTTATTGATATTTCAGGAAACCAAAAGCAGCTAAAAGAAATAGAAACCATCACAAATAAAATGGATTCTCTTAAGGGTTATGTCTATCATTATAATGCCAATACAAATCTTTTAGAGCTTGTAATGTGAGAATAGTCAGTGGAATTTGGAAAGGACGTAGAATCAAAGAATTGAAAGGATTCCATTCTCGGCCTACTACTGATTTTGCTAAAGAAGGTTTATTTAACATACTAGAACATTCAATAGACATTGAAGGTTTGGACGTTCTCGACTTATTCACAGGAACTGGAAATATCTCATTTGAATTTATATCAAGAGGAGCACATTCTGTTTTGTCTATTGACTCTAACTTTGCATCGATTAAGTTTATAAAAACAACATGTAATCTTTTAAATCCACCAGAAAACAACCATCAGGTTCTCAAATACGATGCGATTAAGTACCTCAATAAAACTGAAGAAAAATTCAACCTGATATTTGCAGACCCTCCATTTGATTATAAAGAATACCAAAAACTCTTACAAGTAATCATCGAATCACAATCACTTAAAAAAAACGGGATTCTCATTATAGAACATTTTAAAAAAGTTGATTTAAGCGATTTTTCTGGATATCAAAAATCCCATCTATTTGGAAATGTCTGTTTTAGTTTTTTTAACTTTGATAAACATGAATAAAATAGCTTTATTTCCAGGTTCATTTGATCCTTTTACAAAAGGTCATGAATTTATCGTTTCTCAAGGTCTAGAAATATTCGATGAAATCATTATTGGTATCGGTATCAATACAGAAAAAAAATATCTTTATGATATAGAAAAAAGAATTAAACACATAGAGCAAATATACTGTCATGAAAATAGGGTGTCCATTAAACGTTACACGGGATTAACCGTGGAATTCTGTAAAGAAGTTTCAGCCTCGCAGATTTTGAGAGGCTTAAGGAATAGTATTGACTTTGAATATGAAAAACCCATTGCTCAGCTGAATCGCTCTATGTCAGGAATAGAAACATTATTCATTGTAGCAAGTGAACAATTCAGTCCAATAAATTCATCAATTGTGCGCGAAATACATAAAAATAAAGGAGACATATCCTTATTTGTAACCCATCCAGAAATACTCGTTTAAAATGTGGCATTATTTATGCAAAATTAAGAGTATGCGTATCATCGTCTTTATTTTTTTGTGTACTACAAATTTCGCAATGTCAAAAACGAAAATTTTGGGTTCTGCCCTTAATGCAAGTAATCAATACGTCTACGTATCCGAAATAGTAGACTACATCACAAATTCAGAATCTATTATATATACTACAACTGTTAACGAACGCGGTCAATTCATGATTGACATTGAAGATTTAGGAATACGAAAAATTGTGATTCGAATTAAAAATTCCTTTGCAGAATTATATGTTCAAAATAACACAACTTATTATGTTGAATTTCCTCAAGAATCAATTGATGTAATCAACTATTTTTCGGGAAGTGAAACAGAAATGCTTTTTTTTAACCTAGATAGTACCGATATTAATTACAAAATATTAGGTTTTGAGGCATGGATGGATGATGAGATGGCAGATTTGTATATTTTAAAGGATGTTGAGCCTGTAAAGTTTATAGAGGGAATCCTTAAATTTAAATCGGATGTACAATCAGCATATGCATACGACACCTCTTCTTTCTTTACCGATTACATTAAATATTCATTAGGTACAACTGTTGACAATATCTATTATTTCGGGGCTCCTTCAAAATCTACGAAATATGAATTCTTTCTAAAAGAGAATCCTATTTTACACAAAAATCCAGCTTACATGGAATATTTAAATGATTTTTATGATCAATATTTATTCCAAATGAATACGTCAATAAGAAACCCATTAATCCAGTCGATATACGACAATAATGCAAGCACCATGGTAACCGCAGTTTCTTTTGATAGTTTGGTTCCAAACAAAGAGTTTGCTGAGTTAATAGCTCTTAAAATCATTCAACAAGAATATTATGCAAATAGACTTCCACAAAACAACTTGATTTATATTACCAATGAAATCAGAAAAACTTCTTCTTTTAATCAGAATAAGTTAATAGCTGAAAATCTAATTAATGAATTTTACACCATTATTGAAGGCGATCCTTTGCCCATAATGAACCTTACGGAAGACACCCAACTCATACCACCATTGAATAAATTTCTTTACATACATTTTTTTGATCCCGAAAACCCAAGTAGCCTTTCGGAAACATCTGCATTGAGAAGGCTCTTTGAAAAATACAATAGTCACATAGAATTTGTTAGTATTTATTTAAACCAAGGTATACGATTAAGTGATTTTGGAGACCGAGTGGTTAGCGGAATTAAATGGAATGTTTATGCCTTGGATTATGGTCATCCCATTTGGAAGTCTCTTAACATTGGAGCTTTTCCTTACTACATCCTTACTAAAAATGATCTTAAAATAGTTGGGCTCCCTGCCCTCGGCCCCTCACCAAACGGAGTTTATGAGACGATTGAAAAGACTTTTTATGATATTCAGAAAGGCAATTAATTATTCAATCTCGGCAGAAAGACCGCTTTGAATCATTGCGTTGTACATTTTTCTTAAGTCGGACAGTTTACCACTCTTCACGTTACATTTCCCCCTATTATGAACCAACCATGCACATTGCTCTGCCTGTAGAACATCGTGCTTACAGATTCTTATTAAACAATTAATTACATGATCGAAAGTGTTGATATCATCATTATATAAAATCAATGAATAAGATGCTGAAACATTTTTTTTGGTTTGTTGATTTTGTTTGGTTTCCGTATTTGATTTCATAAGATTAGTTTAACATTTCATTCAATTCGTCACGTAATTCTGCCTTTTCGATTTCGTTATTCACATAGAAAATGAGGTGATTTACTCCATCTAAAACAATGAAACGAAAGGTTTTGTTGGTTCTTAGTATCCAATTTGCGAGTTTACCAGGAATTTTGCTACCCAATTCAATTCTGTATTCAATAAATTCCTCGGAAATAAATTCATTTTCTTCCATGCCTTTCATATAAAATGACATGATTGGTGTAAGTTCAGATGTGTTTATTATTGATGATGTAATATTCGCATCATTTTCATTGTAATTAAATACCCCTATTCTATTCAAACGTTCAATTGTTCCCTCTTCAAATGAATCAGAATTGAAGGTGTAAGAAACCATCATAACTTTTTCAACTTCCTCCTCTACTCCTATTATTGGAATCTCTATTGGTCTAGACACTTGAGTTATTTCTTGTTCACTATTAATAGATTGATTGTTTTCAGTGCTTTCATTATCCTGAATTGATCCATTAAGAACGGACTGAATTTCTTTATCAAATAATATAGCGTTTCCATTTTCACTGATAAGATTTCTTGATTTTTGAATGGAGATGCGTTCCCCATTATAATATGCAACAATAAAGGCATCAGAAATACCTAATGACACCACAGCCTTCTGCCTATCTCTTGCCTTTTCTATTGAATCAAATTTACCTGAAGAGTATCTATACAAACCTGAAGAACGGTAATAATTTAGCTCTTCAATTTGAGACAGTTCACTACCTCTAATTTTACGATTAAATGCTCCGACCTGAACAGAATAAAACAATCCTTTGACATTGATGGTTCTCACAACATTATTGCCATGCTGCTCGATATTTGAGTTAATAGAGGTAATCACATTCTCTTGACTAGAATTATCTTTTTCTGAAAGAATAGCCGTATTCACCTCGGACTGATTAGAAACTCCATTCCCTTTTGAATTTAAATCAGAATTGTTATTCTCAATCGAAGAATTTATAGCTATTGGTTCATTTCTAGCCGATGCCAAACATTCCCCATTTCTCTCGTACTCTTTTCCCTTCCAATAAGGCAATCTTTCATCATTACAGTAAGAAACAATAAAAGCATCCGAATAACCTATAGACCTTATGGATTTTTGTGCTGTTACAGCATCATTACTATTGTTAAAATAACCAGCCATGTATACGATTAGACCATTATTTAATTGCTGCCCAGAAACTGGCGTGAATTCACGATAAACATCCTCTCTAACGGGTCTGCGAAATGCACCGACCTGAACCCTAAAATTTAAACCAGAAGGATTGGTTTCAAGAATAGGCAAAGTTGCCTTATTTTCAACAATGATTTTCTCCTCGAGTACAACAAAGCTATTTCTTTCAGAATTATTTGGCGGGACTACATCAAGAATGGATTGATTTAATCTGGTTGAAGAAGTCAAACTGTTATTAGAAATCCTGTTGTTTATATATGATTCAAACAACTCAGAAGAATCAATTGAATTCATTTCATTTACTATTGAAATGATTTCTCCAGAAATTTTATCTTTTTTGACTTCATTGACATATAAATAGCCATCGATTTGTGAATCCTCAACTTCAGATGTAGAAGCATTCGAATTATTTACAATTAATTGTTCTAGTTCTTCAGTTTTTAAATTGAGTAGAGCTCTTTTTTCAATATAGGATTTAAAAGACTCTGATTTGGGAGAAAAATCTTGAACAGTTTCTTTTGACTGCTTTAGTGACACATTTAATACATTGGTTAATTCATTTATTTGTATTGTGTTTTTCTCAATACTTTTGACCGACTTACTATCCACAATAGGATTAATCCTACTTTGATATAAATATTCAAATGATTTTGCATCCTCATCCTGAACAATATTACTTTTATTTAACTCAATATTTTGTTTTAAATAAGCAATTGCCTCTTGAATATCTGCCATTGCTTTAATTTTCTCGCTTTGCTCTTTTGTAAGCTCATTGCTATTCAAATTATCACGTAAAGACCGGTCTAGATTTAACATCACATCTTCATTTTTAACCAATAGTTCTTCCAAAAGTTGATTGTCACTCTCAATTTTATCTCTCTCTAAAACATAAGTATAGTAAGCATTAGTTCTTTGAATTTCAGCTTTACTCTTAGCTGAAGTTTGAACAGATTCAATCTTTAACTTCTCGTAATCAAGCTCATTAAGCTCTTCAAGTTCAATTTCTAAAAGCTCAATTTTTCTTTTGTTCGCATCAATTAACTGAGCTATAAGCGATTTGACATTGTTTGACGAAGCGCTTTTCATGCGCGATTGTAAATCCTTTTCTTTGATTTTAAGTTCTCTTAATTGAGCTTCAATATTACTCTTCCCCTCAAACATCACATCAGGAAACCTGGATTTCAGTTTTACATATTTGTTTTCAATTTTTTCATTGGCAATAGCTATATCCAGCTCTTTTTTAAAATACTCCTTTAAATCAGTTTCATTTAATTCAATCTCTTTAATTTTATTGGATTTACCAGCAGACACATCTCCCATACTTTCCTCAAGAACCAAAGAAGTTAAATACTCAACTGATTTGCTATTACCTTGAACCAAATCAACAACCACTTCATTGGAATTCTCATCTGCCAAGGTTTCGGTAGATCGTTCTTCTTCAGAAGACCTTGTGTTCAACTCTTCTGTATTGTTCTCTGTATTGGTATTGCTTTCTGGAGCATTCTCCGCTTCTGTACTTTCATTGCGTTCTGCCAAGGTCTCTGTTGATCGTTCTTCTTCAGAAGACCTTGTGTTCAACTCTTCTGTATTGTTCTCTGTATTGGTATTGCTTTCTGGAGTATTCTCCGCTTCTGTACTTTCATTGCGATCTGTGGATATTGATGCTAATTCTTGATTTTTTTCAACAATCTCCTCAATATTATTTTGAGACAACTGAATCAATTCGTTAAGCTCATCATTAGATTCGGTTAATGTTTCATCAACCTTAAGATTAATAAGCTCTATAAATTCATTTTCAGTGATTAACGCAAGAGAATCTTTTACCTCAATTGGTAAATTCGTTGATGAAATTTGAGATAAACTCTCTTCTCTTCCATCACTAATCTCCGCAAGAACCTGCTGTTCATCAATTACCTTATTGATATAAATCTCATCAGCATAAAATTTCACTTGCTCCTCTTCAGTGATTGTGAAATCTTTAATATCAATTGAATCCTGTTCGTTTATTCCCGTTTCAATTAATGTTAGGTTCAATAAAGATTCCTCTGAGAAAATGATTTTTTCCGATAACTCTTCTCTCTCAAGTTCTAAACTTTGTTTTTCTTTGATTTTATTAGAGACTTTTGTCTCTATTTGCTTAACAGAATCCTTAAGACTCTCCCAATCTTGTATAGAACTCACCTCTGACATTTGGTCCTTTAATTCAATAATAGAGTTTATCTCCTCTATTATCTCAGACTTAAGAACATCAATGTTTGATTCTGTAGTTTTGAAATCGTCTTCCAATTTATCTTGCCTTGCTCTCGCCATATCTGGTACTGAAGGAATCAAAGGCTTGTGATTTTTTGGGGTGTTGTAAGCTGTCAATATTGACCGAACAGAATCAGTTTGACCAGCAAAACTTTTTTCACTAACACTCTTATTTATGTTGGCTATTTCAAAATAATCACTCTCCAATTCTTCATCACTTCGAAAATTATCATAAAGCTCAATTTGTTCATTATAATTATCTATGAGCGCTTTTCTTTTTACAAAAGAGTCCCTGAGTTCCTTTTGCAAAGATTCCTTTTCTTTGTAATCTGCTAATTCAATATTTTCATTAATTCGCTTAATTTTTTTGTCAATAGATGCCAAAGTCGTTTTCGCTTTAACTATATTTTTAGCTACTTGTGTCTTCTGCCTTATTTGATCCTCAATTTCCGCCTCGATATCATACAACTCATCAATTTTAGCATCAATCGCCTCCTGGCTCAGCTCCTCAACTTCCTTATTTTCATTATTAACTTCATTCGCTTTTATGGATTCTGAATTGACTATCAATTTTGAAAATTCTTGAAAATCAATAACATTAACTTCACTTATCAAAGAAGATTGGTCTGTCAATTGTTCATCAAAAAGTAGTATCTCTTTAGAATCTTGAAGCTTATAGGAACATTCTACTTGATAATCGTAACCTTCAACCTTTGGCGGAAAATTAATGTCCTCCTCAAATTCCTGATCACTTCCTTCGATAACTGCTGTAAGTTTATATATTCCTGGAGCAGGAATTAATATGTTCACAAAACCACTCTCATTTGTATTAAACGGACCGAATTTATCTTTAGACATACGATTGGTTAAATAAAATTGTGCAGATGTATTCTCCTCATTTACTTCATCAATAAAAATCAAGCGAGAAACAAAAGTAGGAACTTCACGATCAGAAAGCTTCGACTTAACAACTTCAACAGATCCAATATCTGAATTTCGATTCGTAGTAAAATATACATAAGATGCAGATTCGATTGGGATATATAAAAAATCATCATAGGTCGATGAATATGGGAAGTTTAAGTTTTCAATCGTGCCAAAGGTTAGGTTTTTTAAGTTAAAACGAACTCTAAAAACATCCATTCCGCCTATCGAACTGTGTCCATCAGAACTAAAATATAAGTAACCCGTGCTTTCATCAAAAAATGGAAAATCCTCATTAAATGAAGAATTTATTTCAAGCCCCAATCGTACAGGTTCTTTCCATTCATTATTAGAATCTTTTTGTTGAATGAATATATCTTTTTTGGCGCTTTCTAATTTAGAATAACTCGCAAAGAAACGATACTTCATACCACGCTTAAAAACATACTTCGGCACAAATCCATTTTTTTGATTCACTTTTGAAAAGACGTCAGTATTTGAATACAACTTGAAGTTTTCTGAATCAAATATATAGGATGAAAAATAATTTTCTTGTGACATTTTTTTCATAGAAATAACCTCAATAGCTCTAGGGCTTTTCAATAATGAAATTGCATTTTGACATCTTTTAATCTCATCTAGACAATGGTAATCCTGATTCTTACTTGTTTTAATTTTGACATAATTCTCATACATCTCAATAGCACGTTCGAACTGATAATTCAAATGATATAATCGCCCCTTAAAATAAAATACGTCGATGGGAAAGCCTTCTTGATTTAATAAATAATCAAAATATTTTTGAGAAGAATTTGGACTCTTTGTATAAAAAAGACAAACTGCATATTTAAAATTATAATCAATGTTTTTAATATCATTTGACAGCAATTGCCGATATCCATTGATCGCATTTCGGTAATCATCCTTAGAGAAAAATGAATTTGATTTTTTCAAAAGCTGACTTTCAGATTGAGAATAGAAATTTTGAAATGAACCAAGAAGCCCAAAAAACAGAACAAGACGATATGTATAGATTCTATAAAACAATATTTGAATATTGATAAACTCGTAGAGTTTACGCCTTACGACCGAAAAAGTTCATTTTATTCTCCTCTCCACGTAATAGACGATTAATATTTTTTCTATGAGAAAATAAAACAATAAATGAAATCAAAATAGAAAAGACAATCATAATTCGAGCATCCTCTTTCATCGCAAAAAAACTAATAAAAGGAAATACAATTGAAGCAATAATCGCACCAAGTGATACATATCTTGTGAATAAGAATACTATCAAAAAAAGACTTAATGAAATAAGGGCCGTATCTAAATTAATTGCTAAAATTAATCCCAATGTTGTGGCTACACCCTTTCCTCCTCTAAAATTTGCAAAAACCGGAAATACATGACCTATTATGACACAAAAAGATGCTATGAGTTGTAAAATGAGAACCTCATCTTTAAATCCCAAATAGAAGTTTTCTAAAAATAAGGGAATTGACGCGGCAATATAGCCTTTACTGATATCAATTGCCAAAACGATCCACCCCCAACTCTTGCCCAAAACTCTAAAAGTATTAGTGGCTCCTGCATTATGACTACCGTGCTCTCGGATATCAATATCATGAAAAATCTTACCTACCCATACGGCAGTGGGGAAAGACCCCAGTAAGTATGACGCAAGTATGAGAAACAGAAAAATCATTTTATTTTTTTTAGAATCATCATTTCGTACATCATTCCCTCATCGCCATTCGTAAAAGAAAAATTCTTTGACTTTCTTTTGTCCTCGTTAATTTCTAAAATAGTATTCATATACCCAGCATCTTTCGAATTCACGAACAGTTTACCGTTCCTCTTTTCTTTAATAAATTTAAAAGAATAATCTAAAGTTGAATCATCAGTTGCAATCTCAATCTCAAATCCTTGTACATTTTCATTTGAGTTCGATTTAAGGAAAAGCAACTTCATTGGAATTCTCTTAAGTACAATCTTGTCATTTATGGAGAATATTGGAGTTCTGCTATATTTAGTCATTAAGCCCGAAACCGCATCGCGACCAGAAACTTTTTTATTCATATAGAACTCAAGATGTAGCTCCGGAAACACAAACGACTGGTTCATAAATGCAGGAGTTTTTTTAAGCTTATCTTCATCGTAATCTTTAAATAACTTTTCTGCTTTATCTTCACTTTCAGCCAAAATTGAAAATATATCCGTTAATCGTTCCTGAGTCCCTTTGCTAAATGTATATTCTTCTAACGTATCTGATTGTTGCATGACACCACCTAAATAATTTGATATATTTTTAGGTAGGGGTATATCAAGTTTTGTAAACATATCTAAACTGGTAACTCCATTTGAATTATCAAATTTGATATCTCCAAATGAAGTAGCCTTTACTGGCGAAAGATTGATTGCTAAATCTATTGGACCTTTACCTTCTAAGGAACATGTTTTTTCATTTAAAATCAAAGAAGTTTTGGCATAGGTATACTTATCTTCCAAATAATTATTAGAAAGTCTAAATTCTTCGTTTACATAATTATAATCGAGTGTTCCATATGCCGAGAAAAGGAATAAATCAGTTTCACTTTCCTTTTGAGACAAGAAAGTAGGATAAATTACCAAGCTGTCTTGTGATTCGGAATCTTTCCATAAAAAACCGGCAGCGAGAGGCCCTTCATTCTTATTCGTTGGGAATTCTTCAATCGGGATTTGAACATTTTTTGCTGAGATTGTATCACTGAATTTCATCCAAGACTTGTTAAAATCGCATAAATGATTAACCCGTGCAAATCCATCACAGATCACACCATCATTTTTTGATAAAACTTTAAAGTCGCCGAAATAGTCAAATTTTGAACTCAATTTAAACTTCGAATCTTCTTTTATTTCGGTGCTGGCAATGGTCTGTGTTTTATCAAAATAAATCTTACCAATATTAATTTTAGTCAAAGCACTATCCCTGTCGTAATATAAATAATACCCATTACCTAAAAATTTATTTCTTCCTTCAACGGATACTGTCACATCTGAAAATTGATGAATTTTAGTAATTCTATTCGCTATAATGGTTGCATTGTAAAAGGTATCTATCACTGCATTTTTCTGAATTCGTAATTTTTTACCACTAGGAAAGACGAAAGCATCTCCCAATTCAAGAAAATCAACTTTGAAGCAATTAATCGTTTCATTTTTCAAATCATATTGAGCACTTATAGATTTAAATTGAAGAGAGTCTTGATCTGGATCCATTGAGAAGAAGTTGTTCTGTACAATTCCTGCACTGCTCTCAAATTTTGTTTCTGACTCATTTTCTTTTTCAAAGTCTATAGATTCTCCGTCCATTTGCCATAAAAACTTATCCATTTGGCAGTAATAGTTATTGCTTGGAAACTTGATACGTTTCGTTCCACTGGAATTGAATTCTCCTATTCTACTTTCAAAAGAAATATATGACTTCAGTCCATCTGATTGAATAGCCAATGGATTTTCTCCCATCTTAGCAAATCGATTTCTCAAGTTAAATGATGATGAATCAGAAAATATCTCATTCGCTGAAAACGTGTATTTATCTGCAAACATAGATGCGTCTAATAAATCAATACTACCAGCCCCTTCTAAACCATGCTCTGAAAATGTTAACGAACCTTTAAGGTAAGATTGATTTCCAAACATGGAAATGAAATTATCTCTATAAGATTTTACAGTCAACACTTTCAGTCTCGGTTTAAAAGAAATTTCAGATATTCGGGCGGCAACCTCTGGATACTCAATATCTAATGAATCCTTTTCATTATAGAATTGTGCCAATCCTATGGTTGAATCAGGCAAGAAAGTAAGCTTTTTTGAAACTGCCTCTGCGTTCATGAAATTTATGATTCCTGACCCTTGAAGACCGTTATTGGATAAAACTATTTTGTTTTGATATCTAGATTCAGTTTCGTAAAACGGATATCCTTCTTCAGGTGCATTTGTCATGAATCCAAAAGAATAATCATTCATGATTCTCAAGGGTTCATTCAAATCTGGAAAAATACCATCTGATTTCAAAACACCCGATAGACGCAAACTTTTTTCATCTAGATTATCTAAACTATCCAAAATAAATGGGTCTAAAGCATAATAGAATCTGGTGCTATCATAGGAACCATTTACTGTTGACTCTCCGTTGTAATAAATTCTAAGAGAATCCTTTATATCTATATACGGGTATTGCTTATTTGCTCCGTTCCTGCCTGATTTTGAATCTTTTAAATCAATAAATAACTTTCCATTAAACCCTTTAAAACTACTGACCATATCAATTGGACCTCTTCCGTCTCTCTGACTTAAAGGATTAACACTCAAATACGCCTCATCAGAAGTGTCTATTGAAATCATAAATTCATCGTAATCAAATGTGGATCCAATATTATGTGTAATTAACTTGCCAGACATTAACCAACCTGAAAAAATAATATTTCTATTCTGAAGTAATCGTATATAGGATGAGTCAGGATACAAAAATGTTCGCTGTTTTGAAGAGAAATTGACCTGTTCAATCTCATTCATAAAAATCTCATTTTTATTTACATCTATGTATGCATAACAAGGTGTTTGTTTTCTTCGATACGAGATTTCATCATATTCATTCTTTAATTTTTTCAGGTAGGGGTCCTTTTGAATTTCATCATCTGAATAACTAAACTTTTTCGGTCTTAAATCAGTAACAAATCTCAGCTCATCATAATCTTTCTCACCTTTTTTAGCCAAAGCATAATTGATGAGCTTCTGATCCACGACAACATGACTTGAATTGGAAGAATATTGGATAAAGCCCATACTAGAAATATCAATAAGCTGAGACTTACTTTGTCCTACTGTTTTCCTCAGCTTACTCGCTACCTTTCCAACGGGTAGTTGATAAGAATCCTCGCTAATACTAAGCTCTGCAATTGCCATAAGAGGATTTATATTTCCTATTCCAGAAAATTTATCAAAAATTCTTTCATCAAAATAATTCCAAGACTCAATATGAGCATAACGCTGTGATTGAGCTGTTCCAACTTCATAGGTGTACATGGGGAATGGTGTATTTAGCTTCCAAGATAATACTGGTGCGTCTACGAATATTTTAAAGAAATTATCAACAAACGGTACAGGATTGGTCCCCTTTTTATCTGCAGTTATTTTGAGATTTTGTTGTTTCTCATTCCAATAAACAAGGGCTCCTTTAGTATACAATGAATCACCATTTTCGTAAAACATAGAAATATCAGCCTTCCTTGAAATGATTTGTTGTGGTGTCATTACAAAATTAAGCGACCTCAATTCAAAAAGTCTTTTGTCATTATATTTAAGAGTGACTTTAGCTAAATTATCCTCCACTCCTCGACCAATAAAACTAGCCCCCTCTAACGTAAATCCACCATCATAATCAATTTGATCACGTAAATCTGTAATCAGTAATCTTTTTTCAAAAGAGTTAAATATGGGACTTGATTCTCCTTCTTTTAAACTAAAAATGGTTTTATCTTCAAGTCTTCCAAGAATTGGCTTATCGAAATACGGGGTGGTTAGTTCAACCGTATCTATTTTTATTTTTGTTTCTTTGGCCAATACTGTATATCCTCTAATTTTAGCGAATGTCTCATTTTTTGGAAAACCTACCTTTTGCCATGTTATCTCTCCGCCTCTAGCCTTCCAAGTTTTTCTCGAAACATCATAATACCCGGAAGTGTTGTAGACAATAACACTATCTCTAGGGCCAGATTGGTAAACCATACATTTCAAATCTGTATTCTTAACGACCAATCTCAAAGTTTTATCATTTTCCCACTCAAGAATCCCTCCATCTAATACCCATCGGTAATCTGACTCTTTATAAAAACTTCTGTATTTAAATAAGCCCTCACTGAAACGTATGAAAGATTTTAATTCCACAGCTTCTGATTCCATCAAATAAGTATCATAATATGAATGCCATTGAGATATAAATGAAGATGGAAAAGAATTGTCTTTAGAATAATAAATCGCATATATATAATGTATTACGTCATCAGCCGAATAAGACTTTTTAAACATCTTATTACATGTTTCAACTAATCGGGTATATTCTGTTGAATTTAACTTTGAGGAATTTATAAATTTTGTGAAATCCCTTTTCACAAAATTAGAGAAGGATTCACTCTCAACGATTTTTGGAAGTTGTTTTAGGAATTTATCTTTTTCAATTGATAACTTTTGAGCTTGAACAGAACTCAGTGCCATAAAAAAGAAAGAAAACAATAATAACTTCATAAACTTATTTTTGTAAAATGAGCATTGCCCATTCATCCTTTGTATTCGCAGACTTGTGTTTTAAACCTATCGACTCAGCAAGTATTCTTAGCTCATTAATATCTGTAGAGAAAAAGCCACTTAAATATAACAATCCATTTTTATTTAAAGACATAAAGTATTGCTTCAAATGACTCTTTAAAATATTTTTATTAATGTTGGCAAAAATGACATCAAATTTCTTGCCAGCGATAAGATCAACGTCTCCACAAGATGAAATAATATGATCACAATTATTGGCAATGCAATTTTCAATGCAATTTTCAACAGACCATGCCTCAATATCAATTGCTGTAATATCCGCACAACCTTGTTTCTCACATAGGATGGCTAAAACACCTGTTCCGGCACCCATATCTAAGATCTTTTTCTCTCTTAAATCAAGTTGCAAAATGGCTTCACACATCAAATATGTCGTTTGGTGATGACCTGTTCCAAAAGACATCTTTGGTTGAATAACGATGGTGCGTTTAAACTTTTCATTCCTTTCATGAAAAGGTGCTATTATACAAAGTTCTTCATTTATCTCGACAGGAGAAAAGTTAGATTCCCAACTGGCATTCCAATTTTTATGCTTTATAATGTTCTTTACGAAAGCTATTTCTACCCCTTTTCCATCAAAAGAATCCAATGTTTGTTGAAAATCTTCTTGCACAAATTCACTCTCCGAAATAAATGCGTTTAACACAGCATCTTTCTCATAAAAACCATGAAAATTTATTTCAGAAAGATAAGCCATTAATATGTCCGACCAAGGATCAAAAGGCTCTATATTAAATTGGAATTCTAAATGATTCATTTAATCGAGTCAACTATTTTCAGAAATGAATCAACCTTCAAAGACGCTCCACCTATGAGTCCCCCATCAATATTGGGACAGTTGAATAATTCATTGGCATTATTTTCGTTGCAACTCCCTCCGTATAAAATTGAAATTTCACTTGCCAATTCTTTAGAGGAAGAATCGATTAAAATTCTTCTTATAAAAGCATGCATTTCTTCAGCTTGACCTAGAGTTGCAGTTAATCCCGTCCCAATCGCCCAGATCGGTTCATATGCAATAGAAATTGCATTCAACTCATCATTTGTAAGCGATTTTAAAATTTCTAATTGAGATTGTATTTTCTCTAAATGACTCCCCTCTTCTCGCTCTTGCAATGTTTCACCACAACAATAAATAATTTTTAAATTGGCATCAAGCGCACTCCTCATTTTTTTGGATAATAACTCATTCGATTCGTCAAATAGCTCTCTTCTTTCACTGTGACCAATTAAAACGTAATTACACCCTATGTTTTTTAACTGAAACGGACTGATTTCTCCTGTAAATGCACCTTTTTCTTCAAAATAAAAGTTTTGTGCCCCTACTTCGATTAGAGGATGATTTGAAATCAAATCAGAAATATAAATACTAGGAGGAAAAACAACAATCTCAGTTTCTTTATGTGCTGACAATCCCTTCTTCACCCCATTAAACAAGGAGATGGCTTCCTCCCTCATCAGGTTCATTTTCCAATTTGCAGCTATAATTTTTTTTGCCATTAATATTCTCGTTTTATTTCTTGAAGTAATTTGTTTGCATTAAATTCATTATCTGCACTACCATCAAAGAAAATTCTTTCTTTTCCTTCATATAAATATAACACTCCTGGGAAATCTTTTTCACCCCAAAACAAAGGAACAAAATCCTCAATCGACAAAACTTTATAACTGTATTCTTTCCCGATGAATTTGAAGTAATCGGCTATCTCTGTTTCAGACCCGTTATCCGATTCATCCATAAACAAAACTCTCACTTCAGGAACTAACCCAGGATACTTTTTACTTAGCGCATTTATTTGTTTTCCCGTTTCCATACAATGCTCACAGGTGGGTGAGAAAAAGCACAGGAGTTTATTACCTTGAGCAATATCATCAAAGTACTTGGTGTAAACCGATTCCTTTGCGGTGGTATTTGATCCGGAAATCACAGAAGATCCTTGTGGCAACAGAACAAACATCAATAATGACGATGATAAACCTATAATAAATAAGGGATTTAACTTCTTTACAGATTCCAAATGATCTTTAAATACAGTGAGAGGAAGTATCAATAAACCGATAGTCAAAATATTTTTTATCATCGCCTCCAAAGGAGTCATGGGAATTAATTCTCCAAAACAACCACAATTACTTGCATCGCCGTTAAATACTTGTACTAGTAAATGAATTGAAAAAACAGATAACAAAGCAATGGTTGCGGGGATAACTATTTTCTTTAAATAGTAAGGTAAAAGCATCAATATGGCTATCGACAGCTCAAAACCAATTAATAATCTTGAAACCACTTTCGCTGTTCCCCCTTCAATGCCAACTGCACCTAAGTATTTAGCTTCAAATGCGGCTATACCCATTACTGGAGATGGGTAAAGCTTTGCCAAAGCAGATAAAACAAAGAGCGCAGACACCAAAATTCTAATGCCCCAAACTACTTGTCTTTTTGATTGATTAGTCATGTTTTTATTTTTGAAATTAGTCTATTTACACATTCCCTTTAAACTTTTAACAGTTATTTAACCCTGAAGCTCGAGATGAATTAATGCAAAAACTGCATAATTTAGCATATCAAAATAATTACCCTCAACACCCTCACTCGCAATAGTCTTTCCCGAATTGTCTTCGATTTTTTTTATCCTTAATATCTTTGTTAAGATTAAATCCGTTAATGAACTTACACGCATATCTCTCCATGCTTCACCGTAATCATGGTTCTTACTTTCCATTAACTCAAATGCTTCTTTAAAAATTGAGTCATACCATTCTAAAGCCTGATCACTGGATAAATCTTCTTCTTCAAAATCAAACTTGTGTCTTAATTGAACTACAGCCATTGCACAGTAATTTACAATGGAAGAAAAGGCATCCTCAAAACTCTCACCAACCTTATTCTCTCCTGTATCCTGTATCGTTCGAATTCTATTCGCCTTGATGAAAATTTGATCTGTCAGAGAACTGGGTCTTAATATTCGCCATGATGTGCCGTAATCAATTGTTTTATTTCTGAATATTTCTCTACAAACATTCATTACTTTTGTATATTGTTGTGTTGTTGTTTTCATTAATCAGAAATGTATATTGATCAAAAAATCTATAAAGCCCAAAGCATAAATGTAAAAGGAAAGCTTTTCCATTTTGATGAACCAAAGATAATGGGAATTATTAATTTAAGTTACGATTCTTTCTATGAAAATGACTCAGGTTCTTCGGCTAAAGATCTACTAACAAAAATTCAATTTTTTATAGATAACGGTGCAGAAATAATAGATATTGGAGGAGCATCTACCAAACCAGGCTCGAAATCACCAAGTGTTAAAGAAGAAATAAATCGAGTTATACCAATAATAAAAAAAATTCGCCCAAAATTTCCAGATATAATCATTTCCGTTGATACTGTTAGGTCAAGTGTAGCAGAAGAGGCTCTTTTTAGTGGAGCAGATATAATAAATGATGTGAGTGGTGGATATGGTGATAAGAAAATGTTTGAAATATTAAAAAAATATCGTTGTCCTTATATTCTAACTCATAATATTAAAAAAAGTATAAACAATGACAAACTGGAAAGTGAAAGTGTGATTAAAGACGTGATACGTTTTTTCTCTAAAAAAATTAAAGAATTAAAGTCATATGGAGTTTATGATATTATTATTGACCCAGGGTTTGGGTTTTCAAAAAGCTTAGAGCAAAATTATGAGCTTATAAATTATTTTGAAATGCTACATGTCCTACACACTCCTATACTTGTCGGGATTTCAAGAAAATCTATGATTTATGACACGATAAAATCAAAGCCTAATGATTCGCTAATCGGGACCAGTATCATACATTCCTTTTTGATTTCAAGAAACGCATCTGTATTCCGTGTCCACGATGTAAAAGAAATGAAAGAGGTTAAAATGTTATGGAAGGCGTCATATTATTAATAATGCTTCTTTATATTGAAACTTTTTTACTTACTTTCGTAGAAATAATTTGTAAATTTAAGCCTATGAGGTGTATTGCCTTCTTTATTTCATTATCATTTAGTTTATTGACATTTGGTCAGTCACCTACCGCTAATTTCTCAATGTCTGCAAGTCTCTTATGCCAGGGCGAATGTATTACATTGACAAACAATTCTACTGGCAGCCCTATTAATTTTGAATGGACATTTCAAAATGGAACACCAGAAACCTACAATGGAGCGAATCCCGGTCCGGTTTGCTTTAATACACCAGGAACTTATACCATTACCTTAACAGTATCTAATACTTTTGGATCAAATCAAACTGCACAAAGCGTTGATGTTGGTGCAACACCATCTGTCGAGGCAACGCTATCAGACACAACTAATGGTGCTTATGTCGAGATTCCTGACACTACAATATTCATGTACCAAGAAGCATATTTATTCGCGTCTGGAACACCTCCAGGAGGAAATATGATGTGGTACCCAAGCGGAGTTGCCTCAGAAGCTGTATCACCTGAGTCAAATGATTCATTGACGGTTACACCATTTTATGATACCTATTATGTTGCATCATACACTACACCTGAAGGATGCACTTCATATGATACTGTTTTCGTGTCTGTTGTTTTTCAAGATTCAGTAATGGTTGTTCTCCCCAATTCCTTTTCACCAAATGAAGATGGTGAAAACGATGTGTTTAGAGTATTGACCAATGTTGATGCTGATCAAAACTTTAATAACGGTTTTAAAGAAGGTGGAGCTATTGTGGAGGTTGATTTTAGAATTTACAATCGATATGGTGAAATGGTTTTTAGAACCACTGACCCCCATGAAGGTTGGGATGGGAATTTCAAAGGCAAACCTGTAAACCCTGCCACTTATTCTTATTTATTAGAGTATCGTCTCATTAACGGCGTTTCAAAGTTATTGAAAGGAAACGTAACCTTATTTAGATAGTTATCATGAAAAAAATTGCATTTGTTATAATTCTACTAGGAGCCAATCAAGTTTTTGCACAGCAAGATAAGTCCATGAGTATGTGGTCACAATCTCCAATGATGTATAATGCTGGATCCGTTGCTACAGGAGAAGAAGATTACAGCTTTTTCACCAACTTTAGATATCAATGGTTTACGGTTGGAGAAAAACCAATGAGAACCAATATTTTAAATGCGAGCTTTAAGATTCCAGATGGCTTTTTAGGATCAAACAACTTTGGTATAGGTATCAATGCCATTAATGATCAAACCGGTGATATTGGTCTTACGACAACGGCTGTATCTATACCTATTAATTATACCATGTCATTGGATAGAAGAAATAAGCTATCCGTCGGTATTTCTCCTGGATTTTATCAACAAGGATACGATGCCTCATTAATGACTTGGGAAAACCAGTGGACAGGAGGAGGTTTTAACACGGGAATCAACAACGAGCCTTCTCTTAATGCGGATGCCTCTTATGCTACAATTGACATTAGCACCGGTGTGTTTTATCAACATACCTTACGTAACAAGACATTACTTTATGGTGGTATTGGATTGAATCATTTAACCAAACAAAAAATTAATTTTTCTTTTCTTGGAGATCGCATATATATGCAAACGGTAGCGCATTTTGGTGCAAACATTTTCACAAGAAAAAGAGATTTGAGAATACAACCTCAATTGATGTATTTTAGGACTGGACCAAGCTCTAATTTAATTGGAGGTATTTCATTGGAACATGTGCTAAAAGAGGGGTCAACGATTACCAGTATTAATAAAACAGTTACTGTGAATTATGGTTTTTACTACAGACACAAAGACGCTCTAGTGACTACATTTGGTTTTAAAATTAAAGGATTCAGAATGGGTATATCTTTCGATGCCAACCTTTCTTATTTCAATCAAGCCACTAACAGTCTTGGAGCATTTGAAATATATTTAAAGACTTTACATCTTTACAAGACTTCTAATAAAAGAGATAAAATACTCTAAACTATTCCTCCCGTGTGAATGAAGAGCATCCTGTTTCCATTCAAGGAATTTTTTTTGATGTACTCTATCATTGCAAAAAGAGCTTTCCCTGTGTAGGTTTGTTCTATTTGAAAATTACTAGTCTTATTGAAATCAATCACAAATTGATCTAGAATATTATTGGCTTTACCGTATCCACCAAAATGATACTGATCCAAAACAATAACCATAGATAAATCTACAGGTAAATTGAAGTTTTTTGCCAGTTTTTTCATTTCGCCAATCGAATCAAATCCTTTTAAGACAGGGACAACTATGAGTTTTGTTTTTGGATTTAGACTCGTTAATACACCTAAGCTAGTTGTTGTAGTACCTTGAGCTATTACCACATAATCATAATTATTATCGGTTTCGTCCATTATTTCTTGACATCCCATAACCCCTTCCCTATTTGCTCCACCTTCGGGTACATTCCAAACAGAATGATTCAACGGATCAATACCGCTTGAATATTTTAACTCTTTGAAGTCATCACGAGATAAAAAAATAAGTTCCATATTTAAATCATGGCATCTCTGCAGAATATGATTTGAAGTATAGTTGAGTTCATTCCCTCGAACGAAAGCCCTTGTTTGGAGATTCATTTCTTTCCCTAATGCAGCTGTTGCTAATAAATGGTTTGAATATGCACCACCATATGTACTTATTATGTTACAATTATTCTCTAAGGCTCTAATCACATTCCATTTTAATTTCCTCCATTTGTTGCCTGAAACCTGATTGTGAATTAAATCATCGCGCTTTACAAACAATTTATTAAAATCGTTGTTTAATTTGGTAGTATGGAAACGATGCAATTTTGACAATTGTGCTCGTTTATCAAAGTTTGTTATTAAATTAAATTCCATGAAAGAAGATTTCTCTATGTTTTCAAAGTTAAAGAAAATGGAAAAAAAAGATTATTACCTAAACAAAGATGGGTATATTATTTTTACTGAGGAATACCATTTGAAAAGAGGCTATTGCTGTCAAAATAATTGCAAACACTGCCCTTATACCATCAAAACAAAAAAAACAGGTTAAACTATTCTACTCTGACTCCATTTTCAGGCACTTTTGCTTGAAACTTTGATAAAACACGCTTAATAGAAAGAATATCTTTCTCCACATCTCCAGTAGGCTCAAACAAACTATGAAAACCACCTGTTTTAGTCGCATAATCAACATATGCTATATAAATGGGTACTTTAGATTCAATCGCGACATAATAGAATCCTTTTTTCCAATTTGGGTTATACTTTCTCGTTCCTTCAGGCGTAAAAACCAAAAAAAGCTCATCACTTTCTGAAAAAAGCTCTTTTGTGCGCAAAGTAATGTTGTTTTTCTTCTTACGATCTACGGGTATCCCTCCCATTTTTTTAAGAAAGAAACCTAAAGGAAAAAAGAAAGACTCTTTTTTAATTAGATAATTTGCTTTTATCCCATATGACATAAACGCCATTTTACCCAAAATGAAATCCCAGTTCGAAGTATGTGGCCCCATAACGACTACACATTTCTTGATTCCACTTGGTGAATGCTTATCTATCTTCCACCCGAACACCTTAAACAAAAAACGAACAATCCATCTCATAGCCAAAAATAATTAATTCAAATAAATTATATCTTTATAATATGGTTAAAAACGTTCGCGAAACCATTTTGTTGATGATTCTTTTTGTTTTCGTCATTCTTATTGTTCAGTTTACCGGAATTAGCACGATAAAAGTGAAAAGTAGCATCGAAGTCCCTGAAACGTGTAATTTACTCGTACGTATAGATCTTAAAGGTTTATCAAAAAAAATACTTTTAAGTGAATTATATAGCCATCGTGCTTCTGAGTTATTTAAAGATATATATGAACTCGGGGAATTAGATGATGAATTTGAAAAAGACAGCAAAAATCCTTTTATAGAGTTTTCAGACAACTTAAATAGCATCAGTGAGCCATTAGAAGTGTTGTCTATTAATATTGGTGGAAAAGAAGGCGTATTTCTTAGAACATTAAGTCAACACAAAACAACTAATTACTCGCTATATAGTTCAAACAACAATTATTTATATGTTCAATTATACGGACCTACATTTAAAAGACAAGAAATATTATCTGCGATTAATTCGTCACACAAATATAAATTATCCAAAGCGCCGAATTCAGATATTCAAATCTATGAAAAAACCAATAATGACCTTGATTTAAAAGGATATGTCAACACATCAAGTAAAAACATCATGCTTCACATTCTCCATAAAAGTGAAAACCAATTAAACGAAAAGATTAAAGCTAAAGGATTACACTTTTATTCTGGAGCAAATCACCTCTCCGCAATAAATTCGATGAAGTCTTTGAAAAATAAAATGAAAAACATTTCAATTAATTATTTTGGATTGAACTCATACGGCAACCCCGTTTTGTTTCCAAATACGGATATGTTATTCGAATTTGAGGATTCTGTCAACATCGATGATTTATCTTCTTTAATGAAATCTTCATTCAAGAGTTCACTTATTTCAGTATTAAGTGAGTCGAAAGATTCAGGAACAATAAAGTTTGATGACGTTGATTTAACCTATAAACTCTTCAATTCTAACAGTATTTATATAAGTACAAATAACAGAACAATGGAATTGACAGAAACATCTGGCTCAATTGAATTGGGTGGTGATTTATCGCAACTTCTAAGGCTAAATGATAAAGGATGGAAGGGTATTCTTGCGAATGAAATGATAACTGGTATACCTATTCTTAACGAATTAAGAATGTTTCTTACTCAATTGCATCCTACAACAACACATTCTGAGAATGAATCCATTATCACCCTCAAACTTGAGGGTAATCAATCCATTTATTCTTATCTGTTTTCAATGCTTGGTAAACTCTGAAATTAATACCATAAAAAAAGGCCAATTTTCATTGGCCCTTAAATACAAACACAAAAAATCAATTAGGCTTTTTCTGTCATGGATACCTCAGCACTTTTTACAGTTTTAACAATTCGCGCTGCGATTTTATATGGATCTCCATTAGACGCAGGGCGCCTGTCCTCTAACCATCCTTTCCAACCGTTTTCAACGGTCATAATTGGAATGCGTATTGATGCTCCTCTATCAGAAACACCATAACTAAAATCATTTATTGATGCAGTTTCATGTAAACCAGTTAACCTTTGATTATTAAAAGCGCCATAAACCGTAATATGCTCTTTGGTTACAGGTCTAAACGCTTCGCATATTCTCTCATAAATTTCTTTAGAACCACAGGTTCTTAGTGTAGAGTTAGAAAAGTTTGCATGCATACCAGACCCATTCCAATCACCTTTAATCGGTTTTGGATGGTACTCAATATAATAACCATATTGTTCCGTTAGACGATCCAATAGATATCTTGCAATCCAAATCTCATCTCCAGCTATTTTTGCTCCTTTAGCGAAGAGCTGAAATTCCCATTGCCCACTAGCAACTTCTTGATTGATTCCTTCAAAATTAAGACCGGCTTCAATGCACAAATCAGCATGCTCTTCTACAAAATCTCTACCATGTGTATTACGTCCTCCTACTGAACAATAATACAATCCTTGAGGGCCTGGGAATCCTCCTCGAGGAAATCCTAATGGAAGCTCGGTTGATCTGTCCATAATAAAATACTCTTGCTCAAAACCAAACCAAAAGTCATTATCGTCATCATCAATAGTCGCTCTGCAATTCGACTCATGATTCGATCCATCAGAATTTAAAACCTCTGTCATAACCAAATAACCATTTGATCTAGCCGGGTCAGGATAAATTGCAACTGGTTTCAATAAACAATCCGAAGAATCACCCATTGCTTGTTTGGTAGAACTACCGTCAAAAGACCACATTGGACAATCTTCAATTTTACCTGAGAAATCGTTAATAACTTTCGTTTTACTCCTCATGTTTTGAGTTGGTTGATACCCATCTAACCAAATGTATTCCAGTTTACTTTTTGCCATTAGCTCTAAAAATTATTTATTTTAATTTAAAATTACTACGGAGTAGAAAAAAGCTGAAGTTATAGCTGAATTTACTGAAAATAAACAATTGTCTGAATTTCAATTAAACTACTCTTCACTCTCCGTTGAACAAAGATACATTATATTAAAAAATGGAAGTTTCAATCGATGTTTTTTTTTATTAACAAATAAATGAAAATTGGTTCAAAAAAAATCAAATTCAGAACCAAATAAAACCAATCAAGTTCATTATTTTTAATTGATGACAAAAGAAGAGATCAAATACAAATTGCAACATTATGTTTTCGGAGAGAAACTATGGGATGAATTTGCGCCGTATAGAAACAACCAGGTTCCCAATCATTCAAATACCAAAAACTCTTCAGTAGCGCTCCATATTATGCTAATTAAAGGTCAAATTCAACTTATACTGATTGAACGATCAAAATACAGAGGCACACATAGCCAACAAATTGCATTTCCTGGTGGAAAACAAGATCAAAACGATAATAATCGAGAATATACTGCTCGAAGGGAGAGCTTCGAAGAGATTGGGATTGACATGAACTCGGGTGAATTAATTGGAGAACTTACGGAAATTTATATTCCTGTATCTGGATTTAAAGTAAAACCCTATGTTTTCTTTCATTATGAATTTCCTGAATTCAAAAGGAACAAAAGAGAAGTGAATAGCATATTGAATTGTAAGCTTAGCGAAATCGATACACAATCCAAAAAATCTTTTGAGGACATTCGTGTCAACGAAACGCTGATATTAAAGGACGTTCCTGGTATCAAGTATGACAAACATTTTATATGGGGGGCTACTGCACTAATCCTTCATGAATTCAATACAGCAATGAAATATTTGTAAATCAAAAAGAGGAACAAACCGTAACTTGTTCCTCTTTCTGCTAAACCATGCTAAAACTATAAAACTCAAAAATTACAACTATGAAATGTAATTTTCGATGCAAAGATAATTAGGAATTTTACATATCAAACTATTTATTGAAAAAAAAATGTTAAAATTTTAAAGCTCTTGTCATTTCTCTTTTTCCAGGAGGCCCGGGAATTGATTCTACCTTTAAACCCAATTCTTTCAAATCTCTTTTTAATTGGCCTTTTGCACTATAGGTTACGAATACCCCGTTATCATTTAAGCTGTTATACATGTTTTTGAGCACATGTATTTCCCATAGTTCCCCTTGAACATTTGGACCAAAAGCATCAAAGTAGATAATATCAAATTTATGGTTTGGATGATATTCTTGAATCCTACTTTCAATTTTATGTAAAGTAAAGTATGAATGAATCTTTGATTCATTATGCCATGTAGAAGAAATTATTTTCGCAAAGTAATCTATTGACTCCTTCTCTTCTAGTACTTGAGGATAATTCAAGGATTCATTTAGTTTCATGTCAATGGGAAAACATTCGATACCAGTATAATGAACCTCAACGTTTGCTTTGTTACTCCATAAAGCGGTCAATAAGGCATTTAATCCTGTACCAAAACCAACCTCCAAAACCTTTATTGGTGATTTAAATAGGGACTTTATTCCACTCTCAATAAAAACATGCCTTGATTCTTGAATGGCACCATGAATAGAGTGGTAGTGTTCGTCTAAATGTGGTACATATAGCGTATGGGAACCATCAGAAGTCGTTTTTATTTCTCGTTTCAATATTATTATTTTTTACGTGCGATTAATAAGCCATCTCTTACAGGAAGCAAAACCACTTCAAATCTGGGGTCTTTTGACAAAGTATCATTGAAAACTCTTAAAGCTAATGTATCCTCGTCTAAGTGATCTTTTTCCACAACTTTTCCCGACCATAATACATTATCCGCAATGATATAACCACCAGATTTTACCGATGCAACTACCATGTTGAAATATTTAGTATAATTTTTTTTGTCGGCATCAATAAATACGATGTCCCAACTTTCATTGAGTCTAGGAATCAGGTTTAAAGCATCTCCAATAATCAAATCAATTTGTTGATTGTATTTCGATTCCAAAAAATATTGCCTCACACGGTCCTCTAGTTCTTCATTAATGTCAATAGTGTAAAGTTTCCCATCTTCCGTAAGACCTTCAGCCAAACATATCGCAGAATATCCTGTGTATGTTCCGATTTCCAAAATCCTGTACGGAGAAATCATCTTTGACAACATACTAAGTATTCTTCCTTGAAAATGACCACTCAACATTCTGGGCCGAAGCACCTCTAAATGGGTTTCTCTATCTATTTTATTCAATAATTCGCTTTCCTTAGTGGTATGTAGCATAGAGTATTCTTCTACTCTTTCTTCAATAAAATTCATAATAATAATTTAATCGAAAATAAATATTTATTCACAATAAATATAAAAAGTTAAATAAATGAATTCCGCATAAAGAAAAGGTAGTTAATCATTGAACAATAAATTCTAACTTTACCACGCAAATTACAACGTATAAAATGACGATTTCGGAGATTCGTAAAAGGTTCTATAAATATTTTGAAGAAAAGGGACATGTAATTGTTCCATCTGCCCCTATGGTCGTGAAAGATGATCCTACCCTAATGTTTATTAACGCAGGGATGAATCAATTCAAAGACTACTTTTTGGGTAACGAAATTCCTAAAAACAGACGTGTTGCAAATTCACAAAAATGTTTAAGGGTATCAGGAAAACATAATGACCTTGAAGAAGTAGGTGTTGATACCTACCATCATACGATGTTCGAAATGCTTGGAAATTGGTCTTTTGGTGACTACTTTAAAGACCAAGCTATTGATTGGGCTTGGGACCTCCTCACTGAGGTTTACAAATTACCGGAAGATAGATTGTATGTTACCGTATTTGAAGGAGATGTATCTGATAACTTAAAAATTGATCAAGAAAGTATAGAAATATGGAAAAAGCATGTTTCTGAAGAACGCATAATTCCTGCATCCAAAAAAGATAACTTTTGGGAGATGGGTGAAATTGGACCTTGTGGACCTTGTACTGAAATTCATATTGATCTGCGAAGTGATGAAGAAAGAAATAAAATTGATGGTAAATCACTTGTAAATAAAGATCACCCGCAGGTCATTGAAATATGGAATATTGTTTTTATTCAGTTCAATCGTAATTCAGACAAATCTCTAGTTAACCTACCTGAAACCCATGTAGATACTGGGATGGGGATTGAAAGACTAGCGATGGCTCTTCAAAGTAAAACATCAAATTATGATACCGACCTTTTTCAATGTTTAATTCAAAAGATTGAAGAAATTTCAGGTATACCGTATGGAAAAGAAGAAACAACAGATATTGCTTTAAGGGTGATTTCAGATCACATACGAGCCATTGCGTTTTCAATTTCTGATGGTCAACTTCCTTCTAATAATGGCGCAGGATACGTGATTCGAAGGATTTTACGAAGAGCCTTGAAATATGCATATCAAAACCTAAATATTAAAACGCCATTTCTTGGGGTGTTGGTTTCTGTCCTCGCTAAGGAAATGGGTGATGCCTATCCGGAGCTCATTCAGCAACAGAAACTAATTAGCAAAGTAATTGAAGAGGAAGAAATTAGCTTTTACAGAACATTAGAGCACGGCATAAAAAGACTCGAGCAGATCATTGAAGATTCTAAGAAAGCTGAGCAGCAAAAACTCGAAGGAAGAGCCGTATTCGAACTTTATGATACCTATGGCTTCCCTGTAGATTTGACCTCCTTATTGGCTAAGGAAAATCAAATGGATATTGATTTAGAAGGTTTTAACGCCCATTTACAAGACCAAAAAAACAGGTCTAGAAATGCAGGTACCATTGAAACTGACGACTGGGTTCAGCTGGGTAAAGATTCTATTTCTGAATTCATTGGATATGATCAGATCGAAGCTCAAATTTCAATAGTTAAATACAGAAAAGTTGTTCAAAAAGGAAAAACGATTTTCCAATTGGTCTTCGATAAAACCCCCTTTTATCCCGAAGGAGGTGGACAAGTTGGAGATTCTGGATGGATTCAAAGTGGTGAAAACAAAACCAGCATATTTGACACGAAAAAAGAAAACAATTTAATTGTGCATTTCGTTAGTGAATTACCGCAAACATTAGACGCCCAGTTCAATGCCTCTATAAACATTGAGAAACGACTAAATACTGCACGAAATCATTCCGCCACTCACCTGCTTCACTATGCCTTAAGATCTGTTTTAGGGACACATGTTGAGCAAAAAGGTTCATTAGTAAATGCGAAACATTTACGTTTTGATTTTTCGCACTTTTCTAAAGTGTCAGAAGAAGAATTAGAGACGATTGAAAACAAAGTAAATGAGGCTATTCAAGCAAATATTGCATTGAACGAGCGCCGTGCAGTTCCTATGGAGGTGGCTCATGAATTAGGGGCTATGGCCTTGTTTGGTGAAAAATATGGCGATTTAGTGCGAGTTATTCAGTTTGGAGATTCTGTTGAATTATGCGGAGGAACACACGTGAAATCAACCGGAGATATTCGATTATTTAAAATCACCTCAGAGGGTTCAGTTGCTTCAGGGATTAGAAGAATTGAAGCCATAACAGCTGATACGGCACAAAGCTACTTTAAAGAACGCGCAGATCAATTTGAAGAAATTTCGGCATTGTTGAAAAAACCGAAGAATGCTGTAAAAACTATTCATGAATTGATTGATAAAAACACGAAGTTAACTAAGGAGATTGAGCAATTGAAACGTGAGCAGGTGAAGCAATTAAAGGCAGGCGTTTTAGCGAAAATAGAAAGAAGAGGAGACATAAATTATGTATCCGAAATCCTTGATTTAGATAGTGGATCGATTCGAGATTTGTGTTTTCAGCTCAGAGGAGAAATAGATAATTTATTTGAATTCAAACTTAATATAGGACCGTGGACTGAAAGATTATAAGCTGTACTTCCTGCTGGTGTTGAAACTAAAACCCCATCAGAGACTAATTTTTTAATAACAGGTTTTGATCCATAATTAATTGACAAAGATGCTGCCTGCCTACTTTGTCTTAAGATTGAAACTTCATTTATTGCTAAATACTTTCTATTTTGATTTTTATTATTTCTCACCATCATCTCTAGTGGAGAAATAGTAATCATGTTAGCTCTAGATAAATTTTTTATTGTTGTTTTTGTTGAAAATTTATTCATTAGAAATCCATAATTTCCTGAATTGATACCATAGAAGAATTTTTTTGATTTCTTATTTTTTTTTAATGTTTGAAGCATAAAACCATCTCCACCAATAACAATTACTGTATTAGATCTAATAATTTTAATTTTCTTAAATTTATTTAATAGTTGTGACTTAATCTTTAATGATTTTTGATTTGTATCAGAAATTATTTGAACATTTTTCATCTGGAGTGGTGCCCTCGGCCAGACTCGAACTGGCACTCCGCAAGCGGCAAGGATTTTAAGTCCTTTGTGTCTACCAATTTC
>ENA-OWPI01000436-OWPI01000436.1-marine-metagenome-genome-assembly--contig:-NODE-436-length-58455-cov-4.399500_pt1 | contig 58455 bp, 69 predicted proteins | sample MGYA00238138_ERZ651775 | MGnify/ENA primary metagenome ERZ651775 (study PRJEB26906, sample SAMN06265043) | marine metagenome | isolation source: Helgoland LTER site | place: Germany:Helgoland, sampling...
GAGCCTACCTCGATGACTATTGATCTCGTAAAGCTAGACCGTTTGGCCGAAGTGGCTGTCCGTACTGGTGTGAACCTTGGTGAGGGGCAGGAGTTGGTGATTACGGCCCCGATTGAGGCCTTGCCGCTGGTCCGCCGTATTGTAGTGCATGCCTATAAGGCGGGCGCGTCGCTGGTCACACCGATTTTCTCGGATGGCGAGATCACAAAGGCGCGGTATGAGAATGGCGCTGATGCGAGTTTTGATAAAGCGCCTGCTTGGCTGTTTGAGGGCATGGGCGCTGCGTTTAAGTCGGGTGCTACGCGTATGGCGATTACGGGTGATGATCCGATGTTGTTGGCCGAGATGGACCCTGCAAAGGTTGCCCGTGTGGGCAAGGCCACGTCGATTGCCGCCAAGCCTGCGATGAACCCAATTGTCGGCTTTGAGGTGAACTGGAATATCGTGGCCTATCCGACGGCGGGTTGGGCTGCGAAGGTGTTTCCTGATCTGGAAGTCGAGGAGGCGCAGGCCAAGTTGATGGATGCGATTTATGACGCGTCTCGGATTGGCGGCGACGATCCTGTGCAGAACTGGGCCGATCATACGCTGGAGCTAAAGAAGCGGGTGAAGTGGCTAAACGACCAGAAGTTTGATGCCTTGCAATACACAGGTCCGGGAACGGATTTGCGTCTGGGATTGGCCGAGGGGCATATCTGGAAGGGTGGGGCGTCGCCTGCATTGAATGGGATTATCTGCCAGCCAAATATTCCAACAGAAGAAGTGTTCACTTGTCCGCACGCCTATAAAGTGGATGGCACGGTGTCGGCGACCAAACCGCTGGCGCATCAGGGGTCTGTGATCGAGGATATCGCGGTCCGTTTTGAAGCGGGCAAGATTGTGGAGGCGACGGCGTCGAAGGGGCAGGATGTGCTGCGCGCGCTGTTGAAAACCGACGATGGGGCGAGCCGTATAGGTGAGGTGGCCTTGGTGCCGCATTCCAGCCCGATTAGCCAATCTGGCGTGCTGTTTTATAACACTCTGTTTGATGAAAACGCGTCGTGTCACATAGCACTTGGCCAATGCTATGCCGATACGATTGCGGGTGGATCGGAGTTGTCTCCCGAAGAGTTGCAGCAAAAAGGTGGCAACCAGTCACTGATCCATGTGGATCGGATGCGGTTGATATCGACGGGATCACGCTGACGGGTGACGTGGTGCCTGTGATGCGCGGCGGTGAATGGGCGTTTTGATTTGCGCGTGCGCGGCCATTTCTTCAAGCTTCGGATGAGCCTTTGACACTTTGTACGCTATTTATTTGCAGCAAGAACAAATGGCGCAGCCCGACGGCTGAGAAAATCTTTCGTCGTCATGAGGGCGTCGCAACCCGGTCTGCTGGCACAAACAGTGGGGCGCGTCGGCAGGTCAGCGTTGCGGATGTGCAGTGGGCGGATGTGATTTTCGTGATGGAAGAAAAGCACCTATCGCGGATGCGTTCGGATTTTCGCAGGGATATGGAAAACAAGACCGTCTATGTGCTCGACATTCCCGACGACTACCAATTTATGGATCCAGAACTGATTGAGCTCTTACACGAAGTCGTGACGCCATTGATTGAAACTGCAGGGCTAATTGATTGAAAGATTAGGCGCTCGTTTCACGAAGTGTAGCAGCCACGAGCGCGTTCGCATGACCATGCCCCATCGCGTACTCTGCCTTAAGCCAAGCCACGATCTCCATATGCTTTTTGCCTGATTGGGTGCCAATAAGCGCCTTCCATTCCGCAATCGGGCGGCCATATTTGGCCTCGATGGTGGGGAAGTAAGAGGCGGGGCCTTTGATTGATACAGACATGGTGGGATGCTTTACTTCTCCAAATGCGCCTGATTGCTGCTGACTTCGCGTTGCTGGGGGGCAAGAAAAGAGCGCCGCTCAAGCTTAGATCAAAAAGATTGCTCCCAGTAAACCAAGAACGATAAGGCCCATCGAACCAAATGCGGCAAGCACCCACGATGACCGTTCGTGTTTTTGCATGTCTGAGAGTGATGCGCTTTCTGTAAGTTGAAGCGCCCAGAGATGAAGCTTATGACTAAATGTCCCGCGTTCTTCGTGAAGCTGTAGGACAAACTTTGCGCCACGGCGCTTTGGCAAGAACACGTCTAAGAAAGAAAAGATGGTCGTAAGCAACTTAACCCGAGGCGGTTTCCACCTTGGGAGAGAGAGCGGATTGAAGCCCGAGGCCCATGCAGACAGCATAAGCCATATGATGCCCAAAATTATACAGAGTTCCCAATCAAACTCAATCATTGCCTCTCCAATTTGCGAGAACAGGTTAACTTAGCAGGTTTGAGAACGTGGTCGAATATTACTTTTCCAAACGCGCCCGATTGCTGCTGACTTCGCGTTGCAGAGGTTCCATGCCTGCGGCCATGATCTGGTCGGGGCGGTAGCCTGACAGCGCGGCGGAGGTCAGGGCGGACATGGCTTCGGCGAAAGCGGGGCCTTTTTCGGAGACCATTTTGGTGTTCTCGTCAGCGTCTGTTGGGATCGCGCCCATCATGCCCATCATACGGATCGACATCACGGCGTGTGTGTCCATCATCAGGTTAGTGAAGGAGTTGTTGAGTTTCATCATTTGTTCAGGTGTCATGGCTATTCCTTTCTCGGAAAGCAGTTGTGACGACCCTAGCGCAATGCTGCACTGCAGCATAGGGGGAATTTTACAACATCTTGCACTGCGACGTCATTTTGCCGATAAGGGCTGGACGAAACTGGAGATCACTCATGCGCGCACGAATCTATAAGCCTGCAAGGACTGCTATGTCATCTGGCACCGCAAAAACGCACCTATGGGTTTTGGAGCATGTGGCCGAAAGCGCTCGCTCTGTTGATCCGCTCATGGGCTGGACATCGTCAAGCGATACGCAAGCGCAAGTGAAATTGACGTTTGAAACCAAAGAGGCAGCTATGGATTACGCTGCTGCAAAAGGAATCGACGCGGTCGTTCAGGAGCCCAAAGAACGCAAGCCGATTGTCCGCGCTGGCGGTTATGGCGAGAATTTTGCGACAAACCGACGTGGCGTTTGGACCCACTAAGGGTTTCGAACCTAAAATTTATGCGGTAACAGGCGGCCTGATGGGTCGCCTTTTTCGTAGGCCCGCTTTGGAGTTCCCTTATGACGATCACAAAACTTGTTACACATTCTGGTGGTTTCCACGCTGACGAGACCCTTTCGACAGTAATTCTGACGAAGATTTTCCCAGATGCGAAGGTTTTGCGAACCCGTGATCGTGAGATGCTGATCCCTGCAGCTGACAAAGTGATTTATGATGTCGGCGGCGACTATAATGCCGAAGCCCAAATTTTTGACCACCACCAGCGCCCTAATCCGCTGCGCGAGGATGGCCAGCCTTATAGCTCGTTTGGCCTGATCTGGGCGCATTATGGCCACGCGTATCTCGCTGCGATGGACGTACCCGCGAGCGATGTTGACGCAATTCATCAGAAGTTTGACACGAATTTTGTGCTGCCGATTGATCTGCTGGATAACGGCGCGATGGAGCCGTCGGTTGCAGGGCCATTGTCGAACATGACGTTGCCTGCGCTTTTGGGGAGCCTGAAGCCGGTATTTGATGACACTTCCCCGACTGCAGATGACGACGCGTTTTTCGCGGCTTTGCTCATTGCGCGGACATTCGTTGAGGCCTCTGTGCGTAACCAAGCCGCAAAAGCGCGCGCATCGGCGATTGTGGCTGATGCGATCACTGCGGCTGGAACGTCGGCGATTTTGGAATTGCCGATGGGGATGCCTTACGGCGCCGTTTTGGATAAATCTGGTGCGGATCACATCATGTTTGTGGTGAACCCGCGCGGTACTGAGTGGATGTTGAACGGGATTAAATTGTCGCAAGACACGTTTGAACAACGCGCCGATTTGCCCGCAGCATGGGCAGGTTTGTCGGACGCGGCCCTTGAAGAGGCGAGCGGCGTGACGGGTGCGAAGTTCTGCCACAACGCCCGTTTCCTAGCTGTGGCTAATTCGCGCGATGCGATTATGGAATTGGCGCGGATTGCCGTCGAAAGCCTTGCAGTCCCCGCGAGCTGATCAACACGTTTTGGACGCTTCCATGCGCGTCTGTCTGCGTGCTATCATCCAGTTCAATTGGTGATTTAGTTAGGCCCTTGCTACCTATGGGCCGCGCAGGGGAGTAAAGATGAAGTTAGCGGCTGGCAATTGGAAGATGAATGGGCTGGGCAGCAACCTTGGCGAGGTTCAACGCCTCATTGCTGCGATTGGTGATCCAAAATGTCAGGTGTTGATTTGTCCGCCTGCGACCTTGATTGACCGGATGAGTATTCTTGCGCTCGATACGCCGCTGCATGTTGGCGGCCAAGATTGTCACGCGAAAACAAGGGGCGCCCATACGGGCGATGTCTCGGCTGCGATGCTGGCGAATGCAGGAGCGAGTTACGTTATTGTTGGCCACTCCGAGCGCCGTGCCGATCATGGCGAGACTGACGCGATTGTGTTGGCGAAAACGCAGGCTGTTTTGGCTGAGGGATTGATCGCGATTGTCTGTGTTGGCGAGACCGAAGCGCAGCGTGACGCGGGCGATACGTTGGCAGTTGTAGGCGCGCAATTGGCGGGATCGCTGCCTGACGGTTGCACGGCTGACACCGTTGTTGTCGCCTATGAGCCCGTCTGGGCGATTGGAACGGGGCGCACGCCAACGCTGGAACAAATCGCCGAAGTGCATGCGTTTATGCGTGCGGAACTTGCCGCGCGGTTTGGCGGTGCGCCGATGACATTGCTCTATGGTGGGTCGGTAAAGCCGTCGAATGCGGAAGAGATTTTTGCGCTGCCCAATGTGGATGGCGCATTGGTTGGTGGTGCGGCGTTGAAGGCGGCTGATTTTGCGCCAATTGTTGCAGCACTGAGCGCAACTGTTTGATGAAAAAATGGCTGGGGCCGCTGGCAAGTTTATAATAATTTCGGCATTACATCGGTGTAATTGCCGCGCCGCGCATTGCGGACATGAGGAGAAGAAACATGACAAGCGTACTTGATCAACTGCGAGAAATGACCGTTGTGGTTGCGGACACTGGCGAAGTCGCCGCCGTAAAGCGCTATGCGCCAGTAGATTGCACGACGAACCCATCACTGGTTTTGGCAGCGTTCAAAGACCCTGCATCCACCGATATGATCGCAGCAGAGATCGCAAAGGGTCGCGCAGCGGGCCTGTCGGCTGATGCATTGACCGAGACATTGACCGTGGCGATTGGTGCGGAATTGACCAAGCTGGTGCCGGGGCGTGTATCGACCGAAGTGGATGCTTGTTTGTCGTTTGACACTGACGCCTCCGTGACCCGCGCGCGTGCGATTATTGCCGATTACGCCGCGCGTGGAATCGATAAGGATCGTATTCTGATTAAGTTGGCCGCCACTTGGGAAGGTATCCGGGCCGCCGAGATTTTGCAGAAAGAGGGCATCGATTGTAACCTGACGCTGCTGTTCTCGATGGCGCAAGCGGTGGCCTGCGCGGATGCAGATGCTTACCTGATTTCGCCATTTGTGGGCCGTATCACCGATTGGTTCAAAAAGGCCGAGGGCAAAGATAGCTACGCGCCAAACGAGGATCCGGGTGTGAAGTCGGTGCGCAGCATTTATGACTATTACAAGTCGAATGGCATCAAGACGATTGTGATGGGCGCGTCGTTCCGCAACGTGGATCAGATCAAGGCGCTGGCTGGCTGTGATAACCTGACAATCGCGCCAAAGTTGCTCGATGAATTGCAAAGCGAAGGTGCGGTTCTGCCGCGCGTTTTGTCGCCTGAAAACGCAAGCGGCGTGGCGGCAGTACATATGGACGAGGCCCGTTTCCGTTGGGCGATGAACAGCGACGCGATGGCCACGGAGAAGCTCGCGGAAGGTATCCGCAACTTTGACGCCGACCATAAGAAATTGATCGCTTTGGTTGCTGAAAAGCTAGCCTAATGCGTTAGACTTGGTGGCGGTCCTGTGATCGCCACCAAGGATTTAGGCCGACCTAATCCACCATATTGCGCCTTGTTATTTTGCTGTTTTGCTCGTGGATGCCTGACGCGGTCAGTGCCTCGATGACCCTTTGGCCTGCGCGATTGCCAGCTGAGGGGTGGTTCAATTTATATTCATCGATGCTAAAATTTGGATGGCGTCGGATCAGATCCTGCGCGGAGGCGCGGGCGTCTTCGTGTCGCCCAAGGAAATGAAGTGCGGTCGTGCGCGTGCGCAAAGTTGAAAGGTGCCGATCATTCACGCAGAGTGATTTTTCAGCGCAAATCAGCGCGTTGGTAAAGTCTTCCGCGGCAATATAAGCTGTACTGGCAAGGCTGTCGTAGTAGTAGCTAAAGGGATCGATGGGCGAAAGTTTACGCGCCGTTTGCGTGGCGCGAATGGCCGCAGCGCCATCGTCTTGAAAGGCCATCAAAGCCCCGCGCAAAAGCCAAGACAGGCTTTCGTTTGGATTGACGTCAAGGGCGGCGGAGTAGCGTTTTTCAGCGACGTCCATATTTTTCAAAAGGTTGTTTTGTGCAAACCCGTCAATGGTCAGGCTAAAGCTGCTGCGCGGATCGATATCAAGCGCGCGGGCTGTGCAATCTAGCGCTTTTTGTGTGTCGCCTGCGCGGTCAGTTGTAAAACCTTTGAAGACGCTGAGCACATACCATTTGCCAAGCCACGCATGGACGTCGGGCGATTTTGGCCTGCGGGTGCTGGCCTCGATCAGATAATCGCGCGACGAAATAAAATCACGCATCGGACTGCGATGCATGAGCGATACACCTGCGATCACCAGATCATGGTCGGCAACCTGCGGCATCGGGCGGTGACGCACGCACTCGATCGCGCTATTGGCGATTGAGTGGCCGATGGATTGGATCACATTGACAAGGCGGCCTTGGAGTTTGTCGGTGAATTGATCTGCGGGGCAAGACAAGTGCCTGTTCCACAGGATTGTCCCGTTGGCCGCATCAACGAAATCGAAGTCCGCGATCATTTCACTGCCTTGGCGGCGCAATGTGCCGGTAACGAGATAGTCAACTTCTAAGGTATTTCGCACCTCGGTGATATTGATCATCTTTTGCGCCATCGCACGGCTAGAGAGGTGCGAAATGACGCTGAGCAAGTTTGAGCGAGATAGCGAGCGGCAGGTTTCTTCGGCGACCCAATCGGCGAGGATTCGCAAGTTGGGATCGTTGCCTAAGACCGCCAAAGGCAAAGCAGTGATCCTTGGGCGAGCATGGCCTTTGGTGCGCTGCGGGGCCAATTGGTAAAGTGCCAAGACTTGGCGGGGGTTTTGGCGGACGCCTGCCACCCAAGAGCAGAATTCACGCGCGGACACGTTCAGGTCATCCAAAAACGGGCCTGCATTTGGGTCGCCGATATAGGTCACATGGACGAGGTCGATTTCGACGTCGCCGTTGGTTATATGAAAGAACCGATCAAAATGGGTCCCAAACAGCTTGCGTAAATCCGACAAGGCGCGACGCAGGTTTTGGTGCCCGCTGTCGTAGTCAGCCAAGCCCCAAAGTGTTGTTTGTAGATAGCTCCTGGTGCGTCGCCCAAGTGGGGCGGTCGCTAATAATGCGATCAAGGCACGATGCTTTGCCCCTCTGATTTCGCAGGGTTCACCGCCCGTTACCCTCACAAGGCAAGTCCCGAAGAGGGATATCTCTAGTGTTGCGCCCAAAGTGAAGCCCCCCAGCTTTCATATGACCTTAACACTTCCCGTGAGCGCCTTCCAAGGAAGTTCACAGTTTATTCACGCACGCCCTGTCCGCAGGCTAGCTAAGGTTGTGAGGTAATTTCCTGTGACCGGGGCCGACAGAATGCGAACCGCAAATGCTCATCTCGCCATCGAAGATCTTGTTGATTTTTACAAACGGTGGCCGGACCTCAGGGATATCGCTGTGGATCTACAAAGCGACGCCCAACTGGCACAGGATCAGCAAGCCATACTGGAGTGGATGGTGCTTGTGATTGATAGGGTCGGGCCTGCTGACCTTGAACGAAAATAGGGGAAGATATGTTTGCTCTAAAACAAGACCAACGCTGGACACCGATCGATCAAAATCGCTGGTCGCTCCGTGCATATGGCCGTGAAGTTATGCTGGAATCGAGCGGGGGTGCGTTGAGTGCGGATCTCAACCAGTTTGATGAGGACGCATCCCTTCAAGTTCAGGGTCGTATTGTTGGCCGCATGTTGATCGAGGTCTACTGCAATGGCGCGCAGATTATTGAGGATTTGCGGTCCAATGAAAGCTTTGAGATCGCGGTTGATTTGACGCCGTATAGCGATGCAGGTCCTGTGACGTTGGAGGTGCAATTCATACCAGCGGCCTACGGTGAAATTCGCATCCCACGGTCGATTTCAACACAGTGCAATGGTTTGCAGACCGCTGCATTTGGGCTTGGGCGTCAGGCGCAAAAAAATTGGTGAGAACTTGACTTCAAGTTAATTGGCGCAATGATGATCCCGTGAATTGGCTGATTGGCGTTTATCAATTGGCAGCAAATTTGTTTCATACTCCGACCAACAGTCGGAGAAATCAATTGGTAGGGAAACACGCTATGAAATCTTTCGGAATTATTGCGGTTACCGCGTTTTTGGGCCTGTCGGCCTGTGGTGGCACCAGTATTGAGTTGCCAGATGGCGGTTCAGTTGGCGGCGTTGACGGCAGGGAAAATGAAGACCAGACTTTTGGGCGCATTTTGAACAATGTGCGCATCGGGAATGGCGCGAGTGCCGTCACCTATGACAGCCGTCTGGATGCGGCGGCTCAGGGCCACGCAGACGATATGGTTGATCGCGGTTATTTTGCTCATAATTCGCCTGAGGGTGATGATGTGCGTGACCGTATTCTTGAGCAGGGCTACATTCCTATCGCTTACGGCTAAAACCTCGCGCGGGGACAACAATCCCAAGCTGGCGCCATTACTGGTTGGGAAAACTCACCGGCCCATGACGCGATGATGAATGCGACGACCCTCGAAGAGTTCGGCCTTGGTATGGCAGGATCGGGGCGCACTACAACTTGGGTTCTTGTGATGGCAACCGAAAGTCAGGCAACCCCATAAAATTTGGTGAGGTGGTAAAAGATCGGCGCGGCGAAAATGACGCTGTCGAGTTGATCGACAAAACCGCCTTGCCCAGGGATCAAGTGTGACCAGTCTTTGACACCACGGTCACGCTTGATCGCTGTGACAACAATATTGCCGAACATGCCCGTCAAGGAAGCGATGCCTGCCATGGCCATTGCGCCCCAGAGGCCAAATGGTGTGATCCAGCTGAGCAATCCGCCGATCAGCATCGCAGAGATCACGCCGCAAGCGACCCCTTCCCATGTTTTTGGTGACAGGCCTGCTGCGATTTTGGTGCGGCCAAAGCGGCGGCCAAAGAAGTATTCCAACAGATCACCAAGCTGCACGACCATCACGAGGAAGGTCACGAGTAAGATCGCGCGGTCGCCTTGTCCTGCGATGTTGAGGTTCATCAGGGCGGGCACGTGGCTGACGCAGTAGACCGTGATCATCAGGCCCCATTGGGTTTCGGCGACGCGGATCAGGAACCTGTTGGCGTTGCCGCGCAAGGCCGAAACGATGGGTAGCAAGAGGAAGGCGTAAACGGGGATGAAGATCGCATAGAGCCCCGACCATTCCATCGCGACAAAGAAATATTGCAGCGGCATGATCACGAAAAACGCAAGCGCGAGTGACAGGTGGTCTGCCTGTGCCTTGGTCGTGAGTGTGAGGAATTCGCGCAGTGCTGCGAAGGATGCAAAAGCGAATAGCACCGTGACCCCGATTTTGCCCGTCAGCATGGCAAGGCCGATGAGGATCACCATGCCCCACCAGCTTTGCACGCGGGTCATGAAGGTTTCGAGAACGGGGTTTTGCGTGTTTGGGTCTTGGCGGGCGCGTAGGACCTCGCCAAAGAACGTGAGGCCGACAAGGATCGCAAATGCGCCGAGGCTCAGCCAGATGATGTCGATTGTCGTGGTGTTCATGATGCCACCTCTGGTTTGAGGTCAGACAGAGCCTTGGCCGCTCGGGCGAGGAAGTCGTCTTTGCTTTCGCCGTTTTGCACATGCACGGGTACACCAAAGGTGACGGTGCAAATCAAGGGCAGCGGGATGATCTCGCCTTTGGGCATGATGGTGTTGAGGTTGGCGACCCATGTTGGCACCAGATCAACGTCGGGCCGCGCAAGCCCCATGTTATAAAGCCCTGCCTTGAAGGGCAGCAAATCCGCGTCAGTCATGTTGCGGTTGCCTTCGGGGAAGATAATCAGGGATGATCCTTCGTCGAGGGCCGCGAGAATTTTGTCCATCGGCTTGTCGTCCACTTCGGGGCGACGGTCGATGAGAACGCAGTTGAAGACCTCGGGGCCAACAAAAGCGCGCAGCTTGTTTTTCAGCCAGTAATCGGCGGCGGCCACCGGGCGCACGTCGCGTCGCAGGGCGGGGGGCAGCACCGACCAGATCATCGGCATGTCACCGTTGGAGGTATGGTTGGAGTAATAGACCCGCTGTCGCGGAATAGGTTCGATCCCCTGCCAATCGGCCCGCACGGCGGTAATCGCGCGCGCGAAGAGGCGGATAGATTGCCCGACGATACGGGCGGCGAGGGGGCGCAAGATGTTCATGAAACGAACCTTAGCAAAGGTATGAAGATATGGAAGTGAGTAGGATGGGTTTTAACCCATCCCACCATTTGTTTATTGCAGATTAGTCTTTGTCGCTGACGTAGTCGGACAAAAGCTTCTCGTTGCGGGCGTCTTCCAATCGCTGGATACGGTCCTCTGAGAGGCGATCGTCAAAGCGGTATTTCACAAAGTTCACCAGCGCGAGGGTTAGCAAGAGGATGCCAATGCCCCAGAAGCCTTTGGTAGAAAGCGGGACCTCGGTTGAGAGGTAGAGCGAGAGGCCAAGCATCCCGTAGGCCACGAGCACTGCTGCGCCGTTAAAGAATATGATGAGGGCGTTGTCTGATTTTGTGTTGGTCATCGTTTTTACTCCGATTGAATAGTTATTTTGTGGATTTGATGCGGTCGAGGACGGATTGGGCGGTGACGCGGGTGGCGTCACCGTAGCCCGCGTCGGCCATACGGTCTGCGATTGAGCCATGGTTTAGGTCCTTATTGATGTCCGACAGAATTTCGCTGTGCTCAAAAGGATCATCGCGGCCAAGCACGCGGCCAATGAGTTCTTCGGCCTCTTCGACGCTGCTTGAATTACTGTGCATTGGTCCCATCCGCATTTGGATATCTTGTTCGCGGCGGACAGCGCGGGCTTGGATAGCACCTTGTTTCAGGTCGATAATGCGGCGGTGGCCTGCCTCGATACTAGAGCGGAGGCGCAGGACCTTTTGCTCTAGACGGCGCAGTGTCTCGGTGCGGATCGTCAGTTCGTTTTCCATTTGTGCGATGGCATTTGCAGCCTCAATCGCCATGTCTTCGTTACCCGCATCGAGTGCTACTTTGGCGCGTTTGGTCAGGTCGTTGACCCTGTTTTGCAGGCCGCTGCGTTGCTGTTCTTCAGAGCGTTGACGCTGGATCAGGCTTGCGAGGGTGGCCTTGGCGGCCTTGAGGTTGCCCTCGGCTTCGCGGATTTTCTGGTCGATCAATTCGATCGCAAAGGCGTCGCGGACCCTGTCTTCTGTACGGGCATTCGCGCCGAGGATGAGTGTACTAAGTGTCTTGAACATCTGTCTCTCCATTCGTGAACGCTGTTCATGAACTTGTTATAGAAAGACCAGCCTTGTCCCGCAAGTAAAAAATTGAACAACGTTCATATTTTTACGAAGAACGCGCCAATTGCCTTAAAATAAGGGCGATCATGGTATCGATATTGTCGGTTTGCACGCCCGCATTGGCCTCATCCAGCCCCAAAAGCACGATCCCATGCACGGATGAGAATAGTCCTTTGGTCAAAAGTAGCCGCTGATTTTGGTCCATCGCGGGGAAAATCGCCATAAGCGGGTCGTGGATATAGGTGAAGAGCTGGCTGAGCTCGGTCACATACCATTCGGGGGCCGCTTCCCCTTTGGGCCTGTCGAGATCAAAGAGCGCCCGCCACAGGTTATGATGCTCGGCCGCAAAGGCGTGGTAGGCCTGCGCCATGACAACGAGTTGCTCGACGGGGGCTTGCGGGGCAGTTGCCAGCGAGGCCGCAACTTCGGCACCCAACGCATGAAACGTTCGCGCATTCACGGCCAGAACCAAATCGTTCAGATCGCCAAAGACGTTATAGATTGCCCCCAGCGCACAGCCCGCCTCGGTCGCCAAATCGCGGGCCTTGAGGCCTGAAAGCCCTTCGCGGGCAATCGTCGCCTCTGCGATATTGATCAAATCTTCCCGCAGCGCCTTACGCCGTTCTGCGACCTTACCTGCCATTGCGTGTCTCCCGTTGAACGTGGTTCACTATAGACCAGCAATGGCAAACAAGAAAGTCAGGCTTTCACAGGGGCGCCGCCTGCGAAGTTGTTGACCTCGTGGTAGCTGATAGGCTCGCTTTGCATTTGCAGGTGCAACCCGTCGCCATCATAGGGATGCGCGCGCGCGAGGTCTTCGTCCACATCAATGCCCAGTCCTGCGGCAGTGGGGACGGGGATATAGCCGCCCTCAACGCTTAGGCTGTTCTTGATCAGGGCAAAGTGGAAGTCGGTTTCAATGGTTTCGGCCATCAGGATGTTCGGGATTGATGCTGCCAGTTGAATGTTGGCCGCCCATTCAATCGGGCCTGCATAAAGATGCGGCGCCATCTGCGCGTTATAGGTTTCGGCGATGACAGCGATTTTCTTGGCTTCCCAGATGCCTCCTGCGCGCCCAAGGGCGGGCTGCAAGATTTGCACGCCAGCTTTGAGGGCTGCGACGAATTCGGATTTGGTCGTCAGTCGCTCGCCCGTTGCCACAGGGACACGGACAGCGCTGGTCACAGCCGACATATCGGCATCGGGCGGCGTGGGTTCTTCATACCAGAGCGGCGAGAAGGGCTCCAAAGCTTGGCCGATGCGGATCGCGCCTGCGGTGCTGAACTGCCCGTGGGTGCCAAAAAGTAGGTCCGCCTGATTGCCAACTGCTTCTCGGATCGTTCTGCAAAAGGTGACCGAAGTGTCGATGTCGTGCATCGACGGCATATGTCCGCCACGGATCGTATAGGGGCCAGCGGGGTCGAATTTGACGGCTGTATAGCCTTGCTTGACCAGCGCCACGGCACTTTCGGCCGCCATATCCGCATCGGCCCAAAAGGCAGGCAGCGGGTGGTGTTTGAGCGGATAGAGGTAGGTGTAGGCGCGGATGCGGTCGTTCACGCGTCCGCCAATCATTGCATGCACAGGGCGGTTGCGGTCCTTGCCGACCATATCCCAGCAGGCCATCTCCAAGCCAGACCACGCGCCCATGACCGTCAGGTCAGGGCGTTGGGTGAAGCCTGTCGAATAGACGCGGCGGAACATCAGTTCGATATTCTCGGGATTTTCGCCAGCCATATGCCGCGCAAAGACATCGGTGATAACGGCTTTCATTGCCTCTGGCCCGACGGAGGAGGCGTAGCACTCGCCCCAGCCTACGATGCCTGTATCAGAGGTGACTTTCACCAAGATCCAATAACGGCCACCCCAACCGGGTGCAGGTGGGGCGGTGATGATGATGTCGAGATCGCTGAGTTTCATGGCGGTGGTCCTGCGTGGTTATTGCCCTCACAGTGCCACCGCATGAAATGGATGCAAGGGTTTATCCGACCTCGTTTGTCGTTTCTGTGCGCGGCGGGATCGACTTGCGCACGGGGATAAAGATCAGGACCGCGCCAAAGGTGAGCACGGCCGAGAACAGGAACGGCGCACCGGGGAGATATGCGGGGGCTGACTCGTGAGTGAAGTAGAAGAAAAGCTGCGTCATCAAAAGCGGTGCCATGATCGTGGCCACTGCGTTGATCGAGGTCAGCGCCCCTTGCAATTCGCCTTGCTGGTTGTCGGCGGCAGTGCGCGACATGATCCCTTGCAACGCAGGACCTGCGATAGAGCCGAGAGCGGTGAAAGGTGTCAACGCGAGGGCGATCCAGCCGTTGGTCACAAAGCCGAGCATGATGAAGGCCAGCACATCGACGCTTAGGCCGAGGACCACGGCATTGCGCTCGCCGATTTTGTTGAGGATCGGGCGCATCAGCAGGCCTTGCACAACCGCGATTCCGATCCCAAAAGCGCCAAGCGAGAGCCCGATCATGCCCGGACCCCAGCCGAATTGCAGTTTGCCAAAATAGGCCCAGACGCTCGGATAGACGAAAAACGCGAGGCTGATCACGAAGCTAATGATCATGAAGCGCCCAAGGTCGGGGAGTTGGGTGATAGATTTGAACGCACCGAGCGGGTTCGCACGCTTGATGTCAAAAGGCCTGCGAATGCGGTCAGTGACGGTTTCAGGTAGCGCAAAATATCCGAAAATGCCGTTGGCACCTGCCAGAACAGCAGCGGCCCAGAAAGGGGCACGCGTGCCATATTCGGCAAGGATGCCGCCCAACATTGGGCCGATGACAAAACCGATCCCAAAGGCCGCGCCAATGAGGCCAAAGTTCGCGGCCTTATCCTCAGGCTTGGAGATATCGGCCATATAGGCAGAAGCCGTGGACTGCGTCGCGGCGGTGATTCCGCCGATGATGCGGCCAATCACCAAAAGCCAGATTGTGCCAGCCACGGCCATAAGCACGTAGTCGAAGGACATGACGACAAGGGCGATCAGCAGAACGGGTCTGCGCCCGAACCGATCCGAGATCGAGCCAATCGTCGGCCCGAAGAGGAACTGCATCACCGCAAATATTGTTGCCAACACCCCGCCCCATAGGGCCGCTTGTCCGAGATCACCGCCCTCCAAGCTTTGGATCAAGTCAGGCATCACGGGCATGATGAGGCCGATCCCCATGCTGTCCAAAACGACAGTCAGCAGAATAAAGATCATGGGAAGGCGGCTTTGCATATCGGGCTCCGAATTCTCTATCGGGTGGACTTATACCGTGCCACTCAGTTTGCAACCCTGCTGAGCAGCAATGCCAGTGCTTTGGGGTCCGACAGGAACGGCGAATGCGACGTTGGTAGGTCGCTGACCGTACTGGCAGGCCAGTCTTCGGTCATGGTGACTTGGAACGCGGGCGGGATCGTGCGGTCGTCGGTGCAGCGGATGTAATGGCGCGGCAGGCTTTGCGTCACCTCAAGCACAGTTTCCTGCGGTGCGATAGGTTGCGGGCACAGGTTGCCCACGGCCCAAGCGGCGCGGGCAGGGTCCACATCGTGATAGAACTTTTCTGCGGCCATAGTCGGATCAATTTCAAAGCTGATCCTGTCGTCGCAAATGCGGATTGCCTCGATGAGGGGTTGGCTCGGTGCAGATTTGCGGCGGTCGCCAAGGGTCATGCCTGCCTTGGGAACGTAAGCGCAGAGGTAGATCAGTTTGTTGATCTTTTCAGGCGCAAGCTCTGCCGCGGCCGTGATCGGATAGCCCGCCATTGAGTGCCCTATGAGCGTAACGGGTGTGTCAATCGCGTTGATGATCGCGCGGGCGTAGCTGTCGAGCGAGACCTCCGCGACAGGCGTCTTGTCCGCACCGTGGCTTGGCAGATCAATGGCGCGGGCGGTGTGGCCCAAGGCCTCCAGCTCGGGGATCAGATCATCCCAGCACCACGCGCCGTGGCACGAGCCGTGGATCAGTAGAAAATCAGACATGACCAGTATTCTCCATAAATTCGGATAGTATTTCGGCATAGCCAATCGGGTCTTCGGCGCAAGGCAGGTGGCCGCAGTGCGACATCACCTTGAACTGTGAGCCGGGGATCAGATCAACGGTTTCGCGCACCAGATCAGCAGGCGTCGCCGCATCTTGGCCGCCCGCGATACCCAACGTGGGGATGCGCAGACCAGAGGTCGGCGTGTAAAAGTCCGTGCCCGCAATCGCGGCACAAACGCCAGTGTACCCGATGGGATTACAGGCCTCGACCATCGCTTTCCATGGGGCCATGTCAGGTGTGCCGTAAAAGCTACGTCCAAACCAGCGCTGCATGATGCTGTCGCTCAACGGGGCCATGCCTTGGGCCAGAACCGCGTCGATACGGTCTTGCCAAAGTTTGGGATTGCCGATTTTGGCGGCAGTGTTGGACAGCACCAAAGCGCGGATCAGGTCGGGGCGTTTTACCGCCAATCCTTGCGCGATCATGCCTCCCACAGAGAGGCCCACAAACATTGCGTCCTTCACATCAAAAGCATCACAAACCGCCTCTGCATCGCTGACCATCTGGCCCATTGTATAGGGTGCGGCGGGTATATCTGACTGCCCATGCCCGCGCAGGTCATAACGGATCAGGCGCAGGCCTTCGGGCAGCAGCGGGATGATCTTTTGCCAAAGGTTCAGCGTTGTTCCAAGCGAGTTGGCAAAGACCACAGTGGGCGCGAGGCGATGGTGCACCCCATCCACACGTGCATGAATTTGCACACCATTTTGGTCTATTTTAGTTTCGCGCATCGTGATTTCCTTAGTCTTAGAAAAGTTCAAGCCGCGCTGAGGGTTTCCCCTGCGCGGCTTTCCCTTGCTGTCCGGTCCTCCGCTTGCGCGGGACGCTGAACAGCCCTCCCGTTGCATATAGAATGCATTTCCCACCCATGAGTCAACTATAAGTATTAACGAGAATTATCTTTGCCCTTGAGCTGCATGTGCGCGATGATTTGCCCGTGATCAGAGGCCAATTTATTATAGGGCGCCTCGGGATGAGAGCCGTCGGTGATGTGGTCGTTGAGGACCGAGAAATACTCCATCTGGCCAAGCCGATCGGCGTTGTCGGGGTGAAAATGCCGCGACATCAGGATTTGGTCGATAGATTCGTAAACGCCACCAAAGGCCGAGGTGAACACCATATCGCGCAGGGATTTACGCACAAAGAGTTTCTCGGCGGAATGCAGGCGCACGCGGTCGATCTTTTCTTGGATGATGTCGTTTTCGGTGTCGGTGTAGCGGTCGCCTTTGTGCGTCGCGTCGTGGCGGCGCATCCATGCATAATTCTTGAATGGCGTTTCGCCAGTGATGATTTCGGAACTGACCGCGTTGTCGCTGTCGTTGAAGTCGCCTAGCACCATGACGGGGTTGCCTGCTTCGAGCTCTTTGAGGATTTCGCGGCGCAAAACCCAAGCCTCGGCCATCCGTCGCAGACCCGCCCGAAGGCTCCCCATTGCGCGGCCAGCGGGGTCGTAGTTGACCAAATCGGCAGCAGGCGGGAAGGGCGCACCTTTTGGCCGATCCAGCTCGCCCAATTTCGATTTCAGGTGGCAGTTGAAGACCGTGATGACAGTACGACCAACGGGAATGCGGGCTTTCAACACGGGCCGCGAAAGCCGCCGGATCGTGTAGTGCCCCCCGTCCGATCCGTCGAGATCGCTGAACGGAATATGAAGCGGTTCGGGCAAGTCTTGCAACACTTCCGGTGCACCGATAAAACCAAAGCGCGACAAGATCGCGACACCGGGCCGCCGCTCGCCTGGTCCGCCGTCATTGGCGTTGGGTGCAAAGGCGAGGCCCGCATCGCGGTAGGTTTCATGCGCCAGCTTGCGAAATATCGCTTTGCGCGCGTAGCGTTTGGAGCGGTCAGGAATATTGGCCGCATTGGCCTCAGCGCCTTCAGCGTCGGCTTCTTCAATCACATCACGCAGGGATTTCTCCGAGAAGATCTCTTGGAAACAGACGATATCGGCGTTCATCGTCAACACTTGGTCGGCAAGCCATGCTTGTTTCCAACTGTGTTCCTCTGGGGTGTAGCTCTCGTATTTGTAGTATTCCTGATCGGCCTCAATCAGGTTTTTGACGTTAAAACTGGCAATCGTAAACTGGGTCATAAAGTTTCCAAGGCGCGGATAAATGTCGCGGGGTCAACGTTGCCGCCTGTGGTCACGGCGATGATCGCGTCGCCCTCGAATTGGTCGGGGTAGAAGAGGGCGGCGGCGAGTGCAGCGGCGCCTCCTGGTTCAACGACGATCTTGAGCCGTTCATAGGCGAGGCCCATCGCCCGCAAGCAATCCTCGTCGGTCACAACCACGCCCGCGCCGCAATGTGCCTGCATGATCGGGAACGTAAGAGCGCCTGGTTGCGGAGTGACGATCGCGTCACAGATCGATCCGCTGACGCTGGGGTTTGAGAGGATTTTTCCCGCGGCAAGCGAGCGCGTCACGTCGTCAAAACCCGCAGGTTCTGCAGGGTGCACCCGCATTTTCGGCGCGTCCTCGACAAGTGCGAGCGCGATACCGGAGGTTAGTCCACCTCCACCGCAGCAGACCACAACATCGGCCTCGGTCACGCCAGCTTCGGCGGCTTGGGCGGCGATTTCCAGGCCCACGGTGCCTTGACCTGCGATCACAAGTGGCTCGTCGTAGGGGCGGATCAGCGTCAGATTGCGTTCCTTGGCGATCCTTTGGCCGATGGCATCGCGGTCCTCATTCGCGCGGTCATAAAGCACGACCTCGGCACCCAAGGCGCGGGTGTTGTTCACTTTAATCTTGGGCGCATCTGAGGGCATCACGATGACAGCTGGGGCGCCATGTTCTTTGGCGGCCAAAGCCACGCCTTGCGCGTGGTTGCCGCTGGAATAGGCGATCACACCGTTCATCAGTTGTTCGTCGGAGAGCATCGAGACCGCTGACCAGCCGCCGCGAAATTTGAACGATCCTGTGTGTTGCAGGCATTCCGCCTTCACCAACACACGCCGCCCTGCGATCTTATCAAGGAACGGCGACGATAGCAGCGGCGTGACCCTTGCATGGCCTTGCAGCCGCAGTGCTGCGGCGCGGATCATCTCAATATTCATCGAGGTCCTCCAACCATTCCGTCAGCGCATCACGTGCGTCTTTTTCGTCCAAGAACGGCACGTGGCCACGGTTCTTGATATCCGCGCGGATCATATCGGGGCGGCGGCGCAGCATCTCGTCGGCGCAAGCCTCGGTCAGTAGATCAGAGTTCGCGCCACGGATCAGCGCAAGGGGCAGACCACCAAGTGCGTCGTAAAGCGGCCAAAGATCAGGGGTCGGTTGCTCAAGCCCCTCAAGTACCGCGTCGCGCAATTTAGGATCATAGCGCACGACCAAGCCATCAGCGGTTTGCGCATAATGGGCGCGGACCTCGGCCAGCCAACGGGCGTGCGGAACCCCTTTGAAGTGGACCCAGTTTCGCGCCCGCGCTTGGGCCGCGTCCTCATGGTTATCCTCAACGGGGTTCTTGCCGATGTAGTTGGCGATCACGGCCATGCCTTTGGGGTCAATCTCGGGGCCGATGTCGTTTAGGACAACACCCAAAAGCCGATCCTTTGCAGTCGCCGCCAAAAGCATCGCAATCAGACCGCCGCGCGAGGTGCCAAGGATCGCGGCTTGCTCCAGACCCAGATGGTCGAGCAGGGCCAGCGCATCTGCGGCCTCTTGCGGTATGTTGTAGGTTTTGTAATCGGCCCATTCGGATTCACCACGTCCGCGATAATCCATCCGGATTAGGCGCACGGGCAAATGCGGTGCGACATGGTCAAAGTCGCGGGTGTTGCGGGTCAGACCCGAAAGCGCCAGCACCGGAATGCCGGTCCCGCTTTCCTCGTAATAAAGCTTGGTTCCGTCGGCGGCGTGAAAGAAAGGCATCAGGTTAAATCCGGAATTGTTGTAAGGTCAGATAAAATGTGGTGCGGGGTGGCATATAGCCTGTCGACGGGATCGCCCGCGCGGTTCACCCATGCGGTTGTAAAGCCGTAGCCAGAGGCGCCCGCTGCATCCCAACCGTTGGACGAGACAAACAGGACGTCGGATTTTGCGCAGCCGAATTCCTGGCCAACCATGTCATAGACGGTGTCGTGGGGTTTGTAGACGCCAACGCTCTCGATTGACAAAACCGCATCAAGGTATTCGGTAATGCCCGCAGAGGTGACAGCGGCGGCCAGCATCTCAGGCGTGCCATTGGACAAGATCGCCGTGCGTGCGCCCGCAGCCTTCAATCGCGCCAACATTGCGGTGACTTCGGGGTAGGCGTCCAATTCCCAATAAAGCGCCAAAAGCCGCTCACGCAGGGAAGGCGATGTCAGCTTTGCAGCTTCAAGCGTCCAATCAAGCCCGTCCTTGGTCACTTGATCAAAATCGGCATGGCGTCCAGCGACAGCCCGCAGCCACGTATATTCCAACTGCTTGCGCCGCCAATTTGCGGCGACGGCTGGCCAATGGGCGGCGAGTTCGGGGAAATCAGGTTCCGCACTCGCAATCCGCGCCGCAGAGTTCACATCAAAGAGCGTCCCGTAGGCATCAAAAACATAGATGGACTTGAACAAAGTAGCCTCCCATTTTCAGTGATCGCAGACTGGCATGCATCGCGCGCGGCGAAAAGGGGCAAAGCGGTTTGCATTTTGGAACGCCTGCGCATAGCGTGCCGCCTTTACCAGAATTGTCCAAAAGAAAGACTGCAACATGACCCAAGCAAAATCAGGCGATACAATCCGCATCCACTACAAAGGCACCCTGCAATCAGGTGAGGTCTTTGATAGCTCCGAGGGGCGCGATCCGCTTGAGTTCACGCTCGGTTCTGGCATGATTATCTCCGGCCTTGACCAAGCGATCCACGGCATGATTGCAGGCGAAAAGAAGGTTGCGGAAATCCCGTGCCTTGAGGCTTATGGCCCGCTGAACCCTGCCGCCCGTCAGCCTGTGCCGCGCACAGAGTTTCCTGACGACATCCCGATGGAAGTTGGCGTTCAGTTGCAGATGCAAAGCCCAGAAGGCCAAGTGATCCCCGTCAAGATCGTGGAAATCACCGAGACCGAAGTCACGCTCGACGCCAACCACCCGCTCGCAGGCCAAGACCTGACGTTCGATTTCGAAGTGGTCGGTATCGACGCGGCTTAAATCAAAAAAGGGCAGGGGCGCCACATGCCCTTGCCCTTCTTTTGATCAAAAATACCTCGGGGTCTGGGGCTGGCCCCAGCGGCCCGCTTAAAGGTTTTCGGCCTGCGGCATGCCAAGCACATGGTAGCCGCCATCGACGCGGATAATCTCGCCCGTCGTGCAAGCGCCCGCATCAGACGCCAGATAAACGGCAGTGCCGCCCACGGCCTCAAGTGTTGCATTAGACCGCAAGGGCGCGTTTTCGCCCGTGTGCTTATAGGTCTTGCGCGCGCCACCAATGGCAGCACCAGCAAGCGTTTTCATCGGACCGGGAGAGATCGCGTTGACGCGGATACCGTCGGGGCCGAGGTCATTGGCAAGGTAGCGCACGGCACTTTCCAGCGCGGCCTTGGCCACGCCCATGACGTTATAGTTTGGCGTGACTTGGTTGGAGCCTTGATAGGTCAGCGTCAGGATCGTGCCGCCGTTTGGCATCAAGGCCATAGCGCGCTTGGACACGTCAATCAGCGAATAACACGAGATGACCATCGAGTTTTTGAAGTTCGCCACGGAAGTATCGGAAATCCGCCCCGTCAGCTCGTTCTTGTCGGAATATGCAATCGCATGCACGACGAAATCTATCGTTTCCCAACGCTCGCCAAGGGCTGCAAATGCCGCATCCATCGACGCGTCGTTGGTCACATCGACATCAACCATAAAGTCGGAACCAACGGAGGCCGCAAGGGGCTCTAACCGCTTGCCAAAGGCCTCGCCCTGAAAGGTAAACGCCAACTCGGCCCCAGCCTCGGCCATCGCTTTTGCGATCCCCCAAGCAATGGAGCGCTCGTTGGCAACCCCCATGATCAAGCCGCGTTTGCCTTGCATAGAAATGGTCATGTGGTGTCCCTTATTGGTTTTTATCTAGGTGAACGGTTTGTGGTGTGGCGTCAAGTTTTTGCGCACTTCGCATGCTTCATCCAGTACACGTAACCAATCTTGACCCTATCACCGTCATAATAAAGCTTACCCTTTTGCTTTTCAATTTCCTCAACTCCTTGGCTGTCGAAGATTGCAAAGCCGTTTTCCCCCAAGCCCGTTACGACGGTATAATGAACGACGTCTCGTTCATGATCTGGATCGAATTCTTTAGCACAGGTTGAAATTAATGAGACTATAATAGAAGCAGTATTGCGTCCTAACAGACACTTCACTTTTTCTTCCATCTCGAGTGCATTGGAAGTCGTGAAGTGGTCCCAGTCGCGCCAACTCATTTGCTTGAGCAATTGACCAAAATCCTGTTCCCCAACTCCATAACAAACTGCCTGCGCTAGATCCCAGTTATTCTGGGATTGCATAAACATAAGGCCTAGGCGGAATGGGATGGCAGCCTGATCAACTAATGTAATTTCATTGCGTAAATGCATCGCGTTTATCGCTGCATAAACCCCGCATAAGAAATCAAGACCCCCTTGCTGAAGTGGGAAACGAGACTTCTCCTTTTCCACTTCATCACCGTTGGGGCTACATTTGCCAGTTGCCACTTTGCCTACCCAGCAAACTTACTCAGCAACATCGACCCGTTCGTCCCGCCAAACCCGAACGAGTTTGTCATGATCGTGTCCAGTCCTGCGTTATCGACGCGGGTTGTAGCGATTTCTTCGGGGGCGAGGTTGGGGTCCAGCTCTTCGACGTTGATCGAGGGCGCGATGAAGTCTTCTTGCAGCATCAGCAGGCAATAGACTGCTTCGGACGCACCTGTCGCACCCTGAGAGTGGCCCGTCATGGACTTTGTCGAGGAGACTGGCGGCGTGGAGCCTTGTCCGAACACGCGGCGGACCGCTTCGATCTCGCCCACGTCGCCCACGGGCGTCGATGTGCCATGCGCGTTGATGTAGCTGACCTTGCGGCCTTCGGGCAGGGATTCCAGCGCCAGACGCATTGCCCGCTCGCCGCCTTCGCCTGACGGGGCCACCATATCGTGTCCGTCGGAAGTCGCGGCAAAGCCTGTGACCTCAGCATAGATTTTCGCGCCGCGTGCTGTCGCATGCTCAAGGCTTTCCAGCACCAGCATCGCGCCACCGCCTGCGATCACGAACCCGTCGCGGTTCGCGTCGAATGCGCGGGATGCTTTCTCTGGCGTGTCGTTATACTTGGACGACATCGCGCCCATCGCGTCGAATAGGCAGGACAATGTCCAGTCGAGCTCTTCCGCGCCGCCCGCGAACATCACGTCTTGCTTGCCCATCATGATCTGCTCTGAAGCCGCACCGATGCAGTGCAAAGACGTAGAGCAAGCGGAGGTGATCGAATAGTTGATGCCCTTGATCTTATACTGGGTCGAAAGGTTGGCCGAGATCGTGGAGGACATGCACTTTGGCACGGCGAATGGCCCGATCCGTTTGGTGGCACCTGTGTCTTTGACGATGTTATGCGCGGTGAACATGGCAGAGGTGGAAGGACCACCAGAGCCCGCGATCAAACCTGTGCGCGGGTTGGAAACCGTAGCCTCGTCGAGACCCGCATCGGCAATCGCCTGACCCATCGCGATATAGGCATAAGCGGCACCCGGCCCCATGAAGCGCAGCGCGCGCTTTTCAACGTGCTCGGCGATATCAAGCTTTACAGTGCCCGCGATTTGGGACCGGAATCCATGCTCGGCCATCTCGGGGCTGGCAACGATCCCAGACTTACCCGCCTTGAGTGAGGCCAGAACCTCATCCGCGTTATTTCCGATGGGGGATACAATCCCGAGACCTGTGACAACGACACGACGCATGAGCGCACTCCTGTATTAGTGTTGGTTCTTTGTAGGATGGGGGAGGGCAGAGGTGCAAGCAAGTAGAAGAGAAGTGATCGCGGCGGCGAGAGAGAAATCTCAGATCGGCGCTAAATCAAGCGGGCAAAAAATACGACGCTCATGGAAAAACCGACGGCCGCGATTAACCCGCGCACAAAAGATTTCGGAAGCCTGCGTGCAAGCGGTGCCCCTGCATAGCCACCGATGGTTGATGCGACCATCATGGCAAGCGCGTAATGCCATTCGACAAGCCCACCGATGGCAAACACCAAGACCGAACTTATCGAGAGCACAAACGAAAGACCGTTTTTGAGGCCATTCATCTTGTGGATATGCGTCATGCCCCACAGCGCAAACAGGGCAAGCAAGACAATGCCGAGGCCTCCGTTGAAATAACCGCCGTAGATGCTGACAAGTAAAAGCCCGATTGAGCCGTAGGGTGTTACGGCCCCTCCAGCGGCCGCAGCGCGTGCGCGGATCTGGTCGCCGAATAGAAAAGCCAGCGTTGCCCCAAGGAGTAAAAACGGCACGACAACCGAAAAGGCCTCGTTGGAGGAAACCAGCAACAAAACTGATCCGATCAAACCGCCTGCAATCGTGATCGCAATCAGCCGAAGGATAACCTTTTTATCGAAGGTCTTAAGCTCGTCACGAAATCCCAATGCACCGCCAAGATATCCTGGAAAAACCGCGACGGCACTGGTCGCGTTTGCGATTACTGGTGGTACCCCAATAAACACAAGCGCGGGGAAGGTTAGAAATGTCCCGCCCCCCGCAATCGTGTTCAATAATCCAGCACCAAATGCCGCAAGCAAGATGAGTATGAAGTCCAAAATTTAATCCATCTTGTCAGAGGGGCAGGAGGCCAATCAGCGGCATCAGTCGTTCTAGTGCTCAACTCTCGCTCAGCGCGACCTTCATGTTCTTGATCTGGTAGATCACTGCGCCATGCTTGAGCGCGCTCCCGTATTAGTGTTGGTTCTTTGTAGGATAGGGGAGGGCGGAGGTGCAAGTGGGTAGAGGATTGGGCGCTTAAAGGTTTTTGCTATTGCACACCCAACATGCCCATTTCTTCCATACTCCGAAGCGCTCGTGGAACCCTGTTTTCGATCCAAGATGACACATCTGCAAATTGCTCAATCACTTCGGGTCTTTTACGGAACTCTCCCGAAACGATACTTCCATCAGGTAGAACGATGTCTGTGAATGCTGTTTCTTCCATATTTGTCATGAGCGTCCCAATGAAATACCCCGCGTTAGGGGCATGAACAGGATAGGATCCATATCCATTTCCACGCAAATCGTATGGAACATTTAGCGCATCGAGGAGGTCACCCGTATATGGGTTTTGGGTCAGAATTCCCCAACTGGTAAATTGCCGCCCCAAGCTAAACCCGTTGCAGTTCCCAAAGAAGTCTCGGCAAACGTCTTCGTTCCCGCCGTTGAAAAATGGAGAAACGATGCTCCAGTCGATATCGGTAGGTGCAAGGGGGGCATTGATTTTGATTAAATAACGAGGCCCTTTTCGCATGTCGTCATTTGGAATGAACAACAAACCTTTAGTGGTTTCAAACTTTGTTGCCAAAACATGTTCGGGCAACAAAGATAGAATATGTTCGATGACGCTGTAGGTCATTTAACTCTCGCTCAACGCGACCTTCATGTCCTTGACCATATAGATCACTTCGCCGTCCGCTTCGACGATCCCGTCGGCCACACCCATCGTCAAACGACGCGTTTGGATCGCTTTGGTGAAGTCGATTTTGTAGGTCAGCATTTTGCGATCAGGGCGGACCATGCCTGTCAGTTTCACTTCACCAACGCCAAGCGCATAACCGCGCCCAAGCCAGCCACGCCAGCCCAAGTTAAAGCCCGTCAGTTGCCACAAGCCATCAAGGCCAAGGCAGCCGGGCATGATCGGGTTGCCGGGGAAGTGGCAGTCGAAGAACCAAAGGTCTGGTGTGATATCGAATTCAGCGACGATGTGACCTTTGCCATGCGCGCCACCATCTGCGGACACTTCGGTAATGCGGTCCATCATCAGCATGGGCGGCGCAGGAAGTTGTGCGTTGCCCTCGCCGAAAAGTTCACCACGGGCGCAAGCAAGCAGCCCTTCTTTGTCAAAGCTTGTAGGGTATTGGGACATGGGTGCTGCCTTCATTTTATTTGGTTTCAAACGCCTCAAACCCATTTAACACCGCAGGTTTGCCTTGGGCAAGGGTGCGAAGTTTCCGTTTTCAATTGATATCGCCCCCATTTCCCCCATATGAATAGGTGAAGTAAGAGAGGCCCTATGACAGAGATTGCGATTTCGCGGAGCACGGCATGGTTGGCAGGTGTGGGTTTGCGCCCGACACGGCAGCGGTTGACGCTGGCCTCATTGTTGGTGGGCGATGGGCAAGATCGGCATGTGACGGCAGAGGGTTTATATGATGCGGCCTCGGTTGCGGGCGAGAAAGTATCGCTTGCGACGGTCTATAATACGCTGCGCGCCTTTTGCGATGCTGGGTTGATGCGTGAGATTACGGTTGATGGCTCAAAGAGTTATTTTGACACCAATAAGACCGATCATCCCCATTTCTATTGGGAAGATACCGCTGAGTTGACCGATGCGCCTGCGGATCAGTTGGATATCAGGCGTTTGCCCAATGTGCCTGCGGGGGCGCAGATTGCCTCGGTGGATGTGGTGATTAGGCTGCGCCGAAGCTGAAATGGGCGATGGGTTAAAACCCATCCTACTTGTCGGTGATGGTTAACATTTGATTCATCCGAATCTCGATAGGCTGGTCACATGACCAATTATCGCCGCCTTTTTGTGCCCGGAGGCACCTACTTCTTCACTGTTGCTTTGGCTGATCCGTCGTCGACGTTGCTTGTCGAGCGCGTTGATCTCTTGCGGCACGCGGTTGCCTTATGTCAAAAACAGCGCCCTTTCGAGATTAAGGCTGCTGTGATCCTGCCCTCGGAGTTGCACATGATCTGGACCCTGCCATCAGGCGATGCGGATTTCTCGGCGCGGTGGCGGTCCATCAAGTCTACATTTTCCCGGCATGTACCGCCTGCACCCAATCGCCCGCCAAGCATGATTAAGCGTGCAGAGAAAGGGATTTGGCAGCGCCGGTTTTGGGAGCATATGATCCGCGATCAGGATGATTATGACCTGTATGCGCATTTGATCGCGACGGCACCGCTACGGGCTGGATTGATCCGTGACGGCAGCGACTGGCCGCTGTGTTCCGCCTATAAGCGTAGGATGCGTTTTAACGCATCAATCAGAACCACTGACCAGGTTCCATCAGGCCCAAATCAAGCAATTGCTGCGAATGCCACTCGAACGGCACGGAGTTATGCCAGCGAAACGTCTTAATCTGCGCCGCACTCACAGGGTTCCGCTTTAACGCTTTGGCCGTGCGGAAGGAACAAAGGGCTGCCGTGATCGAATGATGCCATGGGCAGGCATAGGTGTTGTATTCTGGATCGCTAAACGTGTGATCCGCCCTCAGGCGTAGATCCGGCTTCGCTCTGAAAATAGAAATGCGGTCAATGCGGCGCCGTGGCAACGGAATATGCTCCTCAAACCGCCACCGTAACCCGCCAAAAAAGTCGAGTTGCCGCTCTTCGAACTCATTGCCTTTGTCCTTGCGGGCAAGGGCGTAGTATCCTGATTTATCCATATGCGCGTTCTCTAGGGACACAGCATTCGGGGCTTTATCGAGATCGCCTGCATAGAGATCGACCACATAGGTCAGCACGGCATCGCGCCGCTCTTCGGTGTGAAATGCCAACATTTCGCCAATCGCGCGGTGTTCACAGAACGGAAAGAACAGGTATTCAGTGTTGTAGCCGTAGAAGATCCACTGCCCGTGGGCCTTTTCAATCACTGCGTTGACAATGCGGGTAAGTGCATTGCTCTCGCTCATGTCAAAGTTAACCTTATGCACGCTGGGCGGCAAATCTTCGGGAAGTTGGATGTCCGCAACCCCAAACGCAATCACAGAGCGAAATCCACCATCTGCATAGTGGCGCAGCGTGCTTGCGACTTCGACATCGTCCTCAAGGAAGATAAGAGCAATCGGACCTTTCGCCAATGTGGCGGCACCATTTAATAGAAAGTTGTCGAGGTTGGGGAACAGCATGGGGCGGTATTCACTCTTTCACATCTGGGTCTTATCTCTCAATATTGTGCAAATTGCGTGAATGCCACCTCCATTGCAAGCGGGGGCCATCAGCGCTAAACCCCCAACTTGTCCGAAATTGCCCGCGAATGGTGTTACATGTCCGATCCAAAGAAGCTGTTTATCAAGACCTACGGCTGCCAGATGAACGTCTACGATAGCGAACGCATGGCCGAAGCGCTGGGCGGAAACGGTTATGTGCACACCGATACGCCCGATGACGCCGACATGATCCTGCTCAATACCTGCCACATCCGCGAGAAAGCCGCCGAGAAGGTCTATTCCGATCTGGGCCGCCTCAAGCCATTTAAAGATGCAAACCCGAATGTGAAAATCGGCGTCGCGGGTTGCGTGGCTCAGGCCGAGGGCAGCGAGATCATGCGCCGTGCGCCAATGGTTGATCTGGTTGTTGGGCCGCAATCCTACCACCGTTTGCCCGCGATGGACACGGCGGTGCAAGCGGGCGGCAAGGCGCTGGATACAGATTTTCCAGATGACGATAAATTTCTGGCGCTAAAATCGCGCAGCAAGGCAAAACGCGGGCCGACTGCGTTTCTGACCGTCCAGGAAGGCTGTGACAAGTTTTGCGCATTCTGTGTGGTGCCCTATACGCGCGGGTCCGAGGTTAGCCGCCCCGCTGACCGCGTGATCCGTGAAGCGCAGGAATTGGTCGAGGCAGGCGTGCGCGAAATCACTTTGCTTGGGCAAAACGTCAACGCTTATCATGGCCACAAAAACGGACTTGCGGGTTTGATTTGGGCGCTCAACGAAGTTGATGGGCTGGAACGCGTCCGTTTTACCACCAGCCACCCCAACGATATGGATGATGCGCTGATCGAGGCGCATGCAACCTGTCCAAAGCTGATGCCGTATCTGCACTTGCCTGTGCAATCTGGCTCTGACCGCATTCTAAAGGCGATGAACCGTAAACATACGGCGGAGGGCTACATCAAGCTTATCGAACGCATCCGTGCAGCACGGCCCGATATTTTGCTCTCTGGCGACTTTATCGTTGGTTTCCCGGGTGAAACCGAAGAAGATTTTGAGGCCACAATGGATTTGATCCGTGCGGTTCAATACGGGCAGGCCTATTCGTTTAAATACTCGACGCGCCCCGGAACCCCCGCCGCCGAAAAACCGCAATTGCCAGAAGACGTGATGAGTGACCGTTTGCAGCGATTGCAGGCTTTGCTGACCGATCAACAACGCACCATTCAGCAATCAATGGTTGGCCGTGACGTGAATGTCCTTTTTGAAAAAGAGGGGCGAACAACGGGGCAAATGATTGGAAAGTCGGAGTATTTACACGCTGTATTCGCGGATGCACCTCTTGATGTGCTGGGGCAAATTCGGCGCGTAAGAATCACGCATGCGAGCGCCAATTCCTTGGGTGGCGAAATTCTTTAACCGCAGAGTGCGCTTTTGACTGCTCGGCCTTGGGTTGTTTGGTCTTTCCGGCGACACACCAATCGCTACGTAATAGGCGTAATGTTTCTCAATTAGGCACAATATGTAGTGATTTATGCTTCCAATACAGCCTCAATTTGCTAAGAGTAGGTAGTATAATAGTGGATAGTGTTCCGTAGCGACAATTTTTGCGCGGAATGCAGAACGAGGGATAGAAAAAGTGGCAACAGCATATAGAGATAAGTTGCGCGCAGTCGCCGGCGGTTTTGTTGCTGGTGCTGTGGCGTTGACGCTGGTCGCAACTGGCGCACAAGCGCAGACGTCGAGTGAAGAATACACAGCAACCATCTGGATCGATCCGGATGGGTGTGAGCACTGGGTTATGGATGATGGCGCTGAAGGCTACATGGACGCACGTCGTACACGTGACGGCGGCGCTGTTTGTCACCGCTCCGAAATCTGTGGTGTCATTCCGTCTGATCAGCTTTTCGTCACTGACGAAGCTTGGATCTCGGACGCTGCGAAATCAGATTTGATGAACTTCTTCCGGTCTGCGAATGCATACGGCTTTCTGATTTACGGGCACACAGACGCGCGTGCCTCTGACGAATACAACATGAGCCTGTCCCAGCGCCGCGCTGATATGGTCGCATCTGTTGCACGGGATTCTGGTGTGCAAGTCGTTGACGTTAAAGGCTTTGGCGAGCGCCAGCCTCGTGCGCAAGGCAACTCTGCAGCAGCACTGCAGCAGAACCGCCGCGTTGAAATTTATTGCATTCGTTAAGGAGCAGATAAGATGACATCTATCAAAATCACTGCGCTGCTCGTTGCTGGTCTGGGTCTTTCGGCTTGTGGCCTTGATCAGGGCATGCGGACAGGCGCTGAGCGTTCATTTGACGGCGGCCGAGACAGCAAGCACCTCAGCCAGCTCGTTGCTGGTGTGTGGATCGACCAAGAAGGTTGTGACCACTGGATCATCGATGACGGCATAGAGGGTTACCTTTCTGCACGTCTGACACCAGATGGCCGTCCAGTTTGCTCTGGCGTTGGCGCACCGAACACAGTTGTTGGTCCGTTCCGTGAAGGGTCTGACATTCCTGACTCGCTTTAACGCGTGGCAGTCGGCACAAAATACAAAAGGCCGTAGTGAAAACTGCGGCCTTTTGCGCTTTTTAGCGGTGCGGTCCTTGCCTCTGACACGTTGGCGGGCCACTTTAAGGGTAAGACTTAAGCCAAAGGAGAATTGATTGGCCGTTGACCTCACTGATGTGTCGGAATCCACCTTGGAGTTTCCAGACAACTTTTTGCTGATCGATCTTTGTGGCGAATATGACCGCAACCTTGCGACGATTGAACAGTCCTACGGCGTCCAAATTTTGCGGCGTGGCAACCAGCTTTCGGTTGTGGGCGACGAAGAGGCCAAGCAAGAGGCGCTGAGTACCCTCAAGACCCTTTACCAACGCCTTGAATCGGGGCGCACGCTTGAAGCCGGCGATATTGATCGCGAACTGCGGATGGGGTCCCAAGCGACGGAATACCCAGCGGGTCCAGTCGATCAAAAGGAACTGTTCAAGGGTGGCGTTGCTGACCGTATTGAAATTAAAACCCGCAAAAAGTTAGTCGAGCCGCGCACCGAAGCACAAAAGGCTTATGTGAAAGCACTTTTTGAGAAAGAACTTTCATTTGGTATCGGTCCTGCGGGGACGGGGAAAACCTATCTCGCGGTCGCTGTTGGCGTGAATATGCTGATTAGCGGCAAGGTCGACAAAATCATCCTGTCGCGCCCTGCTGTTGAAGCGGGAGAGAAGCTTGGCTATCTGCCCGGTGATATGAAGGACAAAGTCGACCCTTATATGCAGCCGCTCTATGATGCGCTGGGCGATTTCCTTCCCGGAAAGCAAGCAGCCAAGATGATGGAAGAAAAGGTGATTGAAATCGCACCTTTGGCCTTTATGCGCGGGCGCACATTGTCGAATGCTTTTGTAGTGTTGGACGAGGCGCAGAATGCCACATCGATGCAGATGAAAATGTTCCTGACCCGCCTTGGTCAAGGGTCGCGGATGGTGATCACTGGTGACCGCACCCAGATCGATTTGCCGCGCGGCGTGTCGTCAGGCCTTTGGGACGCAGAGCGCTTGCTCAAGCACATCCCCAAAATCAGCTTTAGCTATTTCACCTCCAAAGACGTTGTGCGCCACCCGCTGGTCGCTGCTATTATCGAGGCCTACGAGGCAGAGGACGAGCAAAAGCGATGAGTGTTGATTGCATGATCGAAGACAAGCGTTGGGCGGCTGTCGATCTGGAGGGGTTGGCGGATGCTGCGGCTGCGGCGACCTTCGCTCACCTTGGGCTGTCGGGCTATGAAGTGAGCCTGCTGGGCTGCAACGATGCCCGCATTGCTGACCTGAACGCGGATTTTCGCGGCAAACCGACGCCAACGAATGTTTTAAGCTGGCCATCTGACGAGCGTGGCGCGGATCTCGACGGCGGACAACCGCTGCCACCTGACCGCACTGATCCAGAGTTGGGCGATATCGCGATTGCCTATGATACTTGTGCGCAAGAGGCTGAAAGCGCAGGGAAATCACTGGAAGATCACACAACCCACTTGGTCATTCATGGAATTTTGCATCTTTTGGGCTACGACCACGACCGTGACCAAGACGCCACCCTTATGGAGGGGTTGGAAAAGCAGATACTTGGCAATATGGGGGTAGCTGACCCATATAGGGGAGAGTGATGGCCGGTTTTGGCCAATTGTTATGGATTTAGGTAAGGATAAAATGGGCGACAACAGCGACGGGTCCTCTATTGCAGCGCAAAGCGCGCAAGACGACCCCACCGAACAACGTAACCGCGGCTTTATGGGCCGCTTGTTTGATGCGCTTAGCCCATCTGGCAACGCCGACGAGGAAGGCACCGAGTGGCAAGGCCCGATGATGCCGTCGCCGATGCAGGGGATGCTCAATCTGCGCCGTATGCGCGTCGAAGATGTCTCTATTCCCAAGGCAGATATCGTTGCAGCACCAGTCACAATCACCAAAGAAGAGTTGATTGATCTGTTTCGTGAAATGGGGCTCACCCGTATTCCGATTTATGATGGCACGCTTGATACGCCAATCGGCTCTGCGAACCTCAAAGATTTCGCGCTCAAATATGGGTTTAACGATGGCGCGGTCGATTTCGATCTGCGCGAGATGCTGCGCCCGTTGATGTTTGTTCCGCCCTCGATGCCGCTTGGCGTCTTGCTGCAAAAGATGCAGTCAGAGCGGATTCACATGGCCTTGGTGATCGACGAATACGGCGGCACCGACGGTCTGGTGACCATCGAAGATCTGATCGAACAGGTCGTCGGCGCGATTGAAGACGAGCACGATATTGATGAGGCCAAAAGCTTTACGCGCGAAAGTGAAGGCGTTTATAACGCTTTGGCACGGACATCGCTGGAAGATTTTGAAAACGAAGTTGGCGTTGATCTGACCGCCCACGGTGAGATTGACGAGGAAGAAGTCGACACGCTTGGTGGCTTGGTCTTTATGCTGTCGGGCGCAATCCCTGCACGTGGCGAGATTATTTTCCATCCTGATGGTACCGAATTCGAAGTGCTAGATGCTGACCCACGCCGGATTAAGCGCCTGCGCGTGCGGATGCCCGGGTCTCGTGTTGACTAAATTGCGCGCTTTGACGCCCGTGATTTTGGGCGTCATCGCGGCACTCGGCCAAGCTCCGCAAGATTGGTGGTTTGTGACGCTGATCGCGCTTGCGGTTTGGTTGGCTTGGCCCGTTGCATCGGCGAAATCGGCGTTTCGGGCAGGGTGGTTGTTCGGCTTTGGCTACTTCGCGGTCAGCTTACGCTGGATCGTCTCGCCCTTCCTTGTGGAGCCTGATGTGACAGGCTGGATGGCGCCATTTGGTATCTTGTTTATGGCGCTTGGCGGCGGGCTATTCTGGGCCTTGTCGCGTTGGGCGGCTTACCGGATCGCGCCCAATAGCCTGAGTGTCGCAGCCCTCATGCTGATCGGCGCGGAAGTGACGCGCAGCTATATTCTCACAGGTTTCCCTTGGGCGCTTTTGGGGCACATCTGGATTGATACGCCGCTGGCACAACTCGCGGCATTTGGCGGCCCGCACCTATTAACCGCGATCACCGTGGGTCTTGCTTTGGCGCTGACACTCTTGTGGCAGCGGCGCTATGGGGCAGCCCTCGCGCCAGTCCTTGCAGTCATCGCTTGGGTTACTTTAACCCTACCTGCGGCACCGGTTGTTGACGGCCCCATTGTGCGCCTTGTGCAACCCAACGCGCGACAAGTCGAGAAATGGGACCCAGAGCATGCGCAGAAGTTCTTTAACCGCTTGGTCGATTTTACAGCACAAGGAGAGCGCCCTGATCTTGTTGTCTGGCCTGAAACCGCGATCTCTTATCTGCTTGAATATGCAGGCGATGCGCTGGATGAGGCCTCTGACGCTGCACGCGGCGCACCCATCGTACTGGGCATTAACCGCCGCGAAGGGGCGCGTTACTACAACGCACTTGTGACGTTGGAGCGCGGCGCAATCATTTCTTCTGTCTACGACAAAGCTCATATCGTGCCCTTTGGTGAATTCATTCCGGGCGGCGAGTTGCTGCGCAAGGTCGGCATCGACGGCTTTTCGGCAGCACTGGGCAATGCGTTCACACCTGGACCGGGGCCGCGCACGATTGACATCACAGGCATCGGCTATGCACGGCCGTTGATCTGCTACGAGGGGATTTTTGCCGAAGAGATCGGCACAGATGAGCGACCGCGGTTAATGATTTTGGTCACCAATGATGCGTGGTTCGGACCATCTGCGGGGCCAAAACAACATTTGGCGCAAGCCCGCCTACGGGCGATTGAGCAAGGTCTGCCGATGGTGCGCGTCGCCAATACGGGCATCAGTGCGATGATCGACGGCAAGGGGCGGATCACGGCCGAGATCGGCATGAATAAGGCCGCATTTATCGACGCGCCCTTGCCTTTGGCACTCCCCGCCACAGTTTACAGCCAGCGCGGCGACTGGCCCATTCTGCTTGTCTTACTTATGACACTGCTGGCCTGTGTCGTTGCGGCACGACGGAAATAGAATTGACCCGACAATGATGAACCCCTAAGCGGGGACAAACGCTGCCACAACGGCTTCCTGACGTGGCGGATTATATGAAATGGAGCACGTCACATGATACGCAAAGACTATGTTTTCACTTCGGAATCTGTTTCCGAAGGCCACCCAGATAAGGTCTGCGACCGAATTTCTGATGCGATTCTCGATGCGTTTTTGACGCAAGAGCCAGAGGCACGTGTTGCCTGCGAAACATTTGCGACGACAAATCAGGTCGTGATTGGTGGCGAAGTTGGGCTGTCCGACAAGGAATTGCTCAAGGATTATATGGGCCGCGTTGAGGGTATCACTCGCGCCTGCATCAAAGACATCGGTTATGAGCAAGACAAGTTTCACCATGAGACGTGTCGTGTGACGAACTTCCTGCACGAACAATCCGCGCATATTGCGATGGGTGTCGATGCCAAGGACGGCAAAGAAGAGGGCGCTGGCGACCAAGGGATCATGTTTGGTTTTGCGACCAACGAGACCGAAGCCCTTATGCCTGCGCCTATTCAATACGCGCACGCGATCCTGAAGCGTTTGGCCGAAGTGCGCAAGGACGGCACAGAGCCCACCCTGCGCCCCGATGCAAAAAGCCAGATTTCTCTGCGCTATGTTGACGGCAAACCTGTTGAAGTCACCTCGATCGTACTGTCGACCCAGCACGCCCATGAGAGCCAGACCAGTGCTGACATCCGTGCGATTGTCGAGCCTTACATTCTCGAAGTTATGCCAGACGGCCTGATCACGCCAAAGACGCAGTGGTGGGTGAACCCGACTGGGACATTTGTGATTGGCGGTCCTGATGGTGATGCTGGCCTGACGGGGCGCAAGATTATTGTGGATACTTACGGCGGTGCAGCCCCACACGGCGGGGGTGCGTTTTCCGGAAAAGACCCAACCAAGGTTGACCGCTCTGCGGCCTATGCTGCGCGCTATTTGGCGAAAAATGTCGTTGCCGCAGGCATCGCTGATAAATGCACGATCCAGCTGTCTTATGCGATTGGCGTGGCGCGGCCTTTGTCGATTTACGCAGATTTGCATGGCGCGGATGACGTTGATCCAGCGGCTGTTGAACGCGCAATTGATCAAGCGATGGATCTGACACCGCGCGGCATCCGTGAACATCTTGGCCTGAACAAACCAATCTATGAACGTACAGCGGCCTACGGTCACTTTGGTCGCGCACCTGAGGCTGACGGCGGATTTAGCTGGGAACGCACCGATCTGGCCGAGGCCCTGCGCCGCGCCGTTTAAGGAGGATGGGTTAAAACCCATCCTACGATATTGCGCCACAAAACAAGAGGTCCGCCATGACTGAGACAAAACATCCAACAGGTGCCCCTTGGCGCAATTTCTACGGACGCTTTCGTGGCAAAACCATTCGCCCCGCCCAGAACGATTACCTTGAGAACGATCTAGACGGGTTGTCGCCCGGATTGGTTGGTTGGGATGTGAACCCCGACCGCAACCACATTGATCTTGAAGCCTATTTCGGCAAACGCGAGATTTGGCTTGAGATCGGCTTTGGTGGTGGTGAGCACCTTGTGCATATGGCCAAGAGCTATCCTGATGTGGGCATTATTGGCTGCGAGCCTTTTGTGAACGGCGTCGCCATGCTTTTGGGTAAAATCCGCAAGGCTGAAGTCACGAACCTTGCCGTGCACCCCGGTGATGCACGCGATATGTTTGATGTATTGCCTGCGGGCACGCTGACCAAAGTGTTCCTGAACTACCCCGATCCTTGGCCGAAAAAGCGCCACCACCGTAGGCGGTTCGTCACGCAAGAGCATTTGCAGCCCTTGTTTGACGTGATGGCGCCGAACGCAGAATTGCGTGTCGCGACGGATATCAAAGATTATGTCCGCCAGTCTTTGGAGGAAATCCCAAAGGCGGGCTTTGAGTGGTTGGCCGAGCGCCCGGATGATTGGCGCACGGCTTGGCCTGATTGGATATCGACCCGCTACGAGCAAAAGGCACTTCGCGAAGGGCGCACGCCCCATTATCTGACGTTCCGCCGCCCGTAACCCGTTTTTGAGTATTTGAGACAAAGCGAGGCGGGGGCGATGGACCCTGTCTCTGTGTTGGTTTATCACGCTTTTGAATTTATGCAGAAGTGAGATCCCCATGTCTGGCCACGGCACCCCTATTCCTATGACCTCCCGCCCTTGTGGCCCGCTGAAGGGCGAGGCCAATGTGCCTGGTGATAAGTCGATCTCGCACCGCTCGTTGATTTTGGGAGCGATGGCTGTTGGTAAGACCCACATCACGGGACTGTTGTTGGGCGAAGATGTTCTCGATACCGCCAAAGCGATGCGCGCGTTTGGCGCTACGGTCACTGATCACGGTCATGGTGAGTGGACGGTTGAAGGCGTGGGCGTTGGCGGATTTGCCGAGCCTGAGGGTGTGATTGATTGCGGCAACTCTGGCACAGGCGTGCGCCTGATTATGGGCGCTATGGCGACCTCGCCGATCACCGCGACATTCACGGGGGATGCATCCCTTAATGGCCGCCCGATGGGCCGCGTGACTGATCCGCTTGCTCTTTTTGGCACGCAATCTGTGGGCCGTAAGGGCGGTCGCTTGCCGATGACGCTTGTGGGTGCCGCTGATCCTGTGCCTGTCCGCTATGTTGTGCCTGTGCCTTCCGCACAGGTGAAATCGGCTGTGTTGCTGGCGGGTCTTAATGCTCCTGGTCAAACTGTCGTGATTGAGAAAGAAGCAACCCGCGACCACACAGAGCGGATGCTTGCGGGTTTCGGTGCGACAATCACGGTTGAGCAAACCGACGAAGGCCGCGTGATTACGCTGACTGGCCAGCCAGAGTTGAAACCGCAAACGATTGTGGTGCCGCGTGACCCTAGCTCTGCCGCGTTCCCCGTTTGCGCCGCGATCATCACCCCCGGTTCTGATGTTCTGGTCCCCAATATCGGGTTGAACCCCACCCGTGCGGGGCTGTTCACCACGTTGCAAGAAATGGGCGCGGACTTGACGTATGAGAACCTGCGCGAAGAGGGTGGCGAACCTGTGGCCGATCTGCGTGCAAAGTTCTCACCTAATCTTAAAGGGATCGCCGTGCCTCCCGCCCGCGCGGCAAGCATGATCGACGAATATCCTGTGTTGTCTGTTGTGGCGTCCTTTGCGCAAGGCGTGACGGATATGCAGGGCGTTAAGGAGCTGCGCGTAAAGGAATCCGACCGTATCGACGCGATGGCCAAGGGGCTGCGTGCCGCTGGCGTGACCGTGGAAGAGGGCGACGATTGGTGGCGCGTCACGGGCCTTGGTCACGGCAATGTTGCGGGCGGCGTGACCGTTGCTTCCGTGCTTGATCACCGTATTGCGATGGCGTTTATGGTCATGGGTATGGCTTCTCAGAAACCGATGACGGTGGATGACGGCAGCCCGATTGCCACATCCTTCCCGATTTTCGAGAAACTCATGGGTGACTTGGGTGCGCAATTGGTGCGCAACACCGCATGATCTTTACGGTTGCTATCGACGGGCCCGCGGCGGCAGGCAAGGGGACGATCTCCAAGGCTGTAGCCGCGCATTTCGGTTTTGCCCATCTCGATACGGGGCTGCTGTATCGTGCGGTTGGGGCGAAGGTTCTGGCTGGCGCGGACCCGCTGACTGCTGCCAAAACCCTTGATCCAACCGATCTTGAAAACGATGCCCTACGCACCCCCGAAGTGGCGCAAGCGGCTAGCCAAGTCGCTGTGATCGCTGAAGTGCGCAGCGCTTTGGTCGACTTTCAGCGCAGCTTTGCCCAGCGGATCGGTGGCGCGGTTCTGGACGGGCGCGATATCGGTACGGTGATCTGCCCTGCGGCTGATGCCAAGCTTTTCGTGACAGCGTCACCTGAATGCCGTGCGGAACGCAGGTTCAAAGAACTGCAAGGCAAGGGCATGGATGTGAGTGCGCAACAAGTCCTCGCTGATGTGATCGAGCGCGATAAACGTGACAGCGAGCGGGCGACAGCGCCGCTAATCGCCGCCGCAGATGCGCAGCAAATCGACACCTCTGATCTGACAATCGACGAGGCGGTCAATGCCGCCATCGCCTTTGTGCAAAGCCGCCTCGGCTAATTACTGACGCTGCGCCCATGCATGATAGGTTAGGCGGATCGACGAGTATTGGTACGTGATGCTTGGATGCGTGCGCTGGTCTTGCGTGCGGATCATAACCGCAGCGGGCAACGTCCAATGATTGAACGTGCTTGGCGAGGTATGCGGATAGGTTTCCCAATCGCGCAATGCCACCGATCCAAAGCGGCCTTGCCAGTCAGGACGATTGCACAACATCGCATGTGCTATATCCAAAATCGCTATGAATACCTGATCTTGTTCCTCGTCATAGCTATCCAGCGCACGCCCATTGGCGAGTTCCTTTTCGTAATACTGCGGATTGCAGGCCTCAAAAATCTGCAAAGCGGTGGCGCGGTCACACTTTGGATGGTGCAAAATCGCTTCGAAAATCTCGACCTCGGCGGCAATACCGTGCACGCAATTAAACTGATGGAGGTCATCAGCAGAGCAATGTGCAATGAATGCAATGATGTCAGTCGGATCATCGCGCAAAACGTCAAGGAGTTCGCTGGATTGTTCCCACGCCGCAATCTGCGCTGTGGAAATGTCTTGGTGTAAGGTCATGGTGGCAGCCTCTGATCTAATGTGAGGACGCTTGTGCAGGGCAATCGTGCCGAAATCTGGGCGGGAATATGGAGTTTTGGTAGCTAACTCCAAGGCATCTTAATGATTTGCAAAATTATCTGCTTGGGGAAATCGGGCGCGCCTTACAAATAAGGGGGACAACACTTGCGAGCCCAGCATTTTGCGCCTATACGGCACCTTGTTGAAGCGTCGAGACAGGCGTGAGCATGAGAGTTTGAGCGGGGTCGGTAATTATCGGCCCTGTTATTTCATGTTCTTGAATGTCTGACGTTAGACCAATGGAAACCCAAAGACCGGCGGACACAACCGCTCGGCCCGTATAAAACAAACGATTAGGAAATAGACGCCACATGGCTAATACAATGGAAGAGTTTGAAGCACTCTTAAACGAAAGCTTCGAGATGGACACACCTGCAGAGGGTTCCGTCGTCAAAGGCAAGGTCATCGCTATCGAAGCTGGCCAAGCGATCATCGACGTTGGCTACAAGATGGAAGGCCGCATCGATCTTAAAGAATTTGCAAACCCAGGCGAAGAGCCAGAGTTGAACGTCGGCGATACCGTCGAAGTGTTCCTCCGTCAGGTTGAAAACGCACGCGGCGAAGCTGTGATCTCCCGTGAGATGGCACGCCGTGAAGAAGCATGGGACCGCCTTGAGAAGGCCTATGCAGACGAAATCCGTGTTGACGGTGCGATTTTCGGTCGCGTTAAAGGCGGCTTCACTGTTGATCTGGGCGGCGCAGTTGCGTTCCTTCCAGGCTCACAGGTTGACGTGCGTCCAGTGCGCGATGCGGGCCCATTGATGGGTCTCAAGCAGCCGTTCCAGATCCTGAAAATGGATCGTCGTCGTGGGAACATCGTTGTATCGCGTCGCGCGATCCTCGAAGAATCCCGTGCTGAGCAGCGTGCTGAAGTTATCGGCAACCTGACTGAAGGCCAAGAAGTTGACGGCGTCGTCAAGAACATCACCGAATACGGTGCGTTCGTTGACTTGGGCGGCGTAGACGGCTTGTTGCACGTGACTGACATGGCATGGCGCCGTGTGAACCACCCATCCGAGATCCTCACAATCGGTGAGACAATCAAGGTTCAGGTGATCAAGATCAACAAAGAGACTCACCGTATCTCCCTCGGCATGAAGCAGCTTCAGGACGATCCATGGGATGCTGTTGAAGCCAAGTTCGCGCTTGAAACAGTTCACACTGGCCGCGTAACGAACATCACCGACTATGGCGCATTCGTTGAGCTTGAAGCTGGCGTTGAAGGTCTGGTTCACGTGTCCGAGATGTCTTGGACAAAGAAAAACGTACACCCAGGCAAGATCGTTTCTACTTCTCAGGAAGTTGAAGTCATGGTTCTGGAAATCGATTCTGCAAAGCGTCGCGTTTCCCTTGGCCTCAAGCAGACACAGCGTAACCCATGGGAAGTCTTCGCTGAGACTCACCCAGAAGGTACCGAAGTTGAAGGTGAAGTTAAGAACATCACTGAATTCGGTCTGTTCGTTGGTCTCGAAGGCGACATCGACGGCATGGTTCACCTGTCCGACCTGACATGGGAAGGCCGTGGCGAAGACGTCATCGGCGATTTCCGCAAGGGCGACATCGTGAAAGCCAAGGTTGCTGAAGTTGACGTTGAGAAAGAGCGTATTTCGCTCTCCATCAAAGCACTCGACAGCGATCCGTTTGCTGATGCAATCGGCGGCGTGAAGCGTGGGTCTGTGATCACTGTTGAAGTGACCAAGATCGAAGATGGCGGCATTGAGGTTATTTACGAAGGCATGACATCGTTCATCCGTCGTTCCGACCTGTCCCGTGATCGTGCAGAGCAGCGTCCAGAACGTTTCGGCGTTGGCGACAAGGTTGACGCACGCGTCACCAACATCGACAGCAAGACACGCAAGCTGGGTCTCTCGATCAAAGCACGCGAAATCGCTGAAGAAAAAGAAGCAGTCGAGCAGTTCGGTTCGTCCGACTCCGGCGCATCTTTGGGCGACATCTTGGGCAAAGCGCTCAAGGGCGACGAATAAGCCACGTTCGCTTAGTTTATAGAAAGGCCCCGCAGAGCAATCTGCGGGGCCTTTTTTGTTGAGCAACAGGTCGTGCGCTGCGATCATTTGCACAATAACGAATCTCATCCCCACGCGTTGCCTTCCCACCGATCCTCGCTTGCCTGCGTTTTCCTAAAGCCGCGTGGTGATGCGCTTTACCTCAGCAAGTTCGCTGTAGCGCCCCATGTCAGGGGGCGGGGACATGCCGCGACCTTGGTGCAAGTGGCGAAAACCCGAGCCGTTGCGCGTGGCCTCATGGCGCTCGAACTCGACGTGCGGATCGCTTTGATTGAGAACCACCAGGTGTTTAAAAAACTAGGTTTTGAAGTGCCAAAAGAAGGGGTTCATGCGGGTTTCAATCGGACGACTTATTTCACGATGCGTCAGAAACTCTCTTAGAAATAACGCACTAAAGTCGCGCTGTGATCTGCGCCGAATCGGTTGACCCAGAATCGTAAATCCTGTGCGTTTTGACGCCGTTGAGATTAATCAGCCCTTATCAAAGGCTTGTCGGGCATCAATATGCACCAAAAACGGCATATTTCACCCTAATACCCTGCACGTCTCTATTTCTTGAATGAAACTTACCGCCTATAGTTCAGGTGATCGCGGCGGAAAGCCGTGCAATTTAAGATGAAAACCTTTGGGGGGTTAACACCTATGATCCGGTCGGAACTTATTCAGAAGATCGCGGATGAAAATCCACACCTTTTCCAGCGTGACGTCGAAAATATCGTCAACACTATTTTTGAAGAGATTACTGGCGCGATGGCACAGGGCGACCGTGTTGAACTTCGCGGCTTTGGTGCCTTTTCCGTCAAAAAACGTGAGGCACGCTTGGGCCGAAACCCGCGCACGGGCGAAAGTGTTGAGGTTGAACAAAAGCACGTTCCGTTCTTTAAGACTGGTAAGCTTCTACGCGATCGTCTGAACGGAAATTAAGAGGTCCTTCATGAAAACTCTACGTTATGCCTTTTGGGCAATTGTTGCGCTTATCCTGATCCTTGTGGGAATGGCAAATCGCGGCATGGTCACCCTGCGCGCAATGCCAACGGCGTTTAGCGATTTTCTGGGCATTTCCCCAGATATCCAAATGCCGCTCTTCGTTGCGATCTTTATCGGTGTAGGGGTTGGCCTTTTGCTTGGCTTCGTTTGGGAATGGATCCGCGAATACAAAGAACGCGCAGAGGGCCGTGCAAAGGCCCGTGAAGTTGAGACATTGCGCCGCGAGTTGGCGAGTCTCAAGTCCGTGAACGCGCCAAAAGGCGACGATGTTCTGGCTTTGCTGAGCAAATAATGCCCGACAATATCCGCGTAAAAATTTGCGGCCTCTCCACGCAGGAGGGGTTACAGGCCGTTGCTGACACAGGTGCGGCCTACGTTGGATTCGTGTTTTTCCCGAAATCCCCCCGCAGCGTCACGATTGAGCAGGCCCGCGAACTGGCTCTCGCCACCCCAGTTGGCCTCGCCAAAGTGGCATTGGTGGTCGATGCGGATAACGCCTTTCTCGACGCAATCACCGACGCCGTGCCGCTCGACATGCTGCAACTTCACGGCCACGAGAGCCCAGAGCGTGTTTTGGAGATCAAAGCACGCTACGGCTTGCCCGTGATGAAGGCCGTGGGCATCGCCGATGCCTCTGACGTTCCAAACATTGATCTCTACAATGCCGTGGCCGACCAAATCCTGATCGACGCGAAGCCGCCCAAATCCGCGACGCTTCCGGGCGGCAACGGGCTCTCATTCGATTGGACTCTTATCGCCAAACGCCGCTGGCCAAAGCCGTGGATGTTGGCTGGTGGGCTGACGCCCGACAATGTCGCGGAGGCCATCGCACTGACGGGCGCCACCCAAGTCGATGTCTCGTCTGGTGTCGAAGCGGGTGTTGGCATCAAGGACAATGCGAAAATCGCCGCATTTGTCGCGGCAGCATTGGCCGAATAGGCACTAGAACATCCTTTCACTTCGTCGTAGAAATTGCTGCGTATCAAAGGGGACGGATAAAATGGCAGACGATCTTTTCAACAGCTTTATGAATGGCCCCGATGAAAATGGCCGCTTTGGTGATTTTGGCGGGCGTTTTGTCTCCGAAACCCTGATGCCGCTGATCCTAGAGTTGGAAGAGCAATACGAGATCGCCAAGACAGACGACAGCTTCTGGGCCGAGATGCACGACCTCTGGACCCACTACGTTGGCCGTCCGTCGCCGCTTTATCATGCTGAACGCCTGACAGAGCACCTTGGTGGCGCGAAAATCTATATGAAGCGCGACGAGTTGAACCATACTGGTGCGCATAAGATTAACAACGTGTTGGGCCAGATCATTCTTGCCCGCCGCATGGGCAAAACACGCATTATCGCCGAAACAGGTGCAGGGCAGCACGGCGTTGCGACAGCAACAGTCTGCGCCAAATTCGGCCTGCAATGCATCGTTTACATGGGCGCACACGACGTTGAACGCCAAGCGCCAAACGTCTTCCGTATGCGCTTGCTGGGCGCCGAAGTGATCCCCGTGACCTCTGGCCGTGGTACGCTGAAAGACGCGATGAACGACGCCCTGCGCGACTGGGTCACCAACGTGCGCGACACCTTCTATTGCATCGGCACAGTGGCTGGTCCGCACCCATATCCCGCCATGGTCCGCGACTTTCAGGCCATCATCGGCAAAGAAACCCGCGAGCAAATGCAAGCCGCCGAAGGGCGTCTGCCTGACACGCTGATCGCCGCCATCGGTGGTGGCTCTAACGCGATGGGTCTCTTCTTCCCGTTCCTTGATGATGCATCCGTGAACATCATCGGCGTCGAGGCGGGCGGCAAAGGCGTGAACGCCAAGATGGAGCATTGCGCGTCCCTGACTGGCGGCAGACCCGGCGTTCTGCACGGCAACCGCACCTATCTTTTGCAAGACGACGACGGCCAAATCCTCGAGGGTTTCTCAATCTCCGCGGGCCTCGACTATCCAGGCATCGGGCCTGAGCACGCATGGCTGCACGAAATCGGCCGCGCGAAATATGTCTCGATCACCGACGTCGAAGCATTGGAAGCCTTCCAGCTGTCGTGCAAACTCGAAGGGATCATCCCTGCGTTGGAGCCATCCCACGCGCTTGCACACGTGATGAAACTGGCACCCACCCTGCCAAAAGACCACCTTCTGGTCATGAATATGTGCGGACGTGGCGACAAAGATATCTTCACCGTCGCCAAGGCGCTCGGCTTTGATATGGCGGTCTAAACTAACGGTATAGACGCATGCCCCTGTGGTTTAAGCAGGGGCATCTAAACCCTAGGGCAATTTTAGATGGCCCCGCGGCATGGTTCGGTAAGGCATGGGTCACATCATGTGATCTCTCTTACACAAAAGGAACATGTCCATGAAAAATGCATTTAAAGCTTCTATCTTGTTTTTCGGTTTGGCCGCCAATGTGGCCCACGCAGAATCCATCGCAGATCAGGTGATTTCCCAGCTGACGGCGCAGGGTTACGAGCGGATCGAAATCTACAATAGCCCAACTGAAGTACGGGTTGAGGCGACCAAAGGTGGCCGCGTTCTCGAAGTTGTCTATGATGCGGTGACAGGGCAAATCCTTCACCAAGAGGTCTCTAGTGCGGATCAAAGTGATAACGAGCCGAACTCCGACAGTGGCATCGACAACAGCAATGATGACAATGGCAACGACGACGATGTGACGGGCATCGACAACAGCAATGACGACGACCATGAGGACGCGAGCAACTCTGACGACGACCACGAAGATGCCAGCAACTCAAATGATGACCACGAAGATGACAGCAACTCCGATGACGACCACGAAGACGACGACAGCAACTCCGATGACGACAGCAACTCCGATGACGACAACGGCAACGATGACGACCATGGCGACGACAACGATGACGACCACGAGGATGACGACAGCAACGATGATTAATCGTAGCAAATACGTTAACAATGTCGCAAAATTCGTGTAAATGAAAACGTAGCCACGGGCATCGACCCGTGGTTGCGAAACCAGATTTGGACCCTTTCAATGATGAAAGTTCTCACCTTTCTCGGCATCATGGCTCTTGCGCCAATGGCGGCCTCGGCCCAGTCATTCCAAGATAACATTTTGACCCAGCTAACGGAGCAGGGTTTTAATAACTTCACCGTTTCGAAAACGTTGCTCGGACGTGTGCGGGTGACATCCCAAAGCGCAACACTTAAACGCGAATTGGTATTTAATCCCGTGACGGGCGAAATCCTGCGGGACTATTGGGTGGCGCTGTCGAAAGGCGGCGATCAAAGCCCGCGTGTTACGCTGACCGATCCATCAGATAGGGATAGTAACGACAGCGGGGAGAGGCCACGTGTTTCGGATGACAACAACGGTTCAGATGATGAGGGCAATGACGACGCGGCCGAACAGGAAGACAAAAGCGACGACCACGAAGATGACGACCGCGAAGACGACGACCACGAAGATGACGACCACGAAGATGACGACAAATGAATGGCTTGAGGGTTAGGATTGGAGCGTCATAATGATGAAATCAATTCCTCTCATCGTTACCCTAGTTGTAGCCCAAGCGCTTTGCGCTCTGTTTTTTGTGGTAAATATATTTTCGTCCGTCTTAGGTTTCGCGCCGATCAATTGGCAGCTTTCTGAGTTTATCGAATTGGGTGCCGCACTAGGGCTGATCTTGGGTGTGGGTCTGAGTGGTGCGGTGCTTTATCAAACTCTGCGGCGCAATCGCGTTGTCGAAGGACAGCTCAAGGCGGCCTCTGGAGCGTTTATGGAACTCTTGGAGGCGCGATTTGTGGAGTGGGGGCTGACCGCCGCAGAAACGGACGTTGCCCTTTTCGCAATCAAAGGCATGTCTACGGTCGAGATTGCGGGACTGCGCGGCGTCTCGGAAGGGACGATTAAAGCGCAAACCAACGCAATTTACCGCAAAGCAAAAGTTTCGGGCCGCCCGCAACTTCTCAGCCAATTCCTCGATGAACTGGTCGAGATGGACCCACGCTAAGCGCTCTTTTGTAACGCACGATATTTGCGATTCACGCATCTTTTGACAAAATTTTGACACATTTTGGGAAGATTTTTGCGCTCATCTCGCGGAATCAATAATAATATTGCGGGCAGGCTTAATTCTTATATTGGTGCAACATGAATAACCACTCGAATCCCGTCCGTTTGGGATCACTCGCGCTCACCGTTTTGATCGCGATGTCGGGCCAAGTATCGGCGCAAGACACTAACGACGTAACCGAATGCGACAGCTGCGAAGTCATCGAAGACGTAGGCATCGTCTCGGAAATTTTCGAAGGGTCTGTCGAAGAAGGCGGGCTTGCGATTTATCCGTCACAGGCCCCTCAAATGGAGCCCGAATTATACGTCGACCTCCCCGTTTTCGCGTCGGAAAGCGTAGAGGTTGCTGTCCAAGAAGGCGGCCTCGAGGTTTACCCATCGCTGGCGCTGGAAATAGAACCAGCGATTTATGATGACGGCGGTGAAATTGTTATGGCCAGCGTCGAAGGCCCAGTGTTCGCAATGCCAAGCGTCATGATCCAATCAGAGCGTGACGACACGCAATTTGTCGCAACGCCGATTGAGGGAAACCTGTGCCTGAATAAGCAGACATATGTTTCATTCCTTTGCGCGTGGCAGGGCTTTGAACGTCCGTAATCACACGACGTCATGCGGGGCTGTTTTGGCGCCGCATGACGGCTTAATCGCCGTTCGGTTGAAAGACCTGAGCATTATCTGATCGCGTCAAATACAGCAGATCAAAGTCACTCTCGTTTATCGGCGCAGGGAACAAAATACGCGCCGTATTTGGCCCCGTCTGCTCTACGATCCCAACTTGCGGCTGGTAAACCCCGTCGCCAAAATCCTCTGGCGGCAAGTCTGCGTAGGCCATCGGCAGCTCATCCGCGACATAGCCAACACCTAGGTAAATCATCGTGCGGTCCTGCATCGTCACCCGCCCCATTGTACGCTGCGAGCCAGTCAGCTTTTCAAACGTGAACGCGGTGCCGTCGGGCTCAAACGCACATTTGAACTGCGCATAAACCGTCAATGGCGCGATCCCGCCCAGTTTAAACGTGCGGCAGTCCCATTCACCCGCAAGCGTCGTGGCCAGTGGGGGCAATGGCGCCCCAGCAAGAGCCTCCTGAAGCTGGTCAACATCCCCCAACGTCCCCGCCGAAAGCGCCTGTAACAACGCCTTACCTGCGCTTGCTTGAAAACCGTCCAAGCGCAGTTGTTCTTGTGCCCGCATGGGAGCCTCGTCGGCCTGCACAGCGCCTGCCAGACACATCGCCAATAAGGTGACCCGCATCACAACGCGTCGATCCCATATTGGCGCAATACGTCGATTGGGACGATTTCCAAGGCACGCACATGGGTGGACAATAACCTTACCTGCGGCGCGCAACCTTCGTCATGGGCCTGTAAAAAGCGGCTCGCGCATAGGCACCAGCCGTCACCAGCCTTAAGGCCGGCAAACCCAAACGCGGGGTTCGGCGTGCTCAGATCATTGCCAACGTATTTGGAAAACGCCAAGAATTCAGCGGTCATCACAGCGCAAACCGTATGGCTCCCTGCATCTTCAGCGCAGGTGTCACAGGCCCCATTACGGAAATACCCCGTCAATGGCGCCAATGAACAGCTCTGTAGGCTACTGCCCAAAACGTTAAATGACGGGTCTTTTTCCACGTTAATCCAGACTTTTAGCTATGGCGCGCATCATCTCGAAATTCTGATCCGACGCGCCTTCTTCTTTAAATAGCTTATCGGCGCTATTCACTGCAATGACCACATCACGCGCGGTATCGATGAAGATATACTGGCCGTAAACGCCCTGCGCATTGAATTCGCCCGCAGACGCACCTTGATGAATCCACCACTGATACCCGTATGCGGGTTTTCCTGTTGCCGTATTGGCCGAGGGCTTTGTCGATGCAGCAAGCCAAGCACGCGGCACGATTTGCTGGCCATTCCATGCCCCGCCATTCGCAATCATCTGACCAAAACGTGCATAGTCGCGGGCGCGCAAGTTCAGCCCTCCAAGGACAAAAGCAACGCCATACCCATCCGACACATAATAGGGATCAGCTTCAAAACCCATCTTGCTAAAGATTTTCTCGGTCAGCAATTCAGGGATTGTGCGCCCCGTGGCACCACGGATCACCATGCCAACCACATGGGTATCAATCGACACATATTGCCAAACGGTTCCCGGCTCAACAAAGCGCTCATCCAGACTTGCGGCGAATGTATCCATTGAACCACCAAGTGCGAGGACGCGGCCCATCTTGTTGATATCGCTGTTAAAATCTAGGTAGTCTTCGTTGAAAACAACGCCCGATGACATCTGTAAAACATCCTTGATCGTCGCTCCGTCATAGGCGCTCCCGATCAACATCGGCACATAATCGGTGACCTGATCGTCAATGCTTTTGATGTCGCCATCTTCAAGGACGATCCCCATCAAGGCCGAGAGAAAGCTTTTCGCCACAGACCAGCTCACCCGCAAATCTTCGGGGGTGGTGCCAAGGAAATAATCCTCATGCACCAAAGTGCCATCTTTGAGAACCACAAGTGCCGTCACATCGCGGTCCACAATCCATTGCGCCACGCCATCAGGCATTGTGGCAGGTGCGCCGATTGGCAGAGGAACCACCGCATCGTTGCCGCGCGGGACGGGGACAGTCGTAAACAGCGTGTCCATGTGGGAGAAATTGTTCACAATCTTCTCGGCTGAGAAAAGCGAGTTCACCGCCAAAAGCTGTTTGACCTGATCCCGCTTCCAAATTCCCGCAACAACGGCTGCGATGGCCAAGGCCAAAACCACCCGCAGACCCCATTTCAAAACTCTACGCATTCTTAGTCCCCTCACAAAATTATAGGCAATCGTGCCACCGCCTGTTGCGTCATTGCAAGGGTAACGTCGGGGCCGTCCACTTGACCCAGCGGCCATGAAAATCGGCACGGCCAAGCATGATCCGATGATCTCCGGGCCAAATCCGCAGGGTCAGCGCCGCGCCATCGCGCAGCTCATCCGCCTCCATCCCGAACCACGCCAAAGGCGCATCAGGCGTGGCCAACGCGCCCGCAGCCTCGATCAGCACCGTGCCTTTCGCCTGGACATCTGCGGGGAAATACTGCCAAGCGACCGTGTGATAAATCAGGTGGCACGTGCCAGCCTCATGGCCCATGCGATCCGCCAACCAATCAATCGCATCGCCGCGATCGACAACCGCATCAACCCCCCCCAATCGCGGCCTCGGTGCGGGCTATCCGTTCCGGCTGGTCCGCCCAAAGATAGGCACGCAAACGAAAGGCATCCTTTGAGTTACGTGGATTCAAGGGCTTCAAATCGACGCCACGCTTTGCCGCTATAAGGGGCGTTGTGTCAGGCGGCAGCGCACCGTCCCAATCAGGGGTTAACACAACACTTGCATCTGTAGGGCCAAATCTGTGTCCCGCCACGTCCAGCGCAAACTTGTCCCACATAAGGTTCAAGCCCGCGCTCGCCCCCAGTTCCGAAAGGCGCAGAGGTAGTCCAAACCGCCGCGTCAAAAGGTGACCCACGGCGATCAAAACGGCTGCACGGCGCACTTCATTTGTCTGCGGCGGACTATTCATCCATGCATCAAGAAACGCCTCGTCGCTGACAAAGGTCGCGTAAACCGCCGCCCAAAGCTCATCATCACTTACATCATGTGGCGGATAAAACGCTGCCAATGCATGCCCCTGCAAAACAAGCGCATGAAGACCACCAGCAAGGCGCAAAGAGATCGACTGCCCAGCCCCTGACACATCGCCATCCCAAGCAAAAATGCGGTCACGCAACGCATTCACGGGCCACGCGCGGCTGGCAAACAACCGACACAACCGGCCCATAAATGGCGATCCCAATGCATCACAATGTCCCGCCTGCACCTCAAATGCATCGGCGATGTGCGCAGGGGTCACTTGAACCGATCTGCGAGCTTTTGCAGCGCCGAGCGGTTATCCTCAGGCGCCACCTCAACCTTTGCCGCTGGCTTCTCAACCTTTGGCTTGGGCGCGGTCGTGCTGGAACGGGCTGGGGTCAGGCGCAGCCCAATCGCATTGAGAAACTTTGGCGCGTCACCCTCAACGAGATAGACAATCCCATCGGCAATCCCGCGCAGCTCATCATCGAGCCACTCAGCATCCGCCTTGGGAAAATCGCGCAGCACAAATCCGGGAACCGCATCCTTATGTCCCGGATGGCCAACGCCCATACGGACACGATCATATTCCGCACCGATATGGGCATGGATCGAGCGCAGGCCATTGTGCCCCGCATGTCCGCCACCCGTTTTGCAGCGGATCTTGGCAGGAGCCAGATCAATCTCGTCGTGAAACACAATGATATCAGCGGGGGTGAGCTTATGAAACCGCATCGCCTCGCCCACGGCTTGCCCTGACAGGTTCATGAATGTTTCAGGCTTAAGCAGGATCACCTTTTCACTGCCCAAGCGGCCCTCTGACACTTGGCCCTGAAACTTTGCACGCCACGGGCCAAACCCATGCGCGGATGCGATTTCATCCAAGGCCATAAAGCCAATGTTATGTCTATTTTGCGCGTATTTCGCGCCAGGATTGCCGAGGCCAACGATAAGTTTCATAGGACTGTTTTAAGCGCTAAATCCCATGGCCGCCAACGAAAAAGGGCGCCCCAAGCGGGACGCCCTCTAAATTCGTATCAATGCGTAGCTTACTCAGCGTCGTCGCCAGTTGTTGGCACTTCGTATGCTGCAACTTCTGCTTCGTCTTCATCGTCAGCCGACATGACGCGTGGTGCAGAGATAGATGCGATGTTAAAGTCGCGGTCTACAGTCACTTTTGCGCCTTCAGGCAACTTAACGTCGCTGATCGAGATGTGATCACCGATTTCAAGTGCAGCGATGTCGATCTGAATGCTTTCTGGAATATCGCCAGCAAGCACTTCGAGTTCGATTTCGTTACGAATGACGGTCAATGTGCCGCCCTTCTTGATGCCAACGCAAGTGTCCTCGTTGAGGAACTCAACAGGGATTTCCAACTTCACGCGGCTTGTTCGCTTCAGGCGCATCAGGTCGATGTGTGTTGGCAGGTCTTTCACAACGTGACGCTCAACTTTACGGCAGATAACGCGAACGTCGTCGTGGCCTTCAATCTTGAGGTTCTGCAAAGTGGACATAAAGCCACCCTTGCGCAGACGTGTCAGAAGGTAGTTGAACGGAATGTTGATCGCGATAGGGTCTTGACCACCACCGTAAACCACACCCGGTACAAGTCCATCACGGCGTGCTTGGCGGGCGGCCCCCTTGCCTGTCCCCGCGCGTACCGTGGCTTCTAGATCTGGAATCTTACCAGCCATTTGTATTCTCCAATAAATAAGGGGCCGTCCTCCAAGGGTGAGCGGCCCGGTTAGTAAGCGGTGCTATAGGGGGGAATCGGGGGCTTGGGAAGAGGAAAACCAGCGTAAAACAAGCCAATCCTCAGGTAATTGGCGTTATTCGCGCCGCTTTCAACGCCCCATAATGCCCTGCGCCCGCGATACGGTGCAATTGCGCACCCTTTGGCAAATTCTGCACCAGAGCCTCAGACATTGCAACCGGCGCCCAACTGTCCGCCTCGCCATGCCAGATTTCAACAGGGCAGGTGACCATTTGCAAGGCCCCCGACCAGTCACCCACGTAGGCACTGATTGCCTGCACATAGGCCGTTGGGTGATTGACCATGCTATTGCGCAGCCCCGCGCGCAGAGCTTTGCGTACCTCAGGTTCAGACACCAATCGCCGCTCATGTGGCTCCGCTTTTGCAAACAAGCGGTCGAGCATAAAGTCAGGCGCAATCTTGACGACCAAGCCCTGCAAACCCGTCACAAAGCGAAGCAAGCTCGGGAGCCGCTTGGCCATCCGAAACACAGGTTTTCCCGCCATGGCAGGCAGAAAATCTCCAAGGTTCAAAGGGGCCGCTGGAGAAATCAGCGTCACTTTGCCGACCTTATCGGGGCGCGATGCAGCCAGCCGCAACGCCACCATCGCCCCAATCGAAAAGCCGACCAAATGCACCGATCCATCTGGGGCATCTGCCGTATCAATATCAAACTGCGCAAGTGGCGCCGCCGCCAACAAGTTCGGCGCAATCACATTCTCAAGCCCCAAAAGCAAAGCATCAGACGGCCCACCAGGTACGCCATGGCAAAAATAGATTACATCGTTTGGCATGAGGGCCCCTAGATTACCTGACAGTCTCTATCAAGGAAGCACCTTTAAAGCCCATTGGAAAATTGCATGTATTTTCCCTCAACACATATCTTTTACATCGCGCGCGATATTTTAGGGTGCTCATCATGGCTCTCGATGCGGTTACGCCCCGATGTTTTCGCACGATAAAGTGCCGCATCTGCTGAACGCAAAACCTCATCCAAAGGACGCGAGCCGTCAAAAACATCCACGCCGATCGATAAGGTGCAGCTGAGCGACTTGCCTGAAACCAAAACGGACTGGCTCTCAACTGCGGACCGAATGGCCTCTGCGCGCAACTCTGCATGGGCGAGGCATTCGTTGGGATAAAAGGTCACAAATTCTTCTCCGCCAAAGCGGGCAGCAGACCCTTCAGGTTCGGATTTTTCCTTTAAGATCGTCGCCACTTGGCGGATAATCAAATCACCCGCATGGTGACCATACGTGTCGTTAATCACCTTAAACCGATCAATGTCGAGCATCATAACTGCCCCCGACTTACCTCCGATACCTTCAAAGAACGCACCGCGATTGAGCAAGCCAGTCATTTGATCGTGCCGCACGAGAAACCGCAATTGTTGGTTTAACGCATGAATGCGCAGCATCATCTGCGCCATCCACAACGTGGCAATGGGCGCAACAATCATCGGGACAAGGATCGCCGGGACGATAAATTCGGGCTCTAGGCCATGCTCGGTGAAAAGGCCAACCAACAAGAGCGACCCCGCAACGGATGCAGCGGTCACCAACAAGACGAACATCCATTTGTCGAAGTTGTTTTTGATGGTCATGTCTGGTCCCTGAATAACGGCGACCCAATCCCTCAAGTTGCAAAGGAAGGGGAGGCGCAGTGACTTGTACCAACAGAGTCTTTCTAAACCGTTGCACCTTAACTTTGAAACTTGCTTTGGAAACAAATCTGCGCCAGCACTCCGCCATGTCAATTATCAGCGCCCTTAAAATCTCTCGCCGTCCTGCCACAGCCTTTGTGGTCGTGGGGCTATTCTGGGGCTGCTTTGCCGCCTTTGTTCCCGTCATCAAAGCGCAGCTGGGGGCCAATGACGCGCTCTTTGGCACATTGCTGCTCGGCTCTGCCACAGGGCTTGTCACCTCCATGTGGCTTGCCCCCAAGGCCGATAAAATCTTCGGCCCACATGCGATGCAATTCGGGATCGCGTTTTTGGCGCTCGCGTGGCTCGTCCCGCCGACCATGACCATTCCGCTGGTGTTTGCCGCCACGATGATGTTCGTCGGCATGGCCTCTGGCCTGCTGGACGTGGTGATGAACGCACGCGTGTCAGAGCTGGAGGGCATCCACAATCGCCCTCTGATGAACGCCAATCACGCTATGTTTTCATTGGCTTACGCGATTTCGGCGACGATCACAGGTCTCGCCCGCGAGGCCCATATCCCAACGCTTTATGTCTTTGCAGGCTTCACCGTTGTCTCGCTCTTGCTCATCCCGTTCATGCGTATGGAGCCAGCCCAAATCGACCCCGATGCCGACACAACTGGGGGCTACCCACTTTGGCCGATCTTGCTGGCGGGGAGCATTGTGCTCGTGGCCTTCATGTCCGAGGCCACGGTCGAGGCATGGTCCGCCCTGCATATCGAACGCACGCTTGGCGGGGGGGCCGCAGAGGGCGCACTTGGCCCTGCGATGCTCGGCTTCACCATGGCTTTCGGGCGGTTCTCGGGGCAGGCGCTCTCGGAACGGATGCGCGACCTGCACGTGCTGATCGCGGCGGCGCTCGTCGCGGCAGCAGGGGCCGTGATCGCAGCCCTCGCGCCGTCGCCGATCTTTGCCTATATCGGCTTTGGCACACTGGGCCTTGGCGTGTCGGTCATCGGCCCGCTTGGCCTCGCCATCCTTGGGCGGATCGTCCCCGCACATATGCGCACCGAGGCGATTAGCAAGGCCGCTGTGATCGGGTTCTCAGGCTTCTTCGTCGCTCCCGTTGTGATGGGGCTGGTGTCAGAAAGCTTCGGCCTGCGTGTGGCATTTGGTGGCGTCGCGGCCTTCCTGTTGCTGTCAGTGCCATTGGCCCTGACAATCGCCGAAATGCCGCGGGCGGATGGGAGGGGCTAGGCCCACTCCCCCTCAAACCCTTTGGGAACAAGCAAAATATCGCGGTTCACATCGTGAATGTCGCGCTTGCCGCAAAGGGCCATCGTGGTGTCGAGTTCCTTGTGAATGACTTCCAAGGCCTTGGTCACGCCAGCCTCGCCCATCGCACCCAATCCGTTGACAAAAGCGCGGCCGATATAGGTGCCCTTTGCACCCAGAGCCATGGCCTTGAGCACATCCTGACCAGAGCGGATACCGCCATCCATATGGACCTCCACCTTGTCGCCGACGGCATCCAGAATTGCAGGCAACATGCGGATGGACGACAATGCGCCGTCCAACTGGCGGCCACCGTGGTTGGACACGATGATGGCATCCGCCCCCAATGTCGCGGCCATTTTGGCGTCTTCAACGTCCAGAATCCCCTTCAGGATCACCTTGCCACCCCACATTTCCATCAGTGTTGCGACGCGCTTCCAATCCAGCGCGTGATCAAAGGCCTCTGCGGTCCAAGAGGCCAGCGACGACGGATCAGACACCCCCGACGCATGGCCCACGATATTGCCGAAAAAGCGACGCTTGGTGCCCAGCATTTGCAGTCCCCAAGACCACTTTGTCGCGAGGTCCGCCATTGAGGCGATGGTGAATTTGGGCGGCGCGGACAGGCCGTTTTTGAGGTCTTTGTGGCGCTGCCCCATGACCTGCAAATCCAGCGTGATCACAATCGCAGAGCAGCCCGCCGCGCGGGCGCGTTCAAACAAGCGGCGCATGAAATCGTCGTCTTTGAGGGTATAGACCTGAAACCAGAACGGTTTGGTCGTGTTCTCGGCCACATCCTCGATCGAGCAGATCGACATGGTTGAAAGCGTGAAAGGCACACCAAATTTTTCGGCAGCTTTGGCCGCCTTGATCTCGCCATCCGCGCATTGCATCCCTGTCAGACCGACAGGGGCCAGCGCGACAGGCATCGCCACATCCTGACCGATCATCTGCGATTTTGTGGTCCGGTTTGTCATGTCGACCGCAACACGTTGCCGCAGGCGGATTTGATCAAAGTCTGACGTGTTCTCGCGGAAGGTCTGTTCCGTCCAGCTACCGCTTTCGGCGTAGTCGTAGAACATCTTTGGCGTGCGGCGTTTATGGAGACGCTTGAGGTCGGCAATAGTGGTGATCACGGGCATGATACGACTTTCCTGCTGAATTGGTATGGATGTTTTACCAATTTAGCAAAGTTCACGCAAGCCGCAAAAATAGAGCCTCCGGCGGGAGTATTTCCGGACATAGAAAATTGGGGCGCTTAGGCGGAGTGTGTGCCGTCGGCTAAGGATTTAACGAAGGCCAGTACGTCAGCGACGCTATCGCCAGCGCCGACGCGTTCCACAATCGCAGAGCCGACAACCGCACCATCGGCAATCGCCGCGATATCGGCAGCGGCCTGTGGTGTCTTGATCCCAAAGCCGACAATCACTGGTAAATCAGTGTGTGATTTGATCCGCGCGACCTCTGGCCCGACATCATTGGCTTGCGCGGATGCGGTCCCAGTGATCCCCGTGACGGAGACGTAATAGACAAAACCTGAGGTGTTGGTCAGCACTTTTGGCAGGCGCTTGTCGTCTGTTGTCGGCGTTGCCAAACGGATGAAATTGATGCCCGCAGCCTGCGCTGGAATGCACAGTTCGGAGTCTTCCTCGGGCGGCAAATCCACGACGATCAGCCCGTCGATGCCTGCTTCTTTGGCATCGACAAGAAACTTATCTACGCCGCGCGAATAGATCGGGTTGTAATAGCCCATCAGCACAATCGGGGTCGTGTCATCAACTTTGCGGAATTCACGCGCATATTGCAGCGTCTTCTCTAAGTTCTGACCCGCAGCCAAGGCGCGCTGCCCTGCAAGCTGGATCGTGATCCCGTCCGCCATCGGATCAGTGAAGGGGATGCCGAGTTCGATGATGTCCACACCAGCGGCAGGCAGGCCCATCACGATCTCAAGACCTTTGTCATAATTCGGATCGCCCGCCATCACATAGGTCACAAAGGCTTTTTTGCCCTTAGCTTTCAGGTCTGCGAATTTGGCGTCGATGCGGCTCATGGTCGTCCCCTTGGAAAATGTCACCGCAGGTTTGCGTCAAAGGGGGATGAAAGGCAATCCCAATCAGGATGCGCAATACTGCAAACCGCGCCGTAACCGCAGCATTTATACAGTTCGGCTTGCAGCAGAGCATTTCTGACCATAGAAGCGCATCCAAGCAAATAGGAGAGTGCGTCATGGGTTTCAAAATGGGTATCGTGGGTCTGCCAAACGTAGGCAAATCGACATTGTTCAACGCGCTGACGAAAACAGCAGCCGCACAGGCCGCGAACTTTCCGTTCTGCACGATTGAACCCAACGTGGGCGACGTCGGTGTTCCCGACGCGCGCCTTGATAAATTGGCCGCGATTGCGGGTTCCAAGAACATCATCCCGACGCGTATGACCTTCGTTGATATCGCGGGCCTCGTTAAGGGCGCATCTAAGGGCGAAGGCCTCGGCAACCAGTTCCTCGCAAACATCCGCGAATGTGACGCGATCGCCCATGTGGTCCGCTGCTTTGAAGACGACGACATCACCCACGTCGAAGGCCGCGTTGACCCTGTGACAGACGCCGAAGTCATCGAGACCGAACTGATGCTCGCCGACATGGAATCCATCGAGAAGCGCTTGCAAGGTTTGGGCCGCAAGGTCCGCAGCGGCGACAAAGAAGCCGCCGACCAAGAGCGCCTTTTAAAAGCAGCACTCGCCGCCCTCAACGAAGGCCAGCCCGCGCGCACGATCAAAGTCGATCCTGACGACATGAAGCAGTGGAAAATGCTGCAAATGCTGACATCCAAGCCAGTTCTGTATGTTTGCAACGTCGAAGAAGAAAGCGCAGGCAAAGGCAACGCCCAATCTGATGCCGTCGGCGTCATGGCCGCCGCACAAGGCAACTCCCACGTCGTGATCTCTGCCCGTATCGAGGAAGAAATTAGCCAATTAGAGCCCGAGGAAGCAGAAATGTTCCTTGGCGAAATGGGCCTAGAGGAAGCAGGCCTCGACCGCCTGATCCGTGCAGGCTACGAACTTCTCCACCTGCAAACCTATTTCACCGTCGGCCCAAAAGAGGCCCGCGCTTGGACCATCAAAGCAGGCACATCCGCCCCCCAAGCCGCAGGCGTGATCCACGGAGATTTCGAGCGTGGCTTCATCCGCGCAGAAACCATCGGTTACAACGACTTCGTGACCTTGGGCGGCGAACAGGGTGCCAAAGAAGCGGGCAAGATGAAAGCCGAAGGCAAAACCTATATCGTCAAAGACGGCGACGTGATGCACTTCTTGTTTAATACGTAAGACGAAAGGCGCTGTGTGAAAACAACACGACAGACCCATTTGCGGACAAGCTGCAATCTATATACTCAAAGACGGCGCATGCTTAAGTGTGAGATGAAATTTCGGAGATTTGATGTCCTTCGCGGAATTAGGGTGGCTGTTCGCATTTGCGGTGGTGCTTCACAATTTGGAAGAGATGATCTGGCTGCCCGCTTGGACGAAGAACGTCCAGCATTGGGCCGAGCCGCTTGTGCCGTTCGCGTTCAGATTTGCAGCACTGGTACTCTCGGCCTTTGCGATTGGATTGGCCTTAGCAATCAGTCTGGAGTTTCATTCCAATAGATACCTCGCTCTACTCGTGGGCTATGCCGTGGCGATGAGCGTGAACGCCATTGCGCCGCATCTGATTTTCACGATCAAGACGGGCAGTTACATGCCGGGCACCGCGACGGGTTTGTTGGTCGTTATGCCCGCTGGTGTTGCTCTCGTGAAGGCCGTGTTGGACGGCCACCACATGGACGGTATGGCGGTTCTGCTCTGGGGCGCGGGCGTTGGTCTTAGTCTCCTTGGCGCAGTTCGAATCCTGTTTAAGGCTGGGCACAGTCTTGAGAAATTTGCTGCTTCAATGAATTCTTGAGTGGGCGACATATTGCGCTCGCCGCCAACTTAAATAACCCTCACCCGCAAACGCGCTCCC
>ENA-OWPI01000437-OWPI01000437.1-marine-metagenome-genome-assembly--contig:-NODE-437-length-58408-cov-4.632048_pt1 | contig 58408 bp, 87 predicted proteins | sample MGYA00238138_ERZ651775 | MGnify/ENA primary metagenome ERZ651775 (study PRJEB26906, sample SAMN06265043) | marine metagenome | isolation source: Helgoland LTER site | place: Germany:Helgoland, sampling...
TGTTACATCTCAGGTGATTTAGCTGATTATCTTGCAGAAAATGAGATGACGCATACACGGGGTCGTCCATATCACCCACAGACACAAGGCAAGATTGAACGTTGGCATCGTTCAATGAAGAACCAGATATTACTGAAGACATAGAAGAATAAATTAGGATAAAAATAATTCTCTCTCTGCTTCTCTTCTTAGTACTAATCCTCTTAATTTACGTCCACCTGCACGGACCCACTTAGGCAGTTCATTAGCAGCTGCTAGTCTTTCATTTCTATTTAACTTCATTCTAAGTGTGGAATTTTGCAGGTTCCCTAATCCTAAATTATATGAGAAGGATATCAGAGCCGCATGTTCATGTGGTTCAAGTTTAACTTTATTGATTAAACGTAGTACACCATAAGCAAACTTCTGTAGATCGTGTTCTAAGATATCTTCAGCTTCCTGTTGCGTTACATCAGGATCGTCTATTGTTACACGCTTACCATCAGGATATCTCGTAGCTCCGTAAGCTATCGTTGCTACGTTAGCAGGACAAAGATAAGCATATAGATGACAGCCTTCAAAATGTTTTATAATTGGAACAGCTAACTCAATAGCTTTTTTTACTTCTTGTTCCACTTTGATACCATTCTATTTCCAAACCAAAATGAAATTACTGCAGCAAACAATGCTTGAGTATCTTCTGACCAAACTAATGCTACTGCATCAGGGGCGGCTACTCCTTTAGCTGTTAGTGCAAGATAAGCACTTACTTCAACAAAACAAAATAGACTAAAGAAAGCATACGTAATAACTGGACGTACAGTTGCAGACAGTGTGGATGTCCATGATGCAGAATGCTCCTGTAGGCTGCTGTCGTGCTTGTACATGGCTTTCATCTGGTCTACGTCAGCTTTGGTATTAATCTCTTCTAATCGCTGCACATGGGCTTCAGATTGCAATTTAATCTGTATCTCCATGACCTTTAGTTCATGAGATTTATCTGCACGATCTTGGAAGAAGGACATCACAGAAGGAAGGAAGGATGTACCAAAGCCTAAGAGTGAACCTAAAAGTGATAACATTATTTTTTTCCTACTCTTTTTCGTTTTTTAATATAATCTATTCAGAAGGTGCTTGATGCCCTGTCTCTACTTCAGGTAACTTTATACGCACATTACGAGCCGTGGCCCTCACTTCGAGCTTACGGATTAATTATAAATATAAGACATGATTTTATCAAGAAAGGACCTTTTTACTTGAGGCCTCATGTCCTTAAGTACTTCTCTAAAGTCTTCTTCCAATTTGTTATATAATCTATCAGGCCCGATAATACGGGAACTTTCTTTATACTCCTGAGCCATCTCTTTATAGATACCATCGCCATGCTTAAGGTCACCCATACGAGCGGCTAACTCGTCATTCTTATCAGATTTAAGTACATTAACATCTTTACCTTCATTCTGTAAATCCGCATACTCCATACCTCTATGTCGTAGCTCATGCGCCATAACATCCATATTCTCAGTTAATGTAGATTGTCTATCAAGAAAGACAGAGTCATCTATCATGCCTTTATCTTTTAAATTAAAGAACTCCCCAAACTCCTGCCGTGTATTCTCCATACGTTCGATAAGTTCTCCGTTAGACATATCTTTAATCTTGTGTGTATAAATACCTGCAGAGCTAAGATTAGAAGGAGATGTATATACATTAGGCTGCTCTCCGTAGGCTCTTAAGCCCACCTGTGCAAGTACATCATCTTTCTCATCTAAATAAGAAGATACCTCATTCCAGTATTCCATATCCCCGAAAGCTTCGTTAGTCTCCTTTTCTGACTTAGGTACAGGGGACTTTTTAGGAACACTTACACTTCCTAACTGACCACCTTCCGCACGATAACCAATACGACCACCAGTAGATAGTTTTCTTTCATAACCTACATCTACTAAAGTATCTTCAAGACCATCTACAATGTCTCCTCTAAGACTATTAGCAATAGGAATATTACCTAACAAAGGAACAGTAGACGTAATGCTTCTAGCAACTGTTCGTGGATTACTACTAGTTAAACCGCTAATTAAATCAGCTATTTTAGAAGGTATTGGACCCAATAGAACAGATAAAGGACTAGAGCCGTATTCCGACGCATCTATCATATCTTTAAGAAATGTTCCTGCTCCAAAAATACCAGTATTCATTAATAGATGAAGCAGCATAGCTCCACCTTCTTTATCATCAAAAGAAGAGTCTTCATCGCCGTAGCGAATTTCATCTTTCATTGCTTGAGCCGCAGCTGCAACTGTCATAATCATAGTTAATGATAAAGCAGCTTTTACAGCAGCTTCAGGATTTTTAGGGAGACCACCAGCTTTACCGCCATACATTGGAGTTGTAATATCTCTCCAAATACGAAAACCTACAGTATTTCCAAACACTGTTAAAAATGCTTTTAATTGAAATATTAAAGCGTAATTAGGATCACTCATAAGTAGTGGTTTATTAACAGTATTAGGAGCCATAATATTGTCATCAACAGCTTTAGATAAAGCTCTATTAATTAATGTAGGATTATCTTTTCCACTTGATTCAATCCATTCTGTAAGTGTTTTATTTGTTTTAGGATTAGCAATACCATAAATCTTTTGAAGTCTTGACGCAGCCTTATTGCCATCAACAGTTGGTTTACTTAAAGAGTTATCAGCCTGTGCACGAATTGCATCATCAAGTAAATTCTTACGCATAGCAGAGTAAGCCATGTATCTGCTTAACTGAGTTACTTCAGTGAGAAGTGTTAGTTTAAAAAATGTATTTGTAATTTTTTTAGAAGTTGTAAATCCTTCAATTTCATTAAATCGTTCAGCTAGACTACCATCTAAACCCTGAAGAATATTTTCAAAATTCTTTTCCATTTCAGTTTTAGATATTTTAGGTAGGATACTACGTAAGGCTCTTCTAAATCCAATTCCTAATGTTTTAACTGTTAAAGGAAGAACGTGTTTAGGAGAAAGACTTGAAAAAATAATAAAAGGTTCTGATAATGCAGTAAAAGCTGATAAAGCCATTGTTGAAATGTAACCCGCAGCTCTAGCAAAATTACTAATTTTTCTTAACGATTCATCTTGAATTTGCCATTTACCATTTATAGCTTTATGAAGGTCTTTTATTCTTTCAAATTCACCTTTAGTAACAGACTCTGGACTTTCAGTAAATAATTTATTAACTGCATCTGTAATCTTTTGATTACCAATACGATTTCCTACATTTAAAAAATGACTTGTAAGAACAGCCGACGCATTGTCTTCTACTAATCCTGCATCAAATAAAGCATCTCTAGCTTTTTTAGGAAGTGTTCTACTTTCTTCAAACGCTTCTTTTTTAGCTACAGTTTTACGTCCTTCAGAATCATATTCCCAAGATAAATCTTTAACCATTGGTTGACTTTGATAGTCTGTATCTTTAAGATTCTCAATAAATCTATCAATACTAGAAGGTTTCATTCCTGCTTTAATTAAAACTTCTTTTGCTAATTTTCGTTGAGCTTTAGTAGATAATTTATAAGATACAGGAAGATAATCAGCTTCAAAATTAATATCAATACCTTGATCTAGTAATTCTTGAAATAGACCAGTATACTTTGTTTTTTTAAGTTCAGCATTTTGTAAAATTTTATACTGTGGATTTTTAGATTGTACTTCAGCTAAAGCTGTTTGAACATTTTCAGGAGTAGGTTCTCCCAATCCTTTTAAAGTTTCATTAAAATTTTCTTTTACACTATTAAAGGCAGAGTAGTAAGTTCCATTAGCTTGTTCTTCAGTAATCGCTCCTTTTTGAACAGCTTCATAAATCTCATTTAATGTTTGTTTATTATTTACAATAGCATCATTTAAAGATTGTTCAGTAAGTGTAATACCTTCTTCATCAATCTTTCCTAAAAGATTTCGAATCTGTTTTGCAGCTTTATCAATTCTAACGTCTGGAGAAGTATAAGTAGATTCGTTGAATAAAGCTTTAGATAATTCTTTATTATCTTTTTTAGAAACAGGAGACTGAAAAGGAAGTTTTACAGATCGAATTAAATCATTTTCTTTTAATATATTATTATACTTATTAATAAATTTTGCAGTTGTTTCTGCTTTTACATCTGGTTGTGTATCAAATGCATTTTTAAGTTTAGAACCTAAATCAGATCGTTCAGCAAGATTAATTAAAGGTGATGTAGATTTAGCAGCTAACTTACGAGCAGCACCTATAAAACCTTCTTGAAAAGTATCAGTGTCTGATGCACGTTTACTTATTTCTGTATCCGCATCGTTTACTGAATTTAATAATTTTTCATTTTCTTTTTTTATTTCTTCTGCTAATTTCATAGGAACATATCGTTCTTTAGGAGCAAAGTTTTCAGTTACTCCACGAATAGGTGCACCACCTGCAATACCTAAAGCAGCTGCATCTAATAAACGATTAATATTTTCATCTGTTTTATAAGGAAAAAGTCCTTCATCTGCAGACATTCCTGCAAATGAGATTTGAGTTTGTTCTTGAAGACCTTCAGTAATGCCTTCAGAAACACCGCCTTTAGCTGCCCCTTTAGCTGTAGTCTGACCTATCTTTAACGCTCGACCTAATGCTGTTTCAGCTGCTTCTTCTCCTACATCTTTAGCTAAAACCTTTTTAACTTCGTCCTTACCAAAGTTTTTAACTAAACCGCTAAGTACAGAAGCTGCACCAATACGATCTAAAGCACCTATAACAGCACCACCAGCAATGGCATACTCTCTAGAATCTTTTTCAGAAGCTCCTAATTTTTTAGCTTCTTCATAAACTCCACCAGTGCCTTGAGCAGTACCTACTAAAAAAGGAGCTACAAGTAAACTAGACCCTCCAGTAATAGGAGCAGCTGCGGCACCAGCTAAAACAGCTGAACCAGTTAATCCAAAACTACCAATAGCAGTTGCAACCATGTCTTTAGCTAATAACGCACCTCTTTCAATGGCACTGCCTAAACCTTCTTCATTATATAGATCAGATACCTCATCTATACCTTTTGTAAAACTTGCGCTTCTTTCTGAAGGTTTATATTTACTTATGTCTTCTTTTTGAGTTTCAATTCCACTATTAGCAATGTCTTTTAAAAAATCTAAATCAAGCTCATCACCATAAACTTTTAAACCACCAAAGAAATTTAACTGTGCTTCATCAAAACTTTTACCTACTCTACCTGTAAAAGTATCTTGACTTTTATAAGCTCCTGCAGGGCCAGTACCTATACCAGTACCAATATTAATACTTTCTGTTAAGTCATTTAAAGTAGGTATTTTAGTAGATAAACCGCCTGAACCAGACATAGCTTCAGCTAAAGCTGCATCTAAATCAACATCGGGTAATTCAATATTACGTTCTTCAGCCATATTTTTTATGTATACCTATTAAATTATTATTAAAGTTAATCATAAATCTTATCGAAAAACCCTTCTGCTTCTTCTTCTTTTTCTTTTGTGAATAACCCTGCTTCTTGCATTTTTTGAATAGCGAGTCGAGTAGCATCAGTTGCAGAAATAATTTGATTGTTTTGGCGGTAGAGTTCTTGCAAAGTTGCAGCTTCGGCTAAAATTTGAGGACTTCTTTTCTTAAAAAGATCATCCATATCTGTTAATTTAGCTACGTCGTTAATTACAATTTGCGCTGCTTCTGCATTTGGTCCTTTCTCTTTCCACTCTTTTGGAATCGATGGTGTAATAGTTTTTCCTGATTTAAGTGCTTTAAGTTTCATAGCTTTTAATGTTTCTTGATTAGTTAAAGCTGTAATTTGTTTTTCAGTTAAACCTAACTCCATCAGTTTATCTTGGAATCCTGCTTCAACATTAGCAGCTTCAAGTTCTCGTTCTCTTGTACGAGCTTCGCCAAGACCGCCTAATGCAGTTTTAGCAGCTGGAATACTTGCATCAAGTAATCCTTTACCCTGCCCACCAGCTTCAGCAATTTGAAGACCAGCCATTGCAAGTTGAAGAAATTTATCACGTCCTATATCTTCTTTTTGTTTTTCACGTAATGCTGCACGTTGCTCTTGTAATGAAGTTGATTCATCTTTTAACCCTTCAAGACTTTGCATATACGAGTCTAAAGTAGTTTGATAAGAAGATGGTGTTTTTATTTGACTACCATTAGCTTTTTTAACATATCGTTTAGTTGGTAGATCAGCAAGACCACCAGCCTTACGTTTAATTTGACCACCATCTTTAGCAAAAGCTTTTGCACCTGCAATACCTGCACCTGCAAGTCCTGCAAGTTGAGTACCTAAATTAGGCGGTGGAGTTGCAGTCTGTGTTACACCAAATTGATTAGGCGTAAGTGGGAAGCCCCTAATAATTGAACTATACTCTTGAAGAGTTCGTTCAGGATACTGAAGTTCTTCTTGAAACTGTTGATAACCAATATCAAGACCACGTTGTCCCTGTTGTTGTTGTGCAGCACCTACACCACTTAATGCACCTAATTCAGCTAATGCAAGTCTGGGAGCTTGTTCACTTAAACCTGCAAGTTGTTGACCACCTGCAAGCTCTCGTCCCTTTTGACGTTCAAATTGTGCAGCACCTGTTTCAAATGCAGATTGCTGTCCTTTAGCTTGAATATCAGCAAGTAATTGTGCTTCATTTCTACGCTGTTCAGATTCTTGAATAGCTTGACGAGAACCGCCAAAGCCACCTGCACCTACTGCACTTGCTCCAATATCTTGTCGTTGAACATCACCACTACGCATAGCTTCACGTTTTTGAATATCAATAACTGACTGCATATAAGGAGACATATACTGTTGTGCTGCAGCTGTATCAAATTGACCCAGTGATGCTTGTGTAGCATCTAAAGCAGGTTGCATATATGTTTTACTTGAAGCAAGAGTAGGATCAGAAGCAAGACCACTACGAGCAATCCCTGCAATTCCGCTTTGAGCTTCTAACTGTTCAGGAGTAAACTCAGCAAGTCTTGGAGCAGGATAAGGAATATATCCTTCTGCATCACGAGCTTCCATACGGGTTTTAGACCGCTCTAGAATATCTGTGATGTATGGCTTTAGCTCTTCAGGAAACTCTGAAGTTTGGCTTACCTGCTGTTGTGATGGTGGTGGTGGTGGCGCTCCTCCTCCTCCCATGTTATTCTCCTTTCTCTATGTTCTTAGTCATGACAGTATATCCTTCTTTCCAATTGATTTTATTTAAAACTCGTAACCAACCTTTACGTCCATATAGTACAAGTCTGTTACAGTTATTTTCTTTAGCAAATTCTTGAAATTGTGTTTCAGTTTTAAGTAAAAATTTATTAAAGTGTTTTCCAGTTACCATTCTCATTAGTAGTTCATTAAAGTTAGGATGCTCAACTACTTCAGTAACTGCTACACCCTGTATTTCTTTAGTATCTAAGTTAACTGCAATCCATAAATCCCAATACTGACTTTCAATATAATCTTGATAATCTTTAAGAGAGTATTCTCCGTCAGTTCTTTCTAAACCTTTTATAATTAAAGGGGTAACTGCATCCCAGTAATATCCTGCATCTTTAGCAGATAAACGTACAAGTTCAATCATCTATAACCCTTAACTCATTAAAGTAGCCAACTCCTTTAAGCCATTTAATTGTTTTGGTTGCTCACCTTTATTATAAGCTTTATTACGAAGATTTGCTACAAATTTATCAAGTCTATCTGCACCTGCATCAGTACTACCATTACCTAAAGCTGCTACACTATGAGCATCAATTACATATTCATCTTTAGAAAGTAATGCTTTATCCGGTCCTTCTTCTCCACCATCAACAACATCAAATTCAACATCATCTGACATACCGTCTGCTCCTATTTCACCACCTTCAACTAGTCCTTTAAAGGTTTGAATATTGCCACCCATACCTTCATATAAGTCCTGTAGACTGCCACCACTTGCAGCTGGGACATATCCACCAACTGGACCCATCCCTTTAGCTGGCATACCTACAACGCCTGTTGGTCCACCATATAAATTAGAAGGAGAAGAAACATTTGAAGGTCTACTTCCGCTTAAATATGTAAGAGGATCACTACGTCCTAAAGCAGATGAAAGAACTTCTTGAGTTGTAAGACCATCAGCTTTAGCAGGTTGTCTAATTTCATCAGCTGCACGAGTACCGTAAGCTGAAGGAGATGAAGCTTTTTGTTGTCCCATGTTATTTTTAGCTTCTTCATATGCTTTTCTTTGATCAATTGAAGCTTCTTGGATCATTCCCGCTGGAACACCAGTTGCAACTCCTACACCTGCTTTTTCAAGTGCTTGTAGTTGACTTACAGGTGTGGTCTGACCAAAAATTTCAAAAGGAGTAGCTGCCATAGTTTCAGCTGTACCTTTTCCTCCAACCATATCTGCAAAACCACCTGCTATTGATCCATCTAATTTTTCCGCTCCAGCAGCTTTTAATTGTTCATTTGTAAAAGTTCCAGAGTTTATAGCGTCTGAAAGAGTTGTTCCCGGTCCCTGTAGCGCTTCTGCTCCTGTAACAGCTAAACCTAAATTTTGATTAGTAGCAGCTGTAGTATCTCCTACTATACCAGTAAGTTTTTTACCTGCTTGTGATGTTAACTCATCAAAGTATGCGCTTGCTTTACCTGCAGTACTAAAACCTTCTTGCGTTATAGCTTGACCTGTATCAGCTACTGCTTTTGCTGCAGGGTTTCCTACATTAAAAATTGCATCTTGCATAGCTTTAGTTTTAACACCTTCAATAGTTGCATCGGCACCAGCTTGTCCCATTGTTTTTGTAACATCTGCTCCTGCTTTTAATGCATCAGCAGATGGTCCTGCCATTGCACCACCAATACCTGCTGAAGCTCCACCTAACGCTCCTGCTAGTAATGCATCTTCTGTAGACCCACCCTGCAATTTAGACATACCTGCATTAGCTGCTGCCATAATTGCCATTTGAGCAGGAATAGACAGACCTCCAGTTGCTATGCCTAAACCTACATTTGCAATCATTGGAAGTATTTGTTTAAAACTAAAAGCTTCAGGTAGACCCGTATCAGGGTTAATAGTTATCTTACCTAAAGATGCAAGACCTGCAATTTCTGGCTTTGTCATATGAATAAGTTCAGTATCACCCTGACGACCTTTCATTGCCATTAAGCTAGATAGACCGCTAAGTGGTGCTTCTCTATTAATCATTTCAGCCATTACTTCTTGCTCCCTTTAAATAACATTTTTTATATTCATATAATTAGATTGAACTTTTGTACCATCGGCGTATGCTGTATTAGCAGTGGAAGGCTGTATATCTTGTTGTTTATTATACATCTGTCCTGTATTAAACGCCAATCCACTCAATGTTTTATTTTCATCTATAATTACACCTGAATTAATATTCTGAATGTAAGTACTATTATTAATTAAATCATAATACTCAGTTAGTTTAGTAGTTTTATCATCCATTTTAATTAAAAGCATCCCATGCTGATGTTACTGCATTCCACCCATAGTATTTACCAGTAGGCTCGATATATACAACAAACCCACCATTAGGTCTACCAATATCAGTTGTTGTTACAGCGGTTAAAATCTGTGTAGCAGGTTTAAAGTTTTGCTCTGTATCTCGTGTATCAAGTTCATTGATCAATTGACCTGACCATGATTGAATTGACATATATAAGTCCTGTAGCTCTTTAGTAGCCATATACTTATAATAAGATAGTTCAGGATATCTCATTATCTGTTACCATCTCGTTGACCTGAAATACGAACTGCACCCCAACGCCAATAAGTATTATTAGAAGCAGCTGACACACGTACTCGTGCCTGTCTTCCTCTTGCACGTAAGTCTACCTTTCTTGTTCCTGCATTAATATAGTATGGACCTTTAATTGTTTCTGGTCCTGTAGGATATTGTTTAGTTGTAATCTTAATAGCAATTGTTCCATCATTAAATTCAAAGTCAGGAATAATTTTATCAATGAATATCATATCCATACCTTCTTCAAAGTCAAAATCAGATGACTCACAAAAGTTAGGAATTGTTTCATTATCACCTGTATAAATATCAACTGGTTCATTATCATATAAATAACTATCTGATCCAGTTGTAATTGTATTATCATATACATTACGATCTTTAAACGTAGTCCACTTACATGTACCATAAACCCAATGATCTTCTTCTGGATTATAAATTACATATGAGTCACATTCAATAGATTCACTAGATGGATATAACCAAATAATTTCTTTAAACTCACTATTAACTCCAGCATATACTTTATCTAACTGGTTAAAGTTAATATTGTCAAATACATATCTACGTACTGTAGACCGTAAGTTACGAACTTGACCGTCAAAAGAATAGAAGTTATCGTCTGACATCCAGAAAGCTCGACCATCATAGTCAACACATGCATGTTGTCCTAAAAGACCACAGTTAGTTCCTAATTGACGGAACTGAAAAACAAAAGGATTACCTACATAAGTCATACCGTACATAGATTTATCAGTCCAAATATTAATTTGGTTTCTACTACGAACACCACCAATAATACGAGTACCATCTGTAAGTTCAACTTCTCCACTTGTAGAGGAAACTGAAGGAGTCCAGTTAGTATAGTCTTCTTGATCCGACCAACGTACACGAAGTGGGGAGTAATCAGCTGCAAAACCAGTTGCACCTAATGAGATTACATGTCGATCATTAGGAGAAACTAGAATAGAATTAGACTGTGCAGGAGATGCAGTTACAACAACTGCTCTTGCTGGAATAGCCGCTGCATCTCTATCCCAATAATAAATCTGACCGCCTCTACGACATACAATTAAATCTTCACCCCAATTATCTAAAGACCACTGAGTTCCCTGTAAGATAATATTGGAAGATTCGGCTGGTTCATCCCATGCACGTTCCCCAGTTACTGAAACACCTGCATTGTAAATACCTGCTCCAAAACCTAAACCTGCAATTGCAATATTTGATCCTGTTTCTAATAAGAACTGACCAGTTCCTTCTCCTGCACTTGTTTGGGTTGCAGATGCAGCTGTTGCTGCAGAAATTGTAAAATTATCATCGTCAGTAACTGAAATAATTTCGTATACGCTTGTACCTAATACAATGCTGCCGCCAATTGTAGTTGATGAGCTAATTAATACAAAATCACCTATAACTCTATTATGAGATGCAGATGAAACACTAACCAAAAACGAAGCAGTTTGAGTTGCAAACGCACTGGTAAAAGTAGTAGATGAAACAATAGGTGTGATATCTACATTATTATTGCCGTCATAAACATATAACTTTTTTTCTGTACCAAAAGCAGCTAAACGTCTTGTATTATTATCTGACCAAATACGGAGATCACGAGCAGTACCATCAAAAGGAGTATCAACTCTTTTTACCCACCCGCGAAGATTTTCAGGTCTTCCTTCTCTAAACCGTACTTTATCACCATCATACCATTTACCTTCTTCCGTATAGCGAGTAGTCTCCCTATGGAAGCCAGCTTGATAGTTTAATTTAAGTAGAGTTCCGTCAGTTGATGACATACTATTTTTACCCTATACTGGTACTTTAAAATCTTTAATAATAACTGCATCTAGAACGGATGTTGCCCGTTGACTAAATACAAGAAGATCAACACTGCCACTAACTGATGTCAGTACAGGAGCAGTTCCTGATGGAAAATTATACATATCTCCATATGATAAAGTACGGTTACCAGTACCATCTTGAACAATATAAATATGACCAACTTGACCTACTTTACCATTAGTTGGATTCTCAAGTGTTCTATTACCAGCAAGAGAAACTAAGAAATGGTTTCCAGTATTAAAGTTAACTGCAACTGAAGCTGCATCTGTAAGCGTTACAATTGGAGAATCGACTTGTGTAAATGAGTTAGTATTAGTAAATGTATTAGCCGCTGCTAGTTGACTATAACGAGCATCTGCAATTGAAACATCAGGAACATCAGTATTACCAGTTCCAATATTAGCAGAAGCCGCTGTACCAAATCCAAAGGCATTCGGATTAATTGCACTGAATACAGATACTCCGTCACAAATTACAGCAATTCTAGAACCTACAGGAATATTGACTCCATCACCACTAGCTGTTTTTACTGTAATATCCGTTCCAGCTGATGTTTGAGTTGCTTTATTATTAATGTAATAACTTTTAGGAACAGCTGGAATAATTACATTAACATCTTCTGTAAGACCACCTGTAAACTCTAAGAACGGTGAACGAGACTGATCTGTAGTCCCGTTAATAGCTGTTAGAGTTACGTTAGCTCCTGTAAGAGCTACAGTTGTATAAGAAGTTATAGCTTCGTCAATTAGATCAATTACGTTTTGATTGAGAATTGTACCCCAGTTATTAGGGTTTTCTCCATCAGCCTGTAACTCTAATCGAATATTACTTGTATATGTTGATGCCATTTTTTACTTAACTCCTTACAATTAAATATGATCTTTTGCATATGGTGCATCTTTAGCCAATTCTTGATAGACTATTGTATATAATATTTTATCAGTTTTTAAATGTTTATTATCTTCATTAAACTCTACTGTAACAACTTGAATTTTATTTCCTGCCGAATCAATATAATCCATTAAAATACTTGTGATTATTACTCTAACTGGACCTGTAAGCTGATCACACATATTAAACTGAACTAAAGCTCTAAAAGTCATACTTGCTTTAACTGCGTTTTCAGAGTCTGCTTCTACAAATAGATAAATTGCGTCTTCTGAAAAACAAAAAGCACTCTGTCCAAATGTCTGTCCAATTTTAAAACCACTATCAGCCTTAACTGAAAATAAACAAAAAGTTAATGAAAGAATAACAATAATAAAGAACATTATTTTATTTTGAAGTAATTTAAACATTTGTTAAACTGGCTCTATTACTTCTTCTTCAGCTTCAGCTGCTTCTGCTTCTGCTTCTGCTGCTTCAACTGCTGCTGCTGCTGCTTCTTCAGCTGCTTTAGCTGCTGCTGCAACTTCTGCAGCTACAACATCTTCATAACTAGACCATACTGATAATGTGCCTTCATTAATTAATGTTTTAATTGCAGCTACATCTGCAGCATTATTTATAGATGTTTCCATTGAAGCTGCATTAGCTCTCAGTTCATTTCTCCATGTTTGAATTGCAGATGGAATAGCTATTTCTTTATCTAATTTCCTAATGTAATACCAATCACTTTGAGAAAGATAACTAGATAATGTATTAGAAACATCTGTATTTAAACTTTGTTTAACTTCATCTAAATCACGATCTACAACTACATTAGATTCAACAACAGTATTATTTTCAAAGACTCTAGAAGAAGATAATTGTTTTTCAACTTTACTATTAAAGGATTTAATGTTTTTTGTAATACTATAAATACCAATTGTATTTAATTCTTCTTCACTCCATAAAGTAAAAATAGTTCGTGGATGTTGGATGTTATTAATAGTTATAGGCTTTGGACGATTAAATGTACGTACAATAGTATTATTTTCAATTAAAGCCCACATTATTTATCTCCAGTTTTATTAAATGTATTTTTTTTATTATACCATTCTTGTAAAACAAAGACTAATCTAATTGTAACAACAATTAAAGTAGTTACTGTAATACCAAATCGTAACCATTCTTCAAAAATAGAAACCCATAATGGCAATGTTAATGCTGGAGCAGCTAATGCTACATCAAATACAAGCTTATCGTTCATTCTTTTACGCTCCGATTGCTGGATGTTTGCCATTGTGCATCCCATAAAGTTTATCTAAATTTTTTTGTGCTGTTTTCATTTCAGTATCTAACGCTGTTAATTGTGTAGTTAATTCTTTTAAGTTTGCTGGAGATAAGATGCCTCCAAATATTTTAACTTGATGTTGAATAACAGCTTGTCCACTTTCAATAATTTCTAGTCTATTTTCTAACTTAATTGCATACTTTTGTAACTTAGCGATATCTTCCATAATTCTAGATACTTGTGATTTAACAACTGCAAATGCTCCTGCTAAAGACGCAAGTAATGTACCAAATTGAATAAGCTCTCGTACTCCAAATTCCATATTTAACAATCTCCTCCAGTACATCTATTCATCCAGATAACAGCACCTGATATACCTACTCCTATAAAAATAGCTATCAGCTTACCAGCTTCAATAATGCACCTAATAATTTTATCGTAAAACGCTTCATCTTCTAATGCCTGTGCAGCCGCTGCTTCTTTCGCTTTCTTACGCTTCTCTTTACGCTCTTCAAGTAATGCTTTACGAGTAACTAGAATCTCATCCCATGTGCCTTCACCAAATTTATTATCAATACGAATACCTAAATTAAGTATATCTCTATCTATCTTCTTCTGCTCTAAGACCATAGCAGCAACGGCACCGACGCTTAGTTCGTCTTCTGTATCTTCACCTGTCTTCTTACTAAAGAAATTGTGTAGTTTTGACTTAGGTTTAGTTGGTTTCTCTTTCTTCTTAAGCTCTCGTGCAGCCGCATCACGATGATGGAACAACGCATCAAGTCCTGCACTAATTCCCTGTACGTCTTGAGCCGTATCGACCGCTGACTTAACAGCATCAACGGCCCCTTTAACTAAGGCAAACGCTGCAAGAGATTCAGCTATCATTGTTATCTAGCCCGTGCTTGTGTTACACCGTCAGCGCCTTGGAAAGGTTGCTCGGCGAATGCCATGTAAATGTATGTCTGGCCAGATACGTTCACAATATCTGACGTATTTCGCAACTTAACACCGTTAGAAAGAAAATCCATAGCATAGGCGGGTGTTACCTCTGCATTTGTTAGGTTGGGGAATAAAATATGATCGACTTCATTATATGGATCACGGGAGTTATCAAAGATTCCCCAATTAGATGTGCTGCTTACTTTCTTAAATATAATACACGCAGGTATAAAACCCGTATAGACAAAGGGACCATCAGCCGAACCATTGCCTGTATAGCTGCCGAACTTTGAGAAGCCTTCGACTTCGGACCAACAGTAGGCTATATAAGGAATACTACTTGCGTTTACCGCTTTTAGAGGCGTTCCTGATGTCCCGTTGTTAAATCCAAAAGTTGATGAATTATTTGGAGGTGAGTCTAATTCTCCATCTGCTATATCTCCTTCTGCGTTGGTTCCTTCGAATCTTAAAACTTTATCCGCAGACAAAGACTCATGAGTGACACACCAAGAACCCGATTGTGTTCTGTTTCTTGCTATGATAAGAGAAGGAATAGTACTTAGCCCGTGACCCACTGTATCACTTGCTGTCCCACTTCCCGTATAAGAAACAATACTGAAACCGCTCGTCGTGTTGGCACTTACAGAACTTGTGATTGTCCCGTCAGTGTTTGAAACAGCAGCACCACCAGCTTTCCAACACCAAGCTACATAATCTTCGGTGTTTGTGTTAACTTGGACATCTGTGCCTAATGTAAACCCAGCGGAGTCAAAGCTCTTTAAAGTTTGCGCTGTTGTTGTTTCGGCATCTTGGGTGTTTGAATGTAAATCCTTTGTCGCTCCACGAACACTATCGTAAAGCATATGATTGTCCGTAGCATCTCTGTTTTTAATCCAAACAAAGTCTGGTGTAAAATCAAGAGAAGTTATGGCTAACTCTGATCCCGTACCCGTATAAAGCACCGTGTTCATGTGCTGTGAACCATCAGCGATTGTTGGGGCTGGTAGGTTTTGGGTGCCGAAGGACTTTGCTCCTGCCGTAACGGTCCCTTCCATTAAGGAAATGTTTGTATTTATTGAACAGGTTGCGGTTCCAGCAGCACGGGCAGCATAGAATGTAAACGGTCCAGCGGGTGTCCAAGAGTAAGTCCCGCGAGACACACCAGCCGTAAATACTTCAACTTCATTATCTGTGCCATTATACTCAAAACGTATAGTGGCATCTGTCGTAATTGACCCTTGCCCAACTGTGTCAATCGTTATCCCGCCGTTATTATATGCAACTTCACTGGCACCACCAGTAACACCAGCAACACCGATTATGCTGTTCTGGATAAGACCTACGGCTGGTCTGTTTGACCCAAGACTAACATTCGTAAACTCAATAACCCATGTGTCTGTTGTGTCTTCAGGGATAACAATTGTTCCGGGAACTTCAGAGTTACCAGCCGTTGCTGAGTAATTTAAGTTGCCATTAGATAGAGTAGCTCCCCCATCCCGTGTGTTATTCAAAGGGTTAAATGTTGCAAAGTTACCAATTTCTTCATCAGCACTATCAGTTGGCGTGTCTTCTAGTTGATCGGATGTGGTGAAGTTAGTATCAAAATAGCTGGTTCCAGCTTGACCGTCTGCTGTGTATGCAATTCCGGTGAATGACATTGTTGCTCCGCCGCCAGCTAAAACAAAGCGCATCGGCCCTGTGTATGTTGCTGAGAACGTGTGGTTGCCGCCAGCCGTGTTAATTGTAATTGTTCCGCTGACCCGTGTGATGGTGATTGCACCATTTGTTTGAGAGACAGAAGCGGTTGTGCTTGAGCCTTTATAAAAGCTCGCTGCACCAAAGTTTGCATAGAAACTATTGGTCATACTGTCCATGCCAGCACTGTCAGCCCCTGAAGATACAAACGTGCTATCTTCATTAGCAGCGTAAACACCAATACGAGCAGCAGTAGCTCCAGATGCCATAGTCAGGGCGAGAGAGAAGTCACCAGTAAACACAGACGCAGAACGAATTGCATTAACTGTTGTGGTACGAGAAGCTGTCCCACTTCCCATAGTCCATGCACCAGTAATATTTAGCCAAGCTGTTGCAGCAGGAGCAGCAGAAGAGAGTGCAGCCTGATCGTCCGTACCAGATACATTCTTACCAAAAAACGTTGTATCTGCGTAGTCCAACTGGAAGCCGTTAGTTCCTGCAACAATCTCATAATCAAACGATACAGCCTCAAGATCAGCTACATTACCTTTACCTAAAGCTATACGCATTTGTGAGGTACTTGTGAATGTCATTGTCCGAATTAAGGATGCGTTCTTATACACCTTGAACGTACTACCTACGCGCTCAAACTTAATCACATCATTATCTGCTATGGCGATACTGGATTGTTCAGCGGAAGTGCCGCCCCAAAGAGAGAATGTTGTCGGGCTATCCAATCTCACAGAAAAGGACGTTGTTAGTCCTGTGGTATAGAATACACCAGCGGCATAAGCGGCGCTATTAAACGAACCATCACTTGCTGTCGGATAAACCCCAAATGTGTATGAAGAACTCGCTGTTGTTCTATGTGTCCACTCAACTGAGAAATCGTCTGAGAACGCATAATCTAAAGTTCGAACAGCACTATCTCCAGCTGCTCCTGATATATCATCCGCTGTGAAAGTCCAGCCAGAACCTCCCGTCCATATCGCAGATGAACTTGCTACTGTAGGTGTAGAACCTGCAATATTGTATTCACCTTCAAACTCTATAGGATTCCAAAATCCATCGTCATCTGTCTCACCAAAAGCAGTCGGTGCTAATGCAGCGCCGTCAACGAGAATTGGGAGAGCCATGAGTCCGTCGAAAGTGTTTGCCCCGCTCACTTGTGCGCCAATGTTATGCTCTTCGCTTACAGCATTAACCCACAAATCTTCATTTAGGCTTGGGTAGGTCGAAGAAGAAAATGAGGTTATCTGTGTGCCGTTGACGTATATCTTAATCCTATCTGAGCTTGTGGCCTGTGTTGTATCTACAGCTACGACGATATGATACCAAGCAGCTGGATCACGGAGTACAGCCGATGTTGTCAGCAACATCGTTTGGGAAGATGAAGTATAGTTCTGAAAACTTAACGCTGCGTTACCTGAATTTGTAGCAAAGTATAATGATGTAAGATCACCAAATACGCTTGAACTGAATATATAATGGTTACCACCAGAAAATCTTGCTGGCTTCACCCAAGCACTAAACGTCCAAGTCTTACGATTACCAGCAACAGAAGGTGTGCGGTTTAGGTACGCGCTGTCGTCGTCGTTAAACAGTAACGATTGTTCAATGAGATAAGCATCTGCTGCTGCTGAAACTGCACCTAAAAGTAGGTTATTAGAAAATACCATGTAACTTTTTCTCCGTTATATCTTTTATTTAATATCTAATGATGCAATTGCTTGAACAGCAGTTGAAGTATATACGATATAGTCTATCCTATCTACCGCTGAAACACCAGTTGATAATGTAGGTGCAGTACCACCTATAAAGTCCCAACTTGTTCCATAACTTAATGTTCTACCACCTGTTCCATCTTGAACTATAATAATACTTCCTGTTTGTCCTGCTACACAATTAGTAGGATTTCCTAATGCTCTATTACCTGCTAGTTGAACAATAAAGTTCTGAGCAGTATTAAAGTTAACTGCAATTGTAGCACCATCAGTTAATGAAGCATACTGAGCTACAGCTGCTCCATTCATCGTTAATCGTTTAGCTCCTGCAACTGTCCCAATTCCTAAAGAACTTACATCAACTTCTTGTGCTGATACAGTGCCTGTAATCGTACCACCAGCTAGTGGGAGTCTAGAAGCTATACTTGTAGCCATCGTTGCTGACAGAGCTACTGCATAGTCACTTACGGACGTTATTCGTGTATTTGCAGTACCAATACTAGTAGCCATTGTAGCTGACAGTGCTGTAATTGCAGTATTGCTATTACCAATGCTAGTTGCTAATGTTGAAGATAATGCAACTGCAAAATCGCTTACAGATGTAATTCTTGTATTAGCAGTTCCAATACTTGTAGCCATTGTCGCTGACAAAGCTACTGCAAAATCACTTACTGAAGTAATTCGTGTATTTGCAGTTCCAATACTTGTAGCCATTGTAGCTGATAGTGCTGTAATTGCAGTGTTACTATTACTAATACTTGTGGCTAGTGTTGCTGATACAGCTGCAAGTTCAGCATCAGTTACAAACCCTGTACCATCGCCAATAACTCCATTAATTGACGTAATTGCAGCTAAGTTTACAGATGTAAGTGCTGATACAGCTGCAATTACTGTATTACTGTTGCCAATACTTGTAGCCATCGTTGCTGACAGAGCTACAGCATAGTCGCTTACAGATGTGATACGAGTATTGGCAGTACCAATGCTAGTAGCCATTGTAGCTGACAGTGCTGTAATACTATCATTAACTGATGTAATCTGTGTAGCATTTGGAATTGCAGCACCTGCAATATAAATATTCGTGTCTGCATATAGATTAGCTGCGCTTACGTTTCCTGAGAATACTGCATTAGCTGCACTAACCATTCCTGTAAGTTGAGTACTTGAAAGAACAACTAAGTTATTAGCTGTAAAGTTAGTTACTGATGTACCAAAACCAATAACATTAAGTACGTTAGCAGTCATGATGCTACAAGAAACAATAGCTGAATTAATTTGTCCTGCATCAATAGAAGTAACTACAATATTAGAAACTGAAGTAGTTCCGCTTACAGTTAAACTTCCAGCAATAAGCGTATTACCTGTAATACTTACATTAGATGATGCATTTAAATATTCAGTTGTAAAAGTTGAGCCTCTAATTTCAGCTACAGAAATACTTGTAGGAATAGTAGCACTTGTAACTTGTCCTACAGAGTTAACAGTTATAAGAGATACAGGGCCATATGTAGCTGCGCTAACTCCAGTAGTGTTAAGAGCAATAGTAGGATTACCAGACGTACCATTTGCATTTGTAATTGAAACTCCTGCACCACCAGTTAATGTTCTACCATAAGCAGTTCCACCGTCTACGGCAATCATACCAGTAGCGCCTGTAATATCAGCCAAAGCATTTAAACTAGAAACATTAGCAGTTAGTTGAACACCGCCAATTTGGAAATCTCCGTTAACATTTAATATTGAATTAGAAAGTTGTAATGGAGAAGCAGTACCTTCACCGTCTTGGACAGTACGGACAGTTGTATCAATACCGCTATTATCGTTATCAATATTAAGCAGACCTTTATAGGTATTTGCGATTGTTCTTCCGGTAAACGTAGACATTATTACTCCTTAAATGTTCTGCCAATCAGTATTGATATCTTCCCAATTCGTACTTACAAGCTGCCATTCTAAATTACGATCAATATTAGGATCAGGTCTTGGATCACGAATTGTCTCATTATCTTTTAAGTTAGCAGTGAAATTCTGTGGGTGATTAACTAAATCAAATGCACCTTCAAAATCTGTTGGGCATACACGTAATTTATATGAGTTATACTTTAACTCTCGAAGAGGATATCTCCAACCGCATATATCACATAAACCTACTGCATGTTTATCACTTGCCATTAGACTTTATTATACCCTACTTAATTTTGGTTTGAAAAATAAACTTGTACGTTCACGGTCTTCCATTTGAGCATTACTGAGTAATTCTTCATAATTCTGTTTAAGTAAACCAATACGTTCATTTGCTACATTAGGTCGTTTCATTGCCATATAGTAAGCAAGTCCCATTGTCAGACAGGGTAAAAAACGAGTTGGAATATCTACGTTTTCAGCTATAACATTTTCAACATCTTGAATCTTATGAATCTGTTCTAGTTTTAACATATCAGTTGAGTTTTCAGGAATAGGATATACAAACATTTCTGGATTATCTCTTCCTCTACGAATTGCGTATTGAGAAGGTCTTCCAGTTTGAGATTTATTATTAATCTGTAAATATTCTTCCATTGAAATACGAATCATTCCAAGATCACGATCATCTCTATTAACAACTGCTTCTAAAATATCAATTGTAGAAGATGTTAATGCATAAGATGTAACTGATGTTGTAACTGAAATAGCTGTAGTTTTCACAGTCCATAAGTTAATGCTTCGATTCTGCCAATCTGTAAGTACAAGATTAATGGATCGTTTAGCTGACGTTACTTCATTACCGAGTACAACTTCACCACCAATAAGCTCACTAGCTTCTTGAATGATTGTATCTACATCCAGATTAAAGTTATATGTACCGCTAGTAGCCATGTTTATTTCCTTTTACCGTTACCATACTTTTTACCTGCTCTTTTAAATGAACGATTAACTTTAGCAGGAACAACTCGTAAATTACTTTTAGAATTATTAGATGTACGCCTATTCTTATGATCTACATCTTTACCATCACCTTTTTTAACAAGTCCTGCTTTCATAAGTTTAGCACGAGCAGCATTTCTTTGGGTACGTTTTTTAATTTGTTCTGGTTTACTTTTATATTTATTTTCTTGTTTATAGTTTCTTTTATACGTAGGAGAACTGGGCATAATTTAAAAATCCTTTATTTACGTTTAATTCCACGAACTAACTTTTGACCTTTAGGAGGAGATTTTTTAGACCCTTTTGAACCTGCCCAGAAAAATTTATCAGCCCAATACGCAGCACTTGTTTTACCTTTTGCAATATTCTTACCGTGTCTAGCTTTAAAAGATTTACGAGCTTCAGGTGAATAATTATGACCCATCTTTTGATCACCAAAGCGAATAATTTTAATTTTGTCTCCATCACTAACAGCCACAATTCCTTTTTTAGTAGGATGGCTTGGAGTACGTTTTGGTTTATTTAATCCACTTAAACCATATCGTTTTAGTTTAGCTTTTTTAGGGTCTTCTGCCATTGGAAACTCTCCGTTTTGTAATCATTTTCTTAGTTTGTTTTTTCTTTTTATTTTTATTCTTCATAGGCGGTCTACTAATCTGCATTGGAATACTTGAACGAGATATTGGCATTATTTAACCTTTCTATATTTTCTAGTTTTTTTAGCTATAGTTTTAGGTTGCTTTACAAATTGTTTTCCTGCTTTAGTTCCTGCACGTTTAGCTTTAGTTGTAGCTGCATACTCTTTAGAGGATAAAGATTTAATTGCTTTTGCAGGTAAATACCTTTCTCCAGTTTTACTTGAAGGCTTACCTGACTTAGTACGCCATTTTTGCTTAGTCCAAGATTTTAAACTTTTCTGAGATTTTTTTAAAGCCATAAGTTATATTACTCTTCTGGATTATTTTTAATATAAAGAATTTCAAAATCAGCAGATACTAAGTTATTAGTACCAGAACTCACTGCTCTAACTTCTAAATCTGTTTTTTCTTCAAAAGGTAAAGGATATTCTATAACAAAATCAGCAACACCACTCCTACCTATAGTTTGTTTAAGTTGTACTCTAAAAACTTTATTAATTTCACGAGATATAAAACTTGCTGTAATATACTGATTTATATTAGCTGTACCTGATGCAATATTAATATGATTTATATAAGCTGTATATCCAGCAGGAACTGTCCATAATGCCATTAAAGTTTGATTTACGCCTAATGTAATTCTAGCATATGTAGTTCCACCATTAGCAATATTAATTGTTCCAGTTGGTTCTTGTGACCCACTTACAAAAGCTCTATACACTCGTAAAAATGTTTGTGTTGTAGTTGCAGTCCCTGCTCCTGCAAGTGTAACTTCTTCACTTACTTCATTGTAATCAGCATCAAGACCTTCAATTGTAACTAAAACACCATTATCATCTGCAGGTGTTCCAGCAGTTGTTGTAGCTGTCATAGCTATAGCACTAGTAGGATAAGTGTATATACCACCTACATCCCAAACAGTTTCTTCAGTTCCATTTATATCAGGATTAAAACCAAATTTAAAAACACGTTTATGATATGGGATTTGATTACGAGAAACCTGTAATTCAAAAGGCTCGTTTCTTCCCCATCTTGTTACACTACTAGCAAGTGACATATTTTTATTACCTTATTGGTTTACGAGCTTTACCAAAGCCCTGAACTTGTGGTGATTCCTTACCAGTTACTGGACGCATATCCTCATAAATGTCTATAGGTGTTGGTGGAGTAGTATCAGCTTCCATTCCTTTATCAGGATTATTTTTTAATTTTTTCTTAATTTTTCCACCTTTTTTAAAACTTTGTTGTTTAGCTTGTTCTGTTTGACGTGTTACTTGATTAGTTTGATTTTTATTATCTTTATCTTTATTTCCAGAAGACAATAACATAGCTATAGGAGATACATATTTTAATTTATCTGGATCATCCATAAGCATTCCAATAGGTGATAATTTTGTTAATAATTTTTTCATGATTTATATCCTCCACCAGCTTTTTTATATTTACTGGCTAATAGTTGAGCTTTACGTGCTGACCATTGACCTGCTTTACCGCCTTTAGTTCCAGCTTTAATTGATTCAAATAATCTTTTACGCATAGTAGGTTTAGTATAATTACCTGCTTTATTAACTGTTGATTTCTTTTTCTTTAAAACCATTATTTTTTCTCTACTGGTTTATTGCAAGTACATTTACAAGTTTCTGGATTACAGTTTTTACATTTACAGTTACAAGTTTCACAAGCCATTAGTAACCTCTCAGTGCTTTACCGTAACCTTTACTGCAACCAGCTTTACGTTTAATTCGACCACCTTTTTTAAATGTTAAATCTTTAAGAGGATTTAATTCTTTTGGTTTAACTGATTCATTATTTTTAGCTAAAGAACTAGTTTTTGTATCTTTTTTAGGAAAACCAAAGTTCCCTCCTTTTTTCTGATCAGCAATATCCTTATCCATACGTCTAGCTTGGGATAAACGATCTTGTCGTGCTACATCTTCAGGAGAACCTTTTTGAGGTTTTGGTTTAGGCTTCATAGGCTCTGCAGGAACTGCTTTTTTCCTTTGACTCATTGTAGGTTTATCAATCTTTTTAGCTCCCTGTTTTAAGTACTTAGGAAGATGTTTAGCGGCTACCCTTAAAAGAGTGCCTCCTAATGCAATAATAATTGGAGCCATTTTAATATCCTCTCAGTGCTTTACCCATACCACGTTTGCAGCCAGCTTTACGCATCCTACCACCACTTTGACGTTTAATACTTCCACCTTTTTTATTTTTAGAATAATCTTCTTCTTGTGGAAGAGTTTCATATGAACCTAAACCAAACGGTAAGTTAACTTTATCTCCACCTTTTTTAGAATCAATTTGAGGCATAGATTTTAAACCAAATAAACGATCACGTTTTTTCTTAGCTGGTTTCTCTTCATTTGATATTTTAGTATTTTCTTTAGAGGTTGATGGCTTTTTAAAAACACTTTTAGGAGTTCCTGAATATATTCCCTCATCGTTTTTACGAGATAAAGGATTAACTTTAATTGTTTGTCCTACACGAATAGAGTTAGCATCTTTAATTGAAGGGTTTGCCTTCAGTAGTCTACCAACAGTAGTACCGTATATTTTAGCAAGCTCACTAATAGTATCTCCCTTTTTAATTGTATAAGATTTTGTTTTAGGAGAAGTAGCAGATGGTTTAGCAGAAGTAGCAGCTGGTTTAGCAGAAGTAGCAGCTGGTTTAGCAGAAGTAGCAGCTGGTTTAGCAGAAGCAGCAGGTGGTTTAGATTTAGTAGTATTTTGATCTTGCCGAGCTTTTTTGGCATCTTCAGACGAATAAGCTTTATTACCTTTACGCCGACGTTCTTTTTCTTTAGAAGGAAAACCACCTAAACCAAAAAGTCCGTTATCTAAAACATCTTCAGCCATTACAGGTTTCTTTTTCTTGCTTCGATTTCTTGAGTTACGAGCCATTTTTAAATCTCCTTTAAATTAATGTTAATTAGAATACGCAATTACTGTGTTGTCAGCACCTGCTGGTGATGCAGGAGCAGCCATATCGTCTCTACGAGTACGGCGAGCTTGATTTCGTAGTGTCTCAACAGCTTGCATGTATCTTTGCTCAAATAGCTGAACTGCCGAAAAGTTTTTAGTGAACACCATAGCTTCAACCATTGAAGCATTAAATAAAGCATCATAACAAATCTCAGTAAAATAATTAGTGGGGTTTGCAGATGTTAAGGTTACAGGTCTAGCAACAGTCATTAAAATACCGTCTGATGTTGAAGCAGGTGTAGGTGCAAGACGTACACGAGTATCTGTAACTCGTGAGTAATATCTTGGTACTTCAGTTGAAGCACTTGTAGGCCATACTGCATTTAAAAACTCATCAGTCTTTAACAATAAATTAATTTTAGAACCGTTATTAATCAGATTAAAATTCTTTACGATGCGTGTACCAGTAGGAAGAGTAATTTCTGCATTACTAGCAGAAACTGCAATTGATGTTTGAACAACTAAACCATAATCATCTAAATCTCGCGTTAGTCTTTCTTCAGAACGATTGACCATGTTAGGAACATAAGCTAAAAACTCAGTTCCATCATTTTCACACGCACTGATAATATCATTTACAAGATAAGTATAATCGGTCATTTATATGTTATCCGTAGAATACTGTAAGAGTTGCTGCAGATGTAGGCGCTGTTACTGAAACAAGACCATCCATACGCACACCTAAATCAGTCCAATCTAAATAAGCTGATCCAGTTACATCAAACTTAACAATGTTTCCTGCAATTGTTCCTAATGCAGTTGTAGAAGTTCCATCTAAAACATAGATGCCTGAACCAGTAGCATGAATAGATCGAATACGAGTGTCAGCAACTGTAACACTTGTAGTAATGTCTACAAGTACTCCACTACCTACAAGAAAAGCTGAACGAATATTTGTTGTCACAATTACATCTCCTTTAAAGTCTATTATAATTATATAGCATCGTTAAATTTAATTATAGTAGTATAAAAGGATTTAAACAAACAAAGAAAAAAAGAAAGAGCCTCCGAAGAAGCTCTTTCAATTTAACTTTTTTAGAACGATTTAGAAATCGTCTAGATTGTAACTTCCAGTATCAGCTTGAACCAGAAGCACCGCGCCACTGACGCCAGTCACTCCAACCGAAAGCATAACGCTCACGAGACTTGAAGCGCATGTTACCCGTATCGAAATCAGGCTCCATTTTGGTTTGGAGAGGAACGCGAACGAACATCTTCGTACCATTAGGAACGTCAGTCTTTAGGAACCATGCGTTGGTATCCGTAAAGCGACGGTTAACATAGAACCCATCAGAAACAACAGACTGATTGCGAATTGCATTGATGTTGTTCTGTGCGTATGCAGATGAACCACCTGCAACCGTTGTACCCGGCGAGTTAAGTACTTGATCTGCAGTATAGATAAGATCAGATGGAATGTGAAGTGATTCAGTTGAAGCACCGATCAAAATACCACGATCATCCTTAATTTTAGTTACTGCAATCGTTGCGGTTTCAAGAGCAGCTTCTGAGAAATCAGTTGCTCCTACAGTGTTAGATTGATTTCCATCACCAATAGTTGGGTGAGTAGCTGAAATCAAAGGTTGACCGTCACCACCGTTATAGCTTGTAGAAAACGCATTGTTAAATACGTCTGCAGCTTTAACCTGTTTGGTGTTAGCCATAGCACGAGCTAGACCTTTAGCACGAACCTTCGAGAAGGTGTCATATAGGTTGTCTTCCATAGCTTCTTCAGTGATAGCAAACGCAAGAGCTACAGTTTCCATTGTGTAACGGGCTGTGTAACCTTCTTGTGCGTTGTCATACTGGACTGCTGAACCTTCTGATTTAGTAGGGGCAGAGCCGAAGCCGGTGAATAGAACTTCTTCCTCAAATGCACGATCTGAGTTTTCGATTTCATAGAGTGGAGCATGTTCGTCGTTTACTTCACCATAAGAAATACCGAAAATCTCATTAAGTCCGGGAAGGAGTTGTTTTGCAATACTACTGCGATTAATAGCCATTTATTTATCTCCCTTTCATTAACCTGCGGAAATTCCGACAGTTGGATAAGCGTTAACATGCTGTTTCCAGATGATTTCAACCCGTGGATTTGTATCTCCAAGAGCATTACCCGGTTCTTTAAATGCACCCAATACGGTTAGCATACCATCGTCACCACGAGTAGCGGCAGCAATACCATGACCAGATTGACCAGTATATGTAGAACCTGTACCAAGAGTTACGTTAAAGGTGGTGGAATAAACATCACCTACTGTAACTGCAGCATCAGCTTGAGCAATAAAAGTAGTGTTTTGGTCGTCATTTACAAATGCTACAATGTCAGAAGCAGATGTACTTGCGGGCCAATATTTTGCAAAAACAGGTGCACCATTTTGAGTATAAGTACACCCTGCAAAAACACCAAGAGGAATATCGTTACCAAGACCGACAGTTGTTACAACTTCGACCTTACCAACATTAATGGTTACAACGTCACCGTTAAAAATGTTTGCTGCATAACCAGAAGCGATAGAGTATTCACTAACACCTGAAGAATTGGTAGCAGAACCTTTTTGACGTGAAGGACGGAAACCATCAAGAGCTTTAGATAGAGCCATTTTAGTTCTCCTTAATTAAAATTACCATGACAAAATAATTGATCAACAACAGTGTTACCTTTACTTTTGAAAGTTAGGCGCACGTCCCTGAACAACCGATGATTTACTTGAGTTTGAAATTGGCATACGAGAATCGTTTTGATTTTCAAGTTGAGCGTTAACTGCATCCATCATTTCACGACTACGATCTTCATAATACCTTTTTCGAGCCTCTGCCTTACCAGCTGGCATTTTAGCAAGTGCTAAGTCTCCACGACAGACTGTACCTGCATAACGGCCTTCATTCTTCACGAGAGAATTGTGTGACATTTCGGGAACTTCTTCAGGTGTTACAAACACCCAACCATCTTGAAGTCGTTTTCCTACATTCTGAATGTCTTCTTTACCGCGTATTTCAATACGCAACCACCGAAGTATCATTCCTTCATCAGCAAAACGGTCTTTGATTATATCTGGAATTGCAAGATAGTCTGGTTCTTCAAAGGTATACTCTTCATAAGAACGCTGTTCAGTTTCACGGTTTGTCTCACTACGTGCTTGTTTTAATGTGTTACGTGTCATAATATTTTTAGCCTCCACGCTTAGATGTAATAATTGTGGTATACTCGCCTTCTGCTTTATCAGCAACTAGCTTTTGTTCTGCATACCGTTCAAGAGGAATACCCCAACGATTAGCCATTTCAATATCGTCTCGCGTTAGCTTAACTTTATTTGGCCTGTTTGTTTTAGGGTTAGCGACAGTGCGTGATGCTCCACTTACCACTTGAGAGGGTTGTTTCGGTTCCCTTACTTCCGCTTCTTGATCTGCTTCTTCTTCTACTACCTTTGCCTGTTTTTTAAATTTCTTAGGAAAAGATTGTTGAAGACGTTGATCAATTTCTTCATAAAACTCATCGTCAGTAGGATCAAATCCTTCGCCTTTAAGCTGCTCATCAATTGCAATTGCAGCTGCGGTCATAATTTGATCTTGACCAAACCAGTCATTTTGTGTTGCCCATTCTACTGCTTTAGGATCATAGTTTGCAGGATTAGGAGTTGACTGTTGAGGAACTTGTTGCTGTTGTTGTTGCTGAACAGGTTGTGGATTATTAGCTTCATAATCTGAATAAGCAGTCTTAGCTTTAGTTAGATTATCAAGCTGCAACTCTGCTCGATTTAATTGTCGTTGTGCAATAACAATTTCATCAGCTTCCCCACTTTCTAGAGCTTTACGATAAGCTCCTTCAGCGAGTTTAATTTGGTCATTAACTTGTACTTCGTTAGAGTCTAAATTCTTTTTATACGTACTAACAATTTCATTATCTTTTTGTTTAAGCTTATTTTCGTATTCAGTAACTCGTGCTTCAAGTTCTCCAATACGATCTTCACGATCTTTTCGCTGCTTAATTAATTGTCTGATACGTTTTTGTGCACCTTTAGTTTCAACACCTTTTAATTCAGTTGCTTGTTCTTCTAAAGGTTTTTCAGTAGCTGTTTCTTCTTGTTCAGGCGCTGACTCTACTTTTTCATTAGTATTATCTTCTTCACCTTCAACTTCATATTCAACAGCAACTTTTTCAGTTTTTTCTGGAGGTGTAATTTTACCCCAATCTTCTGAGTCTTCAACTTCGTAGTTAACAGCTTCTTCAGCCATTTATTTTCTCCTGTACGCCATTGCGAAATGGTCGGTTACGCTACTATCCTTTAAAATACAATGTATTCTAAAAGTATACAAATTTAAATATTATCCGCCAGTTGATAAGTTATAAGACGTATCCAAATCAGTAGGATCACTAACAGTCATAATAACTTGATCATCAAAGATAAGAAGGAGTTTAACACCCTTATAGATTAGTTTAACTCCTGAGTGTTTACCGTAGCTAACGTAATCTCCTACGTTGCACCACGGACCTTTTGGAAATTTACTTTTATCTTCGTAAGCTAAATCACCCAAAGCCACAACTCGCCCTACTGTTGTAAGGTACGCGATATCATCACGCGTTGAGTCAGGTAGGATAATCCCACCTTTAGTTTGGCGTTTAACTGAAACTGGTCTTACTAGAACATGAAAACCAGTTAGTTTCGGAAGTACTTTAGGATCAGGTACGTCAATATCTGCAATCCATTCGTCATTTTTTAATGCTTTGCTCATTGTTTGATGTTGCATTGTTTTATTTAAAATCCTCTTCATCGTTATCAATTTTTAAACGTCGATTTAATATTTCGACGGAAATATCAGCACCATCTGTAAGACCAGCTAAGTAGCCTACGATGTACCGATACTCAGGATAATCTGAAGCGGAGCCTGATGCAAGCGAATTTTTTACATCTTTAATTTTTTCTTCAACACCTCTACGGATGTCAGTCGTTAATATCAAAGTTTAATTCCTTATTTAGAGGAGCTACCTTTTGAAGATGTAGGAACCTGATAAGAAGACTTATCAAAATTATTTAGAACACCTTTGTTAGCTCGCACTGTAAATTGGTCTGTAGGAATTTTAGCAGTATCCCCACAACCCGTTCCATTTGATTTATATTCCATTTTAAATATTCTCCTTTTAAGAATTATTTGTTAAAGCAGCTTTACGAACATCTTTAAGTTCATCTTCCATTAGTTTAAAGACTGCCATACCTTTTTGCAAGTCAATTGTTTTATCTTGTTTAGCTAACTCACTTAACATTTTCAGAGCTTCTTGGATTTGTTTAAGCTGACGATCTTTATCATTTTCTTCAGCTTTCATTAAGTTAGTTGCACCTTCAATGTAGGCTTCCAAAGCAAGTTCACGTTCTTTAATATCAAGCTCACGGTTTTTAAGAGTACTTTCAGCATTTTCTTTAGCCATTTGAGATTGAAGTTGACGATCTTTAAGTATACTTTGAGAATTATCTTTAGCCATTTGAACTTGAAGTTTACGCTCTTCAAGATCAATACGACGACCTTCCATCATAACCATTTGCTCTTCTGGTGTTTGTGGGCCTTTAGCAGCTTGCTGGTTAGCAACTAGCACTTTTTGGGCAGCTTGTATCATAGCTTGCTCTACAGCTTGTGGAGAGACGTTTTCTTGCCCCTGTAGCATCTGTTGAGTTACACCATTCATTTGTTCTTGATACTTCATTACCGAATGCTCTTGAATGTTAGAAGACAAGATTGGAACAATACGCTGCATAATTGGATTTGCTCCATTAGCAGGGTCTTGCATGTAAGCCATTTTAACTTGGACATGAGCATCATGATCCTGTCCTGCAAAAGCACGAATAGCTATTCCTTTAGATGCGGCTAAGATATCAGAGACAGGATCAAGAGGTTGCGGCTGGGGCTTAGATGGAATAATTAAATCTAGATTAGGAATATGAGCCGCTTTCAAAATAGTTTTATGTAGCTCTTCAGTATTATACATTCCCGGTGGAGCTTGTTGAGCCATCTGCAATGCCATTTGAGCCATCATCATACGATGCGCTGAAGACGGAATGTTAGGATCAGATACAGGAACAATATCAATACGACCATCAAAGTCTTTACGTAAGACTTGAATCTCATCCCCTGCCATCTTAAACGGATAGTCAACAGGCATTGACTCATAGTTAATTCGAGCTAGAATTTTAAGCTCTTCACGTTGAGCATGATGTAGACGCTTATGGATTGCAGAGAAAAACTTACTTGAAGCTTCTAGCAATGCCATTGTAGTCCCTACTGGACCATAAGAAGCTGCATCACTAATTACTTGTTCTGTGTTATCTGCAAACTTCTGCCCAGTTGATGCTACAAACTGAAGCATAGCAAAAAGAGTTTGTGATGGTTCTTTGTATGGCAATGGAACAATTGACTTTGAAAGGTCCATTCCAGTTGCTTCAACTTCTTTAAACTCGCCGGGAGCTATAGGATCATTATCACCAGTGATACGAACACCTTTAGCACGGAAACCAGCTGGTAAGTTAGCAAACTGACCTGCATCAAGTAGACTACGCATTGCTGATGTTGCAGATGCAGTTAAGTTACCCAACATATGAATATAACCGATACCGTAAAATCCCAATGCAGGAACAAAACGATAGTGCGTAAAGAATAGTTTCTTTTTCCGTTGTGGATCATCAGGATCATAGTTACGACGAATTGAGAGAACTGCTCTGCTATCCATATCAATTGTTACAATATACGGAAGAGTTAGATTTGTATCATCTTCTAAATCTTCAATATCTAAATAGCAGTGCTGTTCAAGCAAAGTATACTGACCATCAAAGTCAGAACTTGTTGGAGACACGCCTGTAACTGAGTTCATCTTAGTACGAAGCGGAGAAAGATTAGGAACTTCAGGATTTTCTAATAGCTTATCAGATGCTTCATACATGCCACCTGCAATCTCACGTTCAAGTTGGATTGGGCTGCGGTAAAGCACTTGAGTGTATCTGTCTGCACTTCGTAAGTTAACTGCGAAATTAGATACTACAAATTGATCAATAGGAACGAACTCACTGACTGGACGATCCATACCATTATCATAGTACATCTTTTTAAAACTTGAACCGAAGAGTGGGAGATGAAAGAGCATACGCTCCATTTCATCAAAGTACTCAGGCATAAGCTCAGTTAACTGGTAGTTCATGTACTCCTGAACACGATTAGCTTGATCTTGTTTTTCAGTAGTAATCTTACCCAATACTTGAGCTTTAACTGGACCACCTGCAGGAAATAGTTCTGCACTTGCTTTAGATTGGAAGGAGACTGCAGATTCAATCAATAGTGGATGAACTGCAGTACATGCACCTTCAAATGGTTCATTAGTCTCTTCAAGTTTAAGACCTAATAAATCTAAACCACTTGTGAACATATCTTCCCATTCAGCACGGGACTCTAAATCAGCTTCATAGGAATTAATAACTTGTTCTGCAATATCTTCTAAGTTGTCATCATCAAGTTCATTGACTAAGTTTTTATAGAAACCTGCAGGATCACTATAATTAACAGATGGGTTATCTCCTGCTTCAATTGAGAAGTCAACAACTACACTTCCATCATTAGCATCATATTCAAATGTAGCTTCAGAATCAGGTTCTCCTACATCTAATTCAATAATATTATTATTTGTAGTAGAGTTCATATTCATTTCAAAAGGGTTTCGTTCTGTAGCCAATGCTATTCTCCTGATGGACAGTAAAAAAATAAAGTAATTTAATGGTTAGTATAAAGAGATTTCAACTAATAGACAAACTTAAACTCTCCAATAAGCTCTTTTACGTTTTTTATATCCAAAATCATCATAGTCTTCATGATCAATATCATCAGGATGTATTAAATTCCAACTATCTCTCATGTAAATAATTGCCATTGTCATGCAGTCAACCATATCGTCATGTGCTGCATTTGGAAATTGAATTGATTCCATAAATAAAGCATCAGCCCATTCAGTATCAGGTAGCCACACTTTACCTGCTTCTAAGTAGGGAGACGCAGCGTAGACCCGTGAGACTTTATCCCTATCTGGCATGTACTCTAAGATTGGAATACGTGATCTTCGCATGTCTTGAATCAATGATTGACCACTTGCTTTCTTTTCAACTACACAGACATCAGGTTTATATTCAGCATACATTTCTTGAGCTAGTCTACGAAGTTCAGGATATTCATATCTACCATAAACATTAGATAATAAAATTAAATTACCAGTTGGTTGTTCATATCCATTAACATCTTCATCCATTGAAGTAAAGATACCCCATGTCTGAATTACACTATTGTCAGCCGTTGACTTAGTACTGAATGCCGTATCATAAGTTTGAAGAATAAAGTCACAAGCTGGAGGGTCTTCATATTCCCATGTCTTAAACCATTTCTTTTTAATGATCCCACCTTCATCTGGTTGTGGGTCTTGCATGTATAAAGCATTCCAGTATCTGCTACCGTTAGATGCTTTAATTTCTTGTTCATCAATTCTTAAAACACTATCTGGTTTCCACTCTGGAAAATACGATGAGCCAACTGGTAAGTCTAACAGTTCTGCTGATTCTTCATCTAACCATGCTGGAATGCGGATTACATCCCATTTATTATCCATTTCTAATTCTTGTTCTTGTTTTAAAAGCCACCCACAAATGTCATCAAAGTGATAACGAGTATTGATAATAATAATTGCACCATTAGGCATTACACGAGTTCGTAAGCCAGATGGATACCATTCTTTAATATACCGTCTACCGTTCTCACTAATTGCATCTTCTTCTGACATCACGTCATCTAAGAGAGCAATGTGAGCGCCCCTACCTGCAATCTGTGATCTTACACCAGCTGCATAGTAAGACCCATTCTTATTCGTCTTCCATTTACCTGCAGCCTTAACATCTGATCTTAATCGTATTCCATTAAATATTTTACTGTAGTCTTCTGAGTTTACAATGTCCCTTACTGATCTACCAAAGTCAGAAGCTAGTTGATCACTGTGAGAGACTGACATAATCTCATGAGAAGGATTACGACCAATATACCATGCTGGAAATAGTTTAGAACAGATTACTGATTTACTTGATCTCGGTGGTAGGAAGACCATTAATCGATTACATTTACCATCTACTACTTGCTGCAGCTTATGACAAAGAACTTGAATATGCCTACCCATCTTAAACTCAGGTACAATTTTAGGAGCTTCTTTTCTTACAAAAGTTAAGAAGTCTTCATTTGATTTAGTATAAACATAATCTGTAAGAGATTTTTTTAAATTACCGTAACTTTGAATATCTGATGAATTTATAATAGATTCAGTATTAGTCGAAGATGTCATTTTCTTTATTATCCATTACTATTTTTACGTCCTGATAACCTTCATCGTCTTTATGCATACCAATTAGAATATCTCTAAATAGATATAATGTTTCTAGAGATTCTATATAGGTTGTACGAAGAAGTTCACCAGCTTCTGTAGGACGAGTCATAGCTGGAGTAAATGCGATAAAAGATTGTAGTTCAAATATTGTATTTGAAATTAACTTAGCTGATGCTAAAGAACTAATATTATGTTTACGCGTTATAATATCTTTATAAGATTTTAAATCTTTTAGTTCAGAACAAGCTGCAACTGCTGTAAGAGAATTATCTACATCATAAGAGTCAAGTTCGTCTTGTAATTCTAAAGTACTATTTTTCATAATTTGATTACCTTTAATTATTAAGACCAAACCCGACTACTTGTAGGGTAGACCAAACCAAAGAGTAAGACAAGCATTTTATTTTTAATTTTAGTCTTGTAAACCTTTTTGAAATATGCTACGATTCTCTTTAACAAGCAAAGGGACTATATATATTATATATATTATATATATTATTTAAATAACTATAAATACTATGTTAAAGTTGTTAATAATAATAATACACAGTATATACAATATTAATATATGTTAAAGACTGTTAAAGATGCGGACAAGTTAAGCATGTTATTCAATAGAGTAGGGTAGTCTACTTTATCATGATGATATACCCACACTTAAAACTGCTTATAAATGTAGTTCATTAACTTCATTACTTCAAACACTTACCTACATATTTAAATAGATGCGGACAAATATCATTGGATAGTCTTATGATGATATACCCTCTATTTTTTTCTACTATAATTTTCTAGATTTAGCGATATTTTATAAAGGGGGGGTATTCTAGAAATACTCCTTTTTTATTTTTTATATTTGACAAATTTTTAATTTTAGAATATGATTATAAACCGCTTTAATTTGAAATTATCCTTTAGGATCAATTACTACGCGCACGACACGGGCAAGTTTTTTTGGGTGGGGTTAAAAATTAATAACCCTACCAGAATTGTGGGTATTCCGAGAAACCCTTCGAAAATTGTGGGTATTGCAAAGACCCTACGAAAATTGTGGTTATTATCTAATGTCCACAAAGCTTGTGGGGTTATTCTCTCGCGTCTGTTATATATACATATAAAGATATCTTTATATCCGTATACCATCCCCCCTATGCTATGCGTTAAGCGCATACCTGCTATGCAATTTAACATGGATAAATAGGTTGAGTTATTCAGACCATTCCGATATAGTTCATTATGGGGATTGTCCCCATATTTTCACATGTTGCAGTGCAACATAAACCAAAGAGGCTTAAAGACAATGGCTAACACAAAAACAGATTTACCAGTAAACAGCGTAACGTCAATCACAACGACGGCTTTTGAAATTGCCGAATATCTCGACGAAAACTTGAATGCAAAGCAATTGCATAATGAGGACGCCAAAACGATAAAAGAAAATCGTATGTATAATGAAAACCGCGTTTTTGATTTACTAGTAAACGCGGACGATGTTTCTGCAGTATGGGCTGAAGTATATCACAACATGGGATTCACTCATGAAGTTATGGTTCCAATTCATGGAAAAAATACGCCAGTACCTGTTGAGGGTCCAAATGGTCAGCCGCCTGCAACATTAAAACAATATGCATCCGCAACGAAAGCTTTCGAAAAAGTGCTCGATACTTTCGAGCCTAAGTATAACAAAAAAGGCGACGTTATGACACTATCAAAACTCGGCGCTTGCTGGTCGGAATATAAAGAAGCGGGAAAAACACCTGAACAAAAAGAATTTGAAGCGGCGCTCGCGGCACTCAAAAAAGCTTATAGTGAGAACATAAAAGCAAAAAACACTGATACCGCTTCTGAACTAGTCCGAGATGTTGTTACCCTGCAGATTGCATATGGTGAATGATTTACCAGTAAATCGAGAGGGGCTTTCGAGCCTCTCTCTTTTTTCTTTTATTTTTTTTCACTGTTACTACTCTCATAACGGGACTACGGGAGAACACGACATGTTCAGTTTATTTCAAGACGATCCAAAAAGCTTTCGAGTTTTAGTTGACAGACAATGCGTCGGGACTATTCGACAGCGTGACGACGGACTCTGGAAAGTCGAGAACATTGCACCGTCATATGTTTCACAAAGCTTCAAGAATTTTGTGCAAGCTGTCAGCGTGTTTGGGGATTACAATTGGAAGTCCTATATATCCCGCAATAGCACGTATCGTCCGTCTACATACGAGCCACACCGTGAGAGCGTGACACGTCAACGCTTTGCACTATCTTAATTTACTAGTAAACGCAAAAGGAATCTTAAACATGAGACATTCACTTTCATTAAACAGTGTTCTTAAACTTGACAATATGGTTGCGTCAGCGCCATACGTGCCTGTTGCTTTTTATCGTGACGGAATAGATCATAAGCTTTGCTCGTTTGCCCTAACAAGTCAGGGAACGATGCGTTCTAAATTATTAAATAAATACGGCAATGCTTGTATTTTTCAAAAAGGACTTGTTTGTGATTTCAATAATTGGCTGAAGTGGGCTGATTAAACCTCAACTGTGTTTACTAGTAAACGCAAAAGGAGAAAATTAAGATGACTAACATTTTCGGATTGCTATCACTCATAATGGGTGGAATTATCTTTCTAATGGGTGTATTTATAACCGGATCAATAGTTAATCCAATTGATTTATGGACTATAGATGACCTAATGTTCGTACATATATCAGTGATACTGATAGCTGGTGGGTTTTTCTTCATCATTGCTGGTATTTGTCATATCAAATAACTTTTCACTCTGTTACTACTCTCATCATGGGAATACACAACATGGAAACACGTAAAATTGAAGACGTTGACTTTGGTGATTTCATTAAACGCAAACCAAATGCTAAAAAAGTGTATCAACGCACACAATACTGTCGTATGGAAAGACGGTATATTTGTGACGATTGGGACGACATCTCACGCAATATTCTTTTAAGAAAAGGGACTATTGTGTACGTTGATTTCGAGTTTTAACTTCAGTCTAGTAAATAGGAGATGATAAATGAAAGACACAATTATATTGGATTGTGAATACACTGACACGTTTGGTGGTCAAGCAAATTATTCATGGGTTGATCGTACTGAGATCAAAGTACATGAGACTATATCTGATCTTGCTTTAGTTAGGAAAGCTAAACGTGCATTGAGACTTAACGGTGTTAGAGGTAAGACATCATTTTATGGTGACACAATTGAGTTTAAACCCTACAATTCAGAGACAATAGCGTTCTTTACGCTTCGTTACTGAGTTTACTAGTAAACGCAAAAGGAGGTATTTAACTATGGTTGAACTACTTACATTTAAAAAATCAGTTCGTGAAGTTGAAACTAATTGGTTAGAAGCTGTCTATTGGGACTACGCACAACAGTTTCATTTTCTCGGTCTAAATTTACATTGGACAAGTAAACATTTTCACATTGTATGTGGGGAATTAGTTAAGCGCGGAATATTTTGTAATCGTAAAGGTCAAGTAAAGGAGTATGTATAATGGATATTACATCAGTACGAGTGGGACAATCATCTAAGTATTGGATTGAGACTAAAAATCCATTGGTTGATGATTACACGCAAGTTTTAGTTGTTCAAGTAGGAACAGGTGTTCCTGTAGCACAGTTTGTTGGCCCTATGGCAAAGTTAAATGCACATTTATTCGCAAATGCATTAGCTAAAAAAGATAAAAAATATAGTGGTAGTGCTTCTGATGTATCGGAAAAACGTAATGTCTAAATTTAAATCTAATACTGAGATCATTACAGATATCATGGAATTTAGTGCAGCTGGTCCAATGTCTCAAATGTTTATCATTGAGGCAATACGTAAGTATGGTGAACAAATTATTGATGATCAAGATAAGATCAATGATCTTACATCGACTTCCTATATTGGACCGAATGGATTTATTGATGGTGAAGCATGGGTTCATACAGCTAAAACTGTATTGAATGAAATCAGTGAAGGCTATGGTTATAAAAAGGATTACTAAAATGTTAGACGTAAATGAAATGAAGAAAGATATTGTGGGTAAAATGTGGGAAGATAACAACAACATCGGGAGACTAGTTGAATGTCTTTCTGCATTAGATAGGCTTTCTCATTCAGGAGCTTATGATCTTCATGATCAGATAGCGACTATGGAAAAACTTATAGAACAAATGTATGAAGTAATTGATCGTTCAATTGTAATTATTGGAGAGTAATACAATGCCTAAATATAATTTAATTGGTGTCGGGACTAATGCTAAGACTATCAAAGGTGATGGCTCTGAATATCTTACAGCCATTTTATACTTAGCACCTGCTAAGATTGTTGAAGGTATCAACATGTGTCCTATGGCTGTAACAGCGGGTTGTGCTGATGCCTGTCTATATTCAGCTGGTAGAGGTGCTTTCAATTCAGTACAGAAATCACGTATCAGAAAAACAATTATCTATAGAGATAACCGTAAAGAGTTTAATAGATTGCTTTGTCTTGATCTTGATAAGTTTCAAGCGTACTGTTTTAAGAAAGATATACAACCTGTTGTACGTCTTAATGGTACAAGTGACAGAGACTTTATAGCGATCATTAAGCAATACCCTTTGATACAATTCTACGACTACACTAAAGTGTATAACAGATTAGATAAAGATTTACCATCCAACTATCACATCACATTATCATATTCAGAAAAGCATATGGGATATGCAGGTTGGATCAAGATGATGACAGGTAAACATAAGGCCAATATGGCTGTTGTCTTTAGAGATAAGAATAAAATACCTGCTACCTTTAAAGGTATGCCAGTTATTGACGGTGATAAGGACGATCTAAGATTTCTTGATCCTAATGATCAACCTTATGTTGTTGCCCTGTATGCTAAAGGACAGGCTAAGAAAGACTATAGTGGATTTGTAATTGATTAAAAGGAGTTTAAAAAGAATGTTAACATTTATTCTAGATGATATTTACCAAAATAAATGGGATGAACTATATTATGATGCTCTTGATAAAGAATTAAATAGGGGCATGGGCTTTCCTATAGCTGATAGCATTGCTATAGATATAGCTGACGCAAACGTTCAAGAAGCTGTTAATGATTCGATTGCTGATGCTGCTGATTACCACAACGATATGATCTTAAACAAATAAAAGGACTAACCAAATGAATGCAATTACTAAACTTAATACTACTCTCATAAACCCTTTTGAAGGCACCTTTGATGGGTCAGCTTTAGACTTCACAGTTGAAACTGATGATATCTTTATCAGTGCTTATCATGGCGCTTCAAATTCACCTGAAAAGAAAGCGGTACTTAAACATGGCAGTAACGGTATTGAGGACTGGTGGGTAGTAGGCAGGGACTATCCTGTTAAATCACACCGTCAATACTATACTGCTATTGAACGGGAGATCATGGAGAACATGGACCCTAACCATATTAACGGTGTTCAAGTTACTACACGTTCTGCGAGAAATGGACGATGGGGTTTACGAGACTATACATTCCCTAACGTGCAAGTACCAGTCAAGACTAGTGATGGTCATGAGACTACAGTATCACTTAGAATTGTAGCATGGTCAGGTCTTGATGGTCTTACTGCTAACAACTATATGTTGGGTGCTATCGATGGCTTCTGTACTAATGGTATGGTGTTTACACCATCTGTAGACAAAGAGAGTGCACACACTAAAGTGTATAAACGTAACACTAAAAACTTTAGTCTTGATGGGTTTGCTGTACATCTACAGAGTTCTGTAGAAGTCTTTTATTATCAAGCAGAACAGTACCGGAAGATGGCACTATTACCACTTACACGAGAACACGGACAGAACTTTATTGACACTCTAAAGATGTCAGAAAATAAGCGTGATGGCATCAAAGCGATCTACTCTCAAGAGATAATCGACAGGGGTCAGAATGTCTTCTCACTTCATAGTGCTTTGACTAACTACTCGTCCCATGTTAATCCTAACTTGTTTCGTACTCGTACCACTAAGAATGACGTACAAGCTGAGAGCATGTTCAAACGAGAAGAAGAAGTCTATAATGTGTTCTCTTCACATCAATGGCAAGAGTTGATGGCAGCTTAACTTAGATATTATAAAAGGTAATAACTTACTTATAGTTACAGAATGTAACAAGTAAGTTGTTACTTTTAATTTAAAGAGTTAAAGGTGAATAAAATGAAACGTATAGTACATGTCAATCAACATGTGATTAAGTCTAACCGTAAAAACAATGTCACTGATCCTGTCTTAACATGTAAGACTTATAAAGATACAGTCTATGGACATGAAATTGAAATGACAGGGCCGACTAAAATAATTTACAGACCTGATAAACCTTTATCTTGTGGTGCACATGTCTGGATTGAAACACATGATCCAATTATTATAGATGGAAAAAAGGAGCTATAACAATGACTTGCATTACTTATGTGATCCAAAAACTACAAGAACGTGAACGTAGATTGAAGACTTACAAATATCGTAAACATCACCCAGATGGTAGTACGTCAGATCATAAAACTTTAAAAGCTGCTCGTGCTGAACCATTACAGCTTGACCCTGTACAAACTTTTTTTGGAATGGAAAACCCTAATGACTAAACTATATAACTTAGCTTATGATCCTGATACAGGTGAAGAAGATTTACACCAAACATTTAACAACGCAGTTTATAATCTTCGCATGTTAGTAGAAAAAGATGGACAAGAGTGGGAAGAGTCTGTAGAATATGTAGCATCTAAAATGCATCTAACTTATCAAGAGTTCGATAAACTTTATGAAGGTGCTAAGAAAAAGTTTAGTGAGTAACTGATGCAACTCTTAATAGAATTTATACTTAGATTATTCACATCATAAACATTAACTAAATGAAAGATTGGAAAAAAACAAATGGAATATATTTTAGCTGCTTTAATATCTATACCTAATATCTTTGGATATGAATACGTTGGTTATCATGAATGTAAACAAGTAGGTTATATTGAGACTGAACAAGTCACAGTCTCCCCTGCAAGTGTAGAGATGCATGACTACACCAACAACTACATCTTATTTAAAGGTCTTAATCAAGACGGTACTGTATCTGAAATAGCATGTGTTAAGGAGTCTAAATAATGTCAGATAAATTATATGAATGGTCTTACTTAGAGCAAGTTACTTTAAAAGACTTTATTAAAAAGTTAACTCCATTGGTTAAGAATCCTGTTCATAATTTAATAGAGCTAGAGGGAGATATGTATCTCTCAGACTACAGAGATTTACAAGAGGCGTCTAATAGATTGCTTAATTTGTTAAGGCAGTTAGAGGGAGAAGCAGAGCTATGATCTATGTCGCATACGTTTTTGCATACCTGATTATCGGCGCGATATCACTGCGGGTCGGGGAGTGGCACTTTAGAGAAAAAGTTCAGCTTGATATAGCGATGATGTCCGTTTGTCTTTGGCCTATCGCTTGGGTTTTGGTGATATTTTTTGGGGTTATGAAAATCTTAATCCCTGACATTCTTGATCGTGACAAGAAGGAGATGAAAAATGATTAAAGAATTTAAAGATTGGTTAAAAATTATTGCTACATTAACAGTAGGTCTTACTTTTATTGGTCTCGTTGTTGCATGGGAGTTTGGTAAAGTTATCGCAGTATGGCAATGGATTTTATCATGATTAAAGTTAACTGTGACCACTGCGCTCATTCCTTTCGCCCACACCATTTAATGTGGTCTACTACTGTGTGTGAGGTGTGTAAAAATACAATAGAAAATGAGTTCTATCAACAAGAGTTAAAGAAAGAAGTTTCAAATAACTTTTCGAGTTATCCAAAGTCTGTTGCATTCTTACAAGAAAGATTAAACAATGATTAAAGAATTAACTTTGATTGGTATGTTGATTGATCCAACAGCTGATGTTGAGTGTCTTGCTAAGAACATGTATTACGAAGCTCGTAATCAAAATCTAGCAGGTATGTTAGCTGTAACTAACGTAGTGTTTAATAGAGTTGATGATGCTAGATTTCCAGATGATATCTGTGAGGTAATTCAACAGGGACCAACAGCTAAGAGTATTAAAGACCCTGATACAGAGTATCCGTTACGACATAAATGTCAGTTCAGTTGGTACTGTGATGGTAAGGCTGACGATCCTATTGATCTAGAAATATATTCGTACACTAGAGGATTAGCTTATGAAATTATTGAAGGAACTTTTCCTTATCTCGATATTACTGACGGTGCTTTATTCTATCATGCTGACTATGTAAAGCCTGAATGGAGTGTGACATTTAAGCAATCACTTAAACTTAATGATCATATATTTTATAAATGGGATTGACATGATCGAGAGCCTTATGCTAGTCTTTATTATAATAAGTCTTGTAAGTATATTATATACATTATCTTCACATATACTTTATAATATATATAGATTTATATTAAATAAATATAAGAAAGAAATGTAATGACAAATGAAAATAAATTATCTCAAACAATTATATCTTATATTGAAACTGTTACTCAAGTACCCATCGATGACCTTGATATGCATCAGGTTAATGATTTCATCTACGATCTCAATGATTGGATCGATTCACAAACAATACAGAATAAGGACTAAAGGTTTTGGCAGAGCCAGATTTTCTAAAAAATAAAAATCAAACATTCTACTTTAAAAATTCTGATGATACATTCAGTTACTGGACTAATACATTTGGTGATCGTATCTTAGAAAATAAAAAAACAGGAAGATGTAAGCTTACAGTCTTTCTTAAAAAGAAAACAGAAGTAGTTGAAAACATTAGACACTTTGATAAAGCTTTAGATATTATATCAGCTATTAAATATAATAATAAGGATAAAGAAGATGGATAATATACAACTTAGTCTTGAAGATCATGAAATAAAAATGTTAAAAGAAAATGTTTATATGCTTCAAGAACAATTAAATACTGCTCATATTAGAATTAAAGAATTAACTGAGCATCTTACTTCAGCGTTAAATTTACCTTCATCTATTTCAGATAACGTACCTCCTGATTATTGGGATGGTAGTTTAACTTATGAAGATTGGTTTACTAAGTATCAACAGGACAGAGAAGCATGACAGCTATATTATATAACTTCGCAGAAGAAATGAATAAACAGTACGATAAAGGTAACGTACCTTTAGAGTATGTTATTAGAGTAGAGATGCTTGAACTCGGTTACAATCCAAACAGTAAGGATGATGTTCTACAATATTGGGAGGAGTCCAAAGGAACTTTAGAAAATGTATAAAATAGTACGAGAGAAATTAGACCTTATGAAAATAAATAAAGGTTACTGGTCTATGGATGAAGTATGTATGGAGATGATCGAAGAGTATGGTCATGAAGCAGGTGATTTAGCTCGAACATATATCTTAGAAGAAGTATGTAAAATACCTGATGAACAAAAATATATTGAAAAGAATATTCAAGAAGCTCGTAAACAAAAACTTAATATTAAATTGTTCGATAAAGATGTTGAACAAGTAGCTAAAGAAAGGGTATAAGTATGTATCGCCTTTGTCAGTGGATGGTAGGTGAAAAGAAAGTTCATGAAGATAATGTTGATGAAACAACTATTAATACTGTTTTAGATACATATGAAAGTTTGTTTACTAGTATGGGATTTAATCCAGTAGTCTCAGTCAACAGTCGAACTGATCTTCCTATACTAAAAGTTACAGAAAACAATTCTCTTAAAGCAACTTTGTTCTTTGAAAGGACTTAAACCAAATGAATTACAGAGAATATAAAGATAACGTAGATAGTAAGCCAGTTAAAAAAGGACAGTGTAACAGTTGTCCAAGCTCTGACGCTAACGTCACATTTGATGACGGTCATCAGTACTGCTTCAGTTGTAATGCATACACACCACCTGATGGATCAGAAACTACTCTTAAAGTCGTATCAACTACGGAGACACGTTCAATGACTAATCGTGATTGGAGTTACAACGCTCTAACTGATCGTAAGATCAAACGAGAAACAGCTAACAAGTATGGTGTACGCTCTGAGATGTATGGAGATGATGTGAAGTTTCATGAGTACCCTTACTACTCAGCTAAAGGTACTAAGATTGCATCTAAGATACGTGATGTATCAACTAAAGACATGTGGGCTGAAGGTGACATGAAGTCAGCTACATTGTTTGGTCAAAACCTTTTTCCTAAAGGCGGTAAGTTTATTACTGTCACTGAAGGTGAGTGTGATGCAATGGCAGCTTTTGAGCTACTTGGTTCTAAGTATCCTGTTGTATCAATCAAGACAGGCAGTGCTGGAGCATCACGAGATATTAAATCTCAATTAGAATATCTTGATAGTTACGACAACATTGTTCTATCGTTTGATGACGATGAGACAGGACGTAAGGCAGCTAAACAAGTTGCATCTCTCTTCGAACCTAAGAAGGTTAAGGTCATGAAGATGGATGGCGAGAGTGGCTTGAAGGACGCTAACGATTTCCTTAAACAGAGTAAGTTTGAGGACTTCTCAAGACGGTGGTGGGCAGCTGAAGTTTATACCCCTGCAGGTATCATCAATCTAGCTGACATGGGTGATGTATTGTACGATGAGACAACGCAAGAGACTTGTCTGTATCCATGGGAAGGTCTTAACGATAAGTTGTACGGTATTCGTACTGGTGAGCTTGTAACGTTTACAGCTGGTACTGGTACTGGTAAGTCAAGTATCTTACGTGAGTTGATGTACCATATCCTTCAGACTACTGACAGTAACATTGGTGTGCTTGCTCTTGAAGAGAGTGTTAAGCAGACCTGCTTCCATATTATGTCAGTCCCTGCTAATGACCGTCTGTATCTTAAAGAAGTACGAGAGAAGTATGATAGAGAAGCCCTTCAAAACTTTGAAGCTAAGACTATCGGTACTCGTAGGTTCTTTGCCTTCGATCACTTTGGTTCTATCAGTAATGATGAAATCCTTCAGCGTGTTCGTTACATGATCAAAGCTATGGATTGTAAATGGATTTTCTTAGATCACTTATCTATTTTAGTTAGTGGTCAAGAGAATGGTGATGAACGTAGATCAATTGATATTCTAATGACTAAACTACGGTCACTTGTAGAGGAAACCAATTGCGCTCTGCTTCTCGTTTCACATCTACGCAGAACTTCTTCTGATAAAGGTGCAGAAGACGGTAAGGAGATTTCTTTGGGACATCTACGTGGCTCACAAGCCATTGCACAACTAAGTGATGCAGTGATTGCATTGGAACGAGATCAACAAGCAGACGATCCTATCGAAGCTAATACTACACGAGTAAGAGTTCTAAAGAACCGCTATGCTGGTGATAACGGTATTGCTTGTGCCTTACAGTTTGATAAAGAAACAGGTAGGCTTACAGAAGTTGATGGACAGATCGACGTTGACTTCAATATTGAAAACGAGTATGCTGAACTCTACGGTGACGATAACAAAGCACCCTTCTAAGTATATATAATAGGTAACATACTTAGTAAGGAAGTTCTGCGAACTTACTAAGTTGTTACTATTAAAAAGAGGAGTCAGCTATGAAAGTGGTTTGCGATATCGAGACTGATGCTCTTGATGCGAAAGTAATACACTGCATCGTATGTAAGGACATAGACACTGGTACACGATGGTCATTCTTTAATGAATCACTAAATGATTTTAAAGAGTTTGCTAAAGATGTTGATCATTGGATTGGACATAACTTTCTAAGCTTTGATGCTCCTGTTCTTAATAGACTTATGGGAACATCAATAAGTCCTAAACAAGTTACTGATACTTTGATACTATCTCAGATAGACAAGCCTGATCGTGAAGGTGGTCACTCTCTTAAATCATGGGGTGAACGTATTAACGATAGTAAACTTGAATTTAAAATCTTTGATTACTTTTCTCAAGAGATGTTAGATTACTGTATTCAGGATGTTGATCTTTGCGATAAAGTTTATAAACTCTTATTTAAAAAGTTAGCTAATTATACTTCTAATTCAATTCGTATGGAGCATACCATTCGGTACATTGTGAATGAACAACAATCAAATGGATTTGCTTTTAAATTTAGCGAAGCTAATATATTTAAATCACAACTCACAGAATTAATGATAGAAGTTGAGCAAGAAGTTCATAAGACTATGCGTCCTATGGCAGTGTGCTTAAAAGAAGTAACACCTGTCTATAATAAAGATGGTAAGTTATCTAAACGTAATCTAAAACTTCTTGGTGACATGCAAGAATATGTTTGTGGTCACTTTAGTTTAATTAAGTTTAATGATTTTAATCTGGGAAGCAGACAACAAATAGCTAAACAACTTATACGTAAGGGTTGGAAGCCAACTAAGTTTACTGAGAAGGGTAGCATCATTGTAGATGAATCTGTTCTTGAGAAAGTTAATTTACCTGAAGCTCAGATGATCTATCGTTACCTTATGTTACAGAAAAGAATTGCACAACTTGATAATTGGTTAAAAGCTTACAGCTACGATAGCGGCTGTATTCACGGTAGGGTAATTACATTGGGTGCTAACACAAACAGGATGACACACATGTCTCCTAACGTCGCTCAGACCCCTGCTAGTTACAGTCCATACGGTAAGGAGTGTAGAGAGTTGTTTACAGTTCGATCTGATGATCGTGTTCTTGTAGGATGTGATGCAAGCGGTCTTGAACTACGATGTCTTGCTCATTATATGAATGACACTCAGTTCACTAAAGAACTACTAGAAGGTGACATACATACAGCTAATCAAAAGATGGCTGGACTTGAGACCCGTGATCAAGCTAAGACATTCATCTATGCTTTAATTTATGGTGCAGGTCCAGCTAAGATGGGTAAGATTGTAGGTAAGGGTAAGTCAGCTGGTCAGAAGATGATTAACGATTATCTTGATGCCGTACCTGCTCTACGTAGACTTCGTAAGAAGATTGATAAAGCATCAGCTGACGGTATGATCAAAGCTGTTGATGGGAGACTACTAAACATACGTAGTCAACATAGTGCTTTAAATACTTTGTTACAGGGTATGGGAGCTATCGTTTGTAAGTATTGGCTTATTGAGATCATTAAACGAATACACAAACACAAACTTGATGCGAAACTTGTAGCGTCAATTCATGATGAATATCAATTCGATGTTCATAAAGACTGTGCCGAAGATTTTGCTATGCATACTAACAAAGCAATTAAAGATGTTGAGATTGATCTTGAGTTACGTTGTCCATTGGACAGCGATTATAAGATTGGTAACAACTGGTGTGAGACACATTAAATAAAAAAGGAGATTATGAAAAAAAAGTATTGACTTCAATTATAATATCTATATACTACACACTATGGAAAAGAACATTGTGTTCTACAATAACAATATAAGAAAGGACTTCTTATTTATGAAAACTAAATTAACAAGCTCACAACGAGTTTTAGCTGCACTACGTAAACGTAATCGTGTTACACGTAAGACGGCAATTGAACGGAATCTTGCAGAGAATCTTACAGCTACAATTTCTGATCTTCGTAAGAAAGGTTATGTTATTGACACGGTACGAGCGCGTACTCCTGAAGGTGTAATGTATACACGTTACCGTCTTGTCAGTGAACCACAACTTAATATCGCAGCTTAATTTATAACATATATAGAAAGGTTTTTAATATCATGAGCATTATTAATGGTACAGCCCATTGGGCTTCAGTAGTTCAACCTAACACTAAGTTTGAACCTGTTTGGTGTATTGACGTTTGTAATCTAGACGCTAAAGCTAAAAAGATTTTGAAGGCTGACGGTGTAGCTGATAAGATTAAAAATATCGGTGATGATCGTGGAGACTTTATTAAGATCACACAGAAAGTTGATAAACGTGACGGTACTCAGTTTGATGCACCTAAAGTTGTTGACGGCATGAAGCGTCCATTTAGTCAACTTATTGGTAACGGTTCTGAAGTTGCTGTTAAGTATACTACCCGTGATTGGGAGTATGCAGGTAAGAGTGGGGTAGCAATGGACTTGAAAGCTGTACAGGTATTGAAACATATCTCGTATGGTGATGGAGAAGACTTCGATGTAGTAGAGAGTTCTACAGGAGGTGATGTCGATGACATGGATGACTTCGATGATCTACCAATGACTGCGGCTGGTTAACTATTAGCAGTCATTACTAAGAGAGAGGAGCAGGGTTTTGTACTCCTTTACCTGCTCCTCTTTTAGTATCTAAGGGAACTCACGAGAGGAAAAACTATGGCTAAAAAGAAAAAAAATATAGATACTCTCATTGAAGATATTTATAAAGTCTTTGAAGATCCAGTTACTCTGCCAGATGATTTAATAAAAGATTTTGGTACTCGTGTATCAGACTTAGTTAAGAATCGTATTGAAGAAGTACGTAGTGGTGCTGAAGGATTACGGCTATCACAGATTGGTACACCTAATAGAAAAGTATGGTACGGCTTACAGAACTATGATAAGAAGCCTCTTACTGGACAGGATCGTCTAAAGTTTATGTATGGTGATCTTGTTGAAGAACTTCTTTTGTTATTAATTAAATTAGCTGGACATACTATCACTGATGAACAAAAGACAGTTACAATTGAAGGCGTCGTAGGTCATCAAGATTGTAGGATTGATAATGTAATTACAGATATTAAATCTGCTAGTTCATTCGGCTTTAGAAAGTTTAAAGATAACTCAATCACAAATGGTAATGATCCTTTTGGATATATCGCACAGTTATCAGCATACACTGAAGGACAGGGCGAAGATGCTGGAGCCTTTTTAGTTTTAAATAAAGAAAATGCTGACTTACATTTACTTCATATTGATAGTATGGATATGATCAATGCCACAGATCGAATTAAAGAATTGAAAGGATTAGTAGATGCAAAATCTCCACCTGCTCGTTGCTATTCTGATGAGCCTGATGGTGTTAGCGGCAATCGTGTTCTCCCCATTAGTTGTGTTTGGTGTTCTTATAAGCATTCTTGTTGGAGTGATAGTAATGATGGGAAAGGACTGCGTACTTTTAAGTATTCAAAAGGTTCGAGATATTTTACTAAAGTTTATAAAACACCTAACGTACAGGAAATAACATGATTGAAGTTGATATTGCAGTAAAAGCTATTGACCGTGCAAGAAAACGGGCATCTGAAATGCCATCGACACTTAAAAACTCTATCACTAAAGGGGCTGGTATCTTAACTGGCTGCGTAGGTGAAGAAGTAATTAGAGATGTTGTAGGTAAATCTAAAGTGAAAGGCGAGTTTAATTATGAGTTTGACTTTACAGTTAAGTCTACTGGGCAAACAATGGATGTTAAAACTAAATCAACTTCTGCAGTGCCATTGCCCCATTACGATTGTAGCGTCAGTGGACACAATACTAAGCAGAAGTGCGATAACTATGTCTTTGTAAGGATCACAAGAGACTTAACTAAAGGGTGGGTATTAGGCTATCTACCAAAGCAAGAGTTCTTTGATCTTGCAAGATTCTTTAAGAAAGGAGATTCCGATCCAACATCTCCTAATAAATTTACGTACAAGTCTGACACTTACTCAGTTCGTATTGATCAATTAAAAGATATTAATTTATTAGTCGCATAATGGCTAAAAGAAAAAAGAATAAGAAGAGTACGAACAAGTACCGGAGTGGTTCAGAAGTTAAGTGCGCTAATCTTTTAGAGAAGCGTAAGATTGAATACTTATATGAACCACATACTTTTTCTTACATCGTAGAGAAGACTTACCTGCCTGACTTTCAATTAGAAGAATACGGTTTCTATATTGAAGTTAAAGGCAGGTTTGTCTCTTCTGATAGAGCTAAACATTTACGTATTAAAAAAACATATCCTGAAGTAGACATTAGATTTATATTCGACAATCCAAATGCAAAACTATATAAGGGATCAAAATCAACGTATGCTGACTGGTGTATAAAACATGGATACAAATACTGTAAGCTTGCAGATGGCTTACCGAAAGAATGGTTTAGAAAATGACAGACACAAATATATCCTTAATACTTGATGACTTTGTTTCTTCAAGTGCTGAATCATCTTCTCCAGAAAAAGTATTGTTTCTAGCTGTAATCTTACAAGCAGTATTAGACGCAACTAAACCATACTATCAGGGAGAGCCTGAACAATCTGAATTAGATAGACGATCAGCCAAAGCATGGTTTACAGCAAGCATAGGAGTTACATCTAAAGACTTCGAGACTGTATGTGATTTAGCTGGTGTCGATCCATCTTATACAAGATCATTCGCTTACAAGATAATTGAAACTAAAGAAGTTAAGTTTATCCGAAAAAGGATCAATGCATTATTGACGCATAGCTAGAAAGGGTGTATAATATGAGTTTATCAGATGACGTAAAGTTTACTAAATCAGATGCAGATAAAGTACGCTGGAGATTTCTACCTTTATCTGTTATTCGTGATGTAGCTTCTGTATTAGATTTTGGAGCTACTAAGTACGGTGGAGATAATTGGAAGAAGTGTGATGATTGGGACAGATACTACGATGCACTCATGCGACACATTGATGAGTGGCGTAGTGGACAGACAGAAGACCCTGACACAGGTAAGCATCCATTGATACATGCTATCTGTTGTCTTATATTTTTAGCTTGGAAGGAAACAGGAAGTAATGATGAGAAGTAGAACACGAGAAGAGAAAGTTGAAGAGTTTCACAAATCTTTTAAACTTGATATCAATAGTCAAGCGCGTGTCTCTCTTTTAAATTTAAGAGCTAAACTAATTGAAGAAGAGACACAAGAAGTTGTGCAAGCAATAGATGCGATCTCAACTGAATTAATATTTCATAAAAGACCTTCAGCCGATCACTGGGGGCATTTACTTAAAGAGTTATGTGATCTACAATATGTATTAAGTGGAACTATCGTAGCTCTTAAAGATTTACCTACTCATGTATTTGATGCTGCATTTAATAGAGTGCATGACAGTAACATGTCTAAGCTAGATGATGAAGGTAATCCGATCTACAATAAAGAAGGCAAAGTTTTAAAAGGGAAAAACTATAAAGAACCCGATCTTTCAATCTTAGTATAATTAAAGGAGATACTATGACAACCAACTACGAAGACTTTATTCACATATCTAGATACGCTCGTTTTATTCCTGAAGCATCACGTCGAGAGACGTATCAGGACACTGTTGATCGTTGGTGGGATTACATGACTGATAAGTTCCCGCTGCTATGTCAGATGCCTTATGTTAAGAAGGCTATTGAAGATAAAGAAGTTATGCCCTCCATGCGTACCATGATGGCGGCAGGAGAAGCTTTAGATCGTAATCACATTGCTGCATATAACTGTAGCTATCTATCTGTTGACGATCCTAAATGTTTCGATGAAGCACTTATGATCTTAATGTGTGGTACTGGTGTAGGCTTTAGCGTTGAGCGTAATGCAGTTGAGAAGATGCCTGAAGTTCCTACCATTCAACGTACTGAAGAAACTATTGTAGTTGCTGACAGTAAGGAAGGGTGGGCTAAAGGTCTACGTCAATTAATAGCTAGACTATATGCAGGTGAACATCCTACATGGGATTTAAGTAAGATCAGACCAGCTGGTAGCCGTCTAAAGACATTTGGTGGACGTGCTAGTGGACCTGACCCATTGGATAACTTGTTTCGTTTTGTTACCTCTACTTTTTATAAGGCAGCTGGACGTAAGCTTTCAAGCTTAGAGTGTCACGATGTTATGTGTGCTGTTGCAGCCGCTGTAGTTGTAGGTGGTGTACGTCGATCAGCTATGATCTCACTGTCTAATCTAAGTGATGACAGGATGCGTCATGCTAAGATGGGCAGTTGGTTTAATGAAAATGTAAATCGTAGTTATGCTAATAACTCAATTGCTTTTACTAGTAAACCAGACATGGGAACATTCCTTCGTGAATGGACTTCATTGTATGAATCTAAGAGTGGTGAACGTGGCATTTTCAATAGAGAAGCAGCTGTAAACAAAGCGGCTGAGATCAACAGGAAGACAGAGTACGACTTTGGTACTAATCCATGTGGAGAGATTTCACTACGCTCTAAACAGTTCTGTAACCTTAGTGAGGTTGTAGTTAGACCGCATGACACTAAGAAGACTATCAAAGAGAAGGTACGTATTGCAGCTATCATTGGTACGTTCCAATCTGCACTAACTGATTTTAAATACTTGTCTAAGAAATGGAAAGACAACAGTGAAGAAGAGCGTCTACTGGGCGTATCTCTTACAGGCATTTACGATAACAAACTAACGTATGATCCTGATCCTTCTTTTCTTAGTGAACTACGGTCATTCTGTAGGGAGGTAAACGAAGATATTGCTTTAGCTTTAGGCATTCCCCCTTCAGCTGCCATCACAACTGTTAAACCTTCTGGTACTGTTTCTCAGTTAGTTAACAGCGGTAGTGGTATTCATCCACGTTATGCTCATCACTACATCAGACGGGTTCGTGCTGACGTTACTGATCCACTAGCTAAGTGGATGATCGACAGTGGTATGCCTTATGAGATCGATGTCTATAACAAACAGAACTATGTGTTCTCTTTTCCTATTGCTTCAGATAAAGGGGCAATGTCCCGTCATGATATCTCTGCTCTTGATCATCTTGATCTATGGCTTAAATATCGGACACACTGGACTGATCACAACCCATCAGTTACAATCTACGTTGGAGAAGACGAGTGGATGGATGTAGGTCAGTGGGTATTTAAAAATTGGGATGAAGTATGTGGTATTGCTTTCTTACCTAAAGAAGACGATTCCCACAGTTATGTTCAAGCTCCTTACGAAGAGATTGATAAGGATAAGTACGCTGAACTAGCGGCTATGATGCCAGACATTGACTACAGCAAGTATGAAGAGTTCGATGACAATACTACGTCGTCACAAGAATTAGCTTGTACTGCTGGTGTATGTGAGATTTAAATTATGATTAAAATGCCTTTTATAACAGTTGATAAATTTTTACAAGACGATCAATGTAATGATATTATTAACAGTCTAGAAAGTCATTTATTTTCGGTAGAGAAGGAGCAGCGAAGAGCAACTGTACTTAGTAATAATCAATCTGAATTACAAGAAAATGTACGGTCAACTCAACTCTGCTTCCTTCCTACTGATACTTTATTATCAACCATATACTTTCATGCAGCTAAACACATGAATGAATTATGTAAATGGAATTTTGATATTAAACAAGTAGAGTCCATTCAAGCTTTAAAATATGAAGCAGGTGACTTTTATGTTACACATATAGATGTTCTTCCACCGTCAAATCGAAATACTCAAAGAAAGATAACAGCTATGGTGTGGCTAACAGAACCTGAAGAATATGAAGGTGGAGAGTTTATTCTATATCCTTTAGATACTGATCCGATTCCTTTGAAGTTACGAAAAGGATGTGCAGTAATCTTCCCATCTTTTATTACACACGAAGCTTCTAAAGTTATAAGTGGACAAAGATATTCAACAACAGCATGGATAGAAGGACCAAATTGGAAATAAATATGTTTAATGAACAAGAAATAACATTTGAAGATTATGAAGAGTCAATTATTGTTAAATCAATGAAAAGACTATTATACACTCTTAGTACAGATGAAAGAGATCATATGGAAAACTCTGATGAACTAGAAGAAGCTGCACGAGTTATGATTGAATACTATGGCATTCCACATAAGGATTATACATATGAGTGACTTTAAAAATAAGACGTATATTGAAACATCAGATGAAGCAATGCAAATTCTGGATGAATATGGGTTAGAGTACGAACATAAGAATTATGCGCTTTACATACAACATCCAACAAAAGAGTATAAAGCCTATGATTATAGATATACAACAAAACGCTGGGCTAATCTAGTAAACAGACGTAACCGGAACAGAAAACACTATTATTGTAAAGGTATACGTGATCTAATAGAAAGGTTTATTTTAAATGAAGGTTGATTACATACAGCATTGCGGAAGTGATCTAAGCGTTGTTAACGCAGCGCGAGTTTCCTTTGATAAAGAAAGTGATTTTATTTCAGACAACCAATTAGCTGATAAAGATAAAAAACTAATCAAGTATCTTTCAGATCACGATCACACATCACCGTTCAATCATGCCTTCTTAACTGTACGTGTTAAAGCTCCTATCTTTGTAGCTCGTCAGTTAGTTAAGCATAAGTTTATGCCGTGGAATGAAATAAGTAGACGTTATGTAGATAGTCCACCAGAATTTTATAATCCTTCTCCGTTACGTCAACGTGCAGAAGATAAGAAACAGGGAAGCAGTTCTGATACGGTAGAGTATTCTCTTAATCCAGCTTATCAGTATGCCTATCAATGTTACACGAACATGCTTGCTGATGGTGTGTGTCCTGAACAAGCACGTATGGTCTTACCACAATCAGTTTATACTGAGTGGTACTGGAGTGGTACGTTAGGAGCCTTCTTAGATATGTTGAAACTACGTTTAAAGCCTGACACACAACAGGAGACAAGAGAGATTGCTAAGATGATAGCTAAGATTATTAAAAAATACTGGCCTGTAAGTTATGAAACTATATTAAAAGAAATAGCTTGACTTCGCAGTGCAATATAGTATATAATCCAAGATGGAAGTAGATGCCATAAAGGGTCTACATTTTAACTTGCTTTTAATTAAGGAGAAAATTATGTTTACGAAACACTATCTAGATGATGTTTTTAATTCTTATCTGACTCGTCCATCTGTCTACGTTGTATCTGATTCAACTATGAAAGATTGGCAAGAAAAACAAAAAGAGCAGTCACTTAAAGTGATTGATAATCAGATTAAACAACTACAAGAAACCCGTAAAGGGATTGAAGATTATTATACCGCTTCCAATAAACTTGACAATACTAAAGAAGAACGGGAAGCTGTCTAAGTATGTACTCTAAACCTCCTACAATTTATATTGGTTATGATGTTAAAGAAGATTCAGCCTTTCAAGTAGCTGTAGCTTCAATTAAAAAACATGCAAGTAAACCAATTAACATTGTTCCTCTAAAGCAAGAAGCTTTACGAAGAGCAGGTTTATTTAAACGTAGTCATTATAATGTAGGGGATCAAAAGTACGATTGCTTTGACAACAAACCTTTCTCAACTGAATTTTCATTCACTCGTTTCTTGGTGCCAGCCCTTAATCAATACGAAGGGTTGGCACTATTTATGGATTGTGACATGATGTTGCGTTCTGATATATGGGAACTCTTTGACACGATATGTAAAGATGACTCAGCTGTCTGGACTGTCCCTCATAATTACAATCCTAAATCTGTAAGAAAGATGGATGGACAAATTCAAGAAAGCTATAATAGAAAAAACTGGTCTAGTTTCATGGTGTTTAATTGCAGTCATGATGCTAACAAACTTATCACAGTAGATGACGTATCAGTTAAAACTGGAAGCTGGTTACATGCTTTTGGATGGCTAGAGTACGAACAAATTGGAAAGATTGGTGAAGAATGGAACTGGCTTGATAACTGGTCTCCTGATTATATCAACGCAAAGAATGTTCACTTTACTACTGGTGGACCTCAATTTTCAGATTGGAAACCTTATAGACCTATTGATGCTACATATACGCATGAGTGGAAAGCGTATCAATTTAAATTAACTCACAAAGAGGCAATGAAAACACTATGAAAAATCAGATCACATTTGTAACATCATTAAACGAAGAAGGATACAATAAATATGGTAAACAAATGCTTGAAGCAGTCCATAAATTTTGGGCTGAAGACTTGCGTCTGGTCTGTTTTTATCACGATTTTGACATTAATAAGTATAATCCAGTTGTTAGTGACAGGATACATTTTCGTAATCTAAATGAACTTGAAGACCTTTTAGACTATCGAGAAACTTTTAAAAAACATGATGGCAACATGTCCGGTTCCTATAACTGGAGACTGGATGCTATAAAATGGTGCCATAAGGTATTCGCACTATCCGAACAAGCATTCGACATGGCTGAAGAATCTATTGAAGCTGGTTGGATGGTTTGGATTGATGCGGATACCGTCACCACTAAACCTTTTAGTGCTAAAGATATTAAACCTTATCTTAATAATAAAGTATCACTCGTACATTTAGGACGTACTGCTACTGATTATAGTGAAACTTCTTTTGTAGGGTTTAATTTAAATAGAGAAAATGCTATTAGATTTATTGCAGATTTACGTGGGGCTTATATGAGTGGAGAAGTACTCAGCTATCGTGAATGGCATGATGGTTTTATCTTTGAGCGTCTACTTAATATCTATAAAGCACATGGAACTAACGTACACAATCTTACGCCTGATGTAAAAGACTTAGACGCATTTGGAGTGTCTCCTCTATCACAATGGATGATTCATTTTAAAGGTAATAAGAAAAACTTAATCTCAGATGTTAATGCTGTAGCTCCTGATATAAATGGACCTAAACGATACGGTCAGCTGCTTAAAATTGTTAAGCATTACAAAGCTAAATCAGTTGTAGAAACTGGCACATGGAACGGTGGTAGAGCTATTCAGATGGCTGAAGCAAGCTTCTCTACTGGCAATAAAGAATTTACGTATACTGGCTTTGATCTTTTTGAAGAAGCTACAGAAGAGAGTGACAAAAGAGAACTTAATACTAAAGCACATAACACAGTCGAAGCTGTAGGTAATAGGCTTAAAGAGTATCAAGCTAAAGTAGCAGAAGATGGTAAGACATTTAACTTCACCCTTCATAAAGGTGACACTAATAAAACTGTACCTGCTTTGTCTCCATCAGCAGATTTAATTTATATTGATGGTGGACATTCATATGAGACAACTAAAAGTGATTGGCTAAACACATCAGCTGATGTTGTAGTCTTTGATGATTTCTTTTCAGAAGATATGCAGGGTAAGAAACCTGATGATGACGGTTGTGGTACTAACTTTGTAATTACAGATATTACAAAACAAATTAATGACGATGGTAAAAAGTGGAGGATTAAAGTTCTCCCTTCTCAAGACGGTGTTAGAGATGGTGGTGTAACGCATCTAGCTGTAGTCCTTAAAGATGATAATCTTCCAGCCCTTCCTGAAGAGTTCTCTCGCATTCCTATTGTAGTGAATCCAAAAGACTGTATGCCTGATGACTACATAATTAATAATGTAAATGAGAATTTAAAGCTTCTCAAAGATGATCGTTGGATTAAGCGTTGCCGTATTACAGATGATCAATTAATTATTGTTTCAGGTGGAGACATTGATTATAAATCATTAAAAAATACAATTGATAATTTAAAAGCTGATAAGATTGGTTATCGAATTGCATGTGTTAAACATGCTTACCCTAAACTCTTGAAGCATAAAATTTATCCTCACTTCTGTATTATTCTTGATCCAAGACCTATTGATGGACTATCAACTCACGGTGTAGTAAGAAAAGATTTGTTTAAAAAGATACGTAAAGATACACTATTCTTAGTCGCTAGTATGACTGATCCTTCTGTTACTCAATACCTCTTAGATAAAAAAGCTAATATTAAAGTATGGCACGCTTACAGTGAAGCTATACGAGATAAAGATGCTAAAGAGCTAAAGACACATGATGATTGTAACATTGCTAATGATGCAGTTTTAGTAACTGGTGGAACTTGTGCAGCAATGAGAACTTTAGGAATGTTTCATGTATTGGGGTTTAGAACTTTTCAGATGTTTGGATTTGATTGCTCCGTCAGAGAGCCGTCTGACGACGATAAGAAAGAGCTTCTTGATACAGGTCAGTCGAAGTATATGCAGGTTGAAACAAATGGTGAAAAGTTCTGGACAACCGGAGAACTTTTAGCAATGGCTCAAGACTGTGAGAAATTGTTTGGAAGAGAAGACATTGATTTCAACATTATATTTAATGGTAGTAATACATTAGCATCTGAAGTCTTTAGAACTTCATTAAAGGCTAATGAACTTGATTATGTAGAAGACCTATGTCTGTAAGTGAAAAGTATGAAATCTTCTGTCAACATTATGCACTAAGCCGTAATGGAACTGAGTCAGCTAAACAAGCAGGATACAGTAATAAATCAGCTGCTAATCAAGCTTCTAGATTACTTCAACGAAGTGAAATACAAGAACGTATTCTAGAAATAACTGGAGAACTATCTACTAATATTGATGTTGTCACAGAACTTGAAAAGCAATACATGACAGCTAAGTCCAATAATCATGGACAAACTGCGATTAAAGCATTGGAGATGTTAGGAAGAATTAGAGGTGCTAATCCTGATAATGTTGAACAATCTCCTGAAACTTTAGAGAGAGAAATTATCAGGTGTTTAGAAATATTAGGTGAACAAAAGGTAATTGATTTAGTTGCTAATTGTAAATGGAACTACAGTCTACCTACTCTTGAAGAAAAAGAA
>ENA-OWPI01000440-OWPI01000440.1-marine-metagenome-genome-assembly--contig:-NODE-440-length-58313-cov-13.077186_pt1 | contig 58313 bp, 54 predicted proteins | sample MGYA00238138_ERZ651775 | MGnify/ENA primary metagenome ERZ651775 (study PRJEB26906, sample SAMN06265043) | marine metagenome | isolation source: Helgoland LTER site | place: Germany:Helgoland, sampling...
AAGAAAATAGCTCCTTCGGGGGCTATTTTTGTTTGTGGTTGGTATCTAGTTGCCGCTACGCTCAGTTGGACAGAAATTGGACAGTTCAGAATACCAGTTCCCCCACATCAGTCAAGCCGACTGTGTTCTGTCCAAGCAGCTTTGTATACGCATACTAGCTGGGAGGGGTACCCCCTTCAAAATCCAGCGCTGCCGACCCCACCGCACCCCCACCCCCATTCTCTAAAATGGGTCCCCCAGAACACTTGTACTGTGTCCCGCTCAAACGATTCAAAATCCGAGGATCTCTGTCTAAGGTTAGACATCTGGGTAGTGTGCGCATGGTTCGCGTCATAATTGGTCTAGGTGGCTTGAGCAGAGGTGGGCGGTTTTGGCTGCGGGTACTGTTTTGACGCCCTATTTCTCGGAGCGGTAACTATTTTGTATGACGTGTTTTATTATCGCGGCCTTGTCGGCACCGGCGGTCTCATCAGTGATCAATAATTGTGTTTTGTGTTTGGTAAAGGTCGGCAATAACGATGCGTAAACTTTTCGATTTTGCTTTTTCAGTGGCTTTGATTGTATTTGTTGGAAATGCGTCCGCAATTACGGATACCTTCGATGTGGGTGGTGGCGCCGTGATCCCATTGCCTCCAGGTGAGTGGAGTATCCTCCAAGATAGCGGGACTTCTTGGGGGAATGGTCGTCGAATCGTCTTAGGTGCAAAGGATGTAAGCGGCGAAATCCCGTTGCTGTCATTTGCTTACACACAATCAGGGCAACGATGGCGCGATGACCCGGAATGCTTTAGCTACTTCGGTACAAACAAGGTGCCGTATGTGGCTCTTTACGGGTCTAAGCCCGGTGCTCTGAAACAAAAGTGCGCAATTATTTGGGGAAGTAGTGATAGTTTTTCGCAGACCCAGACAAGACTGTTAAACAGGGGGAACCGCTGGTGGACGGAAGCGAATCCAGGGTTATCGAAGGGAACTTTTACGGGAGAATACAGCGAAACTGAAATACACCTTCGCGACTTTGGTCGGAGAAACTTTTCTATGAATATTTTTGTTCGAAATCCGATTCGAAGATATGTAGATGGGAATCACAGGCAGGCGGCAGAGCGCTACGAAAAGTGGCTAGAGGTCTATGTTGATGCTTTACAAAAATCTTTTCAGGAGAGGCTTCCTCCTACGAAGATTGCCGCAATTGATTTTTATCCTGGCGATGTGAGTGCCTCAATGGATAAGGCCGAACGCGAACTGGCTGGCAACGCCTTTGCTATCTCTGGTTCATATGACGTTGGTGGTGGGGCATCGGTTCCCTTGCCGAAAGGCGAATGGTCGGTACTACAAAAATCTCGAAGTACCGCATTTGGCAATAGCGGAGAGGTGGTGGTCCTAGAAAATAGTGACCCTGCAGTCAGTACCAAGCTGCTTGTTATTCACCATACAAGAGGCGCTGAGCGCTGGCGCAGTGATGCGCAGTGCTTTAAGAAACCGGGCGGTGCGCATACAGAACTGTATGGCTCAAAGAAGAGCGCGCTGGTAGTGAAATGCTCAAGAACATGGGTTCACAATGGCTCATTTTCATCGTGGGTAAGCCGGCGAAATCATAAGTATTGGACTGAAGCAACCGAAGGCTTGCGTAAGGCGCGCATAAAGGGCTACTTTATCCAAACAGAAATAGAGCTTCGCAATTTCAATGGGCGCAACGTTAACGTCGATCTATTCACAGAGACGCCTAAGACTTTTAGGGGAAAACCGGTCAACTACTTCTATCCCTCGTGGAAGCAAGACGTTTCGGAATGGTATCTGAGCTGGGTTGAGGCATATACCGAGTCTTTGCAGGCCACCTTCCAATATAAAAAGAAGGCGGCTCCTCTGTTGGCCCTTGGGTTTGGCGCGCGTTCGGTAGCTGACGGACCCAAAAAACTGGACGTAGCGCCAGTAGTGACGGCCGACAGCGCGCCAGGGAAGTCACTCAGTGAGCTATTGGCTGTGGCCACAGACGAGGGCGCCCGTCCAGCAGAAAGTATTTTCATTCCAATAACCGACAACGGCGTTTTGACTGCCAGCCAAGCAACTGAGGTGATTACTCAAGGGAAGTCACTCAGTGAGCTATTGGCTGTTGCTACAGACGAGGGCGCCCGGCCAGCAGAAAGTATTTTCATTCCAATAACCGACAAAGGCGTTTTGACTGCCAGCCAAACAACTGAGGTGACCACCTTATCTAAGGTGTCGCCAGAGCCTTTGGCGGCGGCTGGCCTACCGAGCAAGCAGGAGACGCAAGCCTTAGCCAAGCTAAATGAGGCGCGCATTGCGGCAGAAGCGCAAGCGAAGCAGCAAACTGCGGCCCAAGAGCTTTTGGAACAAGAGCGGCTCGCCGTTGAAGATCGCGCTAAGAAACAGTTGGTGGCGCAGCAACAATTAGAGCAAGACCGTCTTGCGCTGGCTAAACAAAAAGACTCGATTGCAGCAGATTTGGCGGCAATGCGGGCGATGCTGGCTGAGCTAAAAAAGGCGAACGAAGAGGCCGCGAAGGCTGAGCAGGTTGCAGCTGCGCCCACCGCGGTGGAGACGCCTGCCAAGCCAGTTGTGATGGCGCGCCGACGCGCGTTGGTGGTGGGTAATGAAACCTACAAAAACGTACCCGTGCTGGAGAATGCTGCGGAAGATGCGCGTGCAATGGCGGTTGCGCTCACCGGTTTGGGCTACGAGGTAGACACCCACATCGACTTGACTGAACGGGGCTTCAAACGTGCCTTGAGAGACTTCCGTGCTGACTTGAACGGTGGGGAAGAGGTGTTGTTCTTCTTCGCAGGACACGGCGTACAGCTGGGGAACTCCAACTTCCTTCTTCCCACTGACTTAGGCAGTGACTCCGCAGAGCAGGTCAAAGATGAGTCGATTGAGCTTCAAAAGGTGCTCAACGACTTGGCGGACCAGAAGACCAAGTTCGCGCTAGCGGTCATTGATGCCTGCCGTGACAACCCGTTCAAGCAAAACGGTCGTGCTATCGGAGGCCGGGGTCTTGCACCCACCACTGCGGCAACCGGGCAAATGGTCATGTTTTCTGCGGGTGCAGGTCAGCAAGCGCTGGACAAGTTAAGCGATCAGGATAAAGGGAAGAACGGTCTATTTACCCGTGTATTTTTAGAGGAAATGAAGCGCCCCGGCGTTTCCGTAGACCGTGTTTTGCGCAACGTCCGCCAACGTGTCGTCGACCTCGCGCGCAGTGTCGGCCATGAGCAGGTTCCTGCGCTCTATGACCAAGCGGTTGGCGAGTTTTACTTTAAGCCTAAGTAACCCGTGTTCAGGTCATACCGCAGCCGCTCGTCGTGTCGAAAAATCTTACATACTGGCTAGCGCGCTTACCTAGCGGCGTTGTCAGGATCGGTGTATTCCTGTTGCTCGCAGGTCTGTTCACAGTGAATGTCTTTGATGCAACGATTGGCAGTCGCCTCGTTGGGTCTAGTTACGACACGTTGATCAAGCAGCGGTTTATCGCACCGCCCATCGATCCCGATATTGTCATATTGGATATTGATGAGCCCTCGTTGTCCAAAATGGCCCCCACCTTTGGTCGATGGCCTTGGCCAAGAGATACACTAGCGTCCGTGCTGGATTACCTCGAGGCGAATGGTGCGCAGGCGGTGGTGTTCGATATATTGTTTGCCGACAACGACGTGTTGAGCCCTGTAGCCGATAAGGCTTTTTCGGAGTCGGTTGCCAGAAGCAACACATCGTTTTTCCCCGTACTCCGATTAGCAAGCGAGTTGGATGTCAGTAGTGCTGTTCGCGCAAATATGCTGCCTGGTTTCGCGGTGAACGTGGCCGCGGGGGCACAAGCCCCTACTATCGCGGTGATACCGCCCGTGTTTAGCGCAATTGTGGCGACCCAACGCCTCGGTTTCCATAACATCTATCCAGACGATGATGGCGTGAACCGGCACTACCGGTTATGGGATGACGTGTCGGATAGCTGGCGATTGCTGTCATTGCCTGCACGATTGGCGGAGGCCTTTAACTGGCCGCTACCCGCAGCGGCGGACCAGTTGTTGCAATTGCCACTCACGGCAAGCGCCTACCCAACGGTCTCTTTTGTAGAGGTCTGGCAAGCCAGCCAGTCACGCGAAAAGGCGCTCTTAGGAGAGAAGCTTCGCGGGAAGATTGTTGTCATTGGATCAAGTGCCCCTAGTTTGTTTGATGTCAAGGTAACGCCCTTGTCGTCGATACAACCCGGCGTACACCTACTGGCTAATGCGATCGACAACGTAAAAAACCAACGTTTCTTGCTCACTTTGGACAAGGAGCCACATTGGATTCTTGGCATGTTGTTGCTGGTCGGCATGTTGTACGCCAGCATGCGCTTGCCAATGACCGTTATGCGTTGGGGCATTCTTGTTGCGCCCACCGCGCTCATCGGTATCAGTTACCTGAGCTTAAACGTAGGCAGTGTGTTTATCGATCTCACGGGCGCGGCATCACGCGCGTTTGTGTTCTTCTCACTCATGACGTTTTACGGGATTTTGAGGGTGCAGTACTTTGGTACGGTTCGTGAGTCATCTCGGCCTTTCTCGGTCTGTACAACGGTTGTGCTGGTTAGCGCCCCTACGCCGATCAACCTGAACGCGCTTATCGATAAAATATGTGTCTTCTCAAGACACTTCACCGTATTGCAAGCCAGTTGGGCCGCTGGCACCGGGGCGGCATCTGGTGGCCCCGTTTGCTTGTTTTTGTTTGATAACTTTGAGTACGACGAAGCACGTGTAAGAGCGGCCTTGCAATTAGATGGTGCAACGGCATCGATCGCGGGTGTGAGTCACCGCCGACTGGATGCAGGCGCGTTTGAATTTCTTCGACAGAACTTGGGGCAATCCGCATGGGGTGCATTTGGCGAAACTTTGGTGATGAAAGACAGGACAGAAAATGAAAAATGACCGTAATGGCCTAGGCATATTTTTTCGCATACTCGCAGGCCTGACTGTTGGCCTAGGTATCTTCAGCGGCACCCTTTATGCTGCTGAAAACGCTCGTGCGGTGATCGGAAGCGAATCGATTATTGAAGCCTTGACGCCAAAGCCACAACCAAAAACCCGCAGCCTGCGTAATTTGCGCGTCGAGCCCGTACCGCCCCCCTCTGTGTCGCTCACCATTGCTTTTGAGTTCGACTCTGCCGCATTGTCAGCCGAGAGTACATCGCAGTTGACTGAGTTGTCCGCCGCTTTGTCTTCGGATGATTTACGCACGTTGCGCTTTCTAATTGAAGGGCATACCGACGCCAAGGGGCGGCCTAGCTATAACCTCACGCTCTCGCAACGACGCGCAGCCGCAGTGAAAGATTTCTTGGTGTCTCAAGGCGTTGACCAAACCCAGCTTGCAGCGGAGGGTAGGGGCGCCTCTGACCTAGCCAACCCTGCGGAACCACTGTCGGCCGTGAATAGACGCGTAAAGATTGTGACCATGGTCGCCCGCTAGTCGCTACCCACTACCCACTACCCGTTATTTTGAAATTGTAAAAACACATGCCCACCACCTCTGGTCTTTCGTCGCATCACATCGTGTTGCGCGCACTTGCGGCCCTCATGATGGGGCTACTGCTGATGGGCTATGCCCATGCCGCTTCAATTGCTAGGCCAACTGACTTACGCGAAGACCGCTACCTTGATGCCGCCGTGGTGGCGCGCTTGAAGGCGGGCGCTCAAGTCGACATTCTGGCCTTTGAAGGCGGGTGGGTGAAAGTACGTACCAAGCAAAACAATGGCTGGGTACGCGCAATGTTCTTGAAAGGCGATGGGGCCCGTAAGGCGCAGGTTGCGGCCTTGGAGTCGGGGAGGTCGAATAAATTGCAGGCGGTGTCGACCACGGGTATTCGTTCAATTGCGCGGGCATCGCGTCACGCCCTCATTATTGGCGTTGGTGAGTACAGTCGACCGGGCATCAGTTCTCTGAAGGGCGTTAAACACGATATAAAGAGCGCCGCGCAGATAGCGCGAACGATGGGCGTAGCACCCGAGAACATCACGTATCTACGTGATACCGATGCAACGGCGCAGAACATTCGCTTGGCGTTCCGCAGTATGGAAAAACGCATGCGCCAAGGAGATCGGGCATTCGTTTACTACTCGGGTCACGGCACACGTTGGATCGATACAAGCTTTGACTCAAACGCCTGCACGGAAGGCTTGTTGGCCACAGATGGCCAGGCCTTAACCAACCGCGAGATCAGCCGGTTACTGATGCCGATTTCTCGTAAGGCCGAGAAGTTGATGGTTTTTTATGATGCCTGCCATTCAGGCGGTCTCGCCAATCAGCCGTTGCGCACGCGCTCCTTAGCTACGAGCGGGGGACAATTGATGCCCAAATTTGCTGGCGAGGTAAGCCCTGAGCGCTGCGCCACACCCTCCAACATGAAAACCAGAAGTCTCAGTGGTGAGCTGGGGCGAATGGGCGCTGTCCCTAGCAATACCGTGTTTATCGCCGCAAGCCGGCCAGACGAGGTCTCGTTTGATGACCCGCGCTCGGGGGGATTAGCAACCGTCGCATGGCGTGACTGTTTACTGGGAAAAGCCGCAGATCTTGATGGTAGTGGCGCCATTACGGTAGATGAAACCACGCAGTGCGCACAGATCGGCTTGGACGAACGCTTGCAGGGTCAACCAGACATCCTCGGGCAAAAAATGACCATTGGGGGTAATCGGCAGTTTGTTATCGGGGCCCCCGGCACCTCAGCCAGCGAAGCGCAGTTAGCGGAGCAGCGCTTGGCAGCGGCGAGAGCGCAAGAAGAACAGGAGCGGGAGAGAGAAAAACAGGAGCGCGAGAAAGAAAAAGAGCGGCAGCGTGTGGCGGCACAGCAAGCAGTCGAGTTGGCTAGAGCTGAAGCGCTGGCGCAAGAAAAGGAGCGTGAGCGTGTCGCCGCCGAGCAGGCTGCAGCGCAGGCCTTAGCGCGGGCACGCTTAGAGGCTGAGCAAGCTGCCGCAGCAGCGAAGGCGAAAGCAGAGGCGGAGCGCTTACGACTAGCAGCGGAAGCGTTGGCACAAGAAAAAGAGCGTGAGCGTGTCGCCGCCGAGCAGGCTGCAGCGCAGGCCTTAGCGGCTGCGGAGGCGCAAGCGCAGGCTGAGAAAGACCGACTGGCTGCACAGGCGCTAGCGCAAGAGCAAGAGCGTGAACGTGTAGCCGCACAGCAGGCATTGGAGCTGGCGAAAGCCCAAGAGGAAGCCAAAGAGAAAGCAGAGCAAGAGCGGATAGAGGTCGCCATGCAAGCGCAGGCGCTAGCGAAAGAACAACAAGCGCAGCAACAAGAACAAGAGAGGCTAGAGGCTGCGTTGCAGGCAACGACACAAGGCACTGCCGCCCCACCACCTACTAACAGCAACGTAACAACGCTCGCGTCGGTAGACGACGGCGCCATCTCCATGCAGCCCGCTCTCCCGTTGCCTGCCACAACGCAGGCTAAGCCAGCGGCGCTGTTAGTTGAAATGTTTCAGCAGCGTGATGCCACGCGCGTGTTGTCGGTAGAAGCGAATCAAAAAATTCTGAAGATAGACAAGGACCCGTTGGAGCTAACAATTACGTCTCCCACGGACGGTTACCTATACGTTGCGTTGGCTGGCTCAGACCAAGAGAGCCTGTACTTGCTGTTCCCAAACCAGATCGACGCCAATAACCAGATAAAGGCAAACGTCCCAGTTAAGCTCCCGCGACGCTCTTGGAGAATAGTCGCCGGCGGGCCTAAGGGGACAGACACCGTGCTGGTCATCGTCACGGACTCACCACGTGACCTCAGCCAACTGGATGGAGAAGACGCTGGCCCCTTCGTCATGCCGCTACAGACGCGTGAGGGGCGCTCTCAGTTGCAAGCACTCATCGGTGCGTCCGGCAATGCGGATCAGCAAGTCTGTCAAACAGGCGGCAAAACGCGCAACCTAAAGGTGCAGATCGTTTGCTCGGATGCCTATGCCGCAAAACTGATTGAGTTCGAGGAGCGCTAGGCGCGTTGGTGGCTTAGGGGGCAATAAAGACCACTTGTCCAATCACGAGTTCTTGCTTGGCGTTTCGCTCTAGACGAATAATGGCATTGCGCCCCTTGATGGCGTCAAAGCCGAACGCTTTGCTCATCTCTTTAACCGCCGTCGTGCCCGACCAAAGGCTGCCAATTAGCCCAAACAGCGCGAACGGGTTTTTAGGCGCGAGCTCGTTGGGTGGGCTTTCTATTTCCACGGTGCCGCCAGTCTCACGCATTTTTGCAACCCACTTCTGCAAGCGTTCGGGGGTTTCGTTGGGGCTGGGTCTCGCAATGAAATTGACCGTCACCTCTTTGCTACCCGTTGCTAGTGCGCGCTTTAAATCGGTATCGAACCCTTCAAGATCAATAAATTGAAGGGTGGTGGGTCCTGGTTCCGTTCGTTGCTCCGGCTTAGGCGGGCTTGTTTGACAACCTGCGACGAGAGTCAGCAGTGCCAGCACAGTGAGAAATTTATTCATATGAAACCTTATCTTTATGTTTTGGACCCAGTTGACCATCATTTTTACGATTAAAGCCTGCTGGGTCGTCTACTCTAGGACGCTAAAACGTAGCCTACGGTTATGCTTCAGGGGTGAATATCAATATTTGCTCAAGTTCGTTATCATATCAATATGAAAAACTTCTCTTTGTTAGTTTTTTTGATGATCCTTCAAGCGCTGGGGGCTGGGCCTTTGCATGCTCAAAGCGACGTCCCAACACGTCCATTGACGGTGTTCATAAAGGATAGTCCTGATGCTGAAGTTCAGCAGTTAGATGTTGTGTTCTCTTTAGGGAACAGCCGGGACTCGCCCCAAGGGCCCATATTTATAGAGAACGATCGCGGTCAGACAATCTGTACTGGTGTTCTGGGTTCGCGACGTAATAACTGGCTGTTTCGCGATTTCAAATGTGCGTTTTCGGATGAAGAGTTTTCCGAAATCTTATTAGTTCAAAAAAGTAGCTGGGGAGTCATCAATCACGGCGTCGCCTTGCTTAGTTTTAAGTCGGGCGTAACAATGGGGCTACTGCTACACGTCGGCAGTGAACAGGTGGTGCTGTCAACTTCGAAGGTTGATATGGACGATGTTGAAGAGCTCTACGGTACTTTCCCAAAGTGGAATCTACCTTCAAACTAACTTTGGTTAACGCTGTTTCAAAAGTGTGAAGTGTCTATGCTAGCTGTATTCAGGCACAGTTGTGCGGGCCTACTGTTTTTGGTCATAAGTCAGACGGCAATGAGCCAGTCGGTCAGTGACTGCTTTCTAGACCGAAGTAAGTGCGCGAAAGTGCGTGAGAAGCAGAGCATGTTTGGCGAGCAGGCGGCACAGGCGGCACAGGCGGCACAGGCGGCACAGGCGGCACGGGCGGCACAGGCGGCACAGGCGGCACAGGCGGCACAAGCGGCACAAGCGGCACAAGCGGCACAAGCGGTGACAGTTGTCGCCACTGCCGATGCGATTCCAAAAATAAACCCCAGAAAAGCGTTTGTGTTTGGTAACGATACCTATTCAGATATACCTGTGCTTCAAAACGCGGTTGCTGATGCAGAAGCAATGTCCATCAAGCTCAAAGCGCTTGGATACTCGGTGACCTCAACCTACAACGCATCAAGAGAAACCATGTTAGGTACTTTGCGCGCGTTCTCAAGAAGCGTTCAAGGTGGCGACGAAGTTGTCTTCTTTTACGCTGGACATGGTGTTGAGCTAAATGGGCAAAACTATCTTTTGCCGACAGACATTCGAGGCGACGACTCAAGACAAGTGCAAGATGATGCAATCCAGCTGCAACGTGTGCTGAGTGAGATGTCTGAAAACCGAGCCAAGTTCACTTTGGCGGTGGTAGATGCTTGTAGAGACAACCCTTTCAAAAGCGCTGGCCGCGCAATCGGTGGTCGGGGCTTGGCGCCTACAACTGCCGCCACGGGGCAGATGGTCATCTTCTCAGCTGGAACCGGTCAGCAGGCGCTGGATCGGTTGGGCGAAAAGGATAAGTCAGCCAACGGTTTATTCACGCGCGTGTTTCTCGAAGAGATGTCGCTTCCAAATGTATCGATAGATCGCGTCGTGAAAAAAGTACGCCAAAAGGTTTACCAAATGGCACAAACCGTTGGTCATGAGCAGGTCCCCGCAATTTATGACCAGGTTGTGGGTGACTTTTTCTTCGTCAGGGAATAGTTCAAGAGCTTGTGGCTGTGCATACATCACCCCGCATATGAACTGGCATCCCCCAAACCTGTAGACACTTTTCCAAGCATAGCTTGACGCTGACGCCCAAATCTCAGGTGCTGGACTCCTAGCTTGGTGACCCCCCTGACCAGATCATCGATTAGGCGGGAGGCTATTGGCTCAAGATTGAGGCTTGGGAGCTTGAGCCCCGAGAGGACACCCCTCAAGGAATCGGGCACACGCTTACGCGGCACGCGCGCGTGAGCGAGATCGTTGATGCCGAGAGCTATCAAATCATGGCGTGAGCCTGACCTATGAGTCGTATGCCCCTCCTTGCTTAGGCAATTCGATAAAGCGCCATTTTGGCCTCGCTCAGCTATTGACCAAGCAACCTATCTAGCACCCCTCAAAACTCACGTCGCGTAGGACGGGTCAAGCCGCTCCACTTTGCGCATCAGTGCAGGCCACGCCAGTTGAGCGCCTAAACCAGCGGTGGCTTTCTCAAGTACGTCGCTCATGTTGTTGATGATGTTGGGGTCAATCTCCACCAAAGCGCCGCCCGCTTGCGCGCGCACCTGAATCTGGCAACTGGACTCCAAGAAGTACATACTCAAAAACGCATCGGGAATGGTCGCGCCAACGGTGAGCAAGCCGTGGTTGCGCAAAATCAGGTGTTTGGCATGGCCAAGGTCGCCCTGTAATCGCGGCTTTTCATCGGGGCGAAATGCCACCCCCTCGTAGTCGTGATACGCCAAAGACGCCAGCACGCCCGTGCTTTGTTGGCTTATGGGCAAAAGACCGCAGCGCTGGGCGCTCACGGCGACGCCTGCGGCGGTGTGGGTGTGTAGCACGCAGTGCATGTCGGGTCGGGCTTCGTGAATAGCGCTGTGAATGACAAAGCCAGCGGGGTTCACGGGAAACGGGGTGTCGTGCAGTTTGTTGCACGCCATGTCTACTTTGACCAAGCTAGAGGCGGTGATCTCGTCAAACATCAAGCCATAGGGGTTGATCAAGAAGTGCTCTTCCCCGTGGCTAACTGATTCGGGTAATTTGGCACTGATGTGTGTGAACACCAAGTCTGACCACCCGTAGGCGGCCACCAACCGATAACAGGCGGCTAAGTCGCAGCGCAGCTGCCACTCTTCATCACTTACTTGGTCACGCATTGAGGGCACATTCAGCATGGGAGACTCCGCATAAGGGTTAATGCAAAATAGCATCATGAACGCGGCCCCACCGCGCTGGCGTCACCTTGGTGATTGAGGCGAGCGGTGGTCGCGCTGAACATGCAGGTTCAAGGAGAATGAACATGAATCAACTGTTTGTGTCGGATGCCGATGCCCTCGCGGCGCGCATTCCCAACGGCGCGAGTGTCTCAGTGAACAAGGGCGATGAGGCCGATGTGCCCATGGCGTTGGGTTATGCCATGATTCGTCGGGGTCTGAAGGGGCTGCACGTGGTGACGCTGCCGACGGCGGCATACCCGGTGAGCGGCATGCTGCTTGACTTGTTGATTGGTGCAGGCTGTGTAGATTCTGTGGAAACCTCTGGCATCTCTTTGCATGAGGCGGGGCCGGCGCCGCAGTTTTCTCAGGCGGTGAAGGCGGGGACGCTCAAGGTTATCGACGCCACCTGCCCTGCGGTGTATGCGGGTTTGCAGGCGGGGGCCAAGGGCCAACCGTTTGCGCCGTTGCGCGGTCTCATTGGCTCCGACATTCAGCGCCACCGAGCCGACTACCCCATTATTAACAACCCGTTGGCTGAGAATGACCCGATTGTGGTGGTGCCCGCCATTAATTGCGATGTCGCCATTTTCCATGCCAGCAAGGCCGACGAAGAGGGCAACATTTGGGTGGGGCGTGACCGTGACCGCTTGCTAGCCGCGCACGCGGCCAACCTGGTGTTGGTGACGGTTGAGTCGGTGGTGCCCGGTAGCTTTTTTGACGATGCGCACACCGCCGCTGGTGTCATTCCGTCATTTCAAATAGACGCCATTGCCTGCGTGCCTAGCGGCTGTTGGCCCATGGACATCAGCGGCCACATAGACCTCGATGCGGTGCGGGCCTACCAACAGGCAGCGCGCACATCTGAGGGCTTCGCGCGTTACCTGCAACAACACGTTTGGCAACAGCAGGAGGCGGCGTGAGCGAACCCTCTGTGGAGAAGGCTTGTCAGCCCGAGGAGCTATACGCCAGCGTGATCGCTGACATGCTCGGCGGTATTCGCCATGTGGCGGTGGGGATGCTGTCCCCCGTGCCCGGTGCAGGCGCCTTGTTAGCGCGCCAACTCAGCGACCACGCGTTGCGGGTGTCTATATTAGGGAGCCGTGAGCATAACCGTTGGACCAACGGCGGGGCGGAGCTATTTGATCTGGCAGGCCGTGGTGGTATTGACGCGTTTTTTCTGAGTGGCGGGCAAATTGACGGGCAGGGCAACATTAACTTGGTGGGTACGGGTGAGTACCCCAGCACGGGTGTGCGGTGGTCGGGGTCGTTTGGCTCGGCCTACTTGTATTTCGTGGTGCCACGGGTAATTTTGTTTCGATGGGAGCACAGCCGCAGAACCTTGGTAAAGCAAGTTGACTTTATAAGTGCGCCCGGCAAGTCAGAGGCAGGGGTGTACCGAACAGGTGGGCCGGTGGCGCTGCTGACTAACCTATGCCTGTTTACCTACGACCGTGTGTCCGGTGGCTTCACGCTCAAGAGCGTACACCCCGGACACAGCCTAGAAGAAGTGCGCGATCAAACGGGGTTTGACTTCGTGTGCCCAGACCACGTACCCGTGACGCCGTCGCCCGATGACGCGCGCTTGGCCCTCATACGCGGGCCGGTGGCTGAGCAGATTGCAGCTATTTACCCGGCCTTTGCGGCGCAGGTGTTTGCCTCCGAGCCAGTGGACAGCCCAAGATGACCTCACCTACGACCCCCGCTGCAAGCGGTTGCCCCGTTAACCATGGCGGCCTGGACCCCAATGGTTGCCCGATTAGTGCGCAAGCCGCTGCATTTAATCCGTTTGAGCCCGCCTATATGCGCGACCCCGCGCAGTATCTGCGCTGGGCGCGTGAGCAAGAGCCTGTGTTTTGGAGCCCGCAGCTTGGGTACTGGGTGGTGACGCGTTACGAGGATGTGAAGGCGGTATTTCGCGACAACATCGTGTTTTCTCCCGCCATTGCGCTAGAGAAAATCACGCCAGCAACCCCGCAGGTGTTGGAGATTCTCAAAGGCTATGGGTTCGCAATGAACCGCACCATGGTGAATGAGGATGAACCCGATCACATGGCGCGCCGACGCCTGCTGATGGATGACTTTCTACCCGATCGACTGATCCGCTATGAGCCCATGGTGCGCGACTTGGCACGCCAATACATGGATCGATTTGTTGACAGTGGGCGCGCCGATTTGGTGGGCGCCATGTTTTACGAAATACCGTTGAATATCGCCTTGCGGTTTCTCGGCGTGTCCGAGGAGGGGTCGGAGCGCCTACGCCAGTTTGCAGTTGCGCATACCCTCAATACCTGGGGCAAGCCCACGGCGCAAGAGCAGCTAGAGATTGCAGAAAACGTGGGGCGCTTCTGGCAAACCGCGCAAGAGATTCTCTCGGAGATGATGGCGAACCCGCAGGGGGAAGGCTGGATGGTGGAGTCTGTTCGCCAGCACTTAAAGCACCCGGAGATCGTGACCGAGTCTTACCTGCGCTCCATGATGATGGCCATACTTGCTGCGGCGCACGAGACCACGTCTAACGCGACTGCCAATGCATTTATGACGTTGCTGAGTCAGCCGAAAGCGTGGGAGGCAATTTGTGCCAACCCCGCGCTCATTCCCAATGCGGTGGAGGAGTGCTTGCGCGTTGCGGGGTCTATCATCGCGTGGCGCAGAATTGCAACGTCTGACACGGTTGTGGGCGGCGTCCATATTGCCGAAGGGAGCAAGCTGCTGATTGTGCAAATTTCAGCCAACGCCGACGCAGACCATTTTGAAAACCCGGAGGTCGTTGACCTGTACCGAGAGAATGCGGTTGAGCACATGACCTTTGGCTATGGCGCGCACCAGTGCATGGGTAAAAATATTGGTCGCATGCAAATGCGCGTATTTTTAGAGGAGTTTGCCCGCCGCTTGCCACATATGCGCTTGGTGGAGGATCAGCAATTTGAGTTTTTAAGCAACACGTCTTTTCGTGGGCCAGCGCAGTTGTGGGTCACGTGGGAGCCCGCGCAAAACCCCGAACGTAAAACGCCTGCATTGGCCACGCAGCGTCCTAGCGATTTCAGCATTGGACCGCCGCGCAAAGACGCTATATCGCGCACGGTCATCGTGCGAGAGCGACACACAGAGGGCGATGGCTTAACGCGCTTTGTGCTGGGTACCCCCGACGGCGAGAGCCTACCCCAATGGCGGGCGGGAGCCCATGTGGAGTTAATTGCGGGCGGGTTTCGCCGCCGCTATTCGTTGTGTGGTGATCCGCAAGCGCCAGATCAGTTTGAGGTGGTGATTCACCGGGACGCGAACGGGCGCGGTGGCTCACAGTATTTTTCAGACCACCTGATGGCGACTCACTCGCTCCAGTTATCGGGGCCTAAAAATCTCTTTAAATTAGATGAGTCAGCCAGCCACTTTGTGCTGATTGCGGGGGGTATTGGGATTACACCAATTGTTGCGATGGCGGACAGGCTGAAAGAATTGGGTAAGTCGTACACGCTGCACTATGCCGGACATGCACGCGAGCGCATGGCGCTGCTTGCACGGATACAGCGCGATCATGGTGCTGCGTTGTCACTGCACATTGCAACTGAAGGGTCGCGTATGGATGTGGCTGGCTTGTTCACCAAGGTGCCAGCGGGGACGGGTGTGTACGCGTGTGGCCCGAACCGACTCATTACCGAGCTGGAGACCTTGAGTGATGGGTGGCCGGAGAACAGCTTGCACTTCGAGCACTTTAGTGCAGGGGGGGCGGCACTTGACCCCGGCCAAGCGCAGGCGTTTGTAGCGGTGTTGCGCGACTCAAATCTGGAGTTGACGGTGCCAGCCAATCAGACGCTCTTTGAAACCTTGCAAGCAGCGGGCGTTGACATTGCGTGTGATTGTGGAGAGGGTCTGTGTGGCACCTGCGAGGTGGGCGTGGTAGCGGGCGCTATTGATCACCGAGACAAGGTGCTAACAAAGTCAGAGCGCGGGAGCAATACGCGCATGATGACGTGTTGCTCGCGCGCCCTTGGCGAGCGCATTGTGCTGGCGATCTAAAGCAACGCGAATCGCCGCGCCGCCCTAGTTCGCGTCAGTCCGCGTCAGTCCGCGTTATTTCACCTCAGTCCAGCTCAGTCCATTCGCGCCACAATACGACCCACGACGGTACCGGCTTTTAGCTGATCCAGCACGCCCGATATTTCATCTGCTGTGCAGAGGTCGGTTGGCAAGGGCTGTAGTTTCCCGCTCTTTGCCAAAGCGACCACCTCGCGCAACTCGGCTAGGGAGCCCGTGTAGGAGCCCTGAATTGAGATGGCGCGCTGCGCAACGGGGACTAAAGAGACGGGGACTTCACCGCCATACAAACCCACCACGATATAGCGGCCCCCCTTGCGCAGAGCGGCCATGCCGAGCTGCGCGGTTGAGGCGGCGCCTACAAAGTCAACGCAACCCAAGATGCCACCCTCTAGGGCTTGCAGTTGTGCCAAGGCGTCGGGGGCGCTCGGGTCCATGGTGTACGTGGCACCCATGGCTTTTGCGGCTTCCCACTTGCTGTCATTGATGTCACAGACCACGATGCGCTCATGGCCAAGCGCACGCAGGATGGCGACCGCCATGAGACCCAAGCCACCCGCGCCCATGACCACGACCCAGTCGTGATTGGCGCAGGGTTGGAGTTTGCGAATGGCGCTGTAGGTGGTGAGTCCTGAGCAAGCCAAGAGCGGAGAAAAGGTGGGGTCAATGCCGGTGGTGTCTAGCAGGTATTTGGGGTGGGGTACCAAGACATGGTCGGCGTAGCCACCCGCGCGCTGCACACCAATAAAGCGGGGCGCCATGCACCAGTTGTCTTGCTCTTCGTTACACCGGTCACACGAACCGCAACCGGTCCACGGGTAGACCAAGCGGTCTTCCCCGACTGGGACGGCACCTGCATCTGGCCCTGCGCTGAGCACGGTGCCGTAGGGCTCATGCCCGAGGGTCACGGGTAGCTTCATGCCGCGTTCTTCCATCTGGAATTTTTTACCGCCGCCCAAGTCAAAGTAGCCGTCTCGAATGTGTACATCCGAGTGGCATACACCACAGTACTTGACCCGCACCAACACCTCGGTGCCGGTGGGTGTGGGTGTGTCACGTATGGCTTGTTGTAGGGGCTTTCCCCAGGCGCTGACGTCGTAGCTAATCATGCGGTGTCTCCATGTGGTTAATAAACCGATTGTATGAACGTTGTTTTAAATGATGCTTAGGTGCCACTGATGAGTTGTTGGCGAATCAGCTTTTTATCAACTTTTCCTAGCCCAGTGGTGGGTATGCGCGCCATCTCATGAAAGGCTTTGGGTACGTGGATAGCGCCTTTCTTGTTACGCACCAACTCGCTTAGCTCACTCCAGTCAACGGCTTGGCCAGCGCGCCAGACCACCACAGCGTGTACGGCCTCACCCCACTTTTCGTGGGGCACACCAACCACGGTGGCGGCTGCAACAGCGGGGTGTGCGCTGAGCACGTCTTCTATTTCGCGCGGATAGACATTGAAGCCACCCGTAATCACCATGTCCTTTGAGCGGTCAACAATGTACAAATAGCCATCGTCATCTGCACGCGCCAGATCGCCGGTATAAAGCCAACCGTAACGAAAGGTGCGGGCGTTTTCTTCAGGCTTGTTAATGTATTGGGCCATGACCAAGGGGCCACGCACCGCAATTTCGCCAACGTCGCCAGGCGCAACTTCTTGTCCCTCTTCGTCTAGCAGGCGCAGCTGCATGCCAACGACGGGCGTGCCACAGGAGCTGAGGAGGTGGGGGCGGTGCACAGGGTCATGCTCGTGTTTATGCAAGACGGTCATGGCCATGGGCACTTCTGACTGTCCGTATAGCTGCATAAAAATATTGCCCAGCTCAGAGATGCCCTCTGTTAAGCGTGCGGGTGACATGGGGGCGGCGCCGTACATGATGGTTTCCAGGCTGGATAAATCATGGGTCTCACGAACGGGAGAGTCCAGCAGCACGTAGATCATGGTGGGCACCATGAAGGTACACGTGACACGATGGGTTTGTACCAAATGGCAAAAATGTTTGACCTCAAAGCCCGGGTGCATGATCACGGTGCCAGAGCGCAGCAGCACGGGCATCATGAGCGCGCCTGAGGCATGGGTGATGGGTGTCATGGCGAGAAAGCGGCTCTCTTGAGGCCAGTCAAAATCTGCCATTTGCATCAAAATCATTGCGACCTGTACCCGGTGCGTGTGCAAAACGCCCTTGGGCTTTCCGGTGGTACCGCCGGTGTACACGAGCACGCATTCGTCATCACTGCGGCCGAGGGAGCGCAACTTCTGCGGCGTCTGTTGCGACATGGCGGCCAACAAGTCGACGTGGGCACCGAGGGGCCCCAAGCCCATTATCTGGAGTGGCCGGTCTGCCTTTTCGCGCAAGGTCTCGGCGCGGTCACCAAAGCTTGCTGGGTCAACCGCCAATAGCTTCACGTCCGCGTCATTGACTTGGTAGAGGTGGTCGTCTGCTGATGCGATGGGGTTCATCCACAGCACCCGCAGACCGAGTAGATAGCCTGCCGCACTCACAAAAAATGCCTCAGGTCTATTTACCGACAGCGCGGCAATGGTGTCGCCGTGGCGAAGGCCGCGCTGGGTCAATACCTGCGTGAGTTGGCTGAGCTGTTCGCCAAATTCGCGGTAAGAGATATGCCGGTCGCCGCAAATGAAAGCGGTGCGGTCTTGGCCGCGCTGAATGGCCGTGATGAGTAACTCACCCACATTGGTGCCTTCAAACGTCTCGGGTGTCATCTCTGGGGTTCCTCCTAACTGGCTTGCCCTAGCTGGCTTCGGTCGAAAACATCTGGATTCGATGCCCACCATACTATGGCGAGCGGGGGCTGGGCGGCTAGACCATGTGTGTCGCCTGAAGGTCAGGGTTGTTTAGGATTGATTGGCCAACTGGCACCCTTGGGTGATAAAACGACAGGATGTCAATTTTTCTGTGAGTCAGACCATGCACATTTTGATCGCGATGATGAATCATGAGACCAATACGTTCTCACCGGTACGTACCGACTTAGACCGCTTTGCTTTGCGTGCGGGAGAAGCGCTGCTCAAGGGAGAGCAAGCGGCAGCGGCTTATACGGGAACGGGGACGGGCGTTGGCGCATTTATTGAGGTCGCGCAGGCGGCGGGTGCCACCTTTGATATCGCAGTCTGCGCGCATGCCCAGCCAAGTGGCCCGGTTGAGGATGCGGCCTTTGAGGCGATGTGTGCCGAGATTGTGGGTGCGCTTGAGCGCCAACCCTATGACGCTATATTTTTAGATTTGCACGGTGCCATGGTGACCCAAACCCATGAAGACGGAGAGGGCGAGTTGCTGCGCAGGGTGCGTGCGGTAGCGCCCAAAACGCCGCTAGCGGTGGCCTATGACATGCACGCAAATATTCATGCCGATATGGTGGAGCTCGCGGATACGGTGGCGGGTTATCAGACTTACCCGCACATCGATATGCACGGCACCGCGCTTAGGGCAGGCCGTAGCCTGATGCGCATGATGAAGGCTGAGGTGACGCCGACCACCGCGTGGGGCAGGGCGCCAATGATTCCGCACGTGATGCGTCAGGGCAGTGACGATGAGCCCAACCGAAGCTTGCAAGCCCGCGCCCGCGAGATGGAGGCGCAAGGTGCGCTGTGCGCGAGTGTGTTCGTGGGGTTTCCACATGCCGACATCACGCAGGCGGGTCTCAGTGCAGTCGTGGTCACGGACAACGACCCCGCGCTAGCCGCGCGTTGGCGCGACGAGTTGCTGGCCATGGCGTGGTCACAGCGCGAGGCGTTTTTGTATCAACTGGAGCCGTTGGCGACATCAGTCAGCAAGGCGCGTGATTTAAAGCCCGAGGGCCCCGGCCCCATCGTGCTGCTTGATCATTACGACAATGCGGCGTCAGGCGGCACCATGGATACCACGGCGGTGTTGGCCGAGGTGATGCGCCAAGGCTTAGATAACGTCGCTGTGTTTGCCGTATTCGATCCCGCCGCGGTGCAGGCGGCCATTCAGGCGGGCGTCGGCGCAGCGGTGAGCTTGTCTGTAGGCGGTAAGCTGCCCATGCCACAAGTGCCGCATACAAGCGAGGCGGTGACACTAAACGGCACGGTGAAAACCATTTCACTGGGTCGCTTCAAGGCGAAGGGGCCTATGAGCCCGGGCGCGTCTATGGATATGGGACAAGCCGTGGTGATTGATACAGGCCGTATCGAGGTGGTTCTCATTAGCCGGCACATTGAGCCCTTTGACGCGAACGCCCTTTTTAGTGTGGGTATTGACCCGATGCAGAAGCGCTTTATTGTGCTGAAGAGCCGTATTCATTGGCGTGCAGGTTTAGGGCGTCTTGCCGCTGCCACCATCGAGTGCGCGGGCGCGGGCGTCTGCACATCCGACTACGGTGAGCTGGTGTTCAAGAATTTGAGGCGACCCATTTTTCCGCTCGATACAGCGCTTGAGTGGTCGCCCCATGACGGCGTTTAGCTTTTAGTGTCGTCGGTGTACTCTGTGCCACCGACCGCGGCGCCTTCGGAACGCTTCAGCTCTTGCACCCGCAAATCGACGCGCCGGATTTTCCCTGAAATGGTTTTTGGCAAGTCTGCAAACTCTAGCCGTCTGACCATTTTGTAGGGGGAGACCCGCTGCTTAAGAAACGCAAAGATCGCAGCAGCGGTTTCAGCGTTGGGCGAAAAGCCGGGTGCCAGTATCAAAAAAGCTTTGGGTATAAACCCCCGTAGCTTGTCGGGACAGGGCACAACCGCCGCCTCCGCAACGCTGGGGTGCTCTATCAAGGCGCTCTCCAGTTCGAAGGGGCTGATGCGATAGCCAGAGGCTTTGAACACATCATCCGCGCGACCGACGTAGGTGATGTAGCCCTCGTCATCGCGCATGCCAATGTCACCGGTGTGGTAGTAGCCGTCACGCATCACGGTCTCTGTTTTGGCCGCGTCGTCCGCATAGCCATCCATTAAGGCCAAGGGGCGACGTGAGAGGTCAATACAAATCTCACCTTCTTCAGCCAGCTTGCCGTCTGCATCTAGCAAGGCAACGGGGAAACCCGGCATGGGGCGGCCCATAGAGCCCGCCTTCAGGGGTTGCCCAGGCGGATTACCAATCATTGCCGTGGTCTCTGTCTGCCCATAGCCATCTCGAATGGTCAAGCCCCAAGCGGCGCGCACTTGCTCAATGATCTCTGGGTTGAGTGGCTCGCCCGCAGAGATGGCCTCGCGCAAACTGATGGGCCACTGCGCGAGATCTTCTTGGATAAGAAACCGCCACACGGTGGGTGGTGCACACAAGGTGGTTACTTTGTTGTCAACCAAAATGTCGAGAATATGCGGCGCGTTAAAGCGTGTGTAGTTGTATATAAATACGCAGGCTTGGGCGTTGAAGGGGGCGAAGAAACAACTCCATGCGTGTTTTGCCCAGCCGGGTGAGCTAACAGTCCAATGCACATCATTCGGCTTCAGACCCAGCCAATACAGCGTGGACAAGTGACCAACCGGGTAGCTTTGGCGGGTATGTCTCACCAACTTAGGCTCAGCCGTTGTGCCGGAGGTGAAGTACTCAAGCAGCGGGTCAGTGACCTGCAGACCGGGGGTGGGTTGAAATGCCGTGGCATCGGTCATGGAGTCAAAGTAGTCGATCCATCCTGTTGGCAACGTTGCTTTTTTGTCCGCCAAGATACAACCGATACCTTGCAGGCTTTGCGGGTCGAGATCCAAAATTTTGGTCATGCCACTTTGGCTGGTAATTAACCACCGTACCTGACCCCGCGCGAGTCGGTCGGCCAAGTCAGGCCCAGACAAGAGGGTGGTTGCCGGAATAACCACCACGCCCATTTTGATGGCGGCGAGCATGGTCTCCCACAGCGGTACCTCGTTGCCGAGCATCAGCAGCATGCGGTCGCCGGGTTGTGCGCCCAAGCGGGTCAGGAAGGAAGCAACCTGCGAGGAGCGTTGCGACAAGGCGCTGTAGGTCAACCCCGCTTCTTCGCCACTCTCTTCCAGAATACGCAAAGCGGGTGCCGTGTTGTCTTTGGCAATGGCATCGAAATAGTCGATACCCCAGTTGAAGTGCGTTAGCTTAGGCCACGCGAAAGCGGCCTTTGCTGATGCCAAGTCGGTTCGGTTGGCGATAAGCTGATCGCGTAACGTCAAGAATTGTTCTAGTTCAGACATGGTCTCGAATGCTCCCTTGTTTTAAGTGCGGCATGATGCGTCACCGCGCTTGCCATTGCCCCCGCAAACGGTATGCAGTGCGTTAGAAACTAACTTTTACCAGTTATCGCGGGCAGACGCTATACCCAATCAGACGCGATGCCTAGTCAGGCGCTGCGGCCTGCTTTGCAGGGGACGCTTTTTTCCGTATATTGGCGATTATGTCGAGAAATAAGATGGCGTCTAGCGTGGCTGTTTTGGGTGTTGGCTCCATGGGTCTTCCTTTGGCGCACCGCCTAGTGACAGCTGGTTTCCGTGTATTGGCCTACGACGCAGACGTCAAAGCGTTAGAGCGATTACCGGATGCTGTACAGCGGGTATCGACCCCGCGTGAAGCTGCAGATAGTGCGCGGACCGTCATTGGCTGTCTCCCGAGTTTGCAGGCGTATCGGCAGACGGTGCTTGGGCGCCAAGGTGTGGTGCATGGCAGCGCCGTAAGCCTTTATTTGCATGTCGGAACGACAGGCGCGAAGCTGGCGCGGGCACTGAGCGATGCCTTGAAAAAGAATGGTATCGATACGCTGGATGCGCCGATGACCGGCGGCCCAGAAAGAGTTAAAAACGGCACACTCAGCGTGATGACCTCGGGTAGCGAGTCGGCGCGGCGTCGGGCGCGCGCGGTGCTAAAGAGCTATGCGTCAACGCTGACCCCTATCGGCGCAGAGGTGGGTATGGCACAAGCGGTCAAGGTACACAACAATTTGCTGTATGTGGGCAATTTACTGTTAGCGAGTGAGGCGCTACTGGCTGCTCAGAAGGCGGGCGTGGCATTGCCCAGAATGCTCGACGTGCTTGAAAGCGGATCCGGTCAAAGCTGGGTGACGTCGCACATGGTCCCGCGACATGTGGTCACAGGGCGGTTTGCTTTTGGAGCCAACCTTGGAATGCTCAAAAAAGACTTAAACGCGGCCTTACAGGAGTTTGACCGCCTCGCGGTTGATGCACCGATGGCACGCGCGGTGCAGCGACAACTCCATAGGACCTTGCGTGCGCTGGGTGAGTCGGATGATGTGACGGCGGTGTTTCGCCCGTTGTCCCAGAGTTGACTGCATTTTTTGAAATGAAATGCAACATTCGAGCTGAAAGCACTTTGCTTCTGACCTAGGGTCACTATTTTCTTTTTAAGGGAGTCAGGCATGTCCATTTCGCTTGAGGGAAAGGTTGTCGTTGTTTCTGGCGCCTCCGCTGGGATTGGCTTCGCTGTCGCTAGACAGTTAACCGCGCAAGGGGCGCAGGTGATTGCGCTCGGACGAAATGCCAGTGCCTTGCAAGACTTGGTAGCGCAGTGCAAGCCGGGTAGCGTAGAGGTGCGCGCAGGCGATCTAAACGACCCGCAGTACTTGTCTGATTTAGACCGTGGCATTGCGCAAGTGGACTACTTTGTGAACAACGCGGGTGTGCTGACGTATGCACCCTTAATGGCGTTGACGGATGAGGAAATTGACGACATGTTTTTAACCAACGTGTTGGCATCGATTCGATTGACCCGTCTACTGGCGAAAAAAATGGTTTCACAACAAAGCGGTCATCTCGTGTTCATGACGTCAACAGGCGCACGCAGCGTGTTCAAGCTGGCTGTGGGTTATTGCGCGACAAAGCATGCCCTGTCGGCCTTTGCGAAAGGCTTTCGCCTAGAGTTGCAATCTGAGGGTATCAAGGTCACTGAGATTGCACCGGGGATGGTAGATACCAATATTCGTTCCAACAGCAAACACCCTGCGGTTTCTGCCGCGTTGGGTGCGCGGACATTTAGCCCGCTAACTGCGGATGAGGTTGCTGAATCAGTGGTGTTTGCCTTGCAGGCAAACCCCAATGCATGTCCTGATCTTATTGAGTTGCGGCCAAGCGGCTCTTATTAATTTTCTGAAAGAAGGCGATGACAACTAAATCGAAACCCGCATTGAAATCTGCAGCCAAGCCTGCGGCGAAACGCAGTCCCGCACGCTCGCAAGCGACTCCACCAGCCGGGAAACAACGTGGAAAAACAGCCACCCCCGTACTGAAAATTCCTAAGACTACGCGTTGGGCGCCGCAGCAATTCATGGTGAAACACCTGAAGGAACGCGACTTTAAAAAAGGTTTGCGCTCGTATGCGTCTTATCGTGACTTGGGTGTGTTTGATGCAACCAGTGGTGGTGTGCAGGCACATGTCATCCGCTTACACGGACCGTGCGATCCGGGCGTGGTCTCCATTCCCCATTTGCACGGCGTCCAGTTTCAGTTCTTGTATATGCTGAAGGGTTGGCTCTTGGGTGAGTACGGCGGCAAAAAAGTACGCATGGAAGAGGGCACGTGTTGGTTGCAGCCCAATTCAATTCCGCATACGGTTCTAGACTATTCGGATGGTTGCGAGATGATTGAGCTCATTTTGCCCGGCACGTTTAAGACCGTCGAGCTGTAAATAGCGCGTGGCGGCTGATCTCGGTTAGCGCTGGGAGTTAATGCCCATGCGCGATGGTTTCGCCGCCATCAACCACCAGTGACGCACCGGTGATGAACGCCGCCTCGTCTGAATGCAAAAATAGGGCGGCGTTTGCAACGTCCCATGCTGTTCCCATTTTTCCGCGCAGCGGCACACGCTGATCGCGGTCTTGTATGACGGCCTCGCGAACGTGTCCGGCATCAACTCGTGCCTCAATCGCCATAGAGGTATGCATGAGCCCCGGCAATATGGTGTTGACCCGAATACCGTATTTTGCGTTGGCCGCAGCCATGTTTTCGGTCATGGCAATGAGTGCTGCCTTGGTCGCTTTATAGCCAAGCAAGGGGTAGGCTTGGATAGCGGCGATCGACGATATGTTGACGATAGACCCCGATCCCTGTTGCCGCATATGCGGTAACGCGGCCTTGCTGGATAACCATGCACTTTTGAAGTTCACCGCAAAACTGCGGTCAAGGGCGGCTTCTGTGATGTCGCCTGCTACGGCATCCCCAAGGGCCAGACTGGCGCCAATGTTGTTGTGCAGTATGTCAATGCGCGCATGACGTTTGATGACGGCAGCGATCAGATCGTTCACCTGTGCATCGTTTGTTTGATCCGCTTGAGCGCACTCAGCCTGGCCGTTGGCCGCGTGAATCAGTGCCACCGTTTCCTGTGCAGAGGTCAGGTCGCGGTCCACCACGACCACATGGGCACCCTCGCGGGCGAGGGTCACGCAGGTTGCGCGCCCGTTTCCCATGGCTTCGCCAGCGGTTTGGCCACCGCCGAAGACGATGGCAATTTTGTTTTCAACGCGTTTCATTTCTCTTGCGGCTTTATCAAGACACCCATGGACTGCTCGACCATCTGAACGATGGTTGTGAAGTCTTTTTCCGCGCCGATGGTGTCGTTGGTCTTTTTCCAACTGTCATACACCGAGGACGCGACAGGCATATCCACGCCTAGGTGACGACTCTCTTCCATACACAGCCGCACGTCCTTGAACATCAAACCGGTCGCAAAGCCGTAGTCAAAGGTGCGAGGCAAGACCGATTTAGGAAACTTGTCACGGCTCGCCGTGCTCATGCCGCTACCTGCGTTGATGACATCAATCATAATTTTTGGATCTAGGCCCGCTTTAACGCCCATGCCGACGGCCTCAGAGGTGGCAGACATGGCTGCCGCCGACAAGAGGTTGTTTGCCAACTTCATTGTTTGCGCCTGGCCCGGCTTTTCTCCAATGTAAAACGGCTTTCCAAAGACGCTAAGTGCGGCTTCCAGTTCATCAAACTTGTCACGCGATCCTGAGTACATCACGGCAAGCGTTCCCTTGATTGCACCACCTACGCCGCCTGATATGGGGGAGTCATAAAAAGTGATGCCGTGTGCGAGCAGTCGCTTATGAACCGATTCCGCCATGACGCTGCCTGTCGTGGAGAGGTCAATAATTGACTTTACTTTTTTACCGTGACATAAGCCACTCTCGCCTAGGGTGACACTCTCGACGATCTCGGGCATGGGCAAAGATAAAAAGATGCTCTCAGTCTCATCTGCCAAGGCTTGCAATGAGGGGACGCTTCGTCCGCCGCGTTTTTCAAACTCTTTGACCCTATCCTTGTTAAGATCAAAACCGACAATGTCGTAGCCCGCGTCGAGTAGCCGTCCACTCATGGGGATGCCCATTGCCCCTAAACCTACAAAGCCAAAAACTGCACTCATTATTTTTCTCCAACGTGGTTAAATTAGTTGCCCAAACTTTGCCAAGATGGCCTTACGGCTAGCGTCCGACATGAGCGAACATTCCTTAGCACTCAGCCTCAGCGAGCAGGTCACAGGCTATACCCAGCGTAGGCTAGACGCTGTCGCATTTGTGCAAGCTGCCCTTGCAAAAATCGCTGAAAAAAATCCACGGTCAAACTACTTCGTGCACGTAGATCCCGACGCCGCAGTGCAACAAGCCGAGGCCAGTGCCGACCGCTGGCGACGGGGTCGGCCAAAAAGCCGATTGGACGGATTAACCTTCGCGATAAAAGACAACATGGTTCGTGCCGGCATGCCTACGTGTGCAGGCAGCGCGACACCCCTCAGCCTGCCAAATACGCAAGCTCCCGTGGTGGGGCGTCTGATGCGTGCTGGGATGATTTTGCTAGGCAAGCTCAATATGGATGAGTGCGCTCTCGGCGTGAGCACCGAGAACCCGTGGTGGGGGCACGCGCTGAACCCCCTTGATAACGAACGGTCGCCGGGTGGCTCCAGCGGGGGGAGTGCGGCGGCCGTTGCGTCTGGCTTGTGTGGCATCGCCTTCGGTACAGACACCATGGGCTCGATCCGCATACCCGCCGCTTATTGTGGCGTCTGGGGATTGAAGCCGAGCTGGTCTGCGGCGGATCTGCGTGGGGTGGTTCCGTTATGTCGGTCGCTGGATACGGTTGGCCCGATCGCACGAAGTCTAGATGACTTGCGATTGGTTTTTGAGGCGATCACCACGCAAACTATTCCGGAAACGGGGCGACAACGCATTCGCGTGGGCGTCGTGGCGATGCCGCCAGAGTTTGGGCTTGATGCCGCACACTTGGTGGCGCTGGAAAGCCTGTCGACGAGGCTCACGCAAAACGGCCATACCGTCACCACATTCACCCCATCTGAGTGGACGCCAGAGCGCGACCGACGTCATGCCTTGTTGCTCACCGTGGTGGGTGGCGCGACAACGTGGCAAGACTTAGCTGGCGCGCCCATTACGGCGTTGTCGCCCGCAACCCGCAGCGCCTTCGCACACGGGGCAGGTAGTTCGGATGAAAAACGCGCGGAGGCCGCGCGACGGCAAAAGGCGCTTCGTGCAGCCGCGACGCACTGGTTTAAAGAGGTTGATGTATTGCTCATGCCGGTTGCGCCGTCAGTGGCTCCGCTTAAAGCGGATGCGATCAATCCGCTCGTGGCTCAGGCGTGCTGTCTTGCAAATCTCACGGGGTGTCCCGCTCTAGCGATGCCGCTCACTAATCCAACGGGTGGCATGCCGGTTAGTTTTCAATTGATGGCGGCGCGCGGCCGCGACGCCGCCTTGCTCTCAATCGCCAAGCAGTGGCGTGATGAGGGCGTTATTTATTAATATCGAGGGGGCGCGTAGAGCATGCCGCCATCGACATCAATGACCGTTCCTGACAAATAGGAGCACAGCGGTGACGCGCAAAATACCGCTAGCTTTGCAATTTCTGGGGGCTCAATCAGGCGGCCAAACGCGAGTTTCGTGGTGAGGTCATGCCACTTCTCTTCATCGCCAAAACGCATTTTTGCTTGACGCCTTAATAGCCCCTCCATGCGATCGCTTCGTGTGGGGGCGGGGTTGATGCCAAAGACACGTACACCTGACTGCGTGCTTGCACCACCGATGGCCTGCGTGAAGGCCATGAGCGCTGCGTTGCCTGTTGATCCACAGATGTAGTCGGCTCGGGGCGCGGAGCCAGCTTGGCCAATAATGTTGAGTATTACGCCAAAACCCCTCTCCTCCATCGGCGCCAAAAAGGTTCGCGTCATGTTGATGAACCCGAACACCTTCAAGTCCCAGGCGGAACGCCAAGTCGCTTCGTCGACTTGGTTAATGTCTCCACCTGGAATCGCGCCTGCATTATTGACCAAAATATCGACATTACCCACCGCTTTCATGACGGCGTCAGAGGCACCCGGCGCCGACAAGTCCATGGGAATGGTCTCGCATGAAATGCCGGTGTCGGTCAAGATCGTGTCGGCGGCCTCCTTTAGTCGGGCACCATCTCTAGATACCAAAATAGGTTGCGCGCCTTCTTGAGCAAAGGTGCGTGCAATCTCAAAACCGATGCCCTTGGAGCTGCCTGTAACGAGAACGCGTTTGTCTTTGATGTCGATGTTCATGATCGTGCTTCTTAAAGGTTGAGGTGCTTAGATGGGCGCCGGAATTTGTGATTGGTACCAGTCGGCCAACTCGTGGCCTTGTACGAATCCGACCCCGTCGGTAGCGACTAGGCGATCAAGTAGTCGCTCCAAGGTTTCAAAGCGGTGAGGGACACCAATCAGGTGAGGGTGTAGGCCGATCGCGAATACGCGAGGAACCTCAATGGACTCGCGCTCAAATAGGGCGAGGGTCCGAACGGCTCTTTCATACATTTGCTCTGAGTCATGCTTCTCAATCGCAAAAATAATCGAGTCATTGACTTCCAAATTGTAGGGTACTGAAAGCAATGGGCCGTGCTTGGTTTGCATCCACTCTGGCAGGTCATCGAGCACCCAGTCACACACGTAATCTAGGCCGCAGGCTTTCAAAATATCAGGGGTGTCGTGTGTTTCTCTGAGGCCAGGACTGAGCCAGCCGCGTGGCTTGACGCCAGTAAATGCTTGCACTTTGTCTAGCGCCATTTCAACCAGCTCTCGCTCATCTGTCGCCGAGTTAAGGGTTTTCTGGTGCATCCCATGGCCTATGAACTCCCAGCCAGCTTGGTGCATGGCCTCGGCCGCCTGCGGGTAGGCGTCGATGACACTCGCGTTGATGCTGGTTGATGCCGTTAATCCCCGCTCGGTAATGGCTTTTAAGATGCGAGGCAAGCCACAGCGCATGCCGTACTCTGCCCACGAGAAATTTGGCACATCGGGAATCGTTTCTTTGCCATGCGGCGGGGTAATGAGCGTGCGGGGCATTGCCGCATCGAATACCCAGTGCTCAACGTTCACGACCAAGTGAACCAAGATGCGCCCCTTTGCATGGGGCTTGAGGTCGACGCCTTGACCTGAAAAACGGTAAGGAATGCGCGGGTTTGGGTTCATGGCAAATCTCCTCAAAGGTGAAGATACTTTAGTCTTTTGAACGGTAACTGCAAGGGGCTGTGCGTCTTGGAGGAGACAATAACGGAATTTAAGAAATGCTATAAAAAAAGATGATTGACCCATACTCAGAACAACAAATCGGCGATGTAGATCGATCGCTTAGCGTCATCGTATTGGCTGGTTTTGTGAGTATGTATTCGATGCGGTTTTGCGATGCGATGCTGCCTGAATTTGGCAACATGTTCAATCTAAGCGACGGCGAGGCGGCGCAGGCACTGAGCTATTACGCGATTGGCTATGGCCTGATGCAGTTGTTCTCGGGTGCGATTGCGGACAGAGTCGGGAAGGTTGCGACCGTCAGAATTTGCATTTTAGGTGGGGCTATCGGTGCGCTGATGTGTGCAATGGCATCCCGGTTTGAAATGATCCTGTTGGGCCGGTTAATTACGGGATTTTTTTCTGGCGGGATCATTCCCATGATCATTGCTTGGCTGGGGGACAACGTCCCGACCAGCCAGCGTCAATCGCGTTTAGCCACTCTGATGAGTGCGACGGTGCTTGGAACCATGACGGGGCAGTGGACGGGCGGGCTCATCGTTGCATGGATGGGCTGGCATATCGCCTTTTATTTTCTAGTGGTGTTTTTTGTCGTGGTCGCTTGGCGCTTATCGGTGGTGCCGTCAGATAAGAATCACGTCGCGAGCAAGGCCACCTGGCCGGTTTTGGTGGGGACGCACTTGGCCCAAGTCAGACGCTTATTTTTTATTGCCAGCGCGCGTCGGGTTCTTTTGATTGGCCTTGTTGAGGGGCTGTTGACCTATGCAGCGATCGCCTTTATTCCCACGCACCTGCATCAGTCCTTTGGTGTCTCGGCCGCTGTTGCGGGGGGAGTGTTGGCGTTTTACAGCTTGGGTGGATTTGCCTACGCACGCAGTGCCAAGGCGTTGCTTCGCCGCTTTAGCTCTCAGCAACTACTGCGTGCGGGCACAGTGCTTCAGTTTGTCGGCTTCTTTGGCCTAGCGGTGTCCCCCTCTTGGGCCTTAGATATGGGGCTTTGCATGCTGACAGGCTTTGGCTTACTGATGGTGCACAACGCGATTCAGTTGCAGGCGACGGAAATTTCTGCGCAACGAGGGGCCGGCGTGAGTATGTTCGTGCTGATGGTTTTTCTGGGCCAGACTCTCAATGCGTGGTTCGGCGGCAAGGTCGTGGACGCATGGGCTGCGAACGGGGTCTTTTACGTTGCCGCGATCGGGAGTTTGTTGGTTAGCTGGATGCTCGCGAATCACCTAAGACAACAGAGCGTTAGCATCCCTTAAATTGCGGCGGACGTTTCTCGGCAAAGGCCTGTCGACCTTCTTTGTAATCCTCTGAGTCAAAGCAGGCCGCGACTGCGTTGCTGGCCTCCACCGAATCCACGTCATTGTTTAAGGCCGCCCGTATCGCTAGCTTGGCTGCGCGAATAGTTAAAGGCGCGTTCTCAGCAATTTCCTGCGCAATCTCATCTACGGACATGTGGATTGAAGGCAGGATTGCGTTGATCATGCCCGCGCCGAGTGCGTCTTGTGCCGAGTAAACTTTGGCGCGATAAAGTGCCTCCGCCACAAAGCTGGCGCTGATGTTCTCCAGCATTGACTGCACGCCCTCCACACCGTAGCCGAGGCCTAGCTTGGCGGCGGGTACACGGAACCGGGACTCTGGGCTGGCATACCGTAAATCACAGGCCAATGCCAAACCCATGCCACCGCCATAGCAAATGCCTTGAATAGAGGCGATCACTGGCACGCGGCAGTTGGATACCGCAGCCTGAGCCGACTTAACAGCGAGGTTGTACCGTTCGGTTGATGAGGCTGAGTTGCGCACGGTTTCAAACTCTGTGATGTTTGCGCCTGAGACAAAGGCCTTGTCTCCCGCACCGCGAAGAACGCATACGCGCACCTCTGGGTTGGCGTTGATTTGTTCAATCAGCCCGGTGATGGACTCCCACATGCCTAGCGTCATGGCATTGAATCGTTGCACGTCGTCAATGCACATGGTGGCAACTTTATTGCGGATAGTGAGCTTTACGGTACCACTCATGCGGTGACTCCTTGAGTTTGAAAATCAGTCATCTCTTGGGCTGAGTATCCCAGCTCCTGAAGAATTTCTTCGGTGTGTTCTCCCCACCCAGGCGCGGGGGTTCGCACGGTTGCTGGGGTCCGCGACATTTTCACAGGTTGGGTGACGTAAGAACGTTGCGGCTCGCCAGGTGCTTGCAGCGTATGTGTCACACCTAAGTGCTTGACTTGTTCGTCTTCGAGTAAGTCAGGAACAGAGTAGACAGGCCCTGCCGGGACACCGCCGTCATTTAACAGGTGCACCCAAGCTGCGACGCTCCGCGTGCTAAATACGTCGTTCACCATGCCATTGAGACGTGGCCTGTTTTTAACGCGTAGCGCCTCAGTGGCAAACGCCTCGTCGGTTAGCCACTCGGGCCGTTCTATTAAGGTGCAAAACCGCGCCCAGAGACCATCGCCCGCAACCCCAAGGTTGAAGTAGCCATCGCTTGCTTTAAACATACCCATGGGCGAGCAGGTGGGGTGGTTATTGCCCTCTTGCACAGGCACGGTACCTTCGTTGGTGTAACGAGCTATTTGGAAGTCCATCATCGCGACTTGTGCGTGCAGGAGGTCGCTCTGTACCCATTGTCCTTCGCCGGATTTCTCTCGCTCAGTGAGCGCTACAAAGATACCGATTGCCGCGTACAACCCAGCGCTGAGGTCGGCGACCGCCGTGCCCGCCCGCATAGGTCCGCTACCGGGCTCACCTGTGACACTCATCAATCCACCCATGCCCTGCATCACTTGGTCAAAGCTGGGGCGCTTGACGTAGGGGCCTGACTGCCCATACCCAGAAATGCTCGCCAAAATAATGCGTGGATTGACGCGCTTGAGTGCGTCGTAGTCAACGCCCAAGCGGTGTTTAACATCGGGGCGCCAGTTCTCTACGACGATGTCCGCTTGGGCGACCAGTCGCATGAACACCTCAAGGGCTTGTGGCTTCTTAAAGTTAAGGGTGAGCGAGCGTTTGTTTCGATTTAAATTTTGGAAGTCACCACCATCGCGGTTACCCATGAACATGCTCTCATTGGGGTCCACACCGGGGGGCGGTTCAACGCGTATGACCTGAGCGCCAAAATCAGCGAGCACACGCACACAATTGGGCCCCGCTCGCACACGGGACAAATCGATTACCTTCAAATGCGATAGCGCACCAATAGTCATACATAGCTCCAAGGAAAACCGCTAAAAACCCGTCAACGATCATCCTCGCGCCAACACGCTCAGATGTGTCATGCAGTTGACAGTAGATGCTCTTAACAGGTTGGTACATTGTGAGTGAGGAGCGGTCAGTTGTCATGACACCAACCAGTTTTCAGCCACAGAGCCAGACGTTACCCAGCCTTGTGGACGAGATGGCACGTTTGTATCCTGACCATCCGTTTCTGATTGAGACCAACAGATCACTCACTTACGCGGCTTTTCGCACAGAGGTTGAAGTCTACGCACGCGGTCTGATCTCGTTGGGAATCCAGCCAGGTGACCCTGTCGCCATATTGATGGGTAACCGACTGGAGTGGCTGATAGCCGACTTTGCTATCTGTAGCATTGGCGGCGTAATGGTTGGCCTCAATACGTGGGTTACGGCGCCTGAGTTGGCCTATTTGTTAGGGCACTCGGGTTCGCGCGCTTTGATTACATCAGGCACCTATCTAAAAAGTAATTACTTGGAAATGCTTGGGCAAATCCGTAGCGATGACCCACAGGCTTTGTCTGCATTGCAGTTTGTGGTGCTCACCGATGATGCACCGCAGGCCCCGGAAACGGTGCGTTGGAGTGAATTGAAGGCGCTGTCTAATCGCGTGGCGCCAGCGGTTTGGCGTGAGGCCGCTGCGCGCGTGCAACCGACAGATATGTGCTATCTGTTGTACACATCTGGGTCAACAGCGCGTCCTAAGGGGGTGCTTCTGCAACATGCGCCCATGATCGAAAACATGTGGCACATTGGCGAGCGTCAACACGTGCGGTCCACCGATAGACTGTGGCTGGCGGTCTCTTTGTTTTGGGGGCTTGGCTGTGAAAACGCACTGTTTAATGTGATGACGCATGGCGCTTCGCTGGTGCTGCAAGAACACTTTGATGCGGAGACTGCGGTTAACTTGATTCATGAAGAGGCATGCACCCTTTTTTACGGCACGCCCAATATGGTGACAGCACTTATGGGTGCGGCCGCCTATAAAACACGGGGGCTAAGCAAGATGCGGGGAGGAGCCACGATTGGTTCACCTGAGCAGATACAGCGCTTGGTTGACGCCGGTCTGCACGATATCTGCAATATTTATGGTTTGACGGAGACGTATGGCAATTGCCATGTCACCGACGCCAGTATGCCCATTCACAGCCGACTGCGTTGTGTGGGTCAGGCGCTACCGGGTAACCGCACAAAGATATGCGACGCCGAATCAGGCGCGTCACTGCCCATTGGGGAGGTGGGTGAAATCCGTATCAAGGGCCGCATTTTGCACAGCTACTTCAAAGATACGGAAGCGACGAGTCAAGCCATGGACGAGGAGGGCTATTTCAGAACGGGTGATCTTGGCTACGAGGATGCGTCAGGCCACTTGTATTTCAAGGGGCGACTGAAGGAACTCATCAAAAGCGGTGGCATGAACGTGTCCCCTGTTGAGGTGGAAGAGGCTATTCTGAGGCATCAGGCCGTCATAGCAGCCTACTGTGTCGGAATTCAAGGTGACGATCCGCAGGAGGTCGATGTGGCTGCGGTAGTTGTGCTTAAACCGGGGGAAACGGTGCGAGCAGAGGCCTTGCAGGCACTGTGTGCCGTGGACCTTGCGCGTTACAAACGTCCGAAAAAAATATTGTTCGTAGCGGAGCATCAGATACCGCTCACCACGACCGGAAAAGTGAAGAAAAACGAAATTGCTCAGTTATTTCATACAGTCAACTAGGAGACGACGATGACCCCTTTGCCAAATTACGAAATTTACGCGATCAAGTATGCGGAGCATCACCGCATGAGTAAGGATAATTTTTTGGGTGGTGATGCACATGACCACCCCATGCCGTTGGACTACTATATTTGGGTCATTCGCCATGAGCGCCAAGTGTGGGTGTTTGACACTGGATTTTCTCCAGAAGAGGCAAAGTCGCGGGGCCGTGATTTCAAGCGTTGCCCAAGCGAGGGGCTGCGTGCGCTCGGTATTGATCCGGATGCAGTGACTGATGTGATTATTTCGCACATGCACTATGACCATTGCGGTAACAACCAACTATTCCAAAAAGCGAAGTTTCACCTCCAAGAGCGTGAAATGCAATTCGCAACAGGGAAGTGTATGTGCCATAAGTCAATGCGCTATCCCTTTACCCTCAGCGACGTGCTGACCATGGTTGAGCGCGTGCATACGGACCGTGCCGTGTTCCATGACGATGCGGAAGAGATCAATCCTGGGCTATCGGTGCACCACGTGGGTGGTCACACGGCGGGATTACAAATTTTGCGGGTACACACTGCACGCGGTTGGGTCGTGTTGGCGTCTGACGCCAGTCACTTCTACGCCAACATGGAGAACCAACGCCCATTCCCCATCATCCATAACACGGTAGATATGCTGGAGGGCTATAAGACATGCTATCGCCTAGCTAGTTCAACTGAGCACGTTATTCCAGGACATGATCCATTGGTAATGGCCAGATACCCCAGCCCTAGCCCCGAGCTAGAGGGATGGATTGCTCGCCTAGACGCTGCACCTAAAACAATGTCTACATAAGGAGTAGCGAATAATGAGCGATACCTTCCTTTCCCCTGAGTGGTTTGACGCGTATGTCAGCCGCGTAAACGCTGATCCAGAGATGGCTGCGATTGCCAAATGGTTTAACGCATCATGGTTTTTGATTGCGGATCAAACCAGAAAAGTCATCTGTGTAGAGGCCGGTCAAATAACGAACATCGTGCATGCGCCGCGTATCGATACGCGTGCGGTATTTGGGTTCCGTGCGCCGATGGCGACGTGGCAGAAATTTATTAGCAAAAAGCCACCCCCGCTACATAACGATTTTTTCGCCATGTTGATGCGTGTACCCGAGTTCACGATCGAGGGCGAGAGCTTGGTTGCGATGCAAAACGCCCGCGCCTTACAACGCATGATGAACCTAATGAGAGAAGGAGCCTGACATGGCGCACTTAGAAGCGATAACAGGACGCTACGTTAATCTTGACATCGATGGTCTGTCTTACCGGATTTACTTTGAAGAAGCGGGAGAGGGGCCGCCACTAATTTGTATGCATACAGCCGGTGCTGATGGCCGCCAGTGGCGGCACCTGTTGAATGACGAAGAGATTACGAGTCGATTTAGAGTCATCGCCTTTGATCTGCCTTTCCACGGCAAATCGACGCCGCCAGGGGAGTGGTGGCTGTCTCAGTACAAGCTCACCACGAAGCACTACGCGGAAGTGATTCGGCAGTTTTGGCAGGCCCTCAATTTAGAGAAGCCGATTTTAATGGGGTGTTCAATGGCGGGAGCGATCGTGCTGAAGCTCGCTATCGACCATCAAGACGAGCTAACTGGCATCATTGGTCTCGAGTCATCCGCCTACGCGCCTGGCCGCTACAACGATTTCTTGCATCACCCGGCTGTTCACGGCGGCGAGTTGTGCGCTAGTTACACGCTTGGACTGTGCGCGCCTGATAGCCCTGAGGCCGCCAAACGGGAAAACTGGTGGTACTACGCGCAAGGTGGCCCCGGCGTCTATGCGGGTGATGTGCACTTCTACAGCATGGACTGGGATGTGCGTGACCAAGTCTCAAAGATCGATACCACTCGGTGCAAAGTCTCACTACTTTCCGGCGAGTACGACTACTCTGCGACGCCGGAAATGTCAGAGGCAGTCGCTCGCGAGGTAAAAGGCTCCCAGTACACCATGATGAAGGCCATGGGGCATTTCCCCATGATCGAGAACTATGCTGGCTTAAAGCCCTACCTCACGGAGGCGCTGGACCATATGTTGAGCTGAGCCGTTGGCGGCAGGGAACGAAAACTTAGCGCACGATCAAGCCAACGCTGCCCTGGGTTTTTCTTCCCTGCAAGTCTATGTGTGCCTGACGGGCATTTTCGAAATCGTACATCGCGGGCGCCGGGATACGCAGTACGCCATCGCGTATGAGGTTAAGCACCTCGTTACTTCTCTGCAGGAGTGCGTCACGGTCCTTGATGAAGGTAAAGATAGACGGACTGGTGACGGATAAGGACCCAAGCTGGTTTAATCTGAACAGGTCGAATGGGGGGATGGCGCCCGCAGGTGTCCCAAAGCTCACCAGCTTGCCGCAAGGGCGTAAGCACAGCAGGGATTGCTCGAACATATCACCACCAATGCCGTCGAAAACAGCATGTACGCCTTGGCCATCTTGACTGGCTTGACGCACCGCATCAACGAGGTGGTCATCGGAATTAATCACCACCTGGTCACAGCCTAAATCTAACGCGGCTTGTCGTTTTTCTATGCTTCCGACACTGCCGATGACCCGCGCACCCAAATGCTTGGCCCACTGCACCACGATTTGGCCCACACCGCCCGTTGCGGCGTGCACTAGGATGTCCTCACCTGCACGCACAGGGTGTGAGTCGCGCACTAAGTACTGGGCCGTTAGCGCACGATTAATGGTTGCTCCGATCATGGCCAAGTCAAGATCTTTCCCGATGGGAATCATCCTGTCCGCTGGCAAAATGCGATGGCGCGCGTAGGATCCAATTGGTAGATAAATATACGCAACCGCGTCACCCTCTTTTAGGTCAGTAACGCCAGTGCCAAGCGCGGCTACATAGCCTGCGGCCTCGACGCCAGGAACGGACGGAAAGTCCTTAATGGGGTAACGTCCCGACCGATGTTGAATGTCAATATAGTTCACGCCAATGGCGTGTTGCTTAAGCAAAACCTCATGAGGACCTGGCGCGGTTAGATGCCGCTCGCCGATCTCCAGAACTTCGGGGCCACCGTGCTGCATGATTTGGATGACTTCTGTTTTCATAAATTTTTCAATCAATAAAAAAGCGTGCCTGATTTAATTCAGACACGCTTTTGAAAGCGCTCAACGAATTAGTTTGGCGCTATTGCCTGCATGCGATCAGTTAGGCCAGATGGCCTTGGCAGCCGCAATCTCGGTGGGGAACACCACGACAGGAACGCCATTTTGCCATTGGGAAATAACCAATTGCGCGTGCACGTTACGCCCTGTTTCGTCGAACTTCAAGCGTCCACCTGGGTAGTACTGCGCTGCGCCGCCTTTGAGGTCCATCTCGCGAATGGCTTGCGCCACTTTCACGCGGTCAGCAGACTTAGCTGTTTCCATGGCCTGCGCAAACACCCACATGTCGCCGTAGGTCGAGGTAGGGTCTTGCGCCATCCATGGCTCCCCTGTGCGCTTGCGGAACTCTTCAATGAGTTTCTCTTGGCCCTTGCCAGCTGAGTTGGCCGAAATGTTCATCAGGCCCTCTAGCTTGTCTTTGCCGATCATGGTGAGCAACTCAGGCGAGCCCAACGTACCGTTGTTTCCGACGGCAGGTAGGCGACCTTTGCCCAAGCCCATTTCATTCATCTTGTCGATAAAGATTTTGTAGTCAGACAAGGGCGTCAGCACTAGGAAAAGCACATCAGGGCGTGATGAGCGGAGTTTTTGCACCATGCCGCTGGCATCTGAGAGTGGTGGCGTATAAATTTCGTCATAGACGTTGGTGAGGCCCAGCTTTTGTAGCAGGTCGCCCTCACGCATTGGCTTGGTGAAACCCATTGGCGCAGCGGTATTGTCAGAGACGATCGCAACTTTTGACACCTTTCGTCCCGTGGCGCGACCCAACTCGATCAGAGCAGGCGCGCCACCGGAAGACATCGCGTCTGCCGTTGGTGAGGTTTGGAAAATATACTTGTGTCCGCGACGTGTGATCTGCCCCGAGAAAGACAGTGTCAGCATCGGCAACTGAGCGCGTTCGGTAACCTCTGTAATGGCGAGCGTGAATGAAGACAGCCAAGAACCTGTTGCGCCAGTCAAATTCGGATTCTGGGACAGCATCCGTTCTGCCGCATTGCGCGCAGTTTCGACTTTGTCGCCCGCATCGACGACGACCAATTTCATCTTGGCTCCGCCCAAGGCCTTGATGCCGCCGGCAGCGTTGATGTCTTCAACCGCCATTTTGGCGCCTTTGTACATCAAGTCACCTGAACGGGCCCATGGGCCGCTCATTGGGGCTATGAGTGCGACTTCAACTTCCTTTTGTTGCGCGATGCTTGGCATCGCTGTAGCGATAGCGACGCTTGCTAATCCCAATTGGAACAAGCGTCTTTTGATTCGAAATGTCATTATGCTGTCTCCTTTGATCTACGTTCACATACCCAAGTAGGCTTCCCTCATGTCATCGCCATGGGTCAACTTATCCGGGCTACCCTCCATCGCCACCTGGCCTGAGCGCAATACATATCCGTAGTTACAGGGGCTGAGGGCTTCCGCCACCCGCTGCTCTACCAATAAGATAGCGATCTTGGTGTCACGATGAATTTCTTGAATGCGTTCAAAGATGAGGTCAGTTATCTTGGGCGCCAAGCCCATGGATGGTTCATCTAGCATCAATAGCTTGGGTGCAGACATCAATCCGCGTCCGATGGCCAGCATTTGCTGTTCACCGCCAGAAAGCGTGCCCGCGAGTTGTGTGCTGCGCTCTTTCAAGATCGGAAAGAGCGTGTAAATTTGCTCCAGATTACGAGAGGCCTCTGCACGCGCCTTCGGGCTTTGCGCACCGACCTCTAGGTTCTCGTAAACCGATAGTTCTTTAAATACCTGTCTACCTTCGGGAACGTGCGCAATACCCAAAAGCGCACGATGGGCCGCCTTCATGGTCAAAATGTTTTCACCGCCCCACAGAATCTGACCTTGGTGCGCGTTCACCGTACCCGAGATAGATTTGAACAGCGTACTTTTCCCCGCGCCGTTCGGGCCAACGATGGCAACGAATTGTCCCTCGTCAACCTTCACAGAAACGTCGACAAGCGCCTTGAGCCCCCCGTAGGAGGCGTGTATGCCTTCAATGCTCAGCATTATTTACCCACTTTTTACCTAGATAAGCCTCGATGACTAATGGATCTTTCATGACCGCTGCGGGTTCTCCGGCGGCCAGCACGCTACCGTGATTCAGCACGATAAAGCGGTCCACTAAACGTACCATCGCCTGCATGGTGTGTTCAATGATGACGATTGACTGGCCTTGGTCAGCCAAGTGGTTGAGGGTGCTGAGCATGATCTCTACTTCGTCCGCTCCCAAGCCTGCCAAGGTTTCATCCATCAGCAGGAGGTCAGGTCTACCGGCTAGCACCCGCGCCAGTTCCATGAGCCGTAGCTCTAGGCTGTTCAGGCCGCCAGCCAAGACTTCAGCGTGACCCAACATGCCTACCCGGCCCAGCGCTTCGAGTGCGTGTTTTCTGGCGGTTTCATCGTCTGCGTCCTTTGCAAAGGCACCGACAATGACGTTTTCCAAAACCGATAATCTAGAAAAAGGCCGTGCAACCTGAAACGTTCTGCCCACACCCAGTCGGCAGACTTGATTGGGTTTGAGGCCAACCAAATTGGTGTCCGCAAAAATTATTTCACCGGCACTTGCTGGAATGAAGCCATTCAGTAGGTTGAACAGGGTTGTCTTTCCTGCACCGTTGGGACCAATGATGCCCAACACCTCGCCTTTGTGGACTTGGAAAGAAACATCCGCAACCGCCTGCAAGCCGCCAAATGACACCGAGAGGCCGCGCACATCCAGCATGATTTCGCTGCTTAAACTTCGTTTAGAGGCCGTATCATCGCGCACAGGTACGGTGACCTCTGGCGTGCCAGCGTCGGCATGTTTGTTTGAGCGGAAAACGAGAGATTTTAACTTCGTCAAAATGCCATCGGGCGCGAATAGCATCATCAAGATGATGGCCACGCCTAAGAGCACGCCATGGATTCCGTGAAGTTTCTCACCAACAGTTGCTTGAATAATTTCGGATGTGGGGATCAGCACCAGTGAACCTACGACCGGACCCCATACCGTGGACACACCGCCAAACAGCGTGACGATCATGGCCTGTGAAGAGGTGAGCATGCCGAAGACGGAGTTGGGTGTGACGACCAAAACGAGGGCGGCGTACCAACCGCCCGCTAATCCGGCCAATGCACCGGAGACCATGATGGCGCGCATTTTCCACTTCGCCGAGTCCAGTCCAGCAGACTCCGCAGCGGCTTCATTTTGCTTGATGGCCGTCAGAGACAAGCCAAAACGTGAGGAGTGGATCTTGTGCGACACCCAAATGGCCAACGACATCAGCACGACTGAAACTACGATGTTGTAGAAGGGGTTCTCGAATTGCATGTGCCAGAACGCTTCGTCGCCAGTGCGCATGGGGATGGTCGGCTCTTGGTAGCCCATCCACTCAAAGATGTAAAGAAGCGTAAGTGGGTAGGCAAGCATGGCCAAGGCAAAATAGACGCCCCTCAATCTGAACGTGGGGTATCCAATCAGAATTCCACCAATTAGGCCACCAACGCATCCCAATGGAATACCGATCATGGGTGAGATACCGAAGGTCATGGAAAGAATCACGACCGTGTAGGCACCGATACCAAAAAAGGCCGCATGTCCGAAGGACACAAGCCCGGTATAGCCTGAAAAAATGTTCCAAGAAATACCCATAATCGCCCAGATAGGCACGGTGCTAAGTACGAATCGGAAGTAGTTATCGTCAATAAAAAACGTTGAGGTTAGATAGACGAAAGCAAAAATGCCAAGTTGTGCGTAGATATTGTTGCGAAGGAGTTGCATCAGACACGCTCCACATTCTTACCAAACAGACCTTGTGGTCTAAACAAAATCACGAGGAGGAAAAGCACAAAGATCGTTCCGTTTTGTAATTGCATAGGTAACACCAAGGCCGACAGCTGCTGCACGATACCGATGATGAGGCCACCCCAAAAAGGCCCCATGATGCTGCCCAAGCCGCCAAGCACAACACCCGCATACATGATGACGACAAACTCCAGTCCGATGTATGGCTGAAATGGGTAGTACGAGGCCACCAGACCACCTGCTATGGCGGTAATTGCGACGCCCAGAGAGAAAGAGATTCGGTGCGCTCGCGTGACATCGATACCCATGTACGTGGCAGCGTCTGGGTTATCCGCCGCTGCACGTAATGTCTTACCGATGCGTGAGCGCGAGATAAACAAGTAGGTGGCACCCGTAATAACGACGGCGGCGAGTAACGCCATAACCCTTGCCTGATTGAAAAAGAACATCAGCATGCCGTCGTCGGCCAGTGGGCCAAGCTCCCAAGCTTGTGATGCGTAGGGGGTTCTGATGCTAAGGGGTAGGTTGCCAAAGACGAGTAAGGCACCGTTAGCTAAAACAAGAGAGACACCCAGTGTGAGGATCAGTTGCTGATAGTGTCCATCCCCCTCGGTTCCGGCCACAGCGCGTCCCGTGCTGTTGGATAGTAGGAATTGGTGAATGATCCAACCCAGACCAAAGCTGAACAAGGACGACACTAAGGCAGCGAGAACGGGCCCCAGGATGCCGCTCAATCCAAACCAGCTAAAAACATAGAATGCGCCGTACATGCCAAGCATCAGAAATTCGCCTTGAGCGAAATTGATGACTCGCATCAAACCAAAAATCAATCCGAGACCGACGCACATCAATCCATATAAAGAGCCTATGAGTAGGCCAGCTATCAGGGACTGAAAAAAATTCTCTAAGACAATCATTCCGAACTTTCTCGCTAGTGTGTGACTATCCCGTTACGGTGCCGCTCATAGATGCTAAGCATAAAAGCATGGTTTTCCGATAGGGTTTTTAATTAGAAAAAACGCGATCCTGTCATGTTGGCGTCAAGATTTGCCGCCCAATCGCACCACCTTGCGCGAGTCGTTGGTGCGCAAGGCCTGCTTCTTCTAATCGATAGGTGCGATCAATGCAGGCGGTAATTTTGTTTAGCGAAAGGAGCCTCAGCACATCGTTAAGTTGATACTTAGATGTACTCGTGACCGACAACATTGATTGATTCTTTAAAAAAAGTTGAGCGGGGTTGAATGGCACGAAGTCCCCTGTCAACTGCCCTATGAGTAGCCAGCGTCCTTGAATGGCCAGCGACTTTCGCATAGGAGAAAACAGTGGCGTACCCACGTTGTCCACAATGACGTTGACGCCTTCACCTTGCGTTAGGTCGCGGACCTGTGCCGAAAAATCTTCTCCGCGTGCGTGTACCACTACTGCATCTGCACCAAGCGCTTTTAGGGTGTCGACTTTATCCGCGGAGGTTGTTTGGGCAATGACGGTAGCTCCCGCCAATCGTGCGAGTTGGATCGCATGAACTCCCAATCCACCGCCCGCACCTGTCACCAGAACGGTCTCTCCCATCTGGACTTTACCCACATCACGGATGGCATTTAGTCCTGTGCCAATCGCGCAGGAGGCGATGGCCGCACTATCGTATGACACGTTGTCTGGGATGGGCGTGATGCAGCGGGCGCTCACAGCCAGAAACTCTGCGTACCCACCGTTGTAGCCGTGGTCACCCATAAAAATTCTGGTCGGACATAAAGACTCATGACCCGCACGACAAAATCGGCAGTGACCGCATATATAGCTTCGTTGGGTGGTGGCGACGCGATCGCCAAGGCGGTAGCTGTCGACCTGCGACCCAACAGCCACGACCTCACCAGCTACCTCGTGTCCCAAAACGCAGGGCAGTTTGACGCCTGCTTTTAAGGTGCCATTCCTAGTGACGAGGTCGTGGAAGCAAACGCCGCATCGGTAGACTTTCAGTACGACCTCGTTAGACGCAGGGCTTGGGTCCGGCACGGTGGTGTACTCCAACACATCGACATCGCCGGGGGTACGTACTAGGACGGCTTTCATTTGCTTTGCTCCCTCGGTGAAAATTTAAGAAGCGTGACCGCATCGCTTACGTGCTCGTACTGCGCGACCACGGACATGCCGATAAGCGGTTCCTTCGGTTGGTCGGCGTACCAGTTGCTGTACAGCTTCACACCCACATCGAGTTGCACTTGAATCACACTGTATGGAATGCTCCCAGAAAAGCTGGGCCAATACGCCTTGTGGAAAGTGGCATAAGAGGACAGCACCCCATCTCCACTAACTTGCTGCCAATGACTTTCTGACGACAGGCAGTGCGGACAGATCGAGGCGGCCGGAAATCTAAAGCGGGTGCACGAGACACACATTTGAAGCAATAAGGTGTGCATTTGTAAACCGTGCCAATAAGGCGCCATATGCGGCGTGATTTCTGGCAGCGGCTTTGTGTAGTTGGGCAGGGTCATGGTTGATCTCCGTACACGATGGAGGTGATCACGGGGGCTGCCGCCATGTAGTGAATGTTGCGAGCATTTGCTACTTGCCTGTCACCGCAGCTTCCGCGTAGCTGTCGCACGGCTTCCAGCTGTAAGGCCCATCCCTGCATGTAGGATTCCGACAGGTGTCCGCCCGATGTGTTTGTGGGGAATTGGCCGTCTAACTTTAAGCGCCCGCCTTCGATGAACGAACCCCCTTCGCCCACGTTGCAATAGCCAAACCCTTCTAAGCTAAAGAGCACGGTCGGTGAGAAGTTGTCATAGACCATCAGCGCATCCATGTCGGCCTGTTTGACGTCTAGCCGCGAAAATGTTTCTTGGGATGCGGATTGCATCGGGCCGCGCCAAAAATCTTCGGGGGGAAATGTCGAGTCAGTGAATGAGGATCGTTGCGCCATCGAGCGCACGTAAACAGGCTTTTGAGGCAGGTCTTTTGCTCGGTCTTCGGTCGTGAGTATCAAGGCAACGCCACCGTCATTTATCAGGCAATAGTCGAGTAGGCGTAAGGGATCGCAGATATACCGGGAATTAAGATAGGTTTCCAAATCAAACGGCTGCCGCATAACCGCTTGGGGATTGAGAGACGCGTGGTGACGGAAGGCCATTGGAATCTCGGCTAGCTGCTCGGCCGTCGTTCCGTACTGGTGTTTGTGCGACTGCATCATGAGGGCGTGAAATGCCCCCGGCGATGTCATGCCGTACGGGAACCAAAAGCCAGCACCCCCACTGCCGTAGCTATCGGTATCGCCGCCGTAGCGTTGGCCTTCAGATTTGCCATTGTTTCCATATACCAGGGCGATTGTTTTTGCGAGGCCCGCTTGAAGAACGGCAACTGCCGTTTGGACGCAGATGCCGCTGAAGCGCCCGTGACCTGGCGTCGTGAGGGTGTAGGCCGGGTTGATGCCACACATTTCTGCGAACCGCTGGTAGTCGGGTACGCGGCTCAATATAAGACCGTCGATAGATTCGATGGGTAGCTGCGCTTCATCCAACGCTTGTTTCAGCGCAATGACCCCTAGGTCGTAAGCATCGTACTCAGGCATCAAGCCGTAGCGGGTGTTGCCCACACCAACAACGGCAACGGGCGGAGCGTTTGGCTTTGTGTAAGCCATCAGATATCCATTTCTTTAAACACCTCACGCGCGACGCGAAAAGCATCTAACGCTGCGGGCACACCGCAGTAAATGGATACCTGGAAAAATACTTCTGCAATCTCATCCTTGGTGAGTCCATTATTGATGGCACCTCGAATATGAACGCGAATTTCATGCGGCCGGTTTAGGGCAGCGAGCATGCCCAAGTTCAGCAAGCTACGCTGTTTGCGGTCTAGGCCTGGGCGCGTCCAGATACCACCCCACGCAAATTCAGTGATGAATTCTTGGAAAGGACGATTAAAGTCATCGGCTGACTTGAAAGAATTTTCTACGTACTCGTTGCCAAGCACCTCGGTTCGCGTCTTTAACCCGGCTTCGTATTGCGCGCTTTTCTCTCCCATGAATTGCTCCTATCTTTGTTGGTTGGCTAAAAAACGGGTCGAAGCGGGTGCTCTTGTAGACCAGAAACATCTAGCTGAATACTGAAGAGATGACCGCTGTTTGGGTATGCACTCAGTTGCTGCTCTGACAGGCCCATGGCGGCAGTGGTGACGAAAAGGGTTTTTAGATCGGGGCCACCAAACGTCACAGAGGTAGGCCGGGGAGCGGGTACGGCGAGGGTGTCAATCAGCTCGCCTTCGGGGCTGTAGCGATTGACGCAGGCCCGATCAAATTGCGCGCTCCAGACGCATCCTTGCGAGTCAACTGCCAAGCCATCTGGCCCACCGGCGCCTGAGGGCACCGTAACCCATTGCTCACGCGGGCCTAGCGCTCCGGTGTCTAAGTCAAACGCATGGCGGCTGATGGTCTGCGCAGGTGTGTCCGTCACGTACATCCACCGACTGTCCGGACTCCAACCAATGCCGTTGCCAAGCTCAATGCCGTCGGACTTGCGGGACCAGTTACCGCCAGGGCCGAGTTGATACAAACCACCAATGGGTGCCTGAAGTTTTTTATCCATGGAGCCGACCCACCAACGGCCCTTGGCATCGACACGACCATCATTAAATCGCTCGACGTCAAAATTGAGCCCGGCAATGTCTAAGGGGGTCCAGTGCGCGGTTGACGGGTCAAATTTAGACAACCAGTTGCGGCCGACGACATAGATCTCTTGATCGCTGTGTTGCGCGATACAAGCGGGGTGCCGCGGGGAGTCCCAAGAATCCACAGTATCCGTGCTTGGCGTGAATCGCCACAGCTTGCTAGTCACCACATCAACCCACCACAGCGATTGGCCGCGAGCGTCCCAGTGAGGGCCTTCTCCTAACGAGTTTGCGCACGGGTGGACAACGCACCAATTCATATCAAAAGCTCCTTGTGGAAAAGGTTGAACTATTGTGGTTTTCCTTTTTCTTGGCAATATATCCCCAAGGTGACAGCCATAATTCCCTGACAAGAACACCATGCTGAGATGAAAGAAATACGCGCTCAATTCACGTGGCTCACCGCTTTTTATTCACCGCTGGTTGCCACCTTAACGGGAACTTTTTTGGAGTCGCGTGGCCTGAAGTTTTCATGGTCAATCGCGACACCCGGACGTCCGGCTGTTGATGCACTGATAGATGGCACTGCAGACGTCGCGCAAACGACTCTCAGTAATGCCTTCGGCTTCTTGAATCAAGGGAAGCCGTCGCCTTGCTTGCATTTCGGTCTAACCAACGAAATGGATGGCTTCTTTCTCACGGCGCGTCAGGCGGACCCAGACTTCAGTTGGAAAAAGCTTGAAGGCGCTGAATTGCTTATCTTGCATGGTGGTCAGCCGATGCAAATGTTTAAGTACGCTTGCCATCGCCAAGGTATAGATATCAATAAAATTAAACTGATCAACGTACCGCCTGCCGAAATGGACAAAGCCTTCCGCGCCGGTACCGGTGATTACATCCACCAGCAAGGGCCGTCTCCACAGCAACTCGTTGCAGATGGCGCCGGGCACATTGTGGCTACGGTGGGCCCCGCAGTTGGTAAGTGCGGCTTTTCAAGTTTGGCGGCTACCAGAGAATGGCTGCAGACCGAAGAGGCTGTGGCGTTTACTGCTGCGTATAAAGAGGCAAAAGCGTATCTCATAAATACGCCTGCGAAGGAGCTCGCCAAAGCAACGGGTTCATTTTTTCCGACGATACAAACCGATGTATTGGTTCAATGCCTACATGATTACCAAAAGCTTGGCTGTTGGTCTGAGGAAATTGAAATCACGCATGATAACTACCAAAGCATGCTGGATATCTACGAGTTCAACGGCGGAATTAATGAGCGCTACGCTTACGAGTTAGTTTGCGCGAAACCACCCGGTTTTTGAAGCGGGCGTAGCCCGCCTACAGGCTCGCTAAGAAAGTGAGCACATGGTGGTTAAATTGCTCCGGCTGCTCCAGATTCGCCATGTGCGATGCATCTGGCAAGACAACCAGCGATGAGTGGGTAATTTGGGAATGTATCCGACGCGCCATCTCTACGGGTGTCGCTGGGTCATGCGCACCGACCATCACCAGAGTGGGACACTTTATTTCTTGAATGCGTTGGTTTAAGTCGAGGCCGGCCATGGCTTGGCTGCCGCCGATATACCCATCTACTGGCGTGCGTGAAATCATCTCCGCAACCCACTGCATGAGCGCTACTTGCGTTACGAGCGTCTCTGGGGTGAACCACCTCTCGAGGGTGCTCGCCACGAGTGCCTCCAGGCCCTCGCGTTGCGCTAACGCGTTTCTCTCGTCCCATACGGGCTTGGACCTCTGAGGGTTTCCCAGAGTCGAGTCCGCCAAGACCAAGCTCTGTATGCCCTGTGGTTGCGCTAGCGCTAGTGTCTGACCGACCATCGCGCCCATGGCTTGACCGACCCAATGGGTGCGGTGAATACCGAGTGCTTGGAGCAGCTGGAACGCGTCGTCTGCCAATCCCGCCATCGTGTAGGGTGGCGGGGTGGACGAGGTATCGCCATGTCCGCGTGCATCAAACGTTAAGACCCGATAGTGTGTGGAGAGTTGCTGACGCAAGGCCTGCCATGTCTCACGGTTGCAGCAGTGCGCATGTGACAGCGTTACCCACTCACCTGAAGATCCAGCAATGTCATAGGCAACTGACAGGCCGTTTACTTGAATTTTCATAGACCCCCCTTGTGCCTGAACCGACACCTTATGACGATCTTACTAAACCGATGCGCTGCCTAGTCCAGCAGGCCTGCCGCTTGCATGGCGTGACGAATGCGGCTACGTTCGTCCGCCAGTATCGGCACCAGAGGCGGGCGAACGACGGCACGCGGGAAGCGTCCCATCATGACCAGTGCCTCTTTCATGCGGTTATGCATGTCTATCCACGGTCTGGCGTAGAACACGTCGGCTGTGAAGGTGATGCGCTTATGCAGTTGCGCGCAAGCCGCCATGTCTTGGCGTTGTACGGCGGCAAACAGCTGGGCTTGCAAGTCCGCGATAACGGAGCCGCTCCCCGAGAGCAAGCCCTTGCACCCCATCACCAAGGACGGGTAAAGCCAAGCGCTGTGCGTAGACAGCACGTTGACCGGTGTCGGGCGACTTTGCAGTACCTCGATTTGCTGATTATGCAAAGCGGGGGAGGTAATCCAGTCCTTTATGGCACGCACCGTCGGCACCGCGTCACATAGCTGGGTGAGTGTATCGAGTGGGTAGCTTTGCGGCGATGTCTCAGCGTATTGAAATGCAATCAGAGGGAGGTCAGTGACGTCAGCGATACGGCGGTAGTGTGCAATGACCCCACGCGGGTTGTGCCCCATCGTGAAGGGGCCAGGCGGAAAGACCAAGAGCGCCGAGGCGCCCATATCGCTAGCCATCTTAGCGATCTTTGCCGCCTCAAAGCTGCCTTCCGCGTAGACACCGTTGACGATAGGCATACGCTCACCGACGGCGTCGAGCGCCAGCGCGAGAACGCGCTGTTGCTCCTCGAAGGTGCACGAGCCGACCTCGGTGGAGTGGGCGTTGAGCGTGATTGCTGAGAGCCCGTCAACTGCACACACGTCGGCTAGGTGCGCCTGAAAGCCCTTCTCATCGATTGAAAAGTCATCCTCAAAAGGTAGCAAAACGGCGGGTATGACGCCATTGGGTACGAAATCAGGATGTCTATTCATTGATAAGCTCGCAATGTCAGAGAATTTTCTCGCGCAACTCACCACGGTCAATGGTGAAGATTTTTTGCACCATATGGACAGAGTGCTGGAGGTCTGACTCAGAAAAAATCACGGTCATGCCTTCCTTCTTCAGTCCAGAAATCACCTCGACCAAGCGTTGTGCAAGTGCGGGCGCGACCCCTTCGAATGGCTCGTCCAGCAAGAGCAGCTTGGTACCCGTCATTAGCGAGCGACCGAGGGCCACCAGCTTCTGCTGTCCGCCGGAGAGCTGCGTACCCCGCCTAGGACCGAACGCCACCAACTCCGGAATGAGCTGAACGATGTAATCCAGTCTGGCTTCGCTGTCTTGGCTGTTGCCAGCCCAGGCCGGGAGCAGCAGGTTCTCTCTGACTGTGAGATCCGGAATCAAGCGGCGATCTTCGGGCATGTAGCCAATACCCATCTTGATACGCTTGTGAACCGGCGTCTCCAACAAGTTGTCCCCGTTAAAGGACATCGTGCCAGACTCTGCTTTGAGAAGACCCATGATGCTTTTCATCAGCGTCGTCTTGCCTGCACCGTTGCGACCCACCAGACCAACCATGGTGCCCTCACCAACAGTCAATGACACATCGCGAAGGATGCTTGTGGACTGAATCGACACATTTAAATTGGAAATATCAAGCATCGTTTTGTCCCGTCGTACTCAAGGCCTGTGTGTTGCCCACAATGTATTGCAGCACCAATTCATTCTTTAGCGCCGACTCCGGTGGCTCGTCCACAATGATGGTGCCATCGTAAAAGGCCAATACGCGATCTGCGTGTTGACTCACAATTTCCATATCGTGCTCAACGAATAGCACCGTGGTGCCGTCTGCCTTTACGACACGCATGACCATGTCCATGATGTCAAATTTTTCCTCGGAAGACACACCACTGGTAGGCTCATCGAGCAGCAATACCTTTGGCTTTGTGGCCATCGCCATCGCAATATCTATTAGTTTGCGTGTGCCGCCAGGTAAGGTTCTTGTGACCTGATCGCGGAATGCGGATAGACCAAAGCGCTCCATAGCCTCTTCCGCAAGTTGGCGAATCGTTTGGTTACCGTAGCCAGGCACAGGCTTATCAGAACCAACAAATAGGCCACGCTTGTTGCGCATCAATGCCAACACGCCAAACCCCATTTCCAAGTTTTCAAGCGTGGTCATGGACGCATACAGTTGCGGAATTTGGAATGAGCGTGTCACACCAATGCGACTGATATCGCGCGGTGTCATCTTGGTAATGTTTTGCCCGTTGAACTCGATAGATCCGGTGTCCGGCTTTAAGTAGCCGGTGATCATGTTCACGAACGTTGTCTTACCCGCGCCATTGGTGCCGATCAGGCCGGTGCATGTACCCGGTTGTATGGCAACCGAGATGTCATGCGCCGCAGTGACAGCGCCAAAACTTTTGTTGAGGTCTTTGACGTTTAGTATGGGTGCGCTCATTTTTTGTCTCCCCGTAATCTAGAGAGCAATGACCAGAGGCCGTCTGGAAGAATGTAAATAATACCGATCAACGCAGTACCCAAAACCAGTTGCCAGGTGTTGGGCGACTCAGAAAAGGCAACGGTGTGAATGATGCCAAATGCGAGTGCACCTAGGAATGGTGCGATAACGCTTCCGATGCCGCCCATGATGGTGATGAATACAAACTCGCCCGATGTGGTCCACACCGCCATAGTCGGATCAATGTGCCCAACAGACACCGCAACGATGGAGCCCGCTAAGCCGGCGAAGACGCCTCCAATCACGTAGATGGTGTGAATGGTTTTCTGAGCCGAGGCGCCCATGTATTCAACGCGAATTTCGTTGTCACGAATCGCGGTGAGTAACAGGCCCATTGGACTCTTGAGAAAAGCTTGCCCAAAGGAAACGGCTAACAGAGCAAGCAGCGCGGCAACCGCCAATATGGACACACGCACTGACTCGGATGACGGCTCGTAACCCAGTATGGTGACAGCCGGCACATTGAAGCCATCGGTGGAACCCAGCGACTCTGTCTTGGCCAATAGTCCGTACAAAATCATGGAGAAGGCCATAGACAGCAAGCCAAAGAAGATGGCACGATATTTGGACAAGAGAACGCCCAGCAACCACGCCATGATTCCAGAGGTCACCGCGGACATCAGCAGAAGCAAGAACACATCCGTGACGTTCAAGAAGTTTGCTGCGAGGCCCGTGGTGTAGGCCCCAAAGCAAAAGTACAGGGCCTGGCCAAACGAGACCAGCCCGGCCCGCAAGAACAACAGGCAGCCCAGAACGACTAAGCCGTTGGCCAAGACAATGGTCAACATAAACAGCCCCCACTGGGGGATGAACGATGCGCATAGCAGCAAGGCCAGTAAGAAGCCCGCGAAGCGGATGACGGTTTTATCGGCGCTCATATTTTGCGAGCCTCCGCCAAGCTGAACAAGCCGCGAGGCCTAAATGTGAGGACCATAGCCATAACCGTAAAGATAACGAAAAGCTCAAATTGCGGTGCAAAGTGAACGCAAACGGAGCGCAACAGACCCATAAATATGGATGCCAGCGCCACGCCAGGCAAACTGCCCAAGCCGCCCGTGACCACCACGGCAAACGACAACACGATGACTTCGACGCCCAGTCCCGGGGAAACGGAGATCGTTGGCGCGGTAAACCCACCCGCCAAGGCGGCCAGTGAGCAGCCCAAGCCAAAGGTAATGGCAAAGACGAGTCCCACGTTGACGCCCATGGCCGCGCTTATTTCGCGGTCGTGAATAACGGCGACAAGCAGGCGACCAAATTTTGTTTTCTTTAGCAAGAACAACAAGCCCAAGCCAACCGTGACGGCCAAGCCCACCATGAGTAAGTAGTAGCGGGGGTAAATCATGTCCCCGACCTCAAACATGTCAAGCAGCTCGTAGGGCTCAGAGACGAAGTAAGGGTCAACGCCCCAAATCATCTTGATCACGTCTTCTAAGATCAAAAACAGACCATAGGTAATGAGCAAAATCACCACCTCGTCTTTGTCATATTGCGGTCTGAGCATAAAACGCTCAAGTAGCGGTCCAACGATAAAACCCGCGACGAACGCGGATATCGCAAGCGCTACAAAAGACCAGTAGGGCGGGTAGTCGTTGGCAAACCAATACCCCATGACGGAGGCTGCAACGTACGCACCTAAAGAGTAGAAACTACCGTGTGCGACGTTCAAAATTTTCATCACACCGTAAATGAGTGTTAACCCTACGGCAGATAGGAACAACCAAGCGGAATAATTCATTCCGTCGATTAGGATCACCAAAAATTGGGACATAAAAACAGTCTTAATAAAGAGGCGGGCAACCGAAGTCGCCCGCCATGAGTCAAGTAACTAGGGAGAGGTAACGGCTTACTTAAAGCCGTTGGCAATCCACTCGCTGCTCTTCACACCGTCTTTTGGCATCACTTGTTCTGCCGGGAAACGCTTGATGTCAACCAACGTCATCTCGCCGTCCACACGCTTGGTCATGCCGTAGGCCGTTTCCATAACCGCTTGGTGTCCGTTGGCTAAAGAAAACTTAGCGACGCCACCAGGGCCTTCGTAGGTCATGCCGCGAATGGCACCAGCCAGTTGCTCTTGCGTTGGCTTTCCACCTGCGGCTGCAGAAGCCTTTTCCCAACCCAACTTGGCAGCCATCAAGGCGTGAACCATTTGGTAAGCCGTGTAGTTAGGCGCAACGTTGTAACGGTCGATAAATGACGCTCTGAACCAGTCGTTCAGAGGAGTCTTTGGTGCCAGCACGCCGAATGGGCCGCGCGCACCAATGATGGTGCCGTCAGGAATTTTCTTGGCTAAACGGTACATAGCCGTCTCGCCCGTTGTCAAAACAACCTTGCTGCGCTTGTACATGCCACGCGGTGCGGATTGCAGAATCAGGGCTTCCAAGTCGCCACCCCACAGGCTGGTGTGAATGACGTCTGCCTTGCTAGACATGACAGAAGAAATTTCTGCGCTGTATTGACCAGCAAACAGCTTAGGCATTTGTGATGTCGTCACCTCAGCTGCAGGGAAGATTTGCTTCATGGAACCATCGAAGTCGTTCCATGAGTCTTGGCCCCAAGCATAGTTTTGGTTAATACCCGCGTAGTTGGCTGACGTCACACCCATAGACTTCAGGTACAACGCTGCACCAACGCTGTCGGCTGTTGCGTGGTTCACAGCGCGGAAGACGTAGTCTTTGTTGCCTTCTTCAAATACGCGTGGTGTGCCGCAGTCAAACAAGACGGTGACGGCCTTCAGTTCTTCAGCGACAGGGCCAACGGCCAAACAGTTACCGCTGGAGATGTAGCCCACGACCATGTCCACATTCTCACGTTGGATGAGGTTGCGGTATTCCGTCACAACGCTGGTGCTGCTGCCGCTCTCGTCGATCAAGACCATCTTGATGTTCGCACCACCAAAACCCTTGTTGTTGTATGGCGCGGGCGCTTGACCTTTGTTGAACTGCTCAATCAACAATTCTGCGGCGTTCCGTGCGGGCACGCCGAATGGTGAGGCTGCAGGGCCTGACAGGAACGTGACAACGCCGATTTTGATTTCGTCAGCGGCTTGCGCGTGCCCGCCCAGCATGAGCGCCAGCGGTATCGCGCTGGCAATTATTGTTTTTGCAAGTTTCATGGGGGATCTCCTAAAAGGGTTTAGTTCTGAAGGCTTTCACGGACTTTATTGGGGCCCGCGTTCGAACACATTGTCTTACAATATGACCAAAATTCGAAGTTGAGATTTAACTACGAGTCAATTTAAATTTATATAGGGTATTCCCCGTGTCGAGTCGGTTTGGCGACAGATAAAACAACAGATTGTTGAAACTATTGATTTTTATTTTATATATACCAAATATTTGGTTTATATTTGAATCTCTTGCGACTCTGAAATTCGCGTGTGTCAATAAACACATTGACTAATTGTCAGACAATAAATATAGTCCGTTCGTTATGCAAAAAGCGCCCTTCCAAGTTTCGCCTCTAGCCAAACACGTCTCGCTGCGCGAGCGCGTCTGCGTCCACCTGCGCGATGCCATTACGTCCGGACTTCTTCGACCGGGGGAGAAGCTGAAGGAGCGTGAGCTATGTGAGCGACTGGCCATTAGCCGCTCGTCCCTGCGAGAGGCCCTGAGCAGTCTGGAGGCAGAGCACCTCATCATTAACATTCCCAACAAGGGCCCAGAGGTTGCCCGGCTGAGTCTGCGTGAGGCCAAGGACTTGTATGCCATGCGGCGCTTGCTGGAGAGCTTTGCTGCGCGCGCATTTACCGAGCTCGCGACCGATGAGCAGGTTCAGGCGCTGGAAGCGACCACCCAAAAACTAGCGGCTGCAGCCCTGAGTGGGGTTGGCGCGGACGTGATCGGTGCCAAGACGGAGTTTTACTCGGTGCTTCTGAGCGGTTGCGGCAATTCATTGGTGCAGGAAACCCTGGGTGGTTTGCTGACCCGTGTGAGCCTGTTGCGAGCGACCTCGTTGCTGAACCCGCAACGCTTACCCAAGAGTATGAAAGAAATTCAAGCGCTGATGGTGGCGATCAAAAGTCGAGATGCCGCTGGCGCTGAACGCGTCTCAAAAAGACATTTGTTGAATGCTGAGCGAGCTGCTATTGAGGCATTTGAGAAACAGTTGACCATTTTCTAATTTTTATCGAAGGACTAAATCATGAATAAAGAATCATTTGAACAAGGCTTGAAAACCCGCCGTGAGGTTTTAGGTGCGGATTACGTTGATGCCTCAATCGCTAATGCCGATGACTTCAACATGCCCATGCAAGAACTCGTGACTGAGTATTGTTGGAATGAGATCTGGAACCGCCCCGGATTGGATCGCCGTACCCGTAGCATCATGAACTTGTGCATGATCACGGCCCTGAATCGTCCCCATGAGTTGAAGTTGCATGTTCGCGGTGCGATCAACAATGGTCTGACTAAGGAGGAGATTAAAGAGGTATTCCTCCAAACGGCTATTTACTGTGGCGTGCCCGCAGCGATTGATAGCTTCCGCAATGCAAAAGAAGTGTTCAAGGAAATGGGAATTTAAGGTGAGCTCAAACCGTATCGCTTTTATTGGGCTGGGCCAAATGGGTACGCCCATGGTCAAGCATTTGTTGGCAGCAGGTTGCGATGTGTCGGGTTTTGACCTGTCACCCGCTGTATTGGAGGAGCTCGCAGGGCAAGCGCATTTCGTGGGTTGCAAGACCACACGAGAGGCTGTCGCAGGGTCCGATGTCTGCATCTTGATGTTGCCGAACAGCGATGTGGTGGAGCGCGTTTTGTGGGACACGGACACGGGCATTTCTGCGGTCTTGAAAGCCGATCAGATCATCATCGACATGGGATCATCTGATCCGTTTCGTTCGCAAAAAAATGCTGAGCGGCTTGCCGCACAAGGCGTGAAGTTTGTTGATGCACCCGTATCTGGTGGGGTGAAGCGTGCGCGGGATGCAACGTTGTCCATCATGATGGGTGGTGACGTTGACACTGTCGCTAAAGTGCAACCGCTGTTGGAACTGATGGGTAAACATCTGTCGCATCTGGGCGGTGCGGGTGCGGGGCATGCGGTAAAAGCCTTGAACAACTATGTGTCAGCTGCTGGCCTGGTTGCAACATGCGAGGCCATCACGGCAGCGCAAGCGTTTGGCCTAGACCCCAAAGCGGTGAATCAAGTGTTCAACACGTCTTCTGGCAAAAACAACACGACGGAGTTGAAGGTCGAGAAGTTCATGCTGTCGGGTGCTTATGACTCCGGTTTTTCATTGGGTCTGATGCGCAAAGACGTGAAGACGGCGGCGGACTTCATTAAAAACCTGGAGACGCCAGGCGCGGTCTCTTCGGTGTGTCTGGATGTGTGGACGCGTGCAGAGGAGAGCTTGCCTAAAGGGGTTGACCACACGGCGATGCATCAGTTTTTGCAGGACAGTCAGTAGCCGATTCAAACGAACAAGCCTCGCATTAAAAAAGCGAGCGAGGGAACGATATGACACCAGACAAGCCAGACCTAGACGCAGGCGCATGCCTGCACATCTCCACGACCTGGGTCGCCGCATTTAATGGTGCATTGGCGCATCCAGAAGTGGCAACGCTTGACGCTTTATTCTTGAGTGACTGTCATCTTAGAAGCGTATTGGCATTCAGTTGGACGCTGGAAACCTACTCGGGTACCTCCGCAGTTTGTGAGGCGCTGCGCCATATTTCGGATGATCATAAGCTCGGCGTCATCACGCTGAACGCCCAAGATTTACAACCGCATTGCGTTCAGAGAGCGGGGGAGTGGACGGTTGAGTGCTTGCTGACGTTCAGCACGCCCGTTGGTCCGTGTGAGGGCGTGCTTAGGCTGTGTTCCGATGGCTCTGGGCAGTGGAAGGCGTGGTCACTGGTTCTCGCACTGATTGAAATTGCGGGTCATGAAGAGGCATACAAGCGGCCACAGGACGCCAGCGCCTCGAATAACCGATCGTTTCAAGGTCCTAATTGGAAAGATAAACGCGACGCGCGTAACCGCTTTGAAGACCGAGAGCCCGAGGTGTTGGTCGTTGGTGCAGGGCAAGCGGGCTTGTCGGTCGGTGCCCGATTGCGTCAGCTGGGCGTGGATGCACTGGTGGTTGATCAAAATGCCCGTCTCGGTGACAACTGGCGCAATCGCTACCATGCGTTGGTGCTGCATAACCAGCGACACGTTAATCACCTGCCTTACATGCCTTTCCCAGAGACGTGGCCGACCTATATCCCCAAGGATAAGCTGGCTGACTGGTTTGCCTATTACGCTGATGCCATGGACCTCGCTGTATGGATGGGCACGCGGTTTGTGAATGCGGACTATGACGCAGCGGACAAGCGGTGGTGCGTGACGCTAGAGACGCCAACGGGCGAGAAGACCGTCCGTCCTGCGCACATCATTATGGCGACGGGGGTGAGTGCCATTCCGAACCGCAAAAAGCTGCCTGAGCTGCAGCCGTTTGAGGGGCCGGTGATTCACTCGGCGGACTATCAAACGCCTGATCCAGAAAAATTTGGCTCGGTGGTGGTGATGGGCACGGGAACCAGTGCGCATGACGTGGCGCAAGACTTGGCTGAAAACGGCGTCAAGGTGACCATGGTTCAGCGCAGTCCAACGATGGTGCAAAACGTGGAGCCAACGGCCCAGCTCCCATACGCGATATACGGCAAAGCGCTGTCTACCGATGTCTGCGATTTGCTGACCGTCGGCACGCCGATGGCGTTGTACAAAGCGTCTAGCCGTTTAAGCTTGAAGGTGGCGGAAGAGCTTGATAAGCCATTGATAGAGGGCTTAAAAAAGACGGACTTCAAAGTCAACGTGGGCGAAGACGGCGTGAGTTGGCAATTGATGTATCTCACGCGGGGTGGCGGCTATTACTTTAATGTGGGCTGTAGCGATCTCATCATTAATGGCCAGGTGCGCGTGGTTCAGAGCGATCAGATTACGTCTTTTGAAGCCAGTGGTCTCACATTGGCATCGGGTGAGCACATTCATGCAGATCTGGTGATCACTGCGACGGGCTATCTTGGGCAGCGTGAGATGGCAGCGCGTTTGCTCGGTGATGCGCTGGCCGAGCGTATTGGCCCGGTCTGGGACGTCAACTCCGACACGCAGGAACTCAACAATATGTGGATGGAGACGCCGCAGCCGGGTTTGTGGTTCTTTGCTGGTAGCTTGGCGCAAAGCCGTATTTACTCCAAATATTTGGGTCTCCAGATTCAAGCCAAACTATTGGGCCTGATGTAAAAAATTCTCGCATCTTCACGACGGTGTTCAGTCATCGGGCGTAAGATGCGTTTTTCAATCAGCGGAGCCCGCCATGGCAAAAGGTCAACAAAAAACCAATAAAGAATCCAAAAAGCCGAGAAAAGTAGCGGTGGTGGATAAAACCTTGGGTCTGGGATCACCAAGTGAGCCGGTGCGGGCCAGCACGGTGACTGCTGTTTCTCCAAAGGGAAAAGCCAAAAATAAACCGGCTTTTTAAGGTCGTAGGCTTTTACGGGGCCTAACGTCTCAAAGCCCCCCTAGGCGGGCTTTGAAAAGAAGCGGTGCAGCCCAACAGCGAGTAGCATGCCTATGAGCTGCGCTGCGACGAAGGCGGGAACGTCGCCCGGACGTATACCCGCAAAGGTGTCGCTCAGCATGCGGCCAAAAGCGGCTGCTGGGTTGGCAAACGAGGTGCTCGCGGTGAACCAATACGCTGCACCGATATACGACGCGACCAGCGTGGAGACCTTGTTAGGCGCTCCACGAAAAATCACCAACAGCAGGCCGCAGGTGGCGACGATCTCAGCAAGCCATTGACCGGGGCCAGAACGCACCTTGCTTGCCCACTGAAACAGCGTTAGATCAAACATCGCATGGACTAGCCAGGCGCCCATGGCCGCGCCAACCAGTTGCGCCGTGATGTAGCCCAACACGTCTTGCTTGTGCAGTTGTCGTGTCAGGAACATGGCAATCGAGACCACGGGGTTGAAGTGCGCGCCGCTGATTGGGCCAAAGATCTCTATCAACACGAACAATGCGAAGACGGTGGCTAAGGTATTCGCGATAAGTGCGATGGCCATGTTGCCGTTGGCCAGGTTTTGCGCCATCACACCAGAGCCGATCACGGCGCCCAATAAGCCAGCGGTACCGAGGCACTCTGCGAAGTAGCGTTGAAGTTTAGTCATCATGGGGTACGGAATGCGTGTGGGGGCGGCAATCAAAAAACCCAGCAATCGCTTACGCGTTCGCTGGGTGATGGACAACGGGTGTACAGGCGAATCTTAGTTCTTAATTTGAGTCCAAACAGATTGACGGATGTAGTCAATCGCGGCCTTGGGCATGGGCACGTAGTCCAAATCACCGGCCATCTGGGCGCCGCTCTTGAACGCCCAGTCAAAGAACGCCAA
>ENA-OWPI01000449-OWPI01000449.1-marine-metagenome-genome-assembly--contig:-NODE-449-length-57820-cov-7.465996_pt1 | contig 57820 bp, 47 predicted proteins | sample MGYA00238138_ERZ651775 | MGnify/ENA primary metagenome ERZ651775 (study PRJEB26906, sample SAMN06265043) | marine metagenome | isolation source: Helgoland LTER site | place: Germany:Helgoland, sampling...
AAAAGCATAGAAAAATCTGTTCATAATCTTCCCCCTTAAAGTTGATTGATTGAACTAGTAAATGAATGATATACCTAATAGTAAAGTCATTGCAATCTTATATTGAGAGTATTTTTGATTTGAAAGAACTGATTTGCTCATATATTTTGAATTCAAAATTCATTGACTATGTGACTAAGAGCTTGGTCAGCGCCAAGCGCATTGAATTGGACGTTTAGGTTGCCAGATGATTAGTGGCAGTGTAGAAGATCAATGCTTTTCTAAATCCGCACTCTGGATTACGGCTTCTTTTATGCAATCTTTAGCGAAATCTAAATGAATACCGCCACCGCACTTCTCGCATTCACCTACACAATAGTGATCCTAGCCCTAATTTTGGCCAGGCTTTCGTTCTTTAAAGTGAAGCCCGGAAAAGCTAGGTTTAGCGCATTACTCTACGACCCGATAGTCCTTATTCATATTGGATATACTTTTTATTACATATTTGAGCATACGCAAGACGAAGATACATGGGCGGTTATTCTTGCCTGTACAGTTTACATGGCGGGACTATTATTATTTTTGTGGGGGATAAATACTGCAAAAGAACTAAATTTTGCCTTTGGTGGTTTCTCAGGAAAAATAATTAGTTCTGGACCATACCGTATTATGCGACACCCATTTTACGTTTCCTATACTCTAATATGGACAACCGGTACATTCCTATTCAATTCACCTGTTTTGTGGATTACACTCATTTACTTAGTAGCGTTTTATTGGCACTCAGCGAAGAGCGAAGAAAAAGCAATACTGAGCAGCGAGATGGCACGCGAGTATGAATCTTACTGCAAAGAAACAAACATGTTCATACCGAGGATAAAGTCATGGAAAAGTTGAAATTTAAATCAATAACGAATCAAAAAGATACTGAAGCAGTGCTCGAAAAAATCGAATCGAATTTAGGTGTCAGACTACCACTAAGCTACGCTACTAACAGCAAAATTGTAGGAATCTTCCTTCGCGGAAAATTGTCAGCCTGTTACATGTTGGTTACTAAACCAGGGTTTCGAAGTTTACTTTTCGTTCCAGACGAAGCAAAAAGAAATAATAAGTTCTTTAAAAATGAAGAATTTGAAATGATGGAAGTCAATGGACTATGGATAGGGCCCGCTCTTAAAAGTCCTTCTATGCAGCTCAAGGGTTGGGGGCATCTCATTAAAGATATTTTCATGAGCCGAAAGCGGTTTGTACTATTAATGCAGAACTCAAACAACAAGTGCATGGAAAGATTTATGAGCATGGCAAACCCCACTTGCATCTACGAGGGCGAGTCTTTTGTTATGGCTAGTAAAAAGACGCACAAGACCATTCGTGTCAGCTTTGCGACTCGCTGGAGCATTGTATTAAATGCACCCAAGTACTTGAATGAACTATTCCAACGACGTCAAAGAGCTCAAAACTTTTCTGCAAAGCAAAGTTATACGCGATCGTTGAAGCAATCTAACTCTGAATTCGCTTAAAACAACAGTGTCGAATATAGCTATAACTCAGCTTTGTAGCACCCGATTGCATGCCTTAGGTTAAGAGAGACAACTGTGCTAACTTACACTTAGAGATGCCCGCGCCAAACGCGCAAGCGCTGGATTTTGACGTGCAAGTGCATTATCCTCCCCTACCCGCACAGGACGGCATTTTGCCGTCCTTTCTGTGCAAAAATCGAGCAGCTGGCTTCCGCTGAAAGCCGCATTGGTTAGGTCTTCCTGACAGTTTCCATGGGCTGCCACGGCGAACATCTCACCCCTGTAGGGCTGAGAATAAAATGGTGTAGATTTACTAAGGTATTTTTCGCGATATGAGCAGACCCCAGATCAATAAACCCAATAAGAGCAAAAAATCTTCCAAGAGCAAGAAATTCGTCTACGAATTCGGCAAGAAGACAGACGGCAATACGACTATGCGCGAGCTGCTAGGCGGCAAGGGCGCTAATCTGGCGGAGATGGCCTCCATAGGCCTGCCAGTCCCTCCTGGCTTTACTATCAGCACCGAAGTCTGCACCTATTACTACGATCACCAGCAGCGCTATCCTGCGGCCCTGCGCCAATCGGTGGAAAGCTCGGTTACTAGCGTCGAGAAGCAACTAGGTAAGAAATTTGGCGGCCGCAAGAATCCACTACTGGTCTCTGTGCGCTCCGGGGCCAGAGATTCCATGCCCGGCATGATGGATACCATCCTCAACCTTGGCCTGAATGACGATACGGTCGAAGGTCTGGCCGATGTGTCAAACAACCCTCGATTTGCGTGGGACTGCTATCGCCGTTTCATCCAGATGTACGGCGGCGTAGTCATGGGCGTTACCGCCCGCACCGAGGAAGAGGAAGACCCTTTCCACATCATCCTCGAGAAACTCAAGCACTCCCTGCATATTGAGTCCGATAACGAGCTCAGCACAGCAAACCTGCAGACCCTGGTGACCCGATACAAGGCGCTAATTCGCAAGCGCACCCGCAGTGCATTCCCACAGGATGTCATGCAGCAGCTTTGGGGCGCTATCAGCGCCGTGTTCGGCTCCTGGAGAAACGATCGCGCCATCCTCTACCGTCAGGAATATGACATTCCCGCCGAATGGGGTACCGCTGTCAATGTACAGGCCATGGTGTTCGGTAATGCCGGTAACGACAGCGCCACTGGTGTCGCCTTCACCCGCGACCCCGCCAACGGCGAGAAAATGTTCTATGGTGAATACCTGATCAATGCCCAGGGCGAAGATGTCGTAGCAGGTGTTCGCACGCCGAACGCCATCAGCATGCTGGCGAAGGAAATGCCCAAGAGCTTCAAAGACCTGGAGAAGGTTCGCGCCAAACTGGAAAAACACTTCAAAGATATGCAGGACTTCGAGTTCACCATCGAGAAGAAGAAGCTGTTTATCCTGCAGACCCGAAATGGCAAGCGTACCGGGCTGGCTGCCGTGAGAATCGCGGTGGAGATGCAGAAGGAGCGCCTGATGAATGTTGAGACGGCGCTACTGAAGATCCCTGCCGAATCGATCGACTCCCTGCTCGTGCCGGTGTTCGACCCCAAGGCCTTGAAGGCCGCGACCGTCATTGCTACTGGCCTGCCTGCTGGCCCCGGCGGAGCCACTGGACGTATCGCATTCACAGCGGCGCAAGCCGAGAAGGCAACCCGCGAAGGCAAGAAGGTTGTGCTTTGCCGCACAGAGACCTCCCCTGACGATCTCAAGGGCATGCTGCATTCACAGGGCATTCTCACCTCTCGCGGCGGTGTGTCCTCCCATGCTGCTCTAGTCGCCCGGCAATTAGGCAAGGTCTGTGTCTGTGGCGCTAGCGATATCAAGATCAACTACGAGAAGAAAACCCTGACCGCGGGCAAGACTGTGCTCAATGAGGGAGATTACATCTCTATCGATGGCACCACCGGCGCCATCTACAAGGGCATGATCGAGAGTACCGATTCCGAGGTCAAGCGCGTTCTGGAAGGCAAGCTGAAGCCAAGCAAGAGCTACACCTACGAGCTGTTCCAGACAGTCATGAAGTGGGCTGACAAGCACCGCAGCCTGAACATTCGAACCAATGCCGACACCCCAAACATGGCCAGCCAGGCTGTAGCCTTCGGCGCAGAAGGCATCGGTCTGTGTCGAACTGAGCACATGTTCTTCGAAGGCGACCGCATCGACTATATGCGCCAGATGATTCTTGCCGCTGACGAAGTACAGCGTCGCTCTGCCCTGAAAAAGTTGCTGCCTTTTCAGAAGAAAGATTTTGTGGGCATCTTTAAGGCCATGAACGGCCGCCCGGTGACTATTCGCCTGCTGGATCCACCACTACACGAATTCCTGCCCCAAGATGATGTCGTAAGACGCCAGCTGGCAGAGAGATTAGATGTGCCGCTGGATTTCGTCATCGACCGCATCAAGTCTCTACACGAAGAGAATCCGATGCTAGGTTGCCGTGGCTGCCGCCTGGGCATCATCTATCCGGAGATCACCGAGATGCAGAGCCGCGCTATCTTCGAAGCGACGGCTCAGGTACTTAAGGGCAAGAAGAAGATTAAGGTGAAACCAGAAATCATGATCCCTCTAGTGGGCTTTCGTGAAGAACTGGCAGACCAACTCGCCATCGTGCACCGAGTAGCCAAGGAAGTTATGAAGAAACGCAAAGTGCGCTTCAGCTACCTGGTAGGCACCATGATCGAGGTACCACGTGCTGCCATCACCGCCGATGAGATCGCCAAAGAAGCAGACTTCTTCAGCTTCGGTACCAACGACCTGACCCAAACCGCCCTCGGCCTGAGCCGCGACGACATGGGTCTGTTCTATGACGAATACCAGAGGAAAGAAATCTACAACAAGAACCCGTTCGCCAGCATCGACCAACGTGGCGTGGGCAAACTCATGGAATTCGCTGTAGAGCGCGGCCGCTCCACCAAGCCGGATCTCAAGCTAGGCATCTGCGGCGAGCACGCTGGCGACCCTAACTCTATCGATTTCTGCCACCGTGTGGGCCTGAACTACGCAAGCTGTTCTCCACCGCGCGTACCAATTGCCAGATTAGCCGCGGCGCAGGCCAAGCTCCGTAACAGCTAAGTATTAGACCTCTGCTTCACTTTGGTGGAGCATCAACACATCTACTGAAAATCCTCGTGTCGGTGGTTCGACCAACTGCGAAGCAGTTAGCAACGAGCGCGCCAGCGCGAAGCCCGCGGGGGACAAACAGGCCAAAGCCTGTTTGAATTCTTCCGCCCCTGAGCAGCATCTCTCCCCTACCCTTTGAATTCAAACCTTAGTTTTCGTTAGTGCACCGCGGATCCATCGCCTGGGCAGCACGAATTTGTTGAAGGTTAAATTGAATCGGTGCACAGCCGTGATCGACGCCGCAGACCAGATCCCACTCGGGGCGTGCCAACTGGTGGCAACCGAAACAACTTCCTGATGGACTAGCCACTTCAGCGCCGCCTCGCACCGAAATACTTGTATCTTCTGCAGAAAGATCCAGCAGGAAAAATTCCCAGTCGTTAGTGGTTGGATTCCAACCTTGCTGGTGCTTAATCATCGCTTCGTTTGGCACTAGAGTCAGTAAAGATCCGGGTGGGTAATTACCCCCACTGCTGGAATTGGCGACCGCCAGGGTCGCATCCAGATTTCCCAAAATGTTATCAACAAAGAATCTCCCGCTCGCCGCTAACTCGCTTATACATTTGAAGGCGGAATCTGAGACATCGAGTTTTTTGCTATCGTCAGCCGAATAACTCTGACTGATAAACAACGAAGAAAAGACGATTAGGGTAAGTGTTTTAAATTGTGATTTGACCATAATTACGTAGAGTCCAGATTATCGGCTAATAATGATTACTTAGAGATATAAAGGGGTAAGAGTAGAAATACAATAGTTTTCTTCTTCCTGTTCAGCGGATTATTAGCACACTTCTTAACACAGCCTGTTTTTCCATCTTTAACTCGTTGATTCAATTGAAGAATTGTCCACGCAGCCTACTGAAATCCTCGTGTCGGTGGTTCTATGTACTTGTACGTCCAGGCACTCGGCCTCTGGCCAGCCTTCTGCTGTACTAATTCGCTCCAGGAGAATTCGTCACTCGTGCGTTCCTGCACCGGAACACTAAATCGGGTAGTATTATGTATTAGCTAAAAAAGCTCGCTCTAGGTCAGGATAGCAACTCTTGTATTTTCAAAAGCTCATATTGAAATTTGTATTGATACTGATGTCTCTGGCTACTTACTTGGCACCTATTAGCGCGGCAAGCAGGGATGAAAACGTTCTCATCGCCGGCGCAAACATTGGCAATGTTCCCTGGGAATTCCAAGATACTGCTGGCGAGTTGATAGGGTTTGAAATTGACCTCGTCAATGAAGTTGCCAAACGGCTAAACAGAGAAATAGAGATCATCAATATACCCTTTAACGGTCTCTTCTCTGCCGTACAGTCCTCCAGAATCGATATTGCCATCTCATCGATTACGATTACCGAACAAAGACTCACCTCTGTCTCCTTCGCACAGCCTTATTATGACAGCGACCAATCACTTACAATCAGAAGCGACAGCAACATTACGTCCGTCAACGACCTGCAAGACGAGGTTGTCGCTGTGGATACGGGTTCCACTGGCGATATCTGGGCATCAGAAAATCAACAGCAATACGGTTTTAAAGAGATTAGGCGCTACGAGGGGATTGCCCCTGCTGCGCTAGACCTACAAATAGGTAGAGTTGCCGGGTACATCAGTGATATTCCTGCCATGCAATATTACACAAAAGACAAACCCGAACTCAAAGTTGTAGAACGCATAAGAACGGGTGGCAGCTACTCCATGATGTTCAGAAAAGATGACGAGCTGGCATTGAGCGTCAACGAAATCATCACAACTCTAAAACAAGAAGGACTTGTTAACGAACTACACAATAAATGGTTTGGTGTCTTGGCAGAAGAAAGCACATCAACCGCAAAAGTGACCGCCATGCCCGGCGTAAAGGCAGGTCTACTCCTAAACTTTATGGACACGTTCCTAAATAAGGCAGTATTTGTCGAAACATTACCGATGCTGTTACTCGGTCTTACGACCACGCTTAAGCTTGGCCTGGCAAGCATCGTGATCGGACTTTTTTTCGGTTTGCTGCTAGCACTGAACCGACTTTATGCACCTGCAATTGCGAGAGTGATCGCAAAAGTTTACATCGATGTGTTCCGGTCTATACCTTTGCTCGTATTGCTTATCGTGATTTTCTACGCACTACCTTTTGTTGGTATTAGCTTATCGCCGTTCACTGCTGCGGCTACTGCATTGATCATTGTGTCTAGCGCTTACACTGCTGAAATTTTCCGCTCCGGGATTGAAGCTATACCAAAGGGACAATTCGAAGCATCACAAGCATTAGGGCTTAGCTTCGCGCACATGATGAAAGATGTAATTCTGCCCCAGGCAACCAGAATAGTGATACCTCCACTTACCAACAATTCTATTAATGTCATCAAAGACACTGCACTGGCTTCAGTTGTGGCGATGCCTGACCTGCTCAAACAGGCCACCCAAGCGCAGGCGATCGCTGCCAATCCAACACCTTTGATAGCTGCCGCTGGAATTTACCTGCTTGTTTTATTGCCCATGGTTCTTGCCGTTTCCCACCTTGAAAAAAAATATAGCAAGAGGAACCAGTAATGGGCTCGCTAATCCGACTAGAGAATGTTTCAAAGCATTACGGTAAGTTTATGGCACTGCAACGCGTCAATCTCGAAGTTGCCGAGGGAGAAGTTGTTAGCGTTATTGGCCCTTCAGGTTCAGGCAAATCAACACTCATTCGTTGCATAAATTTGCTAGAACAGTATGACGATTCAGGAAAGATAACGGTTAATGGTACGGTTGTAAGAAAAGGAGCCGACCTCAAGAATGTTCGCGCAAATGTCGGCATGGTCTTTCAGAATTTCAACCTTTTCCCTCACATGACCATATTGGAAAATGTAAAGCTAGCACCTATGCGCGTCGACGAGATATCTACTGAAGTCGCAACTAAAAGAGCACTCACGTTACTGGATAACGTAGGCATCTCGGATCAAGCTGACAAATATCCTGGGCAACTTTCTGGAGGTCAGCAACAACGGGTTGCTATTGCCAGAGCTCTAGCCATGGAACCCAAAATTTTGTTATTTGACGAACCTACATCAGCACTTGATCCAGAGATGGTGGGGGAGGTTTTGAATGTCATCCGAAAACTTGCCGACGAAGGCGTCACTATGATCGTCGTGACCCATGAAATGGCGTTTGCACGGCAAGTATCTGATCGCGTTATTTTCATGGATGCAGGTCAAATCGTCGAAAGCGGGACACCAACAGACATATTTGATGCGACCAGGGAACCTCGCACGCTCGCGTTTCTCAAAAACGTATTAGAACATTAATCTAAACCCATCTAAGGAAAATAACGTGGCTCTTGATATTGAATTTGTAAGAAAACAGTTCCCCGGTCTAGCTACAGACTGGACACTGATGGACAACGCCGGCGGCTCACAAATTCTAAAAGGTGTCGTCGACAAGATTACTCAATACTACTATTCAAATAATGTGCAAACAGGTGGCAGCTATGAACTGTCCCTAAAAGCTGCTAGCTCACTAGCTGAGGGTCGTGAGAATATCGCCACCCTATTTAATGCTTCAAGGCCTGAAGAAATTGTATTCGGCCCCTCTACTACTGTTCTCGTGCAGTCTTTAGCCAAGGCTATGGCGCATCAGTTTCAAGCCGGAGATGAAGTTGTGGTCACTAATACTGATCATGAATCTAATATTGGTCCCTGGGTTGCATTGCGAGAAATTGGCGTCAATATAAAATTTTGGAACATGAACAAGCTAACCCTTGAACTCGAGTTAGATGAGCTAGACAAGCTTATGACGGACAAGACTAAACTTGTTTGCTGCACCCATGTCTCAAATGTTCTTGGCACTATCAATCCCGTAAAAGAAATCGCTCAGTTTGTACATGAGCGAAACGCAAGAATTTGTGTCGATGGTGTTGCCTATGCACCGCACAGAGCAGTTGATGTAAGCTCGTGGAATGTAGATTTCTATGTGCTGAGCCTTTACAAAACTTATGGCCCTCACCACGCTGCACTCTATTGTAAATATGAGCACATGTATGACCTCGCCAATTTGTATCATTATTTTTACGACGCGAATAAAATTCCCGCAAAACTTGAGCCTGGAAATGCTAATTACGAGCTTTCATATGCTTCCGGAGCGATTGTTGACTACTTAGCAAGTCTCGGTGCGCATACCTGTGAAAACGGGACTCGGCGTGAGCAACTGGAGGCTGCATTTCAGCAAATTGAGGAACAGGAGATTGTACTTTCTGAGCGATTGCTCAGTTATTTACGAAAACGAAATGATTGCCAAGTGATTGGCAATCCCTCAGGCACAGATTCTTCGAGAGTCGCGACCATAAGCTTTACCATCGAAAATCAGGACCCGAAACAGGTGTGTAAAAAACTGGACGAGCACGGAATCGCTATTCGATTTGGAGACTTTCACGCTCGCCGTCTGATAGAAAGCATGGGGTTACTAGAGGCCAACGGCACAATAAGAGTTTCAATGACGCACTATAATACTATTGAGGAAGTAGACAAGCTAATTACTGCTTTGAATACCGTATTGCCTTAGTACATAGAGCTCGCTTCACTACAGCATATTTGCATTATAACCGTGACAATAGAACCTGTTATAGACTCGCTACTGATCAGGGCTTCGATGAGTTTTTAGGTACGCTCGGTGGTGCTGATCTTTTCATGGAGGAGAACGACCCCAACGCGATGAACTCAGAACAGGAATTTGAACCCATAGATAATTTTTTGTGGAGAGCGCTGCGTTTCAACGCTCGTTACAACTGCGGAGATTTGCACAATACCTCAGCCGCTAGTGACGACGCACCACACATCCTTAGAAAAAAGGCCTGCTCCTGCTTACATAAAATAGCCGAATGCTTTGGACTCTTGCGCCCGGACCTTCCAATTTTTTTGAAAAAATAAACCTGCCCCCTTTTCTCAACGAAATCAGGGCAAAGGCATTTCGCCGCTTTCCACATCTCTTGCTCTTTGAAAAGAAGCTACCGGCGTCGCTGTTCTCACCTGCTCAAGCCAGAACACACCATCATAAGGATAACTATTTCCGCGAGTGCCAATGAAATCCATGTCGCCATCATTGTCTAAATCGCGAGCAATGAATTTGTCGAACATGCCACGTTTACGCCTGGAGATATCATGACGCGTCCATTCTGTCTTAGCATCACCCGGGTTTTCAAACCAGCCAATTCTTCCTAACGCGCCACCTATGTTCATTGTGGAGTCGTCTTCCATGCGATCTCCCCTGCTGTAACTGCCGGCAATTACATCAGTGTCGCCATCACCGTCGATATCGGCCAGCTCCATGCCAGTCATGCTATCCGGCAGGAACGTGCCTATTTGAAAACCATTCCAGGCGTCGCCCTGCTCCGCTGGTTGTTCGATCCACATCAAGCCCGGTGGTCTGCCGGCACCGACAATATCGAGGCGACCGTCACCCGAGAGATCGACGTACTCCAGATTGAAGCCCTGCATAGTGCCACCATTGATACCGATGGCATGCTCAACAAACTCTAGCCCACCAGTGTTCTCGAACCAGAGAATACGATTTTCTCCACGGGTTCCAACCACGATATCCTGATCACCATCGCCGTCAAGATCTACGGTTTCTGAATTCTGCGGAATGCTATAGCGCCCAAGAATTTCTCGCTGCCAACTGTCACCATCTAGCGGGTCACCATGCAGAGTAAATAGTTCAACCGGTGTTGAGCGCGCGTAGTCCGCTGGGCTGGGGCGCTGGGCGCCCTTGTTAGGAGCAATGATTTCAGGAATTCCATCGCTGTTCAAATCAGCGGCGAAGACACGAATATAAGATCCGCGATTTAAACTCTGGGGAAGAATCAAACGTTCCCATGCCGTGGAACGCGCGTTAGCTCCCGGGTTTTCCAGATATATCAGGTGAGCAAGCTCAGCGGCGACAAAAACATCCAGATAACCGTCACGATTAACATCTACCAGCACGGCATCCTCAGGAGCACCTACTTCCGCTGCCTCGGCCAGGGTTATATTGACCCATCGATCAGGGTCCGATGTTCCAAACGCAATACGCACATGACCGGCAGCCGGAGGCTCGAAGCCGTCATCAAAGGTCGCAGAATCATAGGTGGAATCAGACTCATGGACAGAGACAATATCTTCGAATCCATCGTTGTCTATATCACCCATTACCAGACCGTCACTACCACTGAATGGAACACCAGACTCAGTGGGGTCATCGATGAGATGCTCACGCCAACTTATATAACTGCCGTCAGCTGCTCGGGCGCGGGTCAATGCATCACCAACAGGTACCTGGTCCTGCGCATTTGCGGTTGAAGCAACTCCTAGCACCGTTAGGAAAAGTATTGTGTTTCTTATCATGTCTTCCTCTTATGGCTATGCCCTGCATAACTGAAATTTGCGCAGTCTATAATTCTACTGCTATGAATCTGCTAATCTGCGAATGATTAGGTATCGAGTATAGGAAATATTAAGACTGCAACCAACCCTATCCCAGCCAAACACCTTGAATCCCCGGCTTGCGACCAACTCTTTATCAGTCGAAAGACACTAAAATCTCTCAATTTCACTCAGGCTGCTCGATATATCCTGGGCTTAAGGCTCAAAAATGGCATGTCGCGCCAGAAAATTTTCGCTGCATCAGAAAATGGTCGAAGGGTCAGTCTGAGATGGTTAAGCGTAGATTACTCGAATACCATAGCACACTTCTCAACACACCCTGCTTTAGCAGTTTTAACTTATTGACTCCAATGGCGTTAACTATTTACTGTCCTGACTTCAGCTTTAACAGTTCCATCTGCGACTAAATTGGTTATCCTATGAAACAACGAAGAATAAGTCGCACAAGCTGCAATTCATGTCTTGTGAGAACGTAAAACCGAGGGGAGCTCCTATGCAAAACCACATGATTCCAGCTATCTGCTTACTATCTACTTTCATTGTTAGCTGCAGTAACGAAAAGAGCCCTCTTCGCCTGGAAACGCTGGCCAATACCAGCCCCAAGAATATCATCTACATTCTCTCCGACGATCATCGCTTCGATTTCATGGGTTTTACCGGCAAGGTGCCGTGGCTGGAAACCCCGAATCTCGACCGATTGGCCAATGAAGGAGCCTACTTCCCCAATACCTATGTCACTACCTCGTTATGCTCACCGTCTCGAGCATCGATCCTCACGGGACTGTACTCCCATACCCACACGGTAATTGATAATGCCGCTCCTGACCCTGGTAATCTCACTTTTTTCCCTCAGTATCTACAGGAAGCAGGCTATCAGACCAGCTACTTCGGCAAGTGGCATATGGGCAATCACAGCGACGAGCCACAACCTGGGTTCGATCACTGGGAGAGTTTTCGGGGACAAGGTGTCTATTACGGACCGACACTAAACATAAATGGCGAGCGTACGACCTATGATCAATCTACCTATATCACTGATGTGTTAACCGAACATGCCGTCGACTGGCTGGATGAGCGCAATGAGGATCAACCGTTCTTTATGTACTTATCGCACAAGGCTGTGCACTCTCAGTTTCAACCTGCCGAGCGCCATGAGGGGCTTTATCAAGAAGAGGCTATAGTCTACCCACCAAGTTTCGACACGCCAAATTATGGAACTCCTGAACTACCAACAGGCAGCGCTGACAGTGAACCTCTGCGTGGTCGCGACTACTACGGGCAACGCCGCATTCCCGACTGGGTAAAACAACAGCGAGAGTCCTGGCATGGAGTCGACTACATGTACCACGGCGACATCGACTTCGAAGAATTCTTCCAGCGCTACACAGAAACCCTCATGGGCATAGATGATAGCGTGGGTGCAGTGCTGGACTATCTTGATGCCAACGGCTTGGCAGAAGACACCTTAGTGATTTATATGGGAGACAATGGCTTCTCTTTTGGCGAACATGGATTAATTGACAAGCGACACTTCTATGAAGAATCCGCTAAGGTCCCTCTATTAGTTAGGTGGCCTTCACGGCTGCAAGGCGGCGCTCCTATCGAATCACTGGTGCAGAACATCGACATTGCTCCAACTATTTTGGAGGCAGCAGGTCTTAGCATGCCAACGCAAATGCAGGGGGCTTCGTTTATCCCTCTATTCAGTCGCGAAGAGATTCCCTGGCGCGATAGGATATTCTATGAATACTACTGGGAGATGGATTTCCCCCAGACACCAACAATGTTTGGTATACGCACAGAGCGCTACAAATATATTCGCTATCATGGCGTGTGGGACACCAATGAATTCTATGATCTTCAGGCCGACCCTAATGAGATGCAAAACCTGATCGATGCTCCAGAACACCAAGAGCGCATTGCTGGGTTTGCCAGCGAAGTCTATGACTGGCTGGAAGCTACAGGAGGCATGAGCATTCCTTTAAAGAATGTAGTTCGGCCTAAGTTTGGCGACCATCGCAATCAGTCAGTATTTTAGAAGACCGAGCGTATGCTATACTTTTTCAGGCTTTACACTACCTCTTTTCATAATTCAGGAATTCCGGTCTTTAACATGAATATCCTTCCGGTCACCACTGCCCTGTTACTTGCACTCACTGTTGCTCAGAAAGGCTTTGCTCAAGCAGCTGCAGACGATTCGTGTCTGAATGAGACAGCCACTCAGGTATGGATAAATGAAGCAGAATTTATCATGGGTGACAATGCTCTCTATCAGGAGGAAGGCCCTGCTCACAAAGTTTCCCTGGACGGCTTTTGGATCGATGCTCACGAAGTCAGCAACAGCCAGTTCGCCGCCTTTGTCGAAGCAACCGGCTACCTAACAGTGGCTGAGCGCACCCCCAACCCCGCCGACTGGCCAACCGATGTGCCAGAAAATTTCCTCAAGCCAGGCTCGGTTCTATTCACCCCTCCAGAGCCCGGTCAAGCTGCGACAAACTGGTGGTCTTGGGTGCCCGGCACCAATTGGCGGCACCCCGATGGGCCCAATAGCAGCATTAGGGGCAAAGATAATTACCCGGTAGTCCACGTGGCATACGAAGACGCGCAAGCTTTTGCGAATTGGGCTGGTCGCTCGCTTCCAACCGAGGCCCAATTTGAGTTGGCCGCTCTCGGCAGGCGCGACGCAGTATTCCCCTGGGGCGGCAATGAGCTAGCTCCCCACGGGCAGCATCAGGCTAATACCTGGCAAGGCAGCTTTCCACAGCACAATAGCGCCGAGGATGGACACCATGGGTTAGCCCCAGTAGGTTGCTTCGGTGCCAATGACTACGGTGCTTACGACTTAATCGGCAACGTCTGGGAATGGACCTCAAACTGGTACTACCCAGAACACAATAAGCATGACTCGGACAACCCAACGGGTCCGACTCTGGAGCAAAGTATTAACACTGCCGCCTCTGCTGTCCCGGAAAAAGTAATCAAGGGCGGGTCTTATCTGTGCGCAGAAAACTATTGCCTGCGATTCAGGCCTGCGGCACGCGAAGCACAAGATACCGGGCTGGGGACAAGTCATATTGGATTCAGAACAGTAAAAAACTAGGGCGGCTATGCTGGCACCGGTGTAAATTCTTTTGGCATCCGAACCGGCTAGCAATCAATTACATACTATTTATCTTTCAGAACCAAAAAAATGCACACATCGGAGTCAGGGTTCCTAGCTAACAGTCATCAAAAAGCCGGAAAGTTTATTGGCTTGCTTGTATTGGTTTTAGCTATCAGCCAATGCAGCAACGAGGAGACAGCCAAGTCCGAGCAAGCTAGCGGCCCCAAGCTTCCACAAAAACCTAACATCCTTTGGCTGGTTGCTGAAGACCTCAGCGCCATTATTCCTCCATTCGGTGACAATACAGTTGCAACACCAAACTTGACGCGCCTGGCAGACGAAGGCATCCGTTACACACAAGTATATTCAAGCTCTGGAGTCTGCGCGCCAAGCCGCACTGCGATTGCAACAGGCATGTATCAGAATCGAATTGGCGCACAGCATATGCGCACAACAAATATTGCTGACTTCGGTGTCGAGGGCATAGTGCCTTATGAAGCGGTTCCTCCTGCTTACGTGAAGATGCATAGCCAATATTTCCGCGAGGCTGGTTACTACGCCAGCAATAATGCCAAGGAAGATTATCAATTTCGCAAGACTGTTACCGCCTGGGATGACAGCAGCAGATCGGCGCATTGGCGTAACAGAGCCGAAGGTCAGCCGTTTTTTTCTGTGTTCAACTTTGGAATTACTCACGAGTCACAAGTTTGGGCTCAGGCAGGCAACCCATTGTTGGTAGATGAGAACCTGGAAGTCCCCATTCCTCCCTATTTGCCAGATTCAGAAATTGGCCGCAAAGATGTACGACAAGTCTATTCCAATATTGTCGCCATGGATCAACAGGTCGGTGAGATTCTTAATCAACTGGAAGAGGATGGCTTATTGGATAGCACAATCATCTTCTGGTACAGCGATCATGGAGGGCCACTACCCCGACAAAAAAGATTACTCTATGATTCCGGAATTCATCTACCCCTCATAATACGATTTCCCGATCAATACAGGGCAGGTGAAATTGATGATCAACTTATAAGCTTCGTCGATTTCAAATCCACAATTCTCTCTCTTGCCGGAATCGAGCCGCCAACCTATGTCGATGGCAGAGCCTTTTTGGGAGAATATGCAGCTTCTACCAGTCGAGACTATGTGCACGCCGCTGCCGATCGCTTCGATTCCGAATACGACACCATCCGTGCGGTTCGCGACAAACGATTCAAGTATCTTCGAAACTTTAATCCCGAGAAGCCCTACTATCTGCCACTTACTTACAGAGAACAGATGCCCGTCATGCAAGAACTACTGCGTATGCGTGATGCCGGCCAGCTAAACGAAACTCAGGCACAGTGGTTCAGAACATCGAAAGAAGAGGAAGAATTGTTCGATACTGAAAATGACCCCTATGAATTGAATAACCTTGCGGGGGACACTTCTTACGCAGAAAAATTGGCCGAACTCAGAAATGAATTAGATAGCTGGATGAGCTATATCGATGATAAAGGCCTAATGCCCGAAGTAGATCTGATCAACAGCATGTGGCCAAACTCAGTTCAACCGACGACCTTAAGCCCGATCGCAAGCAAAGCCGAAAATGATGGCGCTATAACACTGCGCAGTAAGACCGAGGGGGCCAGCATCGGCTATCAAATATTGAATGACGGCGAAGAACTTGGAGCTACCTGGCAGATCTATCAAGAACCCTTAGCTATAAACGAAGGCCAGAGACTGCTGGTAATCGCCCACCGTATCGGCTTTACCCCTAGCGCCACGATATCGATTAGGTAAAAGGGGTCGGAGGGATTTAATTTAAATCCCTCCGACCCCTTTTATTGCTCTTCGTTCTAGCGCCTCTCTACTTCACCCCCTCGCATTGCTCGATGCATGGTTACATGGCACACTAAATGACTTAGAAAAAGAAGGTAGCTCACTATGCTGTTAGGCAAAACATTACTGGGGGTTTCTGCCTTTGTATTTATGGGGTATGGACTTGTCAGCCTCGTGTCTCCTGCCATACCCGCAGGTTTTGCGGGCCTGGTGATCAGCAACGGTGACGCTTTTGCCGAAATTGGAGCGATGTACGGCGGACTGCAAACGGGGCTTGGCCTATTCTGCGCATTGGCGTTAGTAAAGCCCGAGTTCTATCGTTCAGGGTTAATACTACTGCTTATTGCTATTGGCAGCTTGGCATTGGCACGGCTAGTTTCCGTATTAATTACAACAGACCCTGTAACCTCATACAGCTATGGGGCATTAGGGTATGAATGTACCACCGCGGCATTGGCTCTAGCGGCCCTGGTGAAAAAGTAATATGACTCAACACGAATATATCTTTATTGCCGTATCGATCATTCTCGGCCTAGCGATCACTCGACTGTTGCACACGGCGGCGATGATTACACGCGCCCATAGTCGCGTCATTTTCCACTGGTCCTCTGCAATCTGGACGGGCAGCATCATGCTCTATATTTTGCAGTTATGGTGGGTTGGCTGGGGGTTGCGCACTATCGAGCAATGGGCCTTCCCTGACTTTATTATTCTTGTATTTGGCTCTTCCTGTATCTATGGTGCCGCCGAGATGGCGCTAACCGCACCCGAAGAAGGGACGGTTGATATGTTAAAGGAAAGTCAGCAACTGGGGCGACTCTCGGCTCTATCCATGCTGTTATATTTTCTGGTAGGGCCCTATGTAAATATAGTTATGTACAACAATGCAATTTTGCCATCGATAGTAGTCCCCACTATTGGAATAGTCTTGATGCTACTGGTAATAACAATACCAGCAAACTTTAAACTTTGGTCAGTATTGTTTTCGTTTTACTCTCTCGCCGTGCTCGCATTAACCGTATAAGCATGAACAGAAGATATAAAAGGATAAGAAACAGATTAGCTAACAGGGCCGCAGGGAATTATTTTCAATCCCTGCCGCCCCTTTATTTAGATCGCCAAAATTACCTATTTACTTACTGAAACCTTAGAACGCTCCACTGACCTTCAGAGAAACCGACCTTCCAGCGCTACTGCATTGCTCTTCAATTTTTTCGATGACGCCACTGAAGATTCGACCAACAATAGGCAAGGTCTTCAACGAATTTACTCCTTTATTTTACAATACACGCTTCTTAGCGCGCCCTGGCCTTTATTCTTTAAGCAATAGATTTTTATCTTTTCCTATCCGGCCTAATGAGCCCTCTCTTCTATTTAGCTCTCTCTTCTAAGCCCTCTTTATACAGGCAACCTAAGCTTGCCTCATCGCTACTCCTCATTCTTTTGCTGTTACCTCAAAAGCTGCTAAAATTGCGCGCCTTTCAGACATGGATCGAGTAGCAAGACCAAAACTGAGGTAGTCTGCGACTAAGAGAATCCGCAGCTGCGCAACCAGAAAGGCAATTTTGTCGCCAGCAATCCACAAAAATCACTAAAAGACCAAGCCAATGAAATCAGTGAATAACCTAGGTACAGCCCTTGCGCTGACCTTGCTTTCGAGCTGCCCTGCAGCCTACGCCACCAACGGCTATTTTTCCCATGGCCTCGGTGTGAAGAACAAGGCCCTTGCCGGTGCCGGCACAGCCTATCCTCAGTAAGCAATGGCCACATCCGTGAACCCGGCCTCGGCAGTGATCCTGGGTGAAACATTCGAGGCAGGGATCTCATTGTTCTCACCACGACGCGCCTATGAAGCTAGCAACAGCCTGGCTAATGGCCTCGGTGGCGCCTTCACGATTGACCCGGGACAGGTAGATAGCGACAGCGAATATTTTCCAATTCCTTATGTTGCAAAGACTTGGGACTACGGTGAAGAGTCTGCTTTTGGCCTATCGCTTTAGGGCCGCGGCGGTATGAACACAGATTACAGCAGCGGCTCGGCCACTTTTGACCCCGATGGCCCCGGCCCGGCTCCCGTCATGTCAATGCCCGGCCCCTATGGCGCTGGCGCAGCAGGCGGAGACCTGGCGCAGCTATTTGCCGACATATCTTATTCTCATCAATCGGGCGACTTGGCATGGGGTATAGCCCTGGTGGTATCGGTACAGGCTTTTGCTGGCAATGGCTTCGCCAGTTTTATGCCCTATACCGAGACCTTTGCCAACTCTGGCGGAACCGCCATGCCAAGCTCTCTCAGCAATAATGGCCATGACTTCTCCTACGGGGCAGGAATCAAACTGGGCGCCATCTGGGATCTGTCGGAAACAATTCACCTGGGACTGAGTTATCAAAGCAGAATCGAGATGTCAGAACTTGATGACTACAGCGACCTATTCGCAGAATCCGGCGGCTTTGATATTCCCGCGAGCATTCGCGGCGGCATAAGCATTAACCTCGGCAGCAGTTCCGTTTTGCACTACGACATCGAACACACGTCCTACAGCGATATCGATTCCGTGGGCAATCCCATGGCAAATCTGTTTAATTGCCCTGCCGCGGGCGCTGGCGGCACCGATTCAAGCTACTGCCTGGGTGGCAGCAACGGTGCTGGCTTTGGTTGGGACGATATGACCATCCACAAGATCGGCTACCAGTGGGAGCCAGGCCAGCTTGAAGACTGGACCTTCCGGCTTGGCTTCAGCCACGGCAGTCAGCCTATAGAGAAAAGTGAAGTTCTATTTAACATGATGGCTCCGGGAGTAATCGAGAACCACTTCACCGCAGGTTTTAGCCATAAAATGGACAGCGGCAGGGAGTACAGCTTGACGTTCATGTTCGCGCCAGAGAAAAAAGTCAAAGGCACCAATCCCTTCGACCCGACCCAGCAACTGGAAATCAAAATGCACCAGTTTGAAATTGAGTTTGGTTTTACCTTTTAGCCCGCGCCAAAAAAAGGGTCGGAGAGATTTAATTTCCTTTCATTCTAGCTAGCCTTAATCTACGCGCCTAACCCTTATAGCCCGGTCCGTATCTACTATCCGCATCCTTGAAATCCCCATCCAGTTCGTAGTGATTTCAACTTCTGGATCGACAGCAGAATAACTATAGCGCCTGGTGCTTCTGGTTTCCCAAGTTTGTCCATTTTTGAGACGAAATTGTGTCGGGCCATTCCAACCGCTGAACTCTCCGTCAATCCTGCTCTTAATAGCGGCGCTGCTAAGCTCTTTCACAGCAGGACTGTCATCTATCATCACTTCAGCGTCTTGCGCTGTATAACGCACAAGCCAGCGATTAATCGCCGCTATTTCATCCTCGGTAAGGCGCTCAAATCCAGAAGCGGCAAACTCTTCCGCGCTCATTAACTCCCGCACATCCGGATTCTCGGCAGATAGGACCAGATGTGTAAACAGCATCAACACTAGAGCGAAGCAGTATCGAAACATAATTTGCAGCCTGTTTTGTTATTAAAGAAAGTTGCACTAAGTTTCTCATAGGCCGGCAAAGCAAACAAAATATTTGTAAGCGATGGGTCAAAGTAAAAATACAATCGTTTGCAATGAACTCGTCTGTGCTAATGAGATGACTAGTAGCGATTTCTATTGCTCGTAGTCGCGCCAGTGTTCTATACGATACCGCAGCGGGTCCGATAATGACTGCTGACGGGCACGAGTGACTTCGGTAGTGCTGAGAGGCACGAAATCGGCTGGCAGCGTCTCGGCATTGAACTCTTCTAATATCCAGTTGGCCACGTCAGTTAACTCTTCGTCGCTGAGCGAGGAATAAGCTGAGCCAGGCACACGCACCAGATAGGTTCGCATCGCAGCCACGCCCATCATGCGGCCCAACTCCCGATGCAGGGTTGGCACATTCGGCGGATTGCCCTGTCCTCCGGGAAGATGGCAGCCGCTGCAATGCAGCAGGTAGTTGATTCTGGCTGTGGCGCTGTACGCGGCGCCCGGCAGTACGGTTATCAGTAAGGACAGGGCCAGCGGCATGGCCCATCTTTCAATAAACACCGCTGCGAAAAGCTTATTGTGGCTCATATTCTCACAAGCCATCTATTCGTCCGAATAGCCTAGAACTAGCGAAACCGTGCAATTGTAGCTGGTGTCTTCAACACCGAAGCACCAATAGACCGTACTGCTAGTCCCGTTATAATACACCGGTTTGTCCCGCTCAGTACGGTGACAACCGCAACGCCCACAGCTGGATTTTCCACAGCAGTCATTATATGACATGAGGTAGTTGCGCCCATCCACCGGATTGAGGCAGGTACCTACCCAAGAGATCGGTGACGGTTGCGTGCCCGGCGGACAAGAGGTTGACGAACCCCCACAGCAGGCGCAGATGGAACCACTCATGGCACAGTAGCGCCAATACTCACAGGATTGCGGATCGCCTATCTCCTGAATGGAACTCTGGGCGAAAGATCGAGACACCGGCAATAGGGGAAAGGCCGCGGCGCCCGCGAGCATCATTCCAATCTTCGATAAGAAATGACGACGCGACAGTTTGCGCGCCAACGCCAGGCTGCTCCTCCGAGCCCTGTCATCGATCCAGTAGTAGCCACTTTCTACCATTCGTTCAATATTCATGACGATTGTTCCACCGTTGAAGGCTCAAATTTTTTAACAACATTCTCTTCAGCATCACCCTGTTCCGCCGTTACCAGCCCGACAAATTCCTGCAGGGTCGAAACCCCGGAGTCCATAGCTTCAATCAGGCTCTCCATGTGTTCGCGAGTATTCACCAGCCCCTTGCTCTTGAGAATACCATCGCTGCCAATTAGAACCGCAAACGGCAGCTTGCTGACTTCATAGGTCATTCCAAGCTGCTGCGAGATGATGTAGGGGTAATCGAAAATATTCAGGTCAGTGACATAGGACTTATGTTGAGCCAACTCCTTGTCCGTGTCTGCCCCGTCGCTAGCAAACATAAGTTGCATGCGCGGCTTCTCCGACAGGATCAATGACTTCGCAGTAGGCACCAGAGACTTACATACCGGACAGGTAGGAGAAATAAACAGGATAAAGGTAGCGAGGGCTGAACTGTCTTCACCGCCGATAACGACCTGCGAACCTGCCAAGGTCCTCAGATCCAGTCGGCTAGTCATCTCGCCAACTTTAGGGCCGGATGTAGGCTGCAACGCTCCTGCCGGCGACACTCTTTCATGCAGAATTCCTACCTGTCTGGCCAACGCCAGAACCAGCAGAGCCAAGGCGATTACGACGACCCAAAGAATGATATTCGACACAATTAAGGCTTCAGTCATGATCTTCCCCTGCAGACGATTCTGCCAACAACGGTTTGCGCCAGGAATCGATCGCATTGTGATTCACCAGTAACTGATGAAAGGCCGCATAGGTAAATACCAGCGCTACCGTTGCCGCTATCAGGGAAAAGTAATCCAGCACAGCAAAGTTTCTTGCGTTCATACTTCCTCCGGCTGCGAGGGCAAACCCAATCAACAAGATGTTGCGAAATACCAGCCACACAGACAACTGTTGTACGCCGTTGTCTTCGCTATGCGCCTTAGCCGAAGACAGTCCACAACCACAATCGATATAGCTGCGACCTCGCATCAGGTTGATGCTCATAGCTATCCCATAGACAGCAAACAGGGAAGCTGTAGCCACCGACACCAGACCTGTTTGCCAACCTATGGCCCAGCCCAGCCCCAGCACTATTTCAAGCAGAGGAATGAGTAGGCTTAGCGGGGCAATTAGAAATGCCGGCACTACCTGGTAGGCTGCAAGAATGCCCTGAAAACGTAATCGCTCAGCAAGCTTGTGCAATCCTGCGGCAACCAACAGCAGGCAGAATGACACGGCGATAAGCTGAAACAGAAGCGGATCTAGCATCGCTTAGAAGTCCTCGAACATTTGCGCGCCAGGCGCCTGAATCGCACGTTCATGCTTGAAGGTAAGCGCATCGAACACAAGTGTGCCAAGGTCACCGAAGGAGCCGACGATTAATTTTGGATTCGCTTCCTGAGTTACTAGTAAAGTGCCGATAGGCTCTTCCATCTCGAGACGCTTGAGTAAACGCTGAGTATTAAGATCAATCACCCAGATCTCGGTGCCTCGATCATGATGCGTGTCGATGCCACCTTCATGCATCGCGATATACAGCAGGCCAGTATCATGATGTACAGACAGAAATTCACCGCGCCCACCAGGACGCCAACCTTCTGCGCCATCTGTTGGGATGTCCCAGCCCTCGCCGATGTTGATGTCGGTTCCTGACACGCTTACTTCGAACAACTCACCAGAGTGGGTGACCAGCAGCCATCCGTCAGCGGTACTGGCAGTGCGGTCGAAAACGGCGTCATCCTGCACGCTGAAGAACACATCGCTACGCGCCCGGTTCTGTTCGAAGCCACTAAGATCCAATTGAATAAGTTGCAGCGTGCCATCGCCACAGATTTGCAGAAAGTCATTCTCTGCTACGGCCATATTCACGGCGCAGCCAGGCGTCATCAGCTCATAGACAAAAACACGGTCCTGCACATCCACGATAGACACTGAGTGGCCCGGGTTAATGTTGTGGACAACAAGGTGACGACCGCTGTTCAACATGGCCAGATGTCGACGCACGCCCAGACGCGCCATATGATTGGGAATGATGACCTCGGCAATGGGGCTGAGATTCTCGAAATCGTAAATCGTCACCATATCTGTGCGTTCGCCATGCACGCCGCGGCTGAAGTAGGACTCAGCCGCATAGAACTCCTCGCGCGGATTCCACATCGTCACGGCGGGGGTCCAATCGGAAAGCGACAACTGACCCAGCATCTCGCCGGACTCGGCATCAAAAATACGGGCACCGCCACCAGATTTGGCGACAAACCAGTTGGCTCCCGGGCTGGGCATCGTTTCGACAGAGATTCGCTCTGGAGTTAGCTGGCCAAAGGCCAATGGGGAAGCGAGGCTCAGGCTAAGCGCCAAGGTGTTCAGAAAGCGCATGATAATTCTCCTGTGCAGGTACTGGCGCACAATCCAATCCCGAGTAATGACAGAAATTAGCCATTACATCTGTCATTGCTCTTCTCAGGCAGGCAAGCAATCACGAATAAAAATACTGGTCAACAGTAGCCTAATTAACGAGGTTTTCCAATACCAGTTAAGACTCTAACGGTTGAAAGGGGTCGGAGGGATTTATTTTCAACCAATTTGGCCGATTTAAAGGGGTCGGAGGGATTAATTTTAAATCCCTCCGACCCCTTTATGGTTTATGGGTTAGAATTACGCAGCGGGCAACAAACTCTCGTGTCAGACCATACTGGAGCAGGAGCCCCTGAGTGAAACTGGAAAATTACAGAACACTAATCGTTCTGACCTTCGCGCAATGCTTCGGTCAAACCGCAGCACCGATTCTTGTCCTGCTGGGCGGCATTGTTGGGGCGCAGATAGCACCTTCACTTGACTGGGCGACGCTCCCAATAGCAATTCAAATTATAGGAATAGCTTCTGCGACAATTCCCGCGTCCTATCTGATGTCAAAAGTTGGTAGAAAAGCTGGATTTCTTGGCGGTACCGCGCTCGCCATCTTTGCCGCTCTCTTTGCCGCCTGGGGTATCTTTCAACAATCCTTTGCGCTCTTCTGCATCGCTTCTTTCTTCATTGGTAATTATATCGCCTTCCTGCAACAGTTTCGTTTCGCCGTTGCGGAGTCAGTGCCAAAACAGCAGATACCCAAATGTCTGTCATTTTTAATGTTAGCGGGCATCGTTGCCGCATTGCTGGGACCGGAAGTGGGACGACGTTTCAGTGTCATCGAAGGGCTCCCCAATTACGTAGGTTCATTTCTAGGCATGGCTGCGATGCTGAGCGTGTCGTTTCTAATTTTACTCCTGTTCTATCGCAACACAGACATGGAGACATACGAACAAGCTAGCACCGACAGGTCTCTAGGGCAGATCTTTAGACAACCCACCCTAATCTTGGCAATTGCATCTGCTGCTGTCGGATATAGCGTCATGAGCCTGATAATGACCGCAACTCCACTAAGTATGCACGAACTAGACCTGCATTCTTTGGATGACACAACCCGAGTGATCCAGAGCCACATCCTTGCCATGTATGTTCCATCATTCTTTAGCGGATTCCTGATCTCTTGGCTGGGAGTTAAGCGAATTATCCAGGCAGGCTTCGCCCTGATGTTAGTCTGTGTTGCTATTGGCTGGGGTCAACCTGACTTCATCAACTACTGGGGAACCCTGATATTTCTAGGCGTTGGCTGGAACTTCCTCTTCCTTGGCGGCACCACCCTACTAACTCAGAGCTACCGCAATTCCGAGCGTTTTAAGGTGCAAGCCGTCAATGACTTTTTGGTTTTTGGCCTGCAAGCGGTTGGCTCACTCAGCGCCGGTGTTCTACTAGCTAGTATTGGCTGGAGCGGCGTGATGCTATTTTCTCTCCCCCTATTGCTGCTACTTGTTCCAGTACTATTTATCACTCGCAAACCCGCCACCTAGAAAAAAGAAATTAAAGGGTTCGAAGGGATTTAATTTTGATCAATCTATCAGTTGAATTGATCAAAATTAAATCCCTCCGACCCCTTTATTCCAAATAGGGCCTAGGGTATCTCGCCTGCTGATTCAACTGCCCCATAAAGCTATGGGCGTCAGAAATAGATGATCTCCAATACTCTTCTACCCGGATTTCATCCTGAAATTGCCTGCCAAAAATAACGACTTCATCCCCTGATGCAATTCCTTCCCAACTATCGGTTATATCGATCATGGTTGTGTTCATCGACATACTGCCCGCATCGACGATACCAATCCTTCGCTCAGCGAAATCTGATTAATTTCATTGTTAGCGGAATCTTTCTCGACAAAATTTACCTATAATCAGCCTTATAGATTACTAAAAACAGGAAACTCTTATGAATAGCAACCCGCGTCTTGTGTCGAATCTCTCCAGGCACACACTCCTACTTCTATTAGTGGGCATACTTGCTGCATGCAATCCTCCAGCAAGCAGCAACAATACCTCTGCCAGCGTAGCAAGTCCGGAGCCGGCTCGAGCTCTGGAAATGGTAGCCCCAGAAAGCGTGGGCATGGACTCGCAGCGACTCAACCGCGTAAAAGAGGCTATGCAAGACTTGGTGGATCAGGGCCTACTCGCCGGTGCCGTCACCATGGCCGCGCGCGACAACAAGGTCATGCATTTCGAGTCTGTCGGTTATAGAGACAAAGATGCAGAGGCGGCAATGACCAATGATGCCCTATTCCGCATCTATTCCATGACCAAGCCAATTACTGGCGTTGCACTCATGACGCTCTATGAAGAAGGAAAATTTAAACTCTCCGACCCGGTAGAGAAGTACATTCCTGAAATGAAGGATTTAACTGTCTATGTCGGGACCAATGACGACGGTAGCATGATCACCGAAGAAGCAAACCACAAGATGACCATACGCGAGCTGATGAGTCATACCGGCGGCCTTTCCTACGGCATATTCGACAAGTCGCCAGTTGACGATGCGTATTTGGCCGCTGGCATAGGCGCCGCCGCTGCCGCTGGCATTCTAGAGCCGAACGAAACCGGCCAGGACTTCGTGAGAAAGCTAGGACAGATTCCCCTAAAGAGTCAGCCGGGATCGAAATGGGAATACTCGGTGTCTGTCGACGTACAGGGCTATCTAGTCGAAGTGCTTTCCGGTCAGAAGTTCAGTGAATTTCTCGAAGAAAGAATTTTCGAGCCACTGGGTATGATAGACACCAGCTTCCATGTGCCACAGGAGAAGCTAGGCCGCTTCGCACAGATGTACGGTTACAGCCCCGAAGGCGAATTAACTGCTGGCGAAATGTTTCCCGATTCCGACTATACAACTGCCCCTGCTTTTGAGGCAGGGGGCGCAGGCCTCGTGTCGACAGCCACTGACTATATACGCTTCAGTCAAATGATGCTTAACGGTGGCGAGCTCGATGGTGTGCGCATACTCGCTCCCCTAACAGTCGATCTAATGCACAGGGATCAGACACCGAAAGCCATGGAAACATCGGGCCTGGATCAACAGGGTACTGCATTTGGGCTTGATTTCGCTGTGATTCAGGATCCGGTCGAGGCAGAAAGTTATTCCACCGGCGAGTACTACTGGGGCGGTGCCGCTGGCACCTGGTTCTGGATAGACCCGGTTGAGGAGATAGTCTTCGTCGGCATGATTCAAGCGGCTGGCGCGCTAACGCCTGATGTTCGCGGCATCTCTCGTCGTCTTCTGTATCAATCGATTATGGAACCTAAGGGCATCTAGCCTTTACTTGGTCCCATAAATTAAAAAGATGCCGTAGGGGCCACCCCGCGGCATCTCTATTTTCCATGCTTATTGTTAACTATTACTGCGGCGCAATAGATCGCCTGAATCCTCCATAGAGCCGGATAGTTACCGGGCGTAAATAGACTATCGAGACCTGCGGTAGGCTGCATCTCGCCTTTCGCTAAATCAATTCGCTCACCTATCTTCTCTGCTGACACCGCTACTTTCGCAATTACTGTAGCACGCCTGGATGGTATGTTGTGGGCCGGCCCCATTGTAAAAGCGCCATCTGCATCATCTTACTATTGCAAGCCTTTCGAAATAAACGTTCAGGCATCAGCTAGTAAGCTACGATCTCCCAACAGACAAAAACGCGTCATCATCAGAATGTGCTCTGCCGCAAAACCATCGTTATAGTGTCGTCACATCAATAGAGGGCTATGTGTCAGATAGAGCGAGATTAGAATATCAGTCCTTAGCACATGCCAACCTTCCAGCTTGGAGCTGTTGATTGAAACTTGCCCACACCTTAAGCAAGGGATAGTCGTGGTGACTCAACCCATTTCAGTCAAAAAGAATAGTTGAAGTAAACTCGAAGTGATCGCGGTTCGAATACATGATAGTGATGGTCGCCAACTGGCGCTGTTTCGTTGATCAATTGTGACTCGTAAAAATACTCAACATCGCGATCGTTGGAATCAAAAAGATTGAGCACGTCCGCCGTGACTGAAAATTGTGATGTTGGCGCATAGGTCAGACGCAAGTTGAATAATGTACTGCCTTCGGCTATCTCCCCCTCATCCAGGTCATAGTCATCGAAGTACCTTATACGCAACGCGGCCTGCATATTATCACTGAGGCTCAGGCTAATACCGCCGCTGACAACATCACTCAAGGCGCCAGGCACAGCATCAAAGCCATTTACCTTACGAGTGAATCGAGAATCAGCCCACGAATATTCCATATCAACAGAGATCGAATTATTAAGCTGGAAATAACTGGTTATTTCGACTCCCTTGCGTTCACTTCCAAAACCTGTGTTTTCGGTGTTACCGGCATCACCAACAAAGATTAGCTCCGAATCAATATCCAAAAACCACAACGCGACAGAAGCGTTGAGACGCTCGGTTAGAAATGCTCGAAATCCTATCTCGGATCCTAATGTGTCAACCAATGGATCTACAGGCAGAACAGCATCACCGGAAACCGGATCGAAGCGAATTGTTGTGCCGCGAGCGTCATTACTGTGAAAGCCCTGACCAATACTCGCATAGATCTCCCGGCTCTCATCGAGCTTGTAAATAAGACTAAGAGACGCCGTCACGATATCATCGGAGCTCGCACCGGAATTTGGAAGCAAGGTGCTCCCATTAGCAGCCTCCCTGGCTTGAACATCAAATTCATAATCGTCATAGCGCAAGCCAAAAACTGAACGCAAACTAGCAGACCAATGCAATTCATTTTGCCAGTAGAGGCCCATGCTTTTTTCTTCCACTGCATCAAGCCGAATTGCACCGGTTAGCCGCCGTTGATCGGAACTGCGTAAGCCAACCTCGCCGATATCATCAATCCGTACCTGCGCGCCATAGGTGTTCGTAAGTGCGAGAGAGCCCAGAATAAGATCCTGTCGCCACTCTATGGATCCGCCATAGATTTTGCGTTGATCTACTTGTTGGAATTGATCTCCCTGTGGGCTGATGAAATAGCTGAAGTTAGAATACAGCTCCATCTCATAGTCAATACCATAGACAGACGCGCGTAATGAGCCATTCTCCAGATTGCGCTGCCAGTTTGCGGACACGCTGTACCGCGATGAATCCCCACCAGAACTTGGATCGATAGAGCCAAACTCAGAGATCAAGTTACTCTGCACAGCTCGAGACGGAATCTGGTCTGCTGAATTCCAGCTATTGTCATAGCCCATGAACATAAACTGCAACTGATCCTCTCCGGCCTCCCATCGCTGTTTCAACCAGATATTAGTTCTACCAACATCTTCATTGACCGAATCCCAGGGTCCTTCGTACTGCTGACGCTCCAGGCCGTAGATTAGATTGCCGGCCGAATTATCCAAGGCGCCAGAAACAAGCAATCGGGAAAAGCCGTACTCCCCCACACCCAACGATGCCGACTGTGAATCAAGATTGCGAGCTGTTAAGAAGTTTGCGGAACCGGCAGCTGAAAAATCCCCTGCATCCGCGAAGTAGGAACCCTTCCTGAAGCGAATTTCTTCAATCAATTCAGGAATGATGAAATTGATATCGGTATAGCCTTGACCATGCCCATGGCTACGCATATTCACCGGCATGCCATCGATGACTGTAGAGAAATCTGTACCATGATCAAGGTTGAACCCACGCAGGAAAAACTGATTCGCCTTGCCGCTTCCACTGTGTTGGGTCGCCACCAAACCAGGCACGGATTCCAGCAAATCTCCCGTGCGCAGCAGAGGGCGTCGTTGCAACTCATCCTGCGAAATGCGCCCTTCAGTAGCTGAAGTGGAAGAGCCTATGAGGTTGGCAGGGCGACCAATAACCTCAACCACCTCAAGCTCTTGGCTGAGCACCGCACTTGATACAAGTAAGAAACTAAAAAACACAGCGCAGTGTAGATTGCTCGGCACCAACCAGCTCCAATTGAAAAATTGTCTGTTACAGCATCGACGTTACAGGGCTAATTCTTTGCGGGGGAAGACCAAAACAGCGGCGATGCCGATGCAGTTTATATCCCATTGTGAAACATTTTTCCATTTTGGTATTTGCGCAGCACGGAGAGCAACTTAAAGGGGTCGGAGGGATTTAAAATAAATCCCTCCGACCCCTTTAAGTTGCTATAAGTTGGCAACACATTCTCTGTAAAGTCCCCGTGTAAAGAGATAATGGCCACAAATTTCGTAATATGAACTATTTACCAATGGTTTCCAGCTAGTAATGTAGCCTTTGCTATTTAAATGCATTAGCAGTAACTCTCAATCAACCTTCTAAGGAAAAGATAATGTCTTTCGGAGACCATATTTTGCTACCAACCGATGGCTCTGAAGGCGCATTGCACGCAGCCGCTTTTGCAGGTGAACTCGCCAGAGCGCTAAAAGCAAAAGTCAGCGTGCTGCATATCCTGAGCGATGAGTATCTTATGTCTCATACCTGGGGCACAGATGGGCTTATTGTTGGCAGCCCCAGCGGGTATCTGATGAGCGACCCTGAAGGCATGAAGTCGGTTGAGGAAATTCGCAGCTCTATTGAGCAACAGGCGCTTGCTGAAGAACTCTCAAAGACCGCGCAGGCATTGGGTGATATAGATCAGGAACCGAACCTCGTGACCGTGTGGGGCCATGCCGCTGAAGAAATCTCCCGCTTCGCAAAAGACAACAAAGTCGAGCTAATCGTAATCGGGTCTTATGGCAAATCGAAGCTTAAGCGCGCCTTTTTAGGTAGTGTGAGTCAGGCTGTTGCGAATCAGGCGCCCTGCCCCGTCACCATCGTCAAATAGCCAATTCCCAAGCCTACACACTTAACAATTAAAAGAAGCTAATCGGGAAACCGATTAGCTTCTGCTCACCTCTTTATTCTTTGCCGTGCCTAATACAGGCAAAAAATAAAAGGGCCTTAGTGGCGCTTAAATATGGAGTTGCCTGTCGACTTCTTGGGGCGTTTTTCAGACGACTCAGCGTCAGGGGCTATTTCCACCTGCATGATGTCGGTTTGCTGCAACCTCTCCACTTTCCGTTTGAACGGAGGCTTCCCTGTGAAGTTTACAGTTTTGACATCGACCCACACAGGCTCAGAAGTCACGATCTCAACCTCAGCAATATCAACCACAGACAGCACCTCGATTTTTCGTTTAAAGGGGGGCCTGCCACTAAAGTCTGTAACGAGCTTAGTCACGCAATTTTCAGTACATTCAGTCGCAGCAAGCACTGAATTGCTAGCCAAAACAGCTAAACCAACAGTTAATAGCTTTAGGGTGCGCATCAATTTTCAACCTCCTCTACACATAGACAATTTTAGATTAACGAAATTTTACGAAAAATGAAAATCAGCGGTGATATGAAAAACCACAATTCGCTATAGGAATAAGTTATCAACTCGAGTCCTGCAACAAGTAGTGCCGCAGTGAATTCGCTCCATTTTGATGCATTCTACGCACTTTTTGGGTGCGTTATTTGGAGAGATACGCCAAGACACCCTGAATCTAGGGGCTTGGGGCGATGGCCTGTTTATTGCTTCCAGTAGTTAAAGCCCTAGCTATTGGAGCACCTATGCGCGCACTGTTAATCAGCTCTGTAAGCCTCACTCTGGCAGTAGCCTCCAACTTGGTGCTGGCGAAGGATTTCGAATATAAGATTCCAATTACCCAGCAGAATTCTGGCAACTACTATGTCGCAGGGACTCTGGAAAACGATGACAAGGTAGAGTTTCTTGTCGACACCGGCGCGGGCATGGTGATACTTGCCGAGAGAACGTTCAAGGCACTGACCGAGGCATCCAGCAAGAAACCGAGCAAGCGTATTGCGGTGAGAATGGCCGACGGCCGGACTAAAGCAGTTAACGTATACACTCTAAATCACTTGGTTCTAGGGCAGGAATGTAACGTTGGTCCACTTGAAGTTGCAGTAATACCCGGCGCTGCAAATAATATTCTTGGGCTAAACGTACTGAAGAAAGCTGCCCCCTTCGCCATCTATACCTCTCCCCCCTCTCTGGCACTAAGTGCCTGCACAGGATTGGCGTCGGGCTTAGAAAAGTCAAACAGCAGCGATGCAGAATCACTATTCTCGCAACTGGCCAGCCAACAAAGCGCAGACTAGCAAAACCCAGAGATAAAACAGTTACGTATAGTGCGTGAAACCGAGTTCATTATGCCTCGGTGAATGGCACGAAGCCCTCTGGCCTAGGTGCTAATAGCACCGAACAGTCAACATTGCACAGCACGCTCCGCTCCGTTTTCACCATGATAAAGGCTTCTATACTGTGGCGCGCCATTGTTACGCGCCTGTCAAGCCGCAGGCTCCGGAGTCGTGGCTATAGCGCTGATCTCACTAACGAATTGAATCTTCTCGATTCGTTGCACCAGCCTATAGCGAGTATCGCTTGAGAATACAGCGCCTGAGGAGATCGACGAACGGTCACCTCAGGCGCTTTCCTCATTCTGCTATTGCACGGCTGATTAAGCGTTAGACGCGATAACCCAACGAGATCATATACACCCAAGGGTCCACATCCGCACTTACCTTGACCTTGCCCAGCGCCGAATTAAAGCTCGCATCGGTATCAATATTGATCTTCCAGGTGGAAGCGTTCAGCAACCTGTTCTCACTGATAGTCCAATCCACAGCGACACGATAGGCCAAGCCGTAAGAGTTCTCCAGATCAAGACCGTTGGCACCCAGCTCGGTTCTAGCCTGGCTAGAGAGCGACTTGTCGAAGAAGGGTGTGTAGTTCACGCCAAGACTTATATAGGGCCAAATCATCAAGCCCGGATTCTCAAAGAAATAGTTTAGCGTGAGCGTGGGAGGTAGTTGATCACCAGTTCCCAGACCTGTAGTGGCAAAACCTTACTGCGCTGGGCCCCTTTCGGTGAGCTCGTGCTCGAAAGGCGTTGCAGCTAGCAGCTAGACGCCAAGATTGTCAGTCACCATGAAAACGACATTCAAACCGAGCTGTGTATTCTCACCCACACGAAGATCAGATCACCCGCCTCATGACTTAGCGCGAAGCTGGGACGGAAGGCAGCGAGACAACTTGCAAACACCACTGATACTTTCTAACTGCTACAGATGGAGCTACTCATGAAACATCTTGTAGTTGTTGTAACTACGGAGGGAGCAATGAGATCAGTGACTATTTATTTGATTTGAATCAGTTCTAAACGGCGCCGCGAGCGTTTAATTGAGGGGAACCCAATCCAGATCAATGAAATTTTCGACATGGATTGAGTTGGCTACAAATTCTTTGTGCTAACTACTCTCTGCCGCTACACGCCCCTCTTCCTGATTCTGCAGGGACTCCAGCGCACGGGAAACCGCCTCCGGCGAACCCGTCTTCCTGGCAAGTAGGTTGTAGACAACCGGTACCACAAACAATGTGGTGATGGTCGTCATCAGTACGCCAGAGAAGATTACCGTACCGAGTAAAATTCGACTCTCCGAGCCAGCACCTGTCGCCATAATCAGCGGTATCGCGCCCACCAGAGTAGACAGGGCGGTCATCAGCACAGGACGCAGACGCAAATCACAAGCTTCTATTAGCGCCTCAGCAAATTCCTTGCCCTCATCCCGTAACTGATTGGCAAATTCAACAATTAGGATTCCGTTCTTGCTCGCTATACCCACTAGAATCACAAGCCCGATGTTGGAATAGATGTTCAAGGAGTTGTCGGTGAGTAGCAGTCCGATAAGGGCACCGAGCACTGCCAGCGGTACCGTCGTCATAATAATCATGGGATGAATGAAGCTTTCGAACTGCGCAGCCAATACCAGAAACACGACCAATAGCGCGAGCAGAAATACCGTAGTCAGGCCCCCTTCAGAACTTTTCAGGTCGAGCGACTCACCCTTGTAGGCTACCTGTGCATATTCGGGCAACTCTTGCGCCACCACGCTTTCAAGAAAACTCAGCCCCTCATCCAAACCGACCCCCGCCGCCAGACCGCCGGATATAGTAATAGAGCGGATACGGTTGTAGCGATTCAACGCAGTTGGACCCGATGAGTTCTCGACCTGTATAACATTCGCAAGCGGAATCAGCTGACCGCTAGTATCCGAGCGCACATAAATATTAGTTAAGTCATCCGGCGAGGCGCGCTGTGTGTCCTCAGCCTGAATAATGACATCGTACTCTTCGCCCTGATCGGCGAAAGTCGTCACCCGACTCTCGCTCATCATTGCCTGCAGAGTACTGCCAATAGACTGAATACTAACGCCGAGATCGGCGGCGCGTATCTTGTCTACCGTCACTGTAAGGCTAGGCTTGGTTTCGTTGAAATCCGAATCGAGGCGCGTGAACATGCCGCTCTCTTGCGCTCGCTCCAACAACAAATCACGCCACTGCACTAACTCTTCATAGCTGCGACCACCGATAACGAATTGCACCGGCTGGCCACCGCCACCACGGGACAGGCCAGAGCGCATGAACATGAATGCTCTGATGCCGGGAATCTCATTCCACTTACTGGTCAGCTCACGCATGACGCTCGCCGTATTCTTCTCCCGCTCTTCCCAAGAGGGTAGAGAGATAATCGTCATACCGCTGTTTACGCCACCGCCACCACCCCAACCTGGAGTCATGGTGACAATATTCTCAACTTCGCCCTCATCGATATAGGGCAAAACCTGATCTTGAATAGAGGTAACTTGTTGCTCCATGTAATTCAGATTCGCACCTTCTGGCCCCTGAATACTGGCGAAAATTACCCCCTGATCCTCACTGGGAGCGAATGCAGACGGCAGTTGCTGAAACAGAAAATAAATGGCGATCATGACAAAGAGCAGAGAGGCGACAATCAGCCAGCTAAAGCGCAGACAGACCGTTAGCGCATCATGATAGCCACGCTGTAACCAGCGAAAAAACACGTCTACCTTGTGCGTCAGCCAACTTTCATGGGCGTGTGTAGTCAGAAGTTTAGAACACATCATGGGAGTCAACGACAGGGCCAGCACGCTGGAGATGATTACAGCGCCGCAGATAGTGACCGCCAACTCGTAGAACAAGATACCCAGATTGCCCTCCAGAAACACTACCGGAACGAATACGGCAACCAGCACGGCCGTCGTTGCGATAACGGCGAAGGCCACCTGACGTGACCCGTTGTAGGCCGCCAGCAGCGGAGGCTCGCCATTCTCTACTCGTCGCTGAATATTCTCTAGAACCACGATGGAATCATCGACAATCAGACCTACACAGAGCACTAAACCCAGAAGCGTTATTAGATTAATCGAGAGACCGAAGCCTGAGATCACGATGAAGGCTGAGATCAGGCACACTGGGATAGTGATAACGGGGATCAGCATGACCCGTATAGATCCCAGAAACATATAGATCACAAGACTAACCAGTCCCATCGTCATAAAAATGGTCGAGTACACAGACGAGATAGCATTCTCGATAAATTCGGCGTCGCTAGATGAAACAACCAGATCCATATGATCCGGCAGCGTTGGTCGTATGCGGTCCGCCAAAGCTTCGGTGCCACGTAACACAGATAAACTGTTTGCAGTCGACTGCTTAACGATGCCTATACCTACCGCCTCGACACCATTGCCTCTGTAGATGGAGCGCTCGTTGGCAGAACCCAACTCAACCCTGGCCACTTCACCAAGAGTAACCAGGTAATTGTCCTGTCCGCGAGCAATGACGAGTCGGGAGAAATCGTCTGCACTCTGAAATATGCGCTCGACGCGAACCGAGAATTCCATATTAGTAGAATCGATACGCCCGGCTGGCAATTCTATGTTTTCGCGGCGCAGTGCATTTGCCACATCGATAACAGTAAGGCCACGGGCGGCAAGAGCGACGCGATCCAGCCACACGCGCATGGCAAACCCGCCGTTGCCGCTTACACTCACATTAGAGACGCCATCCAGCACTGCAAACTGGTCGACTATATAGCGATTCGCATAGTCGTTTAATTCCAGATAGGACAACTGACTACTGACTAGATTGAAATACTGAATCGGCCTGGCATCACTATCGGCCTTCGCGATCTGAGGTGGATCGACCTCTTCTGGCAGGCTACGGACAACTCGTGAAATCTTGTCTCTGATGTCATTGGCAGCGACTTCGATATCGGTACCCACGGCAAACTCGACTGAAATTCTAGAACTGCCGTCGACGCTTGAGGAGTTGATGGCATCAACCCCGTCTATGCCGTTGATCTGATCTTCGATCAACTCGGTGATCTGCGTCTCGATAATCTCCGCCGAAGCTCCCGGATAGCTGGTGCTGATCGAGACCACTGGCGGGCTGGTGTCTGGGTATTCACGCAGCGGAAGCTGAGTAAATGACATGATGCCAAAGGCAACCAGCATCAAGCTCAATACGGTCGCAAAGACGGGTCGCTTAACTGAAATATCAGAAAGAATCATCGCTGTATCCTCTTCGACTACGCGCCGCCGGTAGCTGCGCCGACTGCGCCACGGGGAAACTGGGGCCTGCCTAATTGAACCGGCTCGTCGCTGCCCGTGCGGACGGTAAGGCCAGGGCGAACTCTGATCACGCCTTCGCTAATTACCTGATCTCCTACCTGCAGACCCTCGGTGATTTCGACAAGTCCATCACGGCGACGACCCAGACCAACAGAGACGCGAGACACGCGATTCTCTGCCCCTACGGTATAAACAAACTGCTGCCCCTGACTGGCTATAACAGATCGCTCGGGCACTACTAATACTCTTTCTTCGTTTAGCGCGAGAGCGACTGTCATCAGCATGCCCGGCCGCAGTCGCAGATCAGGATTATCGATCTGCGCCCGGATCGAAACGCCGCGAGTGACCGGATCTATTCTAGATCCGACGACGTTGATCACCCCACTGAACTGCTGATCTTTATAGACGATGCTCCTGGCAGTGATTTCTTGTCCCACTCCAACTTCGGCGAGATAGACCTCCGGGATGGTGAAGTCCAATTTTATAACCGAGACATCATCCAAAGTGGTGATAACCATACCCGGCGTAAGCAGAGTGCCTTCACTTACATTGCGAAAACCGAGAAAACCGGAGAAAGGTGCGCGCACTAGTCTGTCATCCATATCGACGAGCACACCCTCTAGCCGCGCATTGGCTGTCTCAAGGTTGGTACGCGCCTGATCGAATTCGTTGTCGGCGACGAGATTGCTGTTAGAAAGATTCTGCAGGCGTGACATCTGCCGCTTGGCGTCGTCGACATTAGCCTGCGCCTCGGCCAGCCGCGACGCCTCGGAGGTATTAGTTAACTCTACGAGTATTCGCCCCTGCTCCACAAAGTCACCATCTTGAAAGCCGACCTTGCTAACGATTTCCGAGACTGAAGCGGTCAGGTCTACCGACTCGTTCGCTACAGTTGTACCAACGGACTCAACCTCATCGGCAATCGCCGTTAAAGTAACAGGCACGACCTCCACTAGAGGCGCACCGCCCCCACCAAAGCGATTGAACCCACCTTGGGGCTCTTCAGCCACCTTGGCATAGACGAAGTAGGAAAGAACCGAAGCTCCTGCCAGCAGCACCAACAAAACTGGATGTCGCGTTATAAAATTCACTTGGTTTCCTCGGGGCAGCTATGAGCCCTGTAGCTTGATCTCGAGAGCTGGTGCCAGCCAGCAGACGCCAAAACGATGATTCGTAGCGATTCGCAGTGCATGATTTACTGATCAACTGGACTATACGCCCTAAATCAGCAGATAGATCATAGAAATCGAAGAAGTTTTTACGGTAAAACCCCCAATCGGGGCTGGTGCTGGAGGCTAGTACTAGGAATTATGCGGAATGCACACTCAGCACTGCTGTCGATGCGCAAGCTGGCTATTTGGAGCCAATTAATCGAAGAAGGTGACTACGCCAGAGCCTTAACTTAACTTAACTTAACTTGACCTAACCCACCCCACTGTCGATAGTGCCCAACAGACTCCTTGTAAAGTTTCTTAATCAGGCACAGGGCCATGCCGGCAACGCTGGATTTCGTTGTGAATTTTCGATTATAGACACCGGTCAGATCTTCCGAGCTATGCCCTCACCGCTATCTTTGATGCTCAGACTGTCGTTTTCCTGAATAATCTCTATGGTCGCGCCACTCTGAAAAGCCATATTCAACTAGCGCCTGTAGCAAACAGAAAAATCAACGAAAGCGATTAGTCGTTCTTGGTTAGAGAAAAACTTGCGCGAGAAAGACTCTCTTTCGAAGACAAGCAGACACGATTTTCTGGAAGCGCCTCAGCAAACCCCCGCAATTAAATTGATGCATATCAACTTTCCTTAACCTAGCGTCATCATTGGCTGAATCTGCGACAACGTGTCGCAGGCCGCAGCCTTATAAGGGCATAACAATAACTGTACGATTCGCCTATATCTTTGGGAGAAGAAACATGCAATCAAAATTTTTACCACTTGTGTTAGCAAGCCTGCCAATCGTCGCCGTCGCGCAAGATACGCGCAACGTTCAAGAAATAATAGTTATCGGCGTGCGCGACACTCATACAGTAGTGACTGATGACACGCTGGTAGCGCCGTCTGATACGGCGCAGATGCTCAGAAAAATGCCGGGCGCCAACATCAACAAGAATGGCGAGCTTACCGGCATCGCGCAGTATCGCGGCATGTTTGGTGACCGCATTCGTGTATCCGTCGATGGCGCACAGGTCAGTGGCGCCGGCCCTAACTCCATGGATGCACCGCTGTCCTATGCACCCGTTGCCTTGCTGCAGTCACTCACCATCAACCGAGGCATTACACCGGTTAGCGCCGGGCAGGAAACTATAGGCGGCTATGTGGAAGCTAAAACCTATGCCGGAGAATTCACCAACTCCGGTGACTTCAGCTTCGATGGCCGCACCTATTTTGGCGCCCAGTCTATCAATGACGGCATCGTAGCCAGTGGCTTCTTCTCTCTGGCGAACCGCAACAGCATTTTCAGAGCGTTCGTAATGAATGAGAGCGCCGATGATCTTGAATTTCCTGGCGGCACTATTATGCCTTCAGAGTACAAGCGGGAAAGGTTCGATCTCGGCTACAGTTACCGCAGCGGCGACCATGAATTCAGTATAGATCTTGCTCGCAACAACACTGGCGATGCCGGCACACCCTCACTGCCCATGGATATTCTCTCCATCGACAGCGACCTGTTTCGCTCGCGTTACAGTTTCGATGGGAACGACTACCGTGTCACAGCCGAACTATTCGGTAGTGACAACGCACACTGGATGAGTAATTTTCATCTACGCCGACCACCACAAACAGCATCTATGAGCAATGACAATATGCGCTTTCGCCAGACCTTTGCCGTCAGTGACAACGTGGGGTTCTCATTAAAACTGGAGCAGTATGTTGCCAACGGTTCCTGGCAATATGGTATCGATGGTCATTTCACAGAACATGATGCCGTTATCAGCAACCCCAATGCCGGCGCCTTCTATATCGATAATTTTAATGGCACCACACGGGACGTGTTAGGAGTCTTCGCCGAGCGCAGCATTTCACTGAGCGATTCTATCGGCCTCGATTTCGGCGCACGCTATAACAGAGTTAGCGCAGATGCGGGTGAAATATCAGCAAACCTCAACCCCATGAACATGGCGATGGGCATGCCTGTCATGATGAACAACATGGCCAGCATGCTGGCAAATAGATTCAACGGTCAGGACTTATCTCAGGTTGACAACAATATCGACTGGTTTGCCCGTTTCAGTATTTACACCGATAATGATACCACTTGGTATATGGGCGCGGCACGCAAGACGCGCTCCGCCTCCTATCAGGAACGCTATCTGTGGATTCCTATGGAAGCGACTGGCGGGCTGGCTGACGGCAAGACCTATGTTGGCACGCCTGATTTAGACCCCGAAGTAGCAAACGAACTTGAACTTGGCTTCGACTTGGAGACCGGAGACTTCAACATATACCCGAGGCTCTTCTATAAGGAAGTATCAGACTATATTCAAGGCACACCCAGCACCAACATGACGGTAAATCAGTTTTCCATGATGATGGCGAATATGGGAATGGGCCTGCCTAATCCATTGCAGTTCACCAACACCGAGGCGACGTTCTATGGGTTTGATGTAGATGCCGATTACGCGTTAAGCGATCGCCTCACCCTGCGCGCAGTCGCGAGCATGGTGCGTGGCGAGAGAGACGACATCAACGACAATCTCTACCGCATCTCGCCAGACAATATGCTGATATCGTTAGATTACAGAGCCAATAACTGGACCGGCACTCTCGAGAGCATTACCTACGCAGAACAGGATCGTATCTCTGCAACCAATATAGAACAGGTGACGGATGGCTATAGCATCCTGAACATGTCAGCCATGATCAGCTTCGACACAGATACCGAATTACGCCTGGGAGTGGAAAACCTATTGGATGAAGATTACCTTGATCATCTAGCCGCCTATAACAGATCCTTCAACCCTGACATCGCTACGCGTAGCCGGATGCCTGGACTGGGCCGGAATTTCTATGCCCGGCTTATGTGGTACTTCTAGGAAGAAGACATTAAAGAAGGATCGCCGATAAGAAAGTCAAACAGAGAAGGCAAAGAGCCAAGTAGTGCTTACGCCTTCCCTTTCTCTCGAGTAAAAACCTGCTTTTCGTAATAGCCTGCAACTTGCAAATTACGCAGGAGAAGCCGAGTTGCCTGCGGGCCTTCTCAGTTCGTCTATTGCGCACCGCCTAGCTACTGTTCTGACCACTACCGCCTGTATTGAATTCACAGAAGCGACGCCCTATCTAGAAACCGCCATGCCACTGCATTAAAGGGTGACATGATGGCAGGATTACTAGTAGAATGAGAATGATTCGTATTTGTATTAATTATAAGCGGTCTTCTCATGTTTAGAAAAACAGTCTTTTGGCTTCATCTTGCCTGCGGCGTAAGTGCCGGCATTGTGGTATTGATGATGTCCGTAACCGGCGTAGTCCTTACCTATGAACGCCAGGTTCAGGTTTGGGAGGACAGCAGCTACTACAGTGCAGCACAGTCCGGCCAGGAGATGATGAGCGCCGATGAATTGATCGCGGCAAGTCGAGAACTGCAGGGATTCGAACCCAGCACTCTGCTGATCAGCTCAGACCCGACTGCCCCAGCCATGCTTAGGCAGGGCCGTAGCCAGACACAATACCTCAACCCCTATACCGGTCAGGCCTACCCTGCCCATTCGGATTCCCTCAGCGCATTCTTCGCCACCGTGCGCGGCTGGCATCGCTGGTTCAATATGACCGGCGACAATCGGAGCTCGGCGCGGGTCGTAACCGGCGCGGCGAATCTGATGTTCCTGTTTCTGGTACTCAGCGGCATCTACCTCTGGCTCCCAAAGATATTTGCCTGGGCTACACTGCGGTCGCGCATTCTATTCAATCGACAGAACAGCAATACCCAGGCCAGAGACTGCAACTGGCACCATGTGTTCGGGTTTTGGGCCGCCATTCCACTGCTCGTCATCATTTCGACCGCAACGGTATTCAACTACTCCTGGGCAAATAATCTCGTCTACCGACTCGCGGGCGAAGAACCCCCTATCCGAAGCAGTGTTAGCGACGAGACAGCCAACGCAGTCGTAGCCGACCGAATTCCCTACGCCGAGCTGGTAGACACAGCGAAAACCTACAGCGATGACTGGCGCACCCTGTCTCTGTCCATTGGGGATACTACCTCCACCACAACGACGATAACCATCGACGAAGGCGATGGCGGGCAGCCACAGAAGCGTCATGCCCTCACCCTCGATGTCAGCTCCGGCGATGTCATCACCTGGGCACCCTTTACCAGTCAGACCGCTGGACGTCAGGCGCGACGATGGGTTAGATTCCTACATACTGGAGAAGCGCTAGGTATTACAGGACAGACCATAGCTGGTCTGGCATCCTTCGCGGCAATCCTTATGGTGTGGACGGGTCTAGCCTTGGCGATCCGCCGCTTTCTACGCTGGCTCGCTAGGCAGCGCCGCACAAGAGAGATTGAAGTTCCTTCGACTTAGACGATCTCTGGGCAGTAGCTAATACCGTTTATGAAAGCATTCCTTTTGGTAGTAGCGATCTCAATTCTCAACAGCTGCAGCAGTGGCAAACTTGCCACCGACCAAGGCATCCCCTGGGAACTTGCCGAGCATCGCAGCGAGACGATTTCCAATCTGCGCTATCACTTTGCACTTGATGTTCCCGTCTCTCGCACAGAGACAATTACCGGAAAGTCTCGAATCAGCTTGAGCTGGAATGATAACAGCGCTCAGCCCCTGGTTATCGACTTCCTGCAAGCCGAGCAGCGAGTCCACGGCGTGAGCGTTAACGGCGCGAGCTCAACCTGGCAGCCGGTGAACGATCATATCGTCATCCCTGCGCAGTCGCTGAGACCGGGTGAGAATACTGTCGACCTGAAATTCGATGTCGGCGATGAAGCCCTCAATCGACGCGAAGACTTTATGTATGCGCTATTTGTTCCAGACCGCGCCCACTTTTCTCTCCCCCTATTCGATCAACCAAACTTAAAAGGCCGAGTAACCTGGGAAGTAACTGTACCGGAGCAATGGAAGGTAATCGCTAACGGGCCAGAGTCCACTAGCAATACAGAAGCTGGTCGCACACATTATTCGTTCCTGGAAACGCAGCCCATGCCCAGCTATCTTTTCGCTGTAGCCGCAGGCATGTTCGAGAGGGAAACGGCAGTGATCGACGGCCGCACCTTTAACATGTACCACCGCGAGACCGACGCCGCCAAGGTGGCACGCAATTCAGAGGAAGTCTTCCGGCTCCACGCGGCCTCCGTAGAATGGCTGGAGGACTATACGCAGACCGACTACCCGTTTCAGAAGTTCGATTTCGTTCTCATTCCCTCCTTTCAATACGGCGGCATGGAACACCCCGGCGGAATACTCTATCGCCAGGCGAGCGTATTACTGGATGAGACCGCAACTCAGAACCAGATGCTGGGACGCGCGTCTCTCATAGCTCACGAGACGGCGCATATGTGGTTCGGTGATCTGGTAACGATGAATTGGTTCGATGATGTCTGGACCAAGGAAGTATTCGCCAACTTCATGGCCGCGAAGATAGTAAACCCCTCTTTCCCCGATGTAGATCATGAGCTGCGCTTTCTGACCGCCCATCATCCGACTGCGTATTCGGTGGACCGCACAGAGGGTTCCAATCCGATTCGACAGCCTCTGGAAAACCTGCGCTTCGCGGGAACTCTCTACGGCGCGATCATCTACCAGAAGGCACCCATCGTCATGCAGCATCTGGAGAACCGTGTCGGCGCCGAGTCCTTCCGCGACGGCATGCGTGAATACCTGTCGACCTATGCCTATGGCAACGCGACCTGGCCTGATCTAATCGCCATTCTCGACAAACGCTCCGAGCAAGACCTCGCCGCCTGGAGCGAGGTCTGGGTAGAGGAAGCAAACCGCCCTACTATTAGTATCGAGCGCGGAGGCGATGATATCGTGATAACACAGCGCGATCCTGCAAGCAGAGGACGAACATGGCCACAGACTCTACAGCTGCGTGTAGGCTCTATCGAATCCAATGAAGCGATCACCATCGAGCTAGGCTCCAAACCGCAGCGCCTGGCCGGCCATGGAAACGCCCGCTTCGTATTACCCAATGGGAGCGGTGTGGAATATGGCGGCTTCATCCTCGACGCCGACAGCCAAGCCTATTTACTCGCCAATATAGACCGACTGGAAACCGCCCTGCTTCGTGGCGCAACCTGGGTAAGTCTATGGGATCAACTATTGGAAGGCCGACTCGCCCCTGAGGTTTTTCTACAAACCGCGATTAACTCTCTTGCCAGCGAGCAGGACGAATTAGTCGTCTCGCGAATCCTGTCCTACACCGGCAGCGTCTTCTGGAACTATCTAAGCGAAATTGAACGCAGGGATTGGAGCACTACGCTGGAGAACACTCTATGGTCGCAAGTGACAAGCGAGCGCTCCCGCTCTGGTCGCGCGTCTTTCTACTCTGCCTATCGCAACCTGGCGCTTAGCCGCGAAGGCTTGGCCAGGCTCGAGCGACTGTGGCGTGGCGACGAGGAAGTAACTGACCTACCTCTTTCCGAACTCGATCAGATTACGCTAGCCGGCAACCTTGCCATAAGAGGCATCGCCGATGCCGAGGCATTGCTTTCCCAGCAGGAGGAGCGCATCGAGAACCCGGACAGACTCGCGCGGTTTCGGTTTGTAAGGGATTCACTCTCAGCCAACCCTACCCTGCGCAATAGCTTTTTCGAGTCACTGAAAGAGGAGGCGAATCGCGACCGCGAGGCCTGGGTTATTGCCGGCCTGAGTAATATTCACCATCCGCTGCGTGCCGAAGAATCTATCGGCCTGATCTCTCCAGCGCTGAATATGATCGAAGAGATTCAGCAGACCGGCGATATTTTCTTTCCCGGACGCTGGCTGGATTCGACGCTACAGGGACACAACTCAACAGCAGCTGCGGAAATAGTTAGACGCTTTCTGGATACCACACCCAATCTTTCAGCGCAAATGCGATTGAAGGTTTTACAATCGGCCGACGGCGTTTTCAGAGCCGCGCAGGTTGTTAATGGCTGGAATAATGACTAGCTAGGCTAGAGGCTTGACCATCTTGATGATGGTACTTGCAGAGCCATTCGCTGCACGCTCCACCCTGCGCTCGACCTCGACATAACCACGCGCCAGATACAAAGGCTCTCCTGGCACGGTTGACCCCAGTTCAATAGTCTTAAACCCCGCGAGGCGCGCTGCATCCTCACCAAGATCCAGCAAGAATGTTCCGATTCCACGGCGCGTCCAATCTGGATGGGTGTACATGGCACGTATGCGTGCCGCATCGGCATCGGGATCACTCAGACTGTCGTCGCGACCTACGGTATGGTCACCGCCATAGAGGGTCTTGCGTTTGCCCCAACCTCCGCAACCCACCAGCACTGATTTCCCCTCGTGAATTGTCTCGACCAGAAAATACGTTCCATCATCGATGAGAGTCTTGTCTACCCCCATCGTTTCCTTCGCCGCCTCGATCTCGCTAGCCGACAGAAATGCCTTCATGTTCTCGGCAATCGATGCCTGCATCAAATGCCGAATCGCTTCGATATCGGATTCTTGCGCAATCCGATGCGTCAAAGTGAAGGAAGATGAATCTGTTGTATCTGTCATGCCAGGTTCCGGTGGCTGCAATCGCCATCTAGAGGATAGCAATATTCTACCGGTCTAGCTGTCGACAGGAAAGTCGCCACTCCTTGCGGATACCACAAACACATTGGGGAAAGCCCGCTAGAACGCGCAATAATCAGACGAAGTGAATCTGGCGATTATAAGAACATAAGAGGGGTTGCGAAAAACTGCTACACTAGCCATCCAAATGTCGCGTATGAGGTTCGCGATATCTTCTAGAAATTAAATCCTTACTATTTGCAGCGCAGAGTAAGCAATCTTACACATATTTCTACACATCCTATTACCCCTGCCCATCGCCGCCGGCCTGTATCGAAAGGCCTGGCTAAAGAACTATGGGCTAATGCTGGCCGGGCTATTGATCGACGTCGATCACCTGCTCGCCGACCCTATCTATGATGCGGAGCGTTGCAGCATAGGCTTTCATCCGCTGCACACAACGCTGCCTATAGTGTTCTACCTGATGCTTCTGATTCACCCGAAGACGCGAGCACTGGGAATAGGACTGAGCCTGCACATCTTACTCGATGGAATTGACTGCCTGATCTAAGACTATGTTAAAGATGTCCAGGCCGATGCAGGGTGATCTAGTCAGCGAGAAGGGGCGGCATCGGGCAATCGATAGTCGCGGCGATGGCTCGCAGTAATTCCGTCTCTATCGCCTGAATATTCCCATCTGCTGTGATACAACTGACACAGGCTTTAAGTAAGGCCGGCTTCTTCAGCGGCTTCAGTTCGGCGAGAGCATCCAGAGCGCCATTGAGAATGTCAAAATCGATATCTTTCACGGCGACTAGATCGAGAGAGAGACCCAGCTTATCCGCTCCGGCATGAAATGCCTCATCAAGCGAGATGCCTTCCTGCTTGGTAGAATGGGAGAGAATCGAGAGCAATACAGCAATCGACTGTCCACTGCTTTTTAGCGTTTTTGTACCAAAATACGGCGCGTCTTTTTTCTCGAACACAGCATCCAGATGATACACAACGATTTTCTGCAGAGACCATTCCAACAAATTAATCTTCTTGTCACTCTCGATTAACTGCTTGAAATTGGATTTAAATAACCGGTACTGGTTCTGTGAAAGCTGACGCAGACTAGACAAGGCAATAGTGACCAGCGGCAAGCGTTGCTCGGCCTCCACCACCTGATCACTGAGCAGCAAGTGCTGCAGTTCATCATAGACCCCAACATCCGCCTCATTCTGCAGGATGCTCAACTGCTCGGCCCGATCGGATTCAGTATCGCTTAGCACCAGAGAGTAGACGACAGCACGTGCACCGGAAGGCTCTCGCGCCGCATCCAGATACAGTGGCGGCATGTGCTTCAACAAATCATCGGCGTAGGCAAGATGCTTACCCTCTGGATTGCCTACCTGATTAACCAGCGCATCCGCCAGAAGCACCCCCGTAGCACCAGTTAGTATGGCGGTCGCTTTCGCCCGTTGATCCTGCTGAGATTGCGCCGCCTTCGATTCATCTGCAGCTAACGCAGCTCTATCCCAATCGCTCTGCTCATAGTCACCATTCCAGCTAGGAAGAATAGCCCGTATACGCTCCTCCAGCGGAGGATGGGTGGCATAGAGACGACTTAGCGCGGAGACCTGCCCTTCCTCGAACAGGGCGTGGCTGATCTCTGCACTATTAGGGTTCTGCAGATAGGAGTGATTCTGGTGCCGCGCGATCTGCATCAGGGCCTGCCCTATACCATCGGGGTTGCGGGTAAATTGCACGGCGGAGGCATCTGCTAGATATTCCCGCTGCCTGCTGACTGCCGCCTTGATCAGGTTGCCGAAGAACGTGCCCACGAATCCCACTACGACCAGACCCAGCCCGAGGAAGACAATGCCACCAGAATTCTTCGAGCGACGACTATAGGCACTACCCCTAAGCAGATGGTAGCCAATGATTCCAAGAATCATGATGCCGTGCAGCACACCAATCAGCCAAATATTAATGCGCATATCGCCGTGCAAGATATGACTGAACTCGTGCGCAATAACACCCTGCAGTTGATCCCGGCTTAGCGTGTCGATGCTGCCCCTGGTAACCGCGACGATGGCATCGCTGGGAGAATAGCCGGCGGCGAAGGCATTGATACCGTCCTCCTCCATCAGATAGACCGGTGGCACCGGCGTACCCGAGGCGATCGCCATCTCTTCGACTATGTTCAGGACGCGGCGTTCGGCCGGGTCCTGACTGCCGGAGACCAACAGGCGTCCATCCATCATCTCGGCGATTCGGGCCCCACCGCCGGAGAGAGCGCTAATTTTATAGAGGCTACCAAGCACAACTACCGAAGTGACGACGGCACCGATAACAAGAAACAGCATGGGATCAAACTGAAAACGAGTCGTGGCCGCCATACTGGTCATGCCAGTTCCAGAAAAACTGAAGATGGCCATCAGCAAAAGATTCGTGACGATAATCAGTGAAAGCACGGCAAGCACAAACAGGAAAATTAATTTCCCTGTATTGCGTTTAGCCGTGTCCTGGGATTCGAAAAAATTCATCTTATCCGCCACCGTCTATGAGTGTGGAAGTTTCAATCTCTACCGCGCGCGAAACCGAGCGTCCTCGACTCGAAATCAAAAAGAAACTTTCGGCGCTTCTTGGATCGCTTCGCTGTCAGCGAACTCGAGCAGACTTGCGTCGCTACCGTGGCCAAAAACCCCTGCCACCGCCACCGGCGGAAATGACTGCTTGTAGGTGTTGTAAGCCATTACCTGATCGTTAAAAGCCTGTCTTGAAAAAGCGACCTTGTTTTCAGTTGTGGTGAGCTCCTCACTGAGCTGCATCATGTTCTGGTTCGCCTTGAGATCTGGATAGGCCTCCATGACCACATTGAAACGGCTCAGCGCACCTGTCAACGCACCTTCCTGCCCCACTAGTTCTTGCATAGCAGCAGCGTTACCAGGATCGGCGGCAGCGGCGGCCAGGCCATTGGCGGCAGCGTTACGCGCACTGATGACCGCCTCCAGCGTGCCCTTCTCGTGCTCCATATAGCTCTTCGCCGTTTCAACCAGGTTAGGAATCAAGTCATAGCGACGCTTCAGCTGCACCTCGATCTGCGCGAACGCATTCTGGTATCGATTCTTGAGACTGACCAACTGGTTATAAATACCAATGACATAGAAAAATAGAGCGGCAATAACAACCAAAACCACAATCGTTGAAATCTCCATCGTCTGCTTCCTTCTAGTGATGATTTTGTCACCCGTGACAATGGGCTGCGAACCCCATTATTCCACTTATCAGCGCTCTTGTCCCTTTGCCATATGGCTCGAATCGAATGGGTTTCTCAGTTTCTAAATTTTCTGCTAAGCTGCCAAGCATCGCTCACTACAAAAAAGAAGAATAAAGCATGAGCACTGGAATACTTGCCCTACTATCGCTTCTACCTATAATCTCTGTCGCAATTTTCCTGGTGCTGCTGCGCTGGCCTGCAAGCCGTGCGATGCCTATCGCTTATGTGGTAGCCGCAGCACTGGCCTTCTTCGTGTGGCAGGTCCCTGCTAATAAAGTCTTGGCTGCCAGTGCAAACGGGCTCTGGGTAGCAGGTACTCTCATCTATATTATCTTCGGTGCTATCTTGCTGCTGAACACCCTACAACAGAGCGGTGCTATACGGGCTATTCGCCAGGGCTTCTCAGACATCACACCGGATCGCCGCATTCAGGTAATAATCATCGCCTGGTTATTCGGCTCCTTCATTGAAGGGTCCGCTGGGTTCGGCACACCGGCCGCGGTAGCAGTTCCGCTTATGGTTGGCCTGGGCTTTCCTGCCATGGCGGCGGTGGTTGCCGGCATGATAATTCAGAGCACCCCCGTGTCCTTCGGTGCAATGGGCACACCGATTATGGTTGGCGTTAACACCGGACTCTCGGCCGACCCGGAGATGGCGGCCTATGCAGCACAGCTTGGCTATGCCGAGTGGGATGGTTTCCTCGCCTTTATCGCTACCAAAATCGCCCTGCTTCACGCCATAGCCGGCACCTTTATCCCACTGTTAGTGGTAGGCGTAATGACGCGATTCTTCGGTAAGAATAAATCGTTCGCCGAAGGCTTTCAGGTGTGGAAGTTTGCCCTGTTTGCCGCCTTCGCCATGACTATCCCCTATCTATTGGTTGCTACCTATTTTCGGCCAGAGTTTCCTTCTCTAATCGGCGGGCTCGTTGGCCTGGCCGTCGTCGTTAGCGCGGCGAAAGCCGGATTCCTGCTGCCCAAGGAAGACGAAATCTGGGACTTCGACGACAAGGAAAACTGGGACGAAGAATGGACCGGGAGTATGCAACTGGATGCCGAAGATGAAGCCACTCCTGTGATGAACATCGTGCGCGCCTGGTCACCCTATCTATTCGTAGCCGGCCTGCTGGTTATTACACGTCTGCCCTATTTTAACCTTGAGCCTGTATTACGCGGGCCCGGCATTCTAACAACCTGGTCGTGGCGTGAAATTTTCGGTAGCGACATCACCGCCTCATTCCAACCGTTCTGGTCGCCCGGTACGATATTCATAATCGTCTCGCTCATCACTCTAGCTCTGCACAGCCTAAAGGTATCCGAATACAAGATTGCTCTGGGAAAATCCTTCAAGACCCTGGTACCTGCATCGATGGCTTTGGTGTTTACCGTGCCCATGGTTCAGGTATTCATCAATTCCAGTGGTGGCGCCGCAGGTTACGAACAGATGCCGTTGGTCCTCGCCGAAGGCGTCGCGAATCTTACAGGCTCGGCCTGGCCTTTCTTCTCTACCTTCATCGGTGGCCTGGGTGCCTTCGTCGCCGGCAGCAACACCGTCAGCAATATGATGTTTTCCCTGTTTCAGTTTGGCGTGGGTGAACGCATCATGGCTGACCCAACCTGGATAGTTGCTCTGCAAGCCGTTGGCGGAGCCTCGGGTAATATAATCTGCGTGCACAACGTGGTGGCCGCGTCTGCCGTAGTTGGGTTAATAGGCAAGGAAGGCGCAGTGATTCGCAAGACATTAATGCCTTTCTTTTATTATGCACTTCTCACCGGGTCGGTAGGTTATGGCATCGTAAATATGTCGACGGGTGTAATCAATGCAGGCTTCATCCTGGCAGCGCTCATCTTCGCCACCATGATCTATTTCATCATCCGATTTAATCGAAGCGGCGCGAGCTGACGCCGCTTCGAGACAGCTTGCCCCTGACAGTCGGGCGTGACTGACCTATACTCACCGCTTTAATCACTCGTGGCAGGTCAAGCTGCATTCCGTAGTAGAAACCATTAATGTCTGAAGCTTCCCAGAACAACACTCGCTCACTCATCTTCGCCACCGCCGGCCATGTCGATCATGGTAAGACCTCATTGGTGGCGAACATCACCGGCATCGATACAGACACCCTCGCGGAAGAGAAGAAACGTGGCCTCACCATAGTCCCAGGCTATGCGTATCACCATTTCAGCAGCGTGATCGACGGCGAGGAATTTCAGAACACCCTGGGCTTCGTCGACGTGCCAGGTCATATCGACTTCATTAACAATATGCTAGCTGGAGTTGGTGCGGTAGACGGCGCCCTGCTAGTCATCGCCGCAGACGATGGCATCATGCCGCAAACCCGCGAGCATCTGGCCATACTAGACCTGCTAGCCGTATCACGAGGCGCGATCGCACTCACAAAGACCGATCGCTGCGACCCCGAGCGTGTTCGCAGCGTTGTCGAAGAAATAGAGCAGCTCAAGACTGGCACCAGCCTGAAGAACGCCCCCATCTTCCCGCTATCCAACGAAACCGGCAGCGGCATCGACGACCTCAGCAAGTACCTGGAGAGTCAGTTCAGCAACGACAGCGGAGTTAAGACGGCCGCAGATGACTCACAGTATTTTCGCTACCTAATCGATCGAAGTTTCGTAGCCAAGGGAATCGGCACCGTAGTCACAGGTAGCATTCGCGCAGGCTCCACCAAGACTGGAGCAAACCTCAGGCATACGGCCACGGGAGAACTAAGCAAATTGCGCGGTGCAAGGCTGGACAAGACCGAGCTAAGCGAAATTCATGCGGGTCAACGCGCCGCCTTGAATATGAGTCTGGATCATAAACTAGTCAGCCGTGGCGACTGGCTAGTCGATGAGAAACTCTTCCATCCGATTAACCGTATGGACGTGGCACTGAACTTCATCGATAGCAATTTCAAACTGCACAGCAGTGCGCAATACCATCTGCACATAGGCGCCTCTCACCACATAGTCAATATTCGTCATCTGGGCGAGAGTTTCTATCAGATTAAATGCAATGCAACCATGATCGCCCACCACGGCGACAGATTCATCGTGCGCGACCCTGCCTCACAACACACTCTGGGCGGTGGCAGTGTAGTCGATATATTCGTACCGAGACGCAGGCGCAGCAGCGAATTACGACTCGCTCAATTAAGTGCAATGCAGAATGACTCGCTCACCACACTGAAGCTGCTTCTGCAGACAGAGGCAGACGGAGTCAAACTGCAGGAATTTGCAACGAATCGAAATATTCGCGAGGCGCAAATCGACAAATTCTGTGAGCAACTGCAAACAGAGAGTATCAACTACAGCGCACTAAGCCTGGAAAAACTCACCCTGCCTCTATTACTCCATGAGAAATACCATCGTGAGTATTGCAAGGAGATCCTGGGCTTTCTTAAGAATTTTCATGAGAAGCAAACCAGTCAACAAGGCCTTAGTGAGCCCGCCCTAAGCCGTGGTGTAGACTTCGCCAGCTCCCATCTATTGTTTCACGGTATCCTGCAGACACTGCTGGACTCCGGCGAGATCAAACGCACCGGCACACTGCTGCATCTGCCCACTCACAAAACCTCTCTCAGCGCAGAGGAAGAAGCCTTTCTTGCGCAGGTCAGACCGATACTGTTGCAGGCGGGCTTTATACCCCCGCGTACGCGGGAGCTGGTTGAGATGACCAATATTCCTCTGATGTCGCTGGAGCGAATTCTTCGTGAATCGGCCAAGGCTGGAACCCTGATCAAGGTCGCCGAGAATCGCTACTACCTGCCCGAGACCATAATGACCCTCGCAGGCTTTACCGAACAACTAGCCGCGACCGAAGAAGATAAAGATACTGATGAGGGATTTTCAGTTATCCAGTTTCGCGACGCCTCAGAGATAGGTCGCAATCTTTGTATAGAATTACTCGAGTATTTCGACAGTGTAGGCTTCACACGCCGAGAGGGTAATAGCCGTTTTGTTCGCACCAGCAAGGAAAATATTTTCGGTAAGTAAGCCTTTTCTAGCCCTTCCCCAGCCCTTCCCTAGCCCTTTTCTAATCCTGCCGCCTATCCTCTATTCTAAGTGTCTGCCGCTGTTGATCTACATCAAGAGCAGCCTCACATCTGATTGAAACCAACGGCTAGCAGGCACACACTAATCTTATAAACCACCAAAATGAGGCTAGAAATATGACTATGCTGATATCCACAAAGAGAGCAATGCTAGCGGTCTCGAGTATGGGCTTTTGCCTGACTCTGGCCGCCTGCAGTCCATCCACATCGGAGCAAGCCGAAGAGTTGCGCCTGCCTATCGAAGCCTAATTCTGAGCAGCGACAATCGAGACTGCCTGCCGTTTCAGGTGACTACTTCAAACCATGCAGCACTACAGGCAACTTGGTATAGCCCTTAACGAAGCTAGAGTAAACTCGCTCGGGCTCCCCCACGACCTCTATCTTGTGGAAGCGTTTCATGATCTCTTCCCACACTATAGTCAGCTGCATCTCTGCGAGCCGGTTACCCATACAACGGTGCAGACCAAACCCGAATGAAAGATGTTGGCGGGCATTGGGCCTATCGATCAAAAACTCGTTCGCTCGCTCTATGGAGTCTTCGTCTCTATTGCCGGAGGCGTACCACATGACGACCTTGTCGCCTTTCTTGATGTGCTTTCCACCAAGTTCGGTATCCATCAGAGCGGTTCGGCGCATATAGGCCAGGGGAGTCTGCCAGCGAATTATCTCCGACACCATATTACGGATAAGACTATGATCTGCGCGCAACTTGTCATATTCGGCCGGGTTTTCGTTCAACGCCAACACACCACCTGAGATCGAATTGCGCGTGGTATCGTTGCCTCCTACGATTAGCAGAAGTACATTACCCAGATACTCTTCCTGGGGCATATTGCGCGTCGCCTCGCCATGAGCCAGCATCGAAATCAGGTCGTTGCCCGGCTCCTGGCCCACGCGCTCGTTCCACAGGCGCGTAAAATAGGCGAGACAATCCTGAATAGCCTGCCATCGCTCCTGATGATCACTAACCACGCCGCCGCCTGGAATGGCAGTCGCCGCATCGGACCAGTAAGTGAGCTTACTGCGATCTTCGAATGGAAAATCAAACAGCGTAGCGAGCATCTGTGTGGTGAGCTCGATTGACACCCGCTCCACCCAATCAAATTCCTCTCCTACCGGTAAGCCTTCCAAAATAGTGCAGACGCGCTGGCGGATCAGCCCTTCGAGATTTTTAAGATTAGCGGGAGCGACAACACCCTGAACGACACGGCGCTGTTCATCATGCTTAGGGGGGTCCATCGATATGAAAGCGGGAAGTGAATATTCCTGGAAGGTATCGACAATACCGATCGTGGGCTCGGAGGAATAGATCTGCGGCGAGGTATCGACCTGCATAATGTCCGCGTACTTCATTACCGACCAGTAAGGACCTACCGCCGACTCGGGACAATAATGCACCGGCTCTTCCTTACGCAGCCGCTCCATGAACGGCAGGTATTCATTGGCTTGCCAGATGCCGGGGTGGGAGAGGTCTATCTGCTCTATAGGCATGGCATAGGGATCCTTACCTACCAGGCTCCACTTACTCTTCTTTTGCGGCTGCCCGCTTACTGCTTCGCTCATACGGCCGTCCCCCCATAGGACATTACTTCAGCGCTTAATCTGCTATCAGTTTGTCTTAGAACTGGAACTCCGGCGTTGTAACAACCAAGCCATCAAGCTCCTCAGTCACCTGAATCTGACAGGACAGACGCGAGTTTTCTTTGCGGTCGGTACTCAGGCTAAGCATCGCTTCTTCGGTAGGATTTACCTCACCGACCTTTGCCAACCATTCTTCCTTTATATACACATGACAGGTGGCGCAGGAACAGGAGCCGCCACAGTCCGCATCGATACCAGGCACGCCATTGCTAACTGCCGCCTGCATTACCGAAGCGCCGGTTGCTACTTCTACTGGATACTCACTACCGTCGTGCTCGATAAACAATATGTTAACCATGAAACTAAAACCCTTCTCTCTGGAAAAATCGAAGGCGCAACAATAGCAAGGAATCCCGGTCAGAAAAAGGGCATTAGGGCACTATGCCTGGGGATACTGTTGACCATTCGCCTGCTAAGCGTTAATTTGATTTATTCCTACCGAGATTGAACCGTTATTCCGACTCAGATCTGGAGAACAAGACGATGAAACACATCCTTAGAGCATGCTACCTGGGCTTAGGTGCACTGCTGTTTGCCCCCGCCCTGCTGGCGCAAGACGGCAGCATACCCCGCACAGAATATGGCCAGCCCGATCTTCAGGGTACCTACACGTTCAGAACACTGACACCATTGAATCGTCCGCCGGAACTCGCAGACAAAGCGACCCTGACCGCTGAAGAAGTAGCGGAATGGGAGAAATTTGAACTAAGACGCCAAAATCGTGACTTGATCATCGACTCGGTAGGCGGCGCAGGCTATCCACCCGGTGTTATTTCCTACAATAACTTCTGGTATGAAAGAGGAACCAATGCCCTGGGTGACTACCGCACATCGCTTATCTATGATCCGCCCAACGGCCGTCGCCCCCCATTGAATGAAGCCGGACGTCTGCGCCGCGAGGCCAGAAACCAGATGCTATTCGAGAGTGCCGGGCCCGAAGGCCGCACCACGGTCGATAGATGCCTAACCGGTTTTGTTGCCGGCCCGCCAATCGTTCCAGGCGGCTACAACAATAATTTGCAGATCGTTCAAACAAAGGATAGCGTTATGATCCTGAATGAGATGGTGCATTCCGCTCGCATCATCCCTATTGCTGACGAACGTGAGACGAAGCAGCTATTATGGGAAGGCAATTCCGTAGCACACTGGGAGGGCGATACGCTGGTTATCCAGACCAAGGACTTCTATCACGACTACAACGAAGAAGGCATTTCCGATCAGGCCGTTGTTACCGAACACATAACGCGCGTCAATGCGGCAACGCTGGAGTATGACTTCACCGTAGAAGATCCCCAGTCATGGGATCAGCCCTGGTCCGCTAAGTTTCCAATGCACTCCTCCCCAGACCCTGTTTATGAGTATGCCTGTCACGAAGGTAACCATGGCCTGGTAGGCATCTTAGCCGGATGGCGTCGTTACGAGTCTATGGGCATGAATGGCGATGGCACAGCGCTTGGAACCAATGGCACTGTGGCTGCCGACGAATAAGTAATTGGGAAAACTAACAGATTATGGCTCTTAAAATAATATAGAGATAAGGAGCGCCACTATTAGAAAACTAACATCACTGATGATGCTACTCCTATCACCTCTCGTCATAGCCCAAGAAAAACAAATTTGGAAATGCCAGCAAGAGGCGGGAATACAGCTTATATGGGAGAACAGTGCTTGGAGGCAAATGGATGTTGAGCCTATAACTATGTTACTTAGATTAGGCGGCAAATATTCCAGCTACAGAATGTCGGAAGAGGAGAGCCTCCTAGATTGCTCGGAAACCTTAAACGGGAAAGTAAGCTGTTTGGACTCGTTCGGCTCCAAACTCATATACATCGACCCAGCCTCCGGCAAAATGGGAAGGACTATCTTACTTGGAGCAGCAGAGGCTGGAAATAGCAGGAGCGCATTAGCCACCGAAGCCTACAACTGCGCCAAGCTCTAGCCCATGCCAAACTGAGCAAACTCTGCAAATATTTTAGGGACGCTGACAACCTAAGCAGAGCAACTTTAAATTGATAAGTTGGCAGTATTTCTTGGTTTTCTTCCCGTCTGACGTCGCCCCGAATTCATGGGCATAGATGAAAATTTGGAACCAATGGCAATGTGAAAGCCACTAAAGAACCTAAAGTGTAGCGCAAAATTTAGCAAATATTAGAACATAAGCTACTCAAGTACTTGATAGTTTAATTCCAGAAATCTACCGGGATTATGAGATCTATGATTGCTTTCTTTTCGGTTTCTCTTTTTTTTGCTTTTACGGATTACAAGACAGAGCACTTTTAGTGAAATTTTTATTATATGATTTACTTAAAACGATTAGGAGTATTAATTACATGCTTAGCCTTTAGCTTTACCGACGAGTTAGTTTAGTTGGTAATCGTATTCTATTCGCTTCTCACGAATGGATTGCAAATATATTTAAACAAGAAAATACCGATAGTTTTAGCATGAAATTTTTTCTTGAATATTTTTTAAATTTATATACTCTGATTGTAGTTATAATATTTTTACGATGATGCATAACTGGCTAGTAATAGAATTTTGGAAAGTTTCTAAAAAAAGGTGACGAAAATGGAAAAGATTGCAGATTTTAATTTCTCAATTAGCGCAATTTCAGTAGATGAAGACTCTACAACATTAAACATGGAGGCGGAAGTTGGAAAGTATGGAAAAGTCTATCTTTCAATCACATTATTATCTAGTTCGAGCGATAGAATTACCGGCACGTACCTTGGTGATGCCCGAACAATAACCGGTGAGGGCGAAATGATAGCAGCTTCATTACAAGGCTTATGGAGGCGAGAAGGCACACTTATACATGCAAAAGGATTAGATAATGCAAGCAACGGTGACCAAAATTATGCAGAAGCCACTTTCGATCTAATTCAAAAAACTTGGGTTGGTGCTGTTTACGACGCTTGGAGCTAAGTTTCATACAGGTACAGCGAAGACATTGCTGCTGCATCTATATTTAAAAGTCTAACTTGAATCAAATCACACACATAAAGGTTTAGCGACTTGCAAAAGGTGCATTTGAAAAAATCCTTAATAGGAGAGAAGAAATACATGAAAAATTTAGTAATAGTTTCATTTCCTGCTAAAACCAATACCTTGGATCAAGTAAAAGAGCTATTAAAAGCAGCATTGCCAGATACTAGGAGTTTTGCTGGCTGCATAAGTGTAAGTACATATATCGAGGAGGCATCAAATACAGTGCATCTAATCGAGGATTGGGAAACTTTAGATCACCAAGCAAAATATCTGACATGGAGGGTGGAGACAGGCCTTTTGGAATTATTAGAACCTCTACTAGAGGGCGGCGCAGCTAGCCTAAAGGCAATAATATGCGGTCCTCAGCATATGGATATTTAGAAGCTCAGAATATATAAAAAAATAATACTCTTGCAGTTATTGAATTTATAAATTACTTTTATTAACTCAAATTTAATAACGCATATACAAGCAATATCATCCAAATTTTTTTTATTATGGAGTAACTATGTTTAGTCATATAGTAGTGGGCAGCAACGATGCCGGGGCGTCAAAACGTTTTTACGACGCCACACTTATACACCTCGGCTACGATGAAGGTCACCAGATGGAGTCTGGAAGGACTCTTTACAATTATGGAAAAGGCGTATTTTTTGCGTTCACTCCCCCATTGAATGGGGCGCCTGCGACAGCCGCTAATGGCGGTACCATAAGTTTTAGCGCTCAGACTACAGAGCAAGTCGATGCGTGGCACGCGGCAGGATTGGCAGCGGGCGGCACAGAGTGCGAAGATCCACCAGGTATTCGAGATTTTGGTGGCGCGAAGATGTATATCGCCTACTTAAGAGATCCGACTGGCAATAAGTTGGCTGCCCTGCACTTAATCGCCGACTGACGGTGCAGCACCATTTCGAATTTATAAATTAAAATTCGCGAAAGTAAGATTTTTTCATTAGCCTCCGGTAACTTTCAAGGCATCGCAGCATTTGCGGGTGCGGATATTTCTATTGCGGAAGGGGGGGGGCAGTTGTATGCTTTTAAAATAAACAACTAAAATTTAAGCACTTTATAACAGGGAAGTAATTCTTACTCCCCTGTTATATATTTTAAACTCAACAGCTTTGCTTGCAGCACCAATTCTATAATTAGATCGCGTTAAAACTGACATTATCTATTGAACACTCGATATCAAAGCATCCTGGTTAAATTTCAAACCACCGCTAGAATTAGTGTATGCTAAATAGAATTAATACGTTCCGACCATATGTCACTTTAATTTGAGTTCACCCCATATTGAATAAGAACATCTATTGTCATATGTGCCTTCAAAACTATGTTTTCGAAAGCTTCAAGAGTAGAAATTTGACCGTCCCATAATTTCAAACCCGAAGGTGTGAAAGTAAAATAATTAGTGCCTGAACTAACAACAATGAATGTTTCTGATTGAGAATTTTGATATGAGCTAAATGTAGTTGAACAATCTAGTGGCGGAAGAGGCAGGAGTCGTATTGATAGAATAAACTATTGTTTTTAATAAACTTTATTTTATATTTTATAAATAATGTTACTAACAGTGTTACTAAAGCTAAAAATCTCATTACCCATTTATGTAACAAAAACCTAAGCCCTGATAAGCTTTTATCACTCTCTACCCCTCCTAGCACCTCTAGCTCTTTAGATGCCTTCTTACTGTGAGCAAACCCCAACAGCCATTGCATCTGCCCTCTGCAGCCTTAGGGGGGCTTATTTGAGGGACGGGGGGTGCTAACGCACACAGCTTACAGTTATAGTTACCCCCACCACTTACTAAAGGTAAATTT
>ENA-OWPI01000455-OWPI01000455.1-marine-metagenome-genome-assembly--contig:-NODE-455-length-57377-cov-11.344712_pt1 | contig 57377 bp, 30 predicted proteins | sample MGYA00238138_ERZ651775 | MGnify/ENA primary metagenome ERZ651775 (study PRJEB26906, sample SAMN06265043) | marine metagenome | isolation source: Helgoland LTER site | place: Germany:Helgoland, sampling...
CCGGTAATTTGGAAAAGCACATGCGTATTCACACGAACGAGAAACCGTATAAATGTGATGTGTGCGAGAAGCGTTTTGCTCGATCTGGTTATTTAACAAAGCACATGCGTATTCACACGAACGAGAAACCGTATAAATGTGATGTTTGCGAGAAGCGTTTTCGTCATTCTAGTAGTTTGAAAAGGCACGCGCGTACTCAACATTAAAGCTCTTTCATGCTCGTCAAACTTTACGCCCGCCGCATGCGCTTCACGTCTTCAAATATTCGCCTCTCTTAAAAGTCCTCATTTCTCCCCACTCCAGACACCTGCACGCACACACACAAAGCACACTTTGCTGCGACTTTCGCGAGACCATGCCTTCGCATCATCCGTTCGGAAAGAAAAAGAGGAAGGATTCCCTCACTTCGTCTGGTCATCCTCTGATATCCCCGTCTGAACTCGCGGAATGTTTCCGAAACACCTTGTCCACGGACGCTTCCGTCCGAGAGGCGGCGGAACGCTCGGTGAAAACGTTTACGATTAAAAACCAATCCTCGTGCGCGCATTTTTGCCACCTGGCGTGCGCAGGAGGAGGAGGAGGAGTAGAAAACAACAACGACGAGAATACTTCGGATGCAGTTGGCGTGAGAATGGCGGCGGCGTTAGCGCTGAAGAAACGCGTGAGCATCGCGTGGGTGAAGTTGAGTGCAGAGGAGAAAAAGCACGTGCAAACGCTCTTGTTAACCGGGCTGGCGAACGAGCATCAAAGAGCGGTGAGAGAGGCGTTGTCGCAATCGATCGCGAGGATCGCGCAGATATGCATACCTGGGGATTCGTGGCCGGAGGTTTTGGAGCACTTGAGTCAGATGTCGGTGAGCGCGGAACCGAGGCATCGCGAAGGCGCGGTGGGATGTTTTTCGGCGTTGGCGGAAACGGTGGTGAGAGTCGCGCCGGTGCATTTTAGGACGTTGGCGGATATATTTATTCGAAGCTTGATGGACCAGGAGAAGTACGTGAGGAAACGGGCGATTGAAGGGTTGAGAGCGCTCGTGGGTGAAGCGCCGTTTATCGGAGAGGTGGTCGTCGTCGAGAAGGGGTCTCAGACGCAGACGACCGGGAGAGACGGAAAGACGAACAAGAAAGAAATCGAACAGCAAAAAATGGTCGTCAGAGAAACGGTTTTGAGAATCGTGGAAGCAGCCGCGCATTTTTGCGTGTCGAGCGCACAAAGTGCGGATTCCGTGGACCACGCGTTGCTCGCGTTTGATGTCTTTGATGAACTGTTTAGCTGCGGCGAGTCGAACATCGTGAAAGCAGTCGCCGCGGATATCGTGAACGTGTGTTGCGAGTGCGCGAAAGCAAACGGGGTGGATAACGTCGTTAAGTTGAGAGCTTTGGACGTGTTATCTGTCGTCGCGGAAAGGCGTCCAAAATCTTTGCGCAGGGCGAATCTCGTCGAGCCGATGTTGAGAGCGATTTTACCTTTACTCGGAGAACCGGACGAAGACGAAGACGACCAAGATAAAGACCTCGATAAATCTGATTCCGAAGACGAGGACGATAATCAGTCCATGCGTTTAGCCGCCGCGAGAGTGGTTGATACGTTAGCCTTAGCGTTACCGGCTAAGTTTGTGCTACACGTCGTTCTCGATTTCGCGTCGAATAACATCAAATCGCAGGATGAACGCTTGAGAAGAGCGTCTGTAGGCGCCGTCGGGGTCGTGTGTGAAGGGTGCGCGGAAGCGTTATCGAACGACCCCGTCATCTGCGAAAACTTGCTCGATCAATTAGGCGTATCTTTAGAAGATGTGAGTTTCGGCGTCCGACGCGCGGCGGCGTTTGCTTTAGGACAATTCGCCGAGTTTTGTCGATCGTCGGTACCTAAAATGCACGCCATCGCTTTACCGCGATTGTTTCAAGCCGTGAAAAAGAAAGCTGAAGCACAAAAAGAAGACGCGATTGCGAGACAAAACGCGTTCTTTGCCGTCGAGGCGTGGACGTCCGAATTAGAATCGGGCGAAATAGCGGCGTACGTGCCATTGGTTTTAGAAGTCTTATTTGAAGCGTTAGACGACGGCACTAACGAACAGCAAAACCAACCGTTTTCCTGGTCCGTGTATCGAAGAAAAGAGTGCGCGTTAGCGATAGCTACCTCTGCAGCCACGGACGCCTCGGACACCTTTGCGCCGTTTCTCGCCGATTTACTTCCAAGACTGGAGAGCGTCGTGAGCGCGCACGTGCGGGACGAAAACGACGCAATCGACCAAAAGAAACTTCGTTTGAGAGCGTGCGCGATTCGATTATTAGGCGCAATCGTTGAAGGGGAAGCGTGCAGAGCGGCTTTGGGCGATCAAGCTATCGAAGCGCTGGTACAAAACGTCGCGAGTGGGTTCGCGTTGACGTCGTGCGACGCTCGCGAAGCCGCGCACGACTTCTTTGCCAGCTTTGCCAACGGGTGTAAATCCGCCGACGAAAACACTAAAGATACCGCAAACGGAAACGAACACTTCTCGCAATTTCTGAACCCGTTGGTCGAGAAAGCGTTAGAGAGTATCACGTTAGACGACGGCATCATGTTCGGTAAAGATTTTGAAGATTTCGTGGCGGATAATCCAGAACATGACGATGAGTACGGGGACGAATACGACGAGTACGACGAAGATGACGACGACGAGGACGAAAGCAACGCCAAAGGGTACGACGACGTTCGGTCCGGTCTTGTCGAGGAAAAAATAGCCGCCATTCGTGCGATCAAGTCATACGCCGAGTCCGCGCCGAGAACGTACGTACAAAGTCAAGCGGCGTTTGAAAAATCCGTGGAAGTTTTGTTACAAACCGTAGATTACCTCGACGATGAAGTTCGTTCGTTCACGTACGATTCCATCTCGGCGTTAGCCGGGGGCGAATGCTTGGTCGTTTTGTGCGAGCACAATCCGATTGCGGCCAAAACGCTCGCGGAAAAAACTTTAGAGGCGTGCTTAGACGCCGCGATGCACGATTTCGAGAAGAACGTCGTCGCTTCCTCTTTGTGTTGCGCGGCGGAAATTTTGAAGAGCGCGAAAAAATGCAATCAACCGATTTTCGAAAACAAACCGCCGCATTTAAGCCGATTGAACGAAATATGTTTATCTCTGCTCCGAGGCGACGCGATGTGTCAGCAATCGTTCGACAGCGACGATGAAGACGAATACGAGGACGGTGATGATGAGGACGACGACTTCGGCGCGAACGATAACGAAAGCAATCGCGCGAGACGCCACCACAACACCAAAGGTAAACCGAACGGAGCTCACGGTGGCAACTTGGAAACGAACGAAGACGAAGAGGAGGCGGAGTCATCGCTCGTGCTTCTCGAAGCTGTCGCGGAAGCCTTGCCGGCGTTGGCAACCGTCGTCGGCGCGCAACCGTTCGCGTCTGAATTTGAACCGCACTTCCAGGCGATTCTCAAAAGAGCGCACCCGTCTCGAAGCGGCGCCGAGCGATTTGCCATTTACGGTTTACTCGCAGACATTGTTGAATCCGTCGAATCTTACGCGTCGCCGTGCGCACCGGCGTTATTACCAACCCTCTTGGAGGAAATGCGATCGATGAGTTCGCCGGAAGCGACGAGGAACGCCGCGTACCTCGCCGGTCTCCTCGTGGAAACCGCGAGACGAGAAGATAAATCCAACGCGAACCCGTATTGCGACGACGAAACCGTCAAAGCCATCGCAGAAGCCGCGGTGGTTGGCGCGCAAAGCGACGCGTTCGTGATAACTCACGACCACGTTGGACGATGGGCAAAACTCATGGCTACGAGAGATAACTTAGCCGGGTGCGCGGCGAGGTGCGCGAAATCCTTACTCAATCGAAACGAGAGCCGGGAAATCGCAAAGGCGATTCTCCACGCCGTACCCATGGGCGAAGACGTGGACGAAGGCGAGGTGGTCGTTGACGTCGTGAAAGCATTCATCTTGAATGATGACGACCCGATACATAGCGGCAACAGCAGCAATACCGCGTGCGATGAAGTTCTGAGAATGGATGCGGTGAGACGCGTCGAGTTACACGCCGCCGCGATGAAAGCGAAGACCAAAGCTAACTAGAGACTTTTCGTAGGGGAAATCCACTCCACATCGCTTCACACTTTACACTCCAAAGAACAAAGCGTACACGCGCCTCTCTTCTGCCTTAAATGCTGCGCTCGCATAAAAGTGTAACGAACAGAGAGTGACTGCATATATATTTGAGCAACACTTCGTTTTCTCATGGTGACATCGAGCGCGCTTTTCGGTTTCGCGCTCTTTTCGTCTCCCTCTCGTGTGCGCTTTAGGTGTTCGCACTCTCGTCCTCCTCGTCGGAGCACACGCGCTTGCTTGATGATACGCAGCAACAGCGACGCGAAAAACAAACGAATCTCTTGCGACGACGCAAAAATCGTCAACGACACGCTCTCGAAGCATCCTCCGAAATCGCACTCGACGTTTGATGTCATCGTCGTCGGAAACGGTCCTTTAGGTTCCGCGATCGGTTTACACGCGTCTTTGGGATCGTCGTCTGGTAAAAAAAGCGTGTTGATTTTAGACTGCGGCTCGGAAAGTCTGAGCTCCGGGTCGGACGACCTCGGGAGAATCGTTCGGCCGTTAGATGCGGAAGGCAGGGACGAGTGGACGCGGTTCAACATCGATTCGATCGAGAGCTTTGCAAAGGTACAAGAGGAGAGCGAGATTGCATTCTTCGAAAAGAAAGGGAGCTTGAGCGTCGGCTCCGACTTGTTCGTGTCAAAACCGGCGAGCTTGTTACGGGCGAAAAAGATCGAACACGAGATTTTAAGAGGCGGGGAAGAGATATGCGCAAAGTTCGCGTACCTGAATCGAAGGACGATTCCGGAGGAGTACGTCGCGGTTTCCGATCGAGTGGGCGGATACGTTTCGCCGCATAAGATGCGCGCGGCGTTTAATCGGTTGGCGGTGAAAAAGAACGACGGGAGGACCGTGGTGTGCGTGCAAACCGCCGAGGAGATTCTCTGGACGGACGGTGATGGTGGTTTTGTGAAAGTACGAACGACGGATGGGAACGTATACGCGGCGAAAGAAAAAGTCTTCGTCGCGTGCGGGTATTACACGCAACCGTTACTGCACCGCTCGAAAATAGACATGGAGAGTTTAGAAGACGTGAAGATTTCAAAGAGGACGATTATTTTAGCTAAAGTTTCCGAGGAAGACGCGAAAGGTCGATTTCGGGATATGCCGACGATTAAGTACGAGTTACCGGAAGACGTGAGAAGTAAAAGCGCCGCGACTGACACGAGCGCCAACGCCGCTTCCGATCAGAGCAAAAACGAAGCGAAAAGCGTGTACATTCTGCCGCCGATTTGGTACCCGGGCCCGGTGCCTTCGCCCGGGTATTACGTGAAAATAGGAGGGGGACCGAATGATTTCATGACGCTATCTAAAGCGGTCATGTTTGACGAAAAGAAGAGCGGCAACGTTCAAAATGAAAAAGAGAAGACACCCATAGAACAGCGCAAAGAGTTAGACTCGGTTTGGGAAGACCATCGAAAGGCCACTTACGAAGACCAAAAAGAGGACATCGAATCGTGGATGAGTTCGGACGGCGACCCGGAAATCGTGCCGCAACTCAAAACCGCGTTACTGCACGTCTTTCCAGACGTCGAATTTGAAGCGTTTGAAACGAAGGCGTGCGCGACGACGTGCACGTCAAACGGGAGTATGAAAATTGAACACTATTTAGACGGTAAAATATGCGCAGTTACCGGATGCAATGGAAAAGCCGCCGGTCCGGCGTACGCGATTGCTCGAGAAGTCGTCGCGAATGCCAAATTTGTAAAACATATCATTTAAAACTCTGTAAGCGCTACAGGCACTATTACTACTACTACTACTACTACTACTACTACTACTACTACTACTTCTATCACCCGCGACTCGACTTTTTTCCCGCACCTCTTTTCTTGCTCCCTTTCGCGCCCTTCTTGGATTTCTTTCCTCCCGCGCTCCCTTTCGCGTCTCGATTCTTCCCGCTCAGTCGTACTTTCGTATCTACGTTTACTTTATTCTTCTTCACGTCCCCTTTCTTCAATTTCAAAATCCCATTCTTAAACCAAGAGCTGCCCCACGCTAATCCTCGGTCGCTCTCTTTCTCTCTCTTCTCTTCCTTTTCGCTATTCGTCATCTTCCTCCTCTCTTTCTTCTCTAACTTATGCCCGAGCCGAAACAAATCCAACCGCTTCTCTTCGTTCCTTTGCTCGTTCTTCTTCCAAAGTCCGACGCCGATAGTCGCGGGAATCCGTATCCCTTTCGACGGTTTCATTCCCAACTCTTTCAGCTTTTCATTCTCTAACTCCTTCCTGTCCCACTTGTTCAAGCCTTTGATGCCGAAATCTCGCACCTCGCGACGCATGTGTTTCATGCCAAACTTCGAGTCTTTCGCGTCGTCGTTGTTGTTGTTGTTGTTGTTGCTTTTCGCATCTTCCTCGCTCTGAAATCCATTCTTCTTCTTCTTCTTTTTCTTCTTCCCGTCAAACCCGTCTTCTTCCATCTCGTCCTCTCGAACGATCCGTTTCGTCTCCGACGCCATGAATCGTTTCATCTCGCGTTTCACGTTTATTCTCTTTCGTAGTAAAGTCTTGTTTATGTTGTCGTTCGTCTTGTTTTCGGCGGCGGCTCCAAAAAGTGTTCGCTTCCCGTCGAACGCGAACACTTTCACCTCTTTTGCCTCTTCTCTCTTTTTCTCTCCATCATCCATTAACACCCTCTCTTCTTCTGCGGTTGTCGTCGTCTTCATCTTCTTCTTCTTCTTTTGTTCCTTCTTAAACGCGTTCATCGGCGCGTTCAAATCTCTCTGGTGTTTCTTTTGTCCGATTTTTCCTCGCACTTTTGTTTAGGGTGTTAAACCCTATTTCAAGCCGAGTCTCTTTCCCTCCTCTTCTTAAAATCGTCACAAGGAAGGAGCTCTTTGAGGAAAGTATTCACAGAACCACATCATCAGAAAGAGAAGGAGAGAGAAACGAGAACAGTAATAGTACTACTACTACTAATAATAAGAACGTTTTACCACACCGAATAAGAGGACATGATGAAGCGCATTCTGAACCCGAATTCTTCTTTTTCTACCCCGGGAGGAACGCGGGATGAGACGAACGAAGAGAATTTAGGAACGGACGGTGACGAGAACACGAACACGAGTAACAACAACAACAACAACGCAAAGAGGACGACGAGTAGTAGTAAAGACGGGGCAGACGACTCCTTGTTGTTTCCTTCGGAAGAGCACACGGAAGAGCAACTCGTTTCCGCGATTAAAGATTGGAACAATATGAAACCCGTGGTGGTGTTGAACACGATATCGTCCTTGTGCGTGATTGTACTCGCGCAGCTGATGGCGTTTCTTTCGATACCGATCGGTGTGATTGGGCTGATCGCGTGCTCGGTGTACGGGTCGGAGTTGTTTCGGATGAAGAGAGGGTTAGGCGCGACGGTGGCGACGGTGAAGATGTTGTCGTTGGTGTGCGTGATATTGGACGGCGCGTTTGCGGCGGTGAGTTTAGCGATCGGGACCTTGTACGCGGGGGGGGATATGGTGACGACGATGGTGTTAATGTCGTCGTTGTTTGGCGCGCACGGGCTCGGGTATTGGGAGATGTATAAGAGGGCGAAGGAAATTGGGAAGATTCTGAATTGAGAGTGTCATTCGCGAACATCGTAGAAAAACGCTAAAGCTTTGTATCATCATCATCACGCGCACCTGGTACAGGTACGCATGTACTACTACTACTATTATTACTACTACTATTACTACTGCTACTGTATGATCTAAATAGTTTCACATCTCACGAGAGCTGTACTTTTCAATCGAGCGCTGACTTTGTCCATCTGGTTTTGGCCGTTCGGATTTTATCGGTCGTTTGTTTCATTCGTAAATAAAAGAAGAGGATGGCAAACAGGAACCACAACAGCGTTCGGAACATGCTATTTATGTAGGAAGAAATACCCGAGGACGCAGAGCTCGACGCAGAGGACATGAGTAGGTACTGTTTCCTCTTTTCGCGAGCGTGCACGTGGTCGCTGAGTACCGTAGCGTGCGCGAAAAATTTGTCCACCTCTTTCTTCGCCCGGGAGACTTTCGCGGAAGCTTCGTCCGCGTGTGAGGAAACGGAAGATAACAACGTTTGCGCTTCCTTCAAATACCGAAACGCAGCTTTTTTCGAGGCGCGAAGTTCAGCCGATAAGCGCTTACCTTCGCCGCTTTTCGCGGCTTCGTAGACGCCGTCCGATTTCGCATCGATGCGTTCGAGCGAAACGACGGCACGATTATACGTCAATAAAACGCGGTCGATTTGCGCGACGACGATGTTTCTGCGCGCGATTTCGCGGTGTATGGAGCCAAATCGAGACCCGGGCGTTGTGAAACTTAACGGGTTATCTCCGACGGACCACGCGTAACCGTTCATAGCTTCGACGACGACGTTTTCTTCAGACCCATTTTGATGACTACTCGTAAACGACGTTGATTCGTGCGGTGCGATGAGTCCGGAAACGAATTGCGCCACCATCGAGGCCACTTCTCTCGCCGGGTCCGCGAAGTCCGCTTCGAGCGTTTTGATTTCGCAAAAGGATCTCGACGCCGAAAAGGGCATTCTCCCGTGCGTCGACGAGAGGAGCTTTTCGTTGATTGGACTCGAGCGAGTGACAAAGATGGCGTCGCGAATCACTTCTACCGGTTTTGCATTCGTGAAAAGTAACGGAGAGTCTCTGTGTTCGCCATCGAAGCGTTGGTCAAAGACGAAAATAGGAATTTCCAAGTGGTCTTCGTTATCTTCTTCTTTGTCCTCTTCGTCTTCGCCAGTGTATTTTTCATCATCCACGAGCAAATGTTGCGCGAGTGCGTCGACGTCCAACCATCGCGCTCGCGCGTGGTCGCTTTGTTTTCCATCGACACCAAACCCAGAAACTTTACCGGTTCTCAAAGCTGATGCGAAAGCTGACGCCATCGCAGGTTCTTCCGACGCGGTGACGATACGCGCCGTCGCGGAAACTTTCGTCGATTTCAACGAACTCGCATCTAACGCGTCCAAGATTTCCAATCGTAACGCATCCGAGTACGCGTACTGGTACTCGCTCTTTTTATCACTAGTAATCTTTTTGTTGTTGTTGTTGTTGTTGTTCTCGTATTCATCTTTCTCACCGAGTTCGAGGACATACATATACGCGTGAATCGTCTTGTATGGTTTCGCGCGTTTCAAAAACGACCGTCTCGTCGCCGGCGGCACGATGACGGAAGAAGCGTACGCGCCAATCATTGCCGTCGCTTCGGCAAGGAACACGTCGTTCGCAAACTGACCGGGCGTTTGAAAAAACGTCTTGGCATCTTCCGAGCCGTCTCCACTCAATCGCACTGATTCTCCAAACGACGCCACATCAAAATCGGCATCCGCGCCGTGCTCCAACGCAGTTTTCGTCTTCATCGCGTCCTCGCACGCTTTCGCCGCGCCTTCGTTCGCTTCGTGTAAACAGTGCTCGTTGAAAAAACGCTCTAGTAAGTCAATCTCTACCGCGGCTAAATTTTTCGACGTCAACTCGTCGCGGCTTTGGTGTGATTTTTCCAACCGCCTACCTCGCGCCGCGTCCAGTTGTTGCGACAGGCGTTTTCTCTTCACCGCAAACTCTTGACTGGTCATTTTACGTCCACTTCCAAACCGCATCTTCGTGCTCGGGAAATCGTGCGCACCGTGTCCGATTACTTTCTTCGTGTGCGCGCGCTCTAAACTACCCCACGTGAACGGGCCGGCGGATAAATCCAAGAATACTGTTTTCGTCCTCGAGGAGAGGATGGCTTCGGTGAGACATCCTTCGTGGCCTTGTTCGATTTTCGCGATTTGTCTCGCGATTCGTGTGGCAGCGATGATATCGTCGCCGTTGAGTTTTTGCAAAGCAAATTGCTTCAACGAACTATCGTCGACGACTTTTATTATCGACGTTGAACTCTTCTTGTTCTTCTTGTTCTTCGCGCTACCTCCTCCGCGGCCGTTCACCTCCACCGCGAAATCTTGCCTCGCCGCCCAAAGATCGCCAAACGTCCTCAAATCGTGCATCGAAAGCATCTTCTTCATACTTCTCTCGCCTTGATGTTCTCCGTCGTTTCTAACATCCTCCCCTTTCTTCAACCGTAAAAACTCCGCGTCGTCTTCAATCTCGTCCATTTCGTCCAAGACGCCGTGCGCGCCAAATCCATCTCTCGAGAGGAGCGTTTTCAACTGTTCGGTAATCTTTGACGTCTTTTTTTTCCTTGTCTTTTTACCGTATCCGCCACCGCTGCTTCCACCGAGGAACACCCTATCGTCGTGATCGTAAGTCAACTCGCCACTGCGTAACTCTTCTGCCCTCCATTCGATGGCTTTCTTCGCGAAAAGCTCTGCTTTTTTAGAAACCTCTGCATCTTCTCGCAGGACGACGACTTCTTCGTCGGTTAATCCGTACCGAAATCCATACCTGGGCACTTTACTCTCGCCGCCAGCATCACCTTCCACCGTTTTTGCGTTCACGACAACCATAAAATGTTCCTCTTCTAATCCTAAAAACTCCGCTAAATCATCCGCCAATTTCTCAATCGCGTACGCGTCCACGATTCTACTGTCGACGCGGTTCACCTGTCCGTGCAAGCGATGCACGTCTCGCGAGTGCTTCTCGATTGCCTCCTCGAACACCTTCAACACGTTCGACCCGAGTTGAAGCACTCTCGAGTGCACGTTGTACGAAACCTTGCTCCTCTTATCCTCTTCCCCTTCCTCGTCCTCGTCGCCGACGTATTCGTGCCTTAACTTTACGTTCAGACGTTCCAACCACCTCGCCTGTTCCTCCGCGCGGATTGAAACGTCGTATCGCCCGTCGTTTTCAAATCCAACGAACGCGACGTTTAAAGAGACGTCGATTCTGTATTCCTCGATTTTCTGTGCGTTATCTGCCGCGCACTTTGCGAATGTTTTCGATTGAGATGTCGCGCGTTCGCTTTCCGAGGAAGAGGAGGACGAGGCGCACTCTCGCTCGAAATCGCTTCGACTTTTCGTAAACTTTGTGACTCCTTTCTTCTTCCCGTTTACCCACATCAAGTCGCTTAAAATCGAGTTGAGCAGACCACCATCGTTACCGATATTATCACCACCGTTGATTTTTGCGAAAGTATCAAAGTTTTCCTCGTCCACGACTCGGGAGAAGGAAGACGAATCCTTCGCGCGTTGGTGTTTCCCCGCTGAAGCAAACGAACGACACCAAAAGAGGAAGAAGAAGAACACACAGAAAACGAGCATCATCGTGGGGAACGATGCGCGTTTTTTCGGGTCACACGTGTTCCTCTTCATCGTCCTCGTTGCCCTCCTGCTCCTGCTTTCTCTGATGACTTCGTACACGCACGCAGTCGCGCGTCAAACTCTGACGGGGAAAAAGTTTCTCTCGTCTGTGTGAGTTGAGTTCGTCATTCATTTCCCCGGGGACTTTCGAAAGAACGAAGCACGTTTCACCCGTTCTTTTGGAGAGAAAAGGCGCGAGAAAGAGAGTCTGTGTGCTACTCTTGCTGCTTCTGCTGTTGCGCCTCCTTTTGCGCGCGGATGAGTGATACGCGCGCTCCTCTTTGCGAATACAGATACCAACGGTGAAATGTCACGCGACGGGGAAATGCGAGAGAAAGTGAACAAATTCGAATCCGAACCGGTTTCATACCGCGCGTTACCCGCGATCGCCTTTACCAACTCTTCTTCTTCTCCAGAGAACAGGAACAACAACCCTCTGTCGAAAGCCTCGCAAATTTTGTTCTACCAATACGTGGAACCGGAATGGTCGAAAGCGAAAATGAAATCGGTTTTAGGATTCATGAGACAAGTAGGGGACGAGTTAGGGGTCACCGGACGAGGGCGGATATCGCAAGAAGGCGCGAATTGCACGTTAACGGCAAAAGATCCTCACTCCGCGCGAGAGTTTTGCAACAGATTGCGAAAATTTGACAAAATATTCGAGGAGACGGATTTTAAGATTACCGATATGGTGGAACATTCGCAACGGTTTAAGCGGTTGACGCTCGTACCGAAGGACGAGCTCGTCGCTTACGGGTTGGAGAAGGAGAAAGCGCCGTCGTTGAAACAGAATAAGAGCAAACACGTGAACGCGATTGAATATCACGAGATGTTGAAGGATAAAGATTCGGTGGTGATTGACGTGAGGAATCATTACGAGGTGGACATTGGGAGGATTGAACCGCCGGAAGGTGGGGCGACATTTTTGAACCCGGAGATGCGAAACAGTCGCGAATTTCCCAAGTGGTTAAACTTGCCCGAGACGAAGAAACAGTTGGAAGGGAAGCGGGTGATGATGTACTGCACCGGGGGCATACGATGCGAACGAGCGTCGGCGTTGATTTCGCAAATGGAACGGGTTGGCGATTTGAAGGAAACGAAAGGGATTGCCATGGTCAGAGGTGGAGTCGACAGGTATTTGAAGACGTTCCCGGAGAGCGGAGGGTTCTGGAAAGGGAAAAACTACTTATTCGATTTGAGAGAGGCGCAGATGGCAGAGAAAGAAGGCGAGTTAGAGACGACGAGTAAGTGTTGCGCGTGCGAACGCGCGTGGTCAAAATACGAGGGGAAGTTTGTCTGCGGAGATCAAAAGTGTAAAGTGCCCGTTTTGGTGTGCGACGGGTGCAGGAACGTAATCGAAGCGAATACGAAGAAGAACAGTTTTGTTAAGAGACAAAAAAAAGGGAGCAACGGCAACACTTGGAACGCGAATAAGACGAAAAGCGACGATAAAAACGACCCGCACGACGTAAAAAACCTGAGATGTCCTCTGTGTAAAGTCGGTAAGGAGTTACGCTCGATCGAACCGGTCGATTCGGCGGCACAAAAGCGCTTGCTCACCTTAGAAGGCGGCAACGCGAAAATCAACGCCAGCAACAAACGCCCGAGGAAAGAATCGAAAACGTTGTTCATCGGCAAACTCCCACTTTCTGTCACCGCCACGGAAATCAAAAGCGCGTTAAAATTAAACGACGACAATAACGCCGAAATCGAATGGATGATGGATTCAAAATCCGGTTTCTTTTACGGCAGCGCCGTCGTAAAACTCGCGAGTAAAGACCGCTGTCGAAGCTTGTTGGAGCAGTACAAAAAAGACCCGCCTCGAATCCAAAACAAGTTCATCGCCGTCGGGTATTTCGACGAAGATTGGAAGAACAAGAACAGGAAGAAGATGAAGGAAAAGGAGGAAAAGAAGGATAACGACGCGAAAGAAGACGGCGGCAAAAAACGACGACTCGCAGAAGAAGAGTACAAGAGACTGTTCCGGAAAGGCGAAAGGCCTCCGGTGACGTGACGACAACAACGAAAACATCTTTCCCGCGTTTACGACGATAGAGAGAACTTCACAACGTCACGCGTTTAATGCACAATAGATATATATATATAGAGAGAGAGAAAGAGAGAGAGTTCGAAATGCTCTGCTCCGGTAGAAGACGAATGTAAGAATACGAGCGGGCGGCGAAGCGACCGGATGCGGAAAATGGCAGACCTTTCAAAATTCAAAATTCAACCACAAACTCCACATAAATAAGCGCTCAGTAAACACGAATCAACGCGAATCATCATGCTCGAAGAAACCACCAACAACGCGAACATCATCACCACCACCACAACCACCACCACCAACGAGCCAACACTCACGCAATACGAAGCCGAGCGCAACGCGCGGATACAAAAAAACATCGAACGCATGAAATCGTTCGGCATCGACGACGCGAGGAAAAAAGTGATGACGATGGAATCGAAGCACAAAAACAACGCGACGACGTCCTTGTTATCCAAAAAGCGCGTCAAAAAACGCTCTGAAAACGCAACACAGATGGACAGATCGAAACAACCGAGGCGGACGTCCTCGCGCGTGCGCGGAGAGAAAGCGCCGGACGTTTTCGTGCCCGATGAAAGAAATCTTTGGGAACCGACGTATAACGAGGAAATCTACACGCAAAGGCAAGTTTCGAACTTGGGCGATCGAAAATCGGAGTGGCAACTCTTCGTCTCCGGGTACGACCAACAAGGTCGACGGTTGTACGACAACAACAGAGGCGTGTGTTGTCACCAGTGCAGGCAGAAAACGCTGGGAACGCACACGACGTGCAGGAAGTGCAACATGATGCGCGGGAAGTTTTGCGGAGACTGCATTTTTATGCGGTACGGTGAAAACGTTCTGGAAATCAACGAAAATCCGGGGTGGGAGTGCCCGGTGTGTCGTGACATCTGCAATTGTTCGTTCTGTCGCACGAAGAAAGGGTGGATGCCGACTGGGAACATGTACCGAGCCGCGATCGCGAGCGGGTACAAATCCGTGGCGCATTATTTAGTCTTGTCGAGACAGGACGACGAGGAAAAGGCCAAACTGTGCGAAGAGGAAGCCGAACGCGTCGCCGAGCGATTGCAGAGAGAAGAAAAGAGACGAATTCAAGAAAACCCAGAGTTATACGCGAAAGAACAAGAGGAGAGGAGGAATAGGCCGCACTGGTTGAAGAATAAAAAGTAGTAAAGCGGGACGGACAGAAGAGCGGAGGATGTCCCGCGGCCGCTTTGTACCATCACTAGAAGCTGTACCAAATTGGAGAGAGAAAAAACCACACTTTTTATCATCATCATCATCATCATCATGTCTCCTCCTCCTCCTCTTTCGGAGTCTCACACCGCCGAGTCCCTCCGAAACCTTTTCGCCTCTACTTTCTCTTGGTTCCTCCCCGAGAACGTCATCGACGAGGACACGCTCGAGTATCTGTTCTCGAGTTTATCCGATGGAAGTTTCGAGGACAAGGAGGAGTTTCTGGATTTCGTGACGCCACTTTTGATGGAATTATTCGAAGGTGACGACGAAGACGAGGCGAGAGCGCAGTGCACGAAAGCGCACGATTTGTTATACGGCAAATGTGTAGAAGAAGGGAGCGATACTACGAAAGAGGAGGAGACGACCACGAGAGTGATAAACGTGAAATTAGGTGGCACTCCAGGGGAAGAGGAGGAAAGCGAATTCGAGAAAGAGGTTTCGAGGCGGTTGCGAGAGAAGGAAAGAGACCGTTTGCCAGATTTTAGCACGAATACGAACCATCGAAATCAAAACGAAGATAAAGCGCAGGAGAAAGAGCAACGGAAAATGAGGAAAAAACTGGAAGAGAGCGAGGAGGAGGTGCGGAAGTTGTTGAGAGAACTGGACGTCGCCAGGGAGACGGCGGCGAAGAGACGCATCGAAGGAAGTAGCGGCGGAGGGAACGGGTCGATTGGAACGATTGAAGTTGGGCCGTTAAACGTGCCGAATCCAGGTGGAGGGCAGGATCTCATCAACGATTGCGTTTTGACGTTCGTACCTGGGAGAAGGTACGCGTTGATTGGAAGAAATGGAACGGGTAAGTCTACTTTGCTGAAGTATTTGGCGTCCAGACGGGTGGGCGACAAGGTTGGTTTCTCCGAGGATGTTTTCGTGCATTACGTGAATCAAGAGGTCACGTTGAACGAGGAGCAAGAAGAATGGTTACCAGTGGACGTTGTGTTACACGCGGACGTGCAAAGACGACTTTTGTTGGAGGAGTTGAAAGAGTTGGAATCCAACGCGAGCGGAGAAGGTGACGTGCAAAGGATTTCTGTCGTTCACGAACATTTAGATTCTATAGAGTCCTCGTCCGCGCACGCCAGAGCGTCGCAATTGCTTCGCAGTCTCGGTTTCAGCGAGGAATTAGCCAGTCGTAAAATGAAACAGTTATCTGGTGGGTGGAGAGTTCGGACGAGTTTAGCCGCCGCGTTGTTCGCGACTCCCGATATATTATTCTTGGACGAGCCGACGAATCATTTGTCGATTCAAGCGGTAATGTTTTTAGCAAAAGAGCTGGTGGAGAATCCAGTTTGGAAATCTCGCATTATCGTCTGCGTTTCGCACGACAGACACTTCTTGGACGAAACCACGACGGATTCGTTGCATATTTCCGGCGTCGCCAAACGAGTCACGTCGCATCGAATGAACTATTCCAGTTGGGCCAAAAAGAGGAGAGAACAGCAAATCGCGTTGAAAAAACGCACGGAATTGAGACAGATAAAGATTGACACGCTGAAGGAATTCGCTGGGCACGGGTTCCGCTACGGCGGCTCCTCGTCGCAAATCAATATGATGCAGAAGAAAGCCTCCGAGGCGAAGAAATTAGAGTTGGAAGCCGAGGAAGAACAAAACGAACTCGCGGATTTAGAAGAAGATAGAGAGAATAGTTTAAGTTTATGCGCGGGAGGTGAATTGCAATCACAATCGATCTCCATGCTTGAAAGTTGTTCGTTTCGGTACCCAAACACAGAGAAAGATATATTCACGGATGTCGATTTAAGCGTCGATTCGAAATCGCGCGTCGTTTTGCTCGGCGAGAATGGACAAGGGAAAACGACTTTAGTTAAAGTCATCACAAACGCTTTGAAAAGTACCGGCGGTTCGGTGAAGCGCGACCACGGCGCTCGAATCTCGTTGGTGAATCAACACCACGCCGAGCAGTTGAAATACGACATGACTCCGTTGCAATTCATGCTCGAGAAATACAAAGGCGACGGAAGTTACAAACACGAGCAAGAAATTAGAGGACATTTATCGAGTTGCGGCGTGCCGACTGCGTTACAAAGCATACCATCCGGAAGTCTTTCCGGGGGTCAACGTTCGCGAGTCGCCATGGCTGCGGTGTCCTATTTTAAACCGCATTTGATCGTTTTAGACGAGCCGACGAATAACTTAGATTTAGAATCGTGCGAAGCGCTCGCGAAAGCCATCTCGGATTTCAAAGGAGGCGTGATTTTGGTTTCGCACGACCAGTTTTTCGTCGAACAAGTTGGCAAAGAGTTCATCGCGATTGAAAATGGTCGCGCCGTGCGCTTCGAGAACTTTAAGAAATACAGAGCGAGCATAGCGGCGAAAATGCCAAAATAGAGAAGAAAATAATAGATGTGTACTCTACTACTGTACGTTGCGCAAAGTGTTCAGAAAGCAAAGGAATATTTACTACGATTAGAAAAGAGAAGATTATTATAAATACCAATGAGCTCTCATGCCGAACGCCGTATCGAAATTCCCGCGTTCGTCTCGATTGATGACGATTCCAGGAAACAGACTCATGGACGGTTTTTGAAACCCATCGCCGTATACGCGCGCGAAAAGTTCCACGTGTTCCCCGCCGACGGCGTTGGAGTGGCCGAAAACGCACCCCCACCCGAGATTTTTCGGCGACAAAATGTCTTTCAAAGTAGCCGTGGCTGGTTTCAGTCTCGCGCTCGGTGGTTTCGTGGCGACGACGCCCCACTCGAAGACATCTTCGCCCCCGCCCCCTCCGCCGCCTCGTTTACTTTTCGATTTTGAAAACGATGATTTACCACCGCCGCCGCCTAAAACGTCTTTTTGCACCCACGCGCTGACAACCACGTCTTCTATGGCCGCCGCCACGCTGACGCTGGCAATCTTTTGCCCGTTCGCGTCCACTGATCCTCCTAAAGCGCCGGCGTAATTCACGTTCTTCTTATTCGTATCCTTGTTCTTATTGTCTTTCCTTTTACTCCTCCAACTCCCTTGACCAATCACTCTCGCCGTCGGTTCGTCCACTCGCGTGTTATTCCCGGCGCACATGGCCAAATTCACCGTCGCGTCTGAACTCACTTCGCACCCGACGCTCACCGCTGAATCCCCATCCCCCAACGCTGCATAACTCGCCCCCGTGGACCCAAATCCAGTTAAAGATGCGTTTTCTTGAATCGGAGACAAAGATGCAAACTGATCTCGGCCTTCAAAACCGAGCGGCGTGACTCGTATCGTCACGCCGTCCGGAACGAGCGAAGGTATGGCGTTGGATATTTTGTACGAAAGTTTTCGCAAGGTGACCGCGTGTAACTCTTGCCCGTCTTCCGTGAACTGCAAAGAGAGAAAGAGAGAGAGAAAAGGTGAGTTTAGTACCGCTAAAATCGAGCGTATGAAGAAAAACGTACCAATTTCCCTCCTTCGCAGGCAAACAGAGAGGTTAAAACGTGTCCAATTTTCGGAAAGTGCGTCTCGCAGTTTACTTTCATTTCCGCGCCTTTCCGCACGCGCTGACTCGCGGTGACGTTAAACTGGTTCTCGTCCGCTTGCGGGTGGAGGAAACCGCTCTCCACTTTCGCTTTCACGCGGTGGAATATCGAGTTTGAGGAAGAGGATGAATGTCGTTGCACATTCGTTTCCAATCGGTGCACTTTTTCTCGCAACGATTTGATGTCCGAAAACGCGTCTCGAGTGAGACGTTTCAGGTTGGAAATATCGTCGTCGTCGATTTCCTCTCGATCCTCCTCGTCTTCCTCTTTTCGTTTGTTGAATACCATTCTTCTCGTTCTTCTTCTTCTTTAACTTCTTCTTTATATAAACAGAGTTGTTCTGGGGAAAAATGGCGACACTTTTCCAACTGTTTCGATGCGTTGCTTCTCTGCTCCTGCGGCGCATTCTTCGAGCACTCTCGCGCTTTTTAGCCACCAGACAAAGACGACGAGAAAGAGCAGAGCACGAGAGCGCTTTTGCAGTCGCAGTATTCGCGACGAAAACGCAGGAGTCAAACCTAGACGCGATGATGATGATGATGATGAGGAGGAGGTTTTTGGCGGCGAGAGAGAGATGCGAACGACGCATACGAATACGAATGCGACGACTACGCATCGTTCGAAGCGAGGACGACGGAAAAAGAGAGATGTATTACTCGCGTGTGGTAGCCTTTTGCTTTTTTCCAACACTTCTTCTTCTCAGAAGGAAGAAGAAGCGTTCGCCGCTGGGATGATGGATTTTACCAAACAAAGCCAATCGACGTTCCAACTCGGGCCTTTGCAAGTCACTTTGCAACGCCTGCGAACGCTCCGGAACGACATTTTTACATCTCTCGAAGAAGAAGAAGGAAAAGAGGGAAAGAAGAACGAGAACGATACCGGTGTTGTGGTCGTGAAACCTGGATCGGAAGAAGCGATCGCGAGATTACGAAACGCGACGTTGGATTGCACCTCCGCCAGACCGGCGTTGGAGGCGTACGCCAACGTAAGAGACGTGTGCACGCTGTCCATCGTCTTGAAGAGCGTCTCGAAGAAATTCGCGACCGAGGAGGCACGAGAGAGAGCGAGAGAGAGAAAAGATGAGACGGTTCAGGCGTTCGCGGAGTTAGAGCGAAAGTTACGAGATGTAAACGCGAGTAAGGAAGACGTCGACGCGGAATTTGAAAACAGTAGGGCGAGCGTGAAACGGTTCGCCGAGAGCGTCCTCGAAGCGTTCGATTTTAGCGACGAAGAAGAGAAAGTGAAAAGAGAGGCGTTTCCCGACCTCTTCTCCTGAACGTAATCTCACCACGAATACCGTAAAACGACTTCGTGAACGCACATTGGTAGTGTTGAATACTAAGACTGCTTCTTCGCGGCGCGAGCGATGCGACTCGTACTTTAGCGCAGATATCCAGTCAACTGTCACGTCATCACGTTCGTATCTAAATCTCGTCACAAACAGAGCGCACACCTTTCAACTGCGACCTCTGTGCGCTTCGCTCGTTTCGGTGCATCGATCGCGGGTATAAAAAATGTCCGCGAATCAACTCATCGACCCAAGAAACCCTCGATTTACGATCGTTCGCGAGTACGAAGCGTGGTGTCGATTGGATAATCCATACTTGGAACAGAACCCAAACGTCCCGAAAACGCCGTACCTTCTCGTGGCGGGAATGGCACCGTCCGCGCGCGCCAAGTGCGGGAAATGTTCGGATAAGATAGAAAAAGGTACGGTTCGAGTTGGGATGCCGTATCAATGGCGAGGGGCGTTTTTTAGCTACGTGACCGGGTGGTATCACGCGGATTGCGTTCGGTTTGAAGGGGTGACCCAAGAGGAGGTGCGAGCGAGGACGTATTGGAAAGGGGAGAAGGAACATTTGGCGCAGGTGATGAAAGGAAAGAATACGCACGTGGAGAAGCTGGGGAAAACGCAAAGAGTGAAAACGAACGTCGAATTTATCAAAGACGAAACGGTGCGAGACGAATTGATGAGGACTTTGACGTCGGCGAGTAAGCCGAAGTGCGAGGAGGACGAGGTGGATCCGAACGAAGGGACGTTTTTGAAAAGAGGAGAGATTCAACCGGCGGAGCCGCCGAGAGGATTGGTGAGGAGTTTGTTGCCGTTTCAGAAAGAAGGGTTGGCGTGGATGATGGAGAACGAGAAGACGCAGGTGAAAGGCGGGATATTAGCGGACGAGATGGGGATGGGGAAGACCATTCAGGCGGTGTCGTTGGTGTTGAAGAGTAAGGAGGCGAGATTGGATCGAATGCGAGAGTCTGGGGTGATGGAGACGGATGGCGACGAGAAAGGGGCAGAAGTAGACTTAAATGTAGAAGACGAACCCAAGGCGAAGAATAGCAAACGCAGTAAGAAGGGTAGCCCGAAGAGCGGCGGAGAAGAACACGTATCGAGCGCGACAAAAATGTCGGCAACCAACGCGCATGATGCTTCTTCTTCTTCTTCAAAGAACAAGAACACCACGTTAATCGTCGTCCCCACGTCTGCGTTGGTTCAATGGGAAGACGAAATAAAGTTGTGCACGAAAGAGAACGCGTTGAAAGTGTTCGTGTATTATAACGACCGCAAACGGAAGACGATCGTCGAGGAGATGCGCGCGGCGGATGTCGTGCTCACGACGTTTCCGGTTTTAGAAGCCGAGTACCGCAAATGCGAGATGCAGAGTAAAGTGCCGTGTGCGCATTGTTTTAAACTGTTTCTTCCTCGCTCGTTAGCGGTGCACAACAAGTACTTTTGCGGCCCAGACGCGAAGAGAACTCAGAAACTCGAAAAAACTGAGAAGACGAGAGAAGTCGCGAATACGAAAGCGTTGGCGACGTTGAACGTCATCTCGAAAGACAAGTTGAAGGAAACGTTGGAAAACTTGAACAGCGGTAGTGGTAGAGAAGAAAAGAAGAAAAGTGGTGGTAAATCGTTAATGGCTATCGCGCGTGGCTACATGCAGCAAGGCGGTCGTGACATGTCCATGTACGACGGAGCGCATAAAGCGCGAGCGGCTGCGGCCGAAGGTCTCGTCCTCGGCTCTAACGAGGACGAGGAAGCAATCACGGAGGAAGAATTGAAAGCGATTCAACCGAAAGTCACGAAAATCGTCGAGATGGGCTTTGGTTTTCCCCGAAACATGATTGAAAAAGCAATCGTGGATAGCGGCGGAGACGTCGACGTCGCCGTGAACGCGTTGATGGATTCGCCGAAACCAAAGACGACGATGAAATCGAAAGGATATAAAATGGAGGTCATGGACGATAAAGAGACGGAAGTGATTTGTTTGGACTGCGATAGCGACGAGGAAGAAGAGGACGCGACTGTGGTTGCTCCGACGACGAGAAGTACGAGAAGTACGTCGAAGAATCCGCCCGCGGCGAAAGAGAAGAAGAAGAAGAAGGCCACCTCCGCCGCCGCCAAGAAAACGAAGAAGAAGAGCAAAAGCGCGAAGAAAAAGAAAAAGAAAGGCAGCGACGACGACGACGATTCGGATTTTAAAATGGAACCTGAAGAAGAAGAAGAAGAAGAAGAAGAAGAAGAAGATGATGATGATGATGGAACAGAAACAGAAGAAGAGATCGTAATTACCAAAGTCACTCCTCCGAAAATCAAACGAGATCGTGAAAACGACACGAACAGCGAGGACAACAGCTTACTTTTCGGCAACACGGACGACCGTGACATCAAGGAGTTATTGCTTCAAACCTCATCTTTGCATCAAATTCACTGGGAAAGAATCATTCTCGACGAGGCGCATAAAATCAAAGCGAGGACCACGTCAACCGCGAAAGCCGTGTACGCTTTGGATAGCGACTACAAATGGTGTCTCACCGGAACGCCGTTACAAAACAGAGTCGGCGATTTATACTCGCTCGTCCGTTTCTTACAAATGGAACCGTACTCGTTTTACTTTTGCACCGCAAAAGTCGGCACTAAAGACGGCTCGAAAGAAGGCCTTTGTGGTTGCAAAAGCGCCTGTTGGGACATGGGACCGAACAACGCTTTTTGCGTCCAGTGCGGTCACGCTCCTTTGAAACATTTTTCAAAGTTTAACAAGGACGTCATCAACCCGATTCAACGCTACGGTGGTGTTGGCGCAGGTAAGAGAGCGTACATGACGCTTCGTAACGACATTTTACTGCCGGCAATGTTGAGACGAACGAAGAAAGAACGGGCCGCCGACGTCGTGTTGCCGCCGTTAACCGAAAACGTCCTGGAACCCGAGTTTGACCAAACCGAGCGAGATTTTTACGAAGCGTTGTACGCGAACGTTACCGCGAGATTCGACGGGTTTGTCAAGAAAGGCACGGTGTTAAATAACTACGCGCACGTGTTCGAGTTGCTTTCCAGGTTGCGACAAGCGTGCGATCACCCGTATTTGGTTTTGCATTCTCGCAATCCAAAGTTACGCAACCAACAGGCGGAGATGAAATTTGAGAAGAAGGATGAGGACGACGAGGAAGAGGAGGAAGAGGAAGAAGAATACACGAAGTCGAAGAAGAAAACGAAGAAGAAGCAAGAGTACGAAGTCCGAGAGAACGTTCCTTCTGACGCGAAAGAAACCATGCATTACTGCGGCATGCCCGATTGCGGCGAGAAAGTCGAACCGGAAGACGCGGCGACGTCCAAGTGTAAACACATCTTCCACCGCGAGTGCATTCAACCGTACTTGGAGATTGATTTTGGCGCAGATGGCATTAAATGTCCAAAATGTCGAACCAATTTGACCATCGACTTGTTTCCAGACGCCGAAGCGATCGATAAGATCAAAGCGCCAAAAGACGAAAGAGGCGGCGGGGTCAAGAAGAAAGGCAAAGGCGAACTCGACGCCGATGACGTCGTGCCGAACAAATCAATCTTGAATCAAATCGATTTGAGCGAATATCGAACATCTTCGAAGATTGAGAAAATGATGGAAAAGCTCCGTGAGATCCGAAGCGGTCGCGATGGTAAAAAGAACAAAGCCATCATCTTCTCGCAGTACACGAGCATGATTGACATCGTCGAGTGGCGCATGAGGAAGGAAAATTTCGTCATTCGCAAACTGGTCGGATCGATGCCTGTCACGGCGAGAGCGCAAAATTTGCACGAGTTTTGCACGGACCCAGACGTGGACGCGATTATCATGTCTTTGAAATCAGGAGGGGAAGGTTTAAACTTGCAGGCGGCGAATTACGTTTTCGTCTTGGAGCCGTGGTGGAATCCCGCGGTGGAGATGCAAGCGGTGATGCGCGCGCACAGAATCGGGCAGACGAGAGAGGTGACCGCGTTTCGATTCGCGTGTAAAGACACGATCGAATCGAAAATGCACGAATTGCAAAAGCTAAAGCGGTTAGTTTTTGAAGGGACGATGGATGGAAACGAGGCGAGCATGGCGAAGTTGTCGCCGGAGGATTTACAATTTTTGTTCAAACGCTAATAATCATCAAGCGTTGTCTCGTCTTCACAAAGAAGAGGGGGTAAATGCTGAGAGAGAGAGAGATACCATAGTATCAGGTGGTACTTGTAAAGATACATCACTATTGCGCAATTAATATACAACATTCTATTCTACATTCTACCAGTCTTTAAAGATCTCCCTCGCTGCGAGTAACTTTGGATCGTTCTCGCCTTTTTCGTCGTCGCGCATTTCTTGCTCCAACACCATCTTTTCAATTTCCGCCAATCGCGCCGTGTGCGACGACAGTATAGCTTTCGACGGCTCTGGCAACTGTGGCGGTGGATAAGCTCCACTCTCCAACGCCTTCCAGTCGAAGTTTTCAAACCACGGGTGATTTTTAATCGCTTGCGCGCCACCTTTCAAGTTACCTAATCGTTTCGCCACGCGTCGTTGTAACAAACCCGCGATTAAATCACAACCTTCCTCGGAGGTGTAAATCGGGTAAGTCACTTGGAAACTCGCGTCGGCGATGCGTTGCATGACTTGCAACGGATTATTTTGTGGCGGTTGATTATCGCCTCCTTTTTCTCCTTGGCCTCTTTGACCGAACGGTTGTAACCCGGAAATGATGACGTAAATCAACACGCCGAGGGCCCACCAATCGACGCCGTAGGAATACCCTCGCGCTAAGACCATCTCTGGCGCGACATATCCAGGCGTCCCGCAAAACGTAAACGTTTGATGACCACTTTCGCCAATATTCTTCGCAAAGCCGAAATCGCCAAGTTTAGCTCGTCCTGATTTATCCAAAAAGACGTTTTCTGGTTTCAAATCTCTGTAGATGATGCCCAATTCGTGTAAATACTCAAACGCACACACAATGAGAGCGGCGTAATACCGAGCGGCGTCTTCGTCAAATCCAACCAAAACTTTCCTTAAAGGCGCGTCTGGTTTGGTAGTGTGAGCCATTTTCCGAACCGTCGCGACCGAGACGAGCGCGTCCATCAAATCAAACCCGTTCATCAAATCAATGAGGAAATATAAGTGTCGATCGGATTGAAAGGCGCCGTGTAAGGAAATAATCGAAGGATGGTTCAATTCCGCGACTATTTTACGCTCGGACAAGACGTGCTCTGGAGAGGATTTCACCGCAACTTTCCGAACGCGTTTGATCGCGTATTTTTGTTGCGTGTCGTAGTGATTGCACTCATTGACGCATCCGACCGCACCGCCACCGATTAAAGTACCCTCGGAGACTGTGAAAATGAACGGCTGCAAAGACGCGTTGAACGAACCAGAGGTGATGCTTTGGACGAAGGATTCGTTGAAGGCACCGATGGCGTCAACGTCCCGGTAAATAGACGACTCATCGGCTGGATTGTGTGCGTCGTAATACAAATTTCGCGATCCCATGCCAACGCGGCGTATGCGTAGGATACCTTGGAATGTCTTCACTAGTGACTTTTTCTGGGAATCTTGCGCGCTGGCTTCGCCTTCATCGATTTCACCCACGGCGGCGGTTGCGCTACTCCTTTCAGCATCATCGTCGCCACTTTCTAGCGTTTCCAGTTTCCCACTATCAGGAGAGGTATCGTACGAGTGAAAGCTCTTTCTCTTCTTCTCTTCGCTCTGGGGACTCGATATCTTTACCTTCTTCGAGTTTCGCTTTTGCGTCACGCTATTTCGTCTCGATAACAAATCTTGCAACGTACCCATCATCGCGACGAAATCGACGCGCTTCAACTTTAAGCACCGAAGCGGTGCGTTTGGCCCTACTTTTACCGTCGCGTCTCTTGGTTTTTCGAACAGGAGCGCCTTCTCGCCGAAAAAATTCGATCGAAACAAATGATTGACTAAAATGCCAAGCCTAGCATCGTCGTCTTCGTCGCTGTCGCCAACGACAGGCGTGTCGTCGTCGTTGACGTACACCAAAGCTTCTCCAGAGACGATGATGTAAAATCCACTGTCGTCGCCTGCGTTTTCACCTTGTTGTAATATAACTTCGTCCGGTTCAAATTCAACTTCTTCCATCGCGTCTGCGACTCGCAGTCGTTCGGCAACGCTCAACGGCGCAAACACCGGAACGAGACTCATGAACACCGCAATCGATTCTCTAAAATCTTCAGCCGCCCTTTTCGCAACCGCTCGAAACGCGCGACGTGGGAGCACCCACGTTGACCAAGCGTTCGTTTCGGACCTCTCTGAGGATCGCACGGTGGCACTTCTTGGCGCACCGTACATCAACGCCAACTCGCCGAAAATTTCGCCCGGTTTCTTCACGTTGACTTTCACTTCCACGACTTCTTGCGCAGTTACCGTCGTGGTCGAAGTTGTTGAAGCGGCGTCTTTACTAGTATCTATCTTTTCGCTGATGCTCGTTTCGCTACTCACGGCTACTAAGTTGTTCTTAATTTGTCCGGAAGATGTCGCCACATGGTTCGATTCTCGTTCTAACGATAGGCGCTTCTTTACCTCCGCTTCGTCTTCCTCGTCTTCTTGCGCCTCGTCTCTGGCGTCGTCCGATTTCGTACTATTTCGCGATCGTCTTCCTAAACGAGACTTTGCTAACGGCGCTTTCGCTGCTGGTGGAGACGATGATTCCGGGTCGTCGGTGTTCTTATTGTTGACCAAGGTTGTCGTCGTCGTTTTCGTGACTCTTTCGTAAACGTCAAATTCACCTTCGGCGACCAAGAACAACGCGTTACCTTTCTCTCCTTGCGTGACCACGGCATAATTTTCCTCGAAGGTTTCTTTCCACATCACCGAGATTAACTCTCGCAACGTGTCTTCTTTCGCGTCTGCAAATAATACCGATTTTCGCAACGATTTCAAAAGAAACGCGACGTCATCCTCGGAATGCTCGAATTTCAGGTCGTTGAACGACACCGACGATCGGTTAATCATAGACGTCGTGTGCGAGTAGTAGCTGCGGAATTGTTGCTTTTCCGCGCTCGTCGGGGTCGTCGGTGGTTTGCCAGATCCAGGACTATCAAACGACGATTTCCTCCTATGTATTTCATGTTTCGTCTCGTTGCTGCTATTGGTCATAATCGACGGCATCTTCACCGAACTTTTCCTCTCCAGCATCTCTCTCAACTGTTTCTTGAAAGTCACCGAGTTTACGCGTTTATCCACGGTCAAAGCCGCGTCTGGCGTTTTCGATCCAGGCGTCGTAGGATTACTACTTTCCTCGTTCTTATTATCTGTTGTATAATTTGAATTTTGTAACCCAGCCGCCTTATCATCCGAAGGCGTAACAATTGTCGTCGTCTGAATCGTCGTCTGAATCGTACTCGCGTTATTAAATCTCTCAACCAGCGACCCAGATCTCGACGCTATCCTTCTCTCCTCCTCGATATTCTCCTCCTCGTTCTCCTCCTCGTCGTCGTTATCGTCGTATCTGGTAATTAATTCATCCTCTCTCGTTCTCCTCGCCCTCGCAGGTTGCGTGCTCTCTAACAAGCGCATCGTCGACGCTTCGTCTTCATCCGCGGCTCCATCTTCGTCCTCCTCTTCCGTCCCGGCGGCTTCCGAGCTTACGCTCGCGCCCGCGTGTTGCAAACCTTTAAAGTTTTTCAGCTTCGGTTGTTTCGCGTGTTTCTTCAACCCGCTCGTTGTTAAAGTCGTCGTCGCGTTCGTCGATGAATGCGTCGTGTTTTTGACGTTATCCTTCTCCTTCGCATTTTCCTCCTCCTCCTCGTGGTGGTCTTCTCTTTTGAACGTGAAGCTCAGTTTGCTCGTTTCCACCTCTGCTTTCATCTTCGTCTTCGTCTTCTTCTTACTGCTGCTGCTACTCTCGCTCCTTTCCACGTCGTCGTTCTTTACGTGCACACATTCCTCCTCTTCCTCTCCCCCTTTACGAACGGACCCACTTTTGGGTGATCCGCGCGGGGACCGAGGTGGTTTCAAGGGCGACCGTTTCACCTTCGTCGTCGTCTTCGAAGTTGGTGGTGTCGAATTGGAATCGGACGAATGAATTCCATTCACATTTTGTTCCGCTCGTTCTCCCTCTTTTTTCTTCAAAACCGACGATCCTCCCGACGTCGTCGATATCAGAGTCGATTTGGAGCTCGCGCACCCCATGCTCTTCCCTCTCTCTTCCTCTCTCTAACCTCTCAGCACGAGATATATTCTCTTAAATCTCTAAATTATATTCTCGTTACGAATTTTTTTATGCCGCTTCGAGAGACAAAAGACTCCGCAGAGCACTACGAAGCGGTTCTGTCTCTGAAAAGCACAGGCCTTACTTACCGCACGAAACGATTTCGTCTTCTTTGCTCTGTGTGCGAGAGAGACATTGTCGAAAACGCACTCGAGAAAAAGTCGCGCTCTTCGCACTCGAGAGCTCTTTCACATTCTTCTCGATTATTTCCTCCTCCTCTGCGATTCTTTCAGAACCACAACGAGAGATGATACCTCTGCGCGTTGTGGTTTTTCGCGGGTGTATTCACATGTGTTTGCATGTGTTTGACTTTCTGTTCTTCTTTTGAACCGCTTTTTCTTTTTTCATCGTCGCGTCACAAAAAAAGCGATTATTCATTCGCGCGCGAGACAGACGCTTTTTATTCTTAATCAGAAGACGAAGAAGAAGTTAAAGAAGAAGACAAAGCGCATCAAAAATGATGTTCTCCTCTTCGCGCGGCACGACTTTAACGATCGATCCTTCTTCGACGTTCGCTGCTTTTCTGCGAAGACGACTTCGTTCTTCTTCTTTATTCGCTTCTTCTTCTTCTTCTTCTTCTTTGTCTTCCGCGAGACGATTTTCTCGCCTGGCGGCGATTTCCGATAACCCAAAGAAGAAGAAGAAGAATTCTTCTTTCCCTGTAGAAGAAGACGACGGTGCTCCTCCTCCTCCGTATGTATTCGACGACGAAGACGAAGACGCAGAGGAACGCGACGACGAAAAGGACGACGAAAAGGACGACGACGTGATGGAGAAACTGATGATGAAAAGACGAACGTACAGCAGACGGAGAAAAGAGACCAACATCACACACGGGAACAAGAAGACGATTCAATCGCCACTTACTCCTACCACTACTCCGAATAAAGTGGTACAAAAGTACAAGAAGAAAGATGTGCTTTTCCAACAGGCGGTGGAGAAGGACATCGAGGAGGCGATTTTTGTGCACGACGAAGAACAGAAGGAGGAAGAAGAGAAGGAGAGATGGAGCGCGAAATCAGAGAACGAATTGGTGGAGGAGTTTTCGAGGTTGTTGCGGGTATCGGAAGGGACCATGAACGCGCCTTTGCAAGCGTTTCGGTTCGCGCGGCGGTACTTTCTCGAACGAGAGGATGGTGATAGTGAGTTTAGCAGGGGGGAGTCGTACTCGCAGTCTCGGTTTTTTAAGAAGATGAACGTGGCGCAACACCACGGGCCGTTTTTTGACCAGTGCGCGAAAGCGAACGCGTTTGAGTTGATGATGGAGTATTACGGTTTGTTTGATCCGAGGGACGATAAGATGGACGGCGGACGGTTGGCGAATGCGTTTATATCGAGAATGTCGAGGGAGATGAGAGACGGGGAGAATAACGACGAAGGATTCGATTTGAACGCGTCGACGACAAAAAGCGCGAAAAAGAACCGCAACCAAAGCAACAACATTAAAAACAACAACGCGTTTTACTTTGAATTCGTGAGACAAGCGTTTGAAATGTCGCTGACGAAGAATGAATACACGGTTTCGGCGTTTTTAAAAGCGTGCGGGAAAGCGAATCGACTGAACGATGCGAAGAAAGCTTTCGAGAATATGAAGAAAAATGGTACGCCCAAAGCGATCGTGTATCGTTCCTACATCGATTGTTGCGCGAGCTGCGCGGATTGCGAGGAGGCTTTAGAGACGTTTCGTCAGTTCAAAGTGGACGTACTAGGTAAAGATAAACGAATTCGAGACGATACGGACGCGGTGCGAGCGTTCAATGGCGTCATCGCGGCGGCAAAGAATGCGAGGAACGTCAACGTTGCGAAAAGTATTTTCCAAGAACTCACCGAGGACTTTGCGTACTTAGCGCCGACGGAGATTACGTACGGTGCGGCTATCACGGCGGCGGCAAACGCGTCTCCGATACCGGATTTAGAATTTGCTTTGGAATTATTCAATCGATCGAGAGAGGATCCGAGCGTTCAAGGCGACATGAACAAATACATCGTTTCCGCAACCTTGTCGTGTTTACAAAGATCGTTGGCGGTCGGGGCTTTTACCGAATCGAACGCTAAAGCTGTCGCGTTGGCGAAGAACATCACGAGACCGCTTTTGCAAAGGTACGAGGAAGAATCGAAGAGACTTCGCGAAACGAACAAACTCAACAACGGTAAAGATGATTATTTTAACGTCTCGTCGCAAGTCTTTAGCGCTTTAGTGTCTGTGTATGCGCGCGCAAACGACGTCGAATCCGCGATGGATATCATCGAACAAATGCAAAAACTCGGGTTTGCCGTGAATCGACACATCCTGACGTCTGCGTTGACGGCGTGTCGACCGAGGGCAGACGATGCGAACGGCCAAGCGATGGCTACGAAAGGCGTGGAATTATTCGAGCAATCGAACAAATCTGTGTGCGAAACGTCCTCCGTCGCGAGTGCGGCTATGTTTCTGTACTTTCATCTCGGCGATGTAAAGAAAGCGACGGATTTATACGACACGGTGAAGCTCAGAACGAATGAAAACAGCACGCTGGATAACCAAATTCTTTTCAACACGATGTTGTTACACTGCGCAAAGAAGACGAAATCGCACACGTCGAGTAACAACGCCGAAAATGCGATTTCAATCTTTCGCGATATGCGACGAGCAAACGTGCCCGCAACGGAACGCACGTATTCTCTAATGCTTACTGCTTTAGGAACGCACGGGAATCGGTTTACAGACGTCGAGAAAGTGTACAAGTTAGCCAATCGCGATCCGAACGTTCTCGTGAACGATTTCATGCGCACGGCGTGGATGGATGCAAACGTGAAAGCACACCGAGTCGAAGAAGCTTTAGATGTGTACGATTCTATTATCGAGTCGTACTCTAACATCGAAGAGATTGGGGAAGATACAAGCAGCAACGCGTCGCCGTCTATTGTTACGTTCGGAAGTGCCTTGTTCGGGTGCTTGACCATGAGCGTCGAGCGCGAAAACGTTGACGTTGCGGCGGAGAAGGCGTATAAAATTTTCGCGGATATGGCCAAATTCAACGTCGTACCGAACGATTGGTGTAGCAATCTCTTCGTGAAAGTCATCTCTCGAGCCGGACGCGTCGAAGATACCATATCGGAACTTAAATCTATAATCAAGTGCGGTGGTTCCATTCAAGACGACACGCTCGAAGGCGTCGTGCGCGCTTTGTGCCGAGCCGGATACCCCGAACGAGCTTTACGCGTATACAAATGGCTTCGCTCGAGACAATCGGACAACGAGAACAAAAGCATGAAAGCGACGATAAAAACAAGTACTTCCGTGGCACCGAAACAAGTCGCGTACTATCACTTAACCCGCGGAACATTTCAAGATTTGGTACAATCGTGCGCCGACAACGGCTTTCTCGCTGACGCTTGGAATCTCGTCGAGAGACGCAAGAAGTACCATTCTGGCGGAAAGATGACGGTTGCTGAAGAACTCGGTCCGTTAGCCATGGGGTCTCTCTTCAAAGCCGTCGCACGAAACGCGGAAGTTGTCGAACAAGAGGTTGACTTCATGAGCAAGACGAAGACCATGGCGAAACTTGCGATTGAATCCGAAACCTCTCTGTTTGGCGCGGACGTTTTGTGCGCGCTCGTGGAAGCATTCGCGCGATCCGGCGATCTCGCGTCCGCCATGGAGTTTTGGGAATACTACGAGAAACAAAACAGCGAAGCAGATGACTTACCGAGAAAGATGAAAAAAATCAACCCGTATCAAAAAGATACCCCACGATCGAAAATGTACGGCGCGCTCATCGACGAATGTTGTCGACTCAACGAAGTCTCCTCCGCCTTGAGCGTATTCGATAAAGCGAAAGATGCCGAGGTCGGTTTGAACACCGTCACCTTGGCGTTCTTGGAATCGTGCTGTCGACGATCGAGAGTGGACGAATGGCGCGTGTTTGACGTGTGCGCGCAGATGCGCATACAGTCGGAGCAGAGAAAGTCCATGAAGAATCCGCAAGCGCAGCGTCCTTTGTTCTCGCACCACGTCACCGGCGATTTGGAATACGAAACCTCGAACGGCAAAGAATCTACAGTCGACGCGACGATAACGGCAGCGATGACTCCGGCAGTGCCGCCAAAACAATACTCGGACGCGATTGAAAGCGCCTTGGAAAACCGGAGCGCTGCGCCGAAAAGCGGGAACAAGAAGAAGAACGGCAGCCGAGAGAGGAACAAATATAAATCAGCCGAAGAAATGCACTTCTTCGACGACGAAATGTACTGATAAAAATCCTATATACTACATACCAACTTTAGACTGAGCTTTATTTACAAAATTTGCGCGCACCGCGAGCGGCTCAGCTTTGCTAATATTATATACATCGTGTTGTTGTAAGAATAATCCGTTACTGTTGTTGTACACATAAAAAATGCATCCTCAAAGCGAGGTGTCATCTCGTCACTTCTTCTTCGAGGCATTTTTTTCACCGCTGTCGAAAGCCTCGTGCGTCGCGTCGTACTTTGCCAGAATGTACTTTAAAAACGTCGTTTTCTCGTACTTTGGCTCCTCTCCTTCTAACACTATCGGTTCGATCTCGCACTCGTAACTTGGCTCGTAAAAAAATGCCGCCGAATATCTCTCTTTCGTTCCGTCCGTTACGACTCGATGGACGGTGGATTTGAATCGATCGTTCGTCCAAAATTGCATCAAATCGCCAATGTTACATATGAAATCATCCGGCCGCTCGCTTTCCTTCCCCTCCTCCTCCGCGCCGCCCAAATTGACTTGCATCCAACTCTCGCTCTTCTCGTCGAAAATCTCCAACCCTTCCGAGCCTGGTTGCACCCACAACATGGTGAGCACGCCGTAATCGCTGTGCGCTCCGCACGCGAACTGTTTCCCTTCGCTCTTCACTTTCCCGTACTTCAACGGTCTCAAAAGCGCGTTGTGCGGCTTGAACTTGTCCTCAAAAAAACCCGGTAACCCTAACGCCTCCGCAAACGTCGGGACGAATCCGTCGCAGAATTGCACCATCTCTTCGTAATATTGTTCCATGGCCAGGCGGAACCGGATGCCGATTTTTCTCGCCTCGGACTCTTCTTCGTCTTCGTCTTTCGCCTCCTCCTCTTCAGGTGGCCACCAAACATTCTTCCCGCGCAAAGGCAAGTCCATCTCCCAGTCTTCGCACTCGCGACCGATGTAAAACCCTTCTTTACTGTCCCCGTTCGCGTTCAAATCGAGTTTCTCTTCCATTATCGGCGAATACCCGCGGTTGTTCGCGTTTTGTTTCGCACGCATTTTGAACTTTACCGGCAGCGCGTAGAACAGTTTCGACGCTTCGTGCATCTCGCGCACCGTGGATTGCTTCACCGAATGGTTTCGTACTATAAAAAAACCGTTCGTTTCGCACGCCAAACGCACTCGAGCGGTGATCTCGGACGAAGTTAACGCGTTCACGTCGATTATTGGAAGCTTCATCGCGTGTCTTTCCGCGCGCGTGTAATGAGGGGATTTTGTGTTCAGGGAAACGTGGCTTCACTTTCCAATCGCTTTACTCTCTCTTAAAGACACCGGCGCGCGCAGCGTACGCGAAAGGATACATGCTCCGAGCGTCCTCGAGCAGCGCGGCGTTTACTCCTTCTTCTGCTTCGCAACCCTCTTTAAATCACAGTCCTCGTCCTCATCGCGTGCCAGAGTCGCCGTCGAAACGTAAACAGAATCGAACGACGATGAGTAAAAGCACAAACGGAGGAGGATCGTTCGCGGCGTCGACGTCTCCGTCGTCGTTTTGTCTGAAGACGCTCCTGCCGTTGCTCGCGCTCGCGTACTTACTCCTCCTCGCGGAGGAGTTCCCCACGTTTAACAACGCGAATTCGGTGGCGCGCGCGACGAATACTCGAGGATACAGCGACGAGAGAAACATCTTGTGCGACGTCGGGGTTCCGGAGTTTCTCGTCTTCGTCGACGCCGGGTCGACGGGATGTCGCGCGCACACGTTTCGCGTCAACTACTCCGCAAATGATGAAGACGAAGGAGAAGAAGGAATGCGTTCGTCGGGAAGCGACGATAAAACGAGGTTGTTCTCGCTGACGACTGTAGGGAAGAAAGTGAAAAGTTTGCACCCGTTGGCGTCTCTGCGCGGGAAGAGCGAAAAGGACATCGAAACCGCACTTCTGCCGATGTTGGAAGGCGCGATGCGGAAAATCGAAGCCATTGAAGAGGAAGAGAAGACGAACGGGAAGAGGAAAAGGAGGAGGAGGAGGTCACCAATAACGACGAGTTTTGGGAAAGGAGAGCAGAGTGAAGGGAAAAGCCGAGTGCCTTTGTACGTCTGGGCGACGGCCGGGATGCGGATTTTGACGGAGAAGGAGCAGAAAGAGTTGTGGCGTTCCGTCGCTTCGGTCGCGCGAAAAGCGACGCCGAGATTCGCCATCGGGCGGGAAGAGAAGCATTTTAAAACTATCGATGGGGAAGACGAAGGTTTTTACGCGTGGTTAGCGGCGAATTATTTAGTTGGGGTAGACGTGACGAGTATCGGAGCGGACGTCGATGGTTTCGGAGGGTTGACGGAGGAGGAGAGGAATCGATTGTTTAGAGAGATGAACAACGCGAGGAAGCCGTTGGAGGAATCGGTCGGGGCGATTGACGTCGGTGGCGGGTCCGCGCAAGTTGTCACGCTAAGTGCGAGTGGGTTTATGAGAAAGACGAAGAAGATTACGAGCATGGAGCAGTTGAGGAAAGCGGTGCGCGTGAAATCGTATTTAGGCTACGGGGCGAATCACATGGAAAAGAGATGGCGGGAAGCGTTGGCAGAGAGAGGCGAGAAGAGAGATCCGTGCGGGTTTATCGGGTACGAGGCGAAAACGTCCTCGAATGCAATTTTGATCGGGTCCGGGGAGTATGAAAAGTGCGCGTTAGGCCTGAAGAAACAGATCCAAAAGATGCTGGCGGAAGATGGGAACGGCGACATGAGATTGCCGAAAGCCTCGTTGAGCGAAGACGTCGGCCAGACGAAGAAATTTTTGGGCATGAGTTTACTCTATCACGTGACGCACTTCATCTCTGTCGTGATGCCGTCGTCGTTGGTGACGTTCCCGAAACCGACGCTATTGGAAATAGCGGACGCGGGGAAATCGTTGTGCGCGACGACTTGGAGCGTTGTCTCGTCTGATTTCGACGGGAAGGATCCGAACACGCCGTCGGATAGGTTGAACGGAAGATGTTTCGACGTCGCGCTTTTAGACGCGTTGTTGAGCATAGACGAGAATTCCAACACGGTTGGTTTTGGGTTTCCGAAATACAGCGCGGGAGTGAGTAGCGACGATTCCAGCAACGGTTTGCGAATGATTGAATACGCCGAAGATGTCAACGGATCCGAGGTGGAGTGGACGTTAGGTGCGGCGATTAGCGAGATCCATCCTGCAGCTAAAGCGCAAGCGAGCGGACCTGGCGGCGACGCGGCTGAGTTTGAGCAAACGTGCGACATTCGCTCGTCGTTTGCGACTGTTACGGGCGTGTTTAAGAAAATGCTCGCGATTGTTTTCGTGGCGATTGGTTTGTTTTCGTTGTACTCGGCGAGAGCGGTGAGCAACCTATCGTCGTCCGGGAACAGTTTTTCCTCGTCCGCGAGTTTATCGTCGCAAGTATGATTTTAATAACTTATTATTAGATTTAAAGCGGTGCAAGAGTGTACAATTAAACTATTCTATCTAGACTTCTAAAACTCCGTGGTGTGGTACCACCTAAAGTTAATACTATTTATACATTTGATATCATTCATCCAAAGCGACGCACCTCGTCATTTCGAAAATGACAAAATCGTCCGAATCCTCGCGCACGTGTTCCGGCCACAAAGGATCAGTGTTCGTTACCTTTTTTATGCGAAACGTATCCTCGCACAAACTCTCGAACAAATCCACCGCGCTCGGGTTGTGCTCTCTGCAAAACGCCATCACGCACGCGCGACTTCCGCACAATTTCACCGTATCTGCTAAATTTTTGATGACTTCCTCGTTCGACGTGTAGCACAAATCCGCGCCAATGACCAGATCTATTCGCGAAGGCGACAGAAGCGTCTTCACGCTCTCAACATCCTCCTTTCTTCTCGTTTCGCCCCACTCCAAACGCTGCACGGAAACGAACTCCGAAGCGCCACTCTCGCGCACGTTATGCCTCAAAAGATGTAAAACGACATCTAAATCTGTCACCACAAACCGAACGTCACCGTTTCTCTCTCTCATCTTCTCGACCACGCTTTCGACGAGAAGTAGCGTCCCCGCCCCGGTCCCCGCGCCGAGTTCTACCACGCGCGTTGTTTTACCAGCAGCAGCAGAAGCAGCAGAAGCACCCAAAAACTGCTCCATCTTCTCCTCTCGCTTCAAATACGCGGCGAGAAGTAACGAGGCGTCCCATATGGTAAACCCAGTCTCTGGAACTGGATCTCGATCGTCCTTTCTTCGCGTCTTCTCTTCCTCTTCCTCTTCCCCTACTCCTTCTTCTTCTTTCATCTTCAACCGTTTCTTGAGTTCACTCGAGCTCGAACACTGGGAAATCCGCGCGTGGATGCCCCCGCTTTTCTTCGTCTCCTTCTCCTTTTCCTCCTCGTTTACGTCGTCAAAAGGAGGGGGAGAGTACGTGTCTTCGTACTTTTCTTTGTACGAGAGAAACGAACGACGCCACGACATCTCTTCGTATACCGCGCGCAGGTATTCGTTCTGAGGTGAACTTTTTCCAATTCAGAAGAGAGTTTTTGCCTCATTAGATACGAGCGCTTTCTCGCACGCGAAACACAATGCCTCCTCCTTTTCCTCCTCCTCCTCTCCCTCGCGGCAACGACAACGTAAACGACGACGACGACGGTTGTTGTTGTTCGCACCAAAAGCGTTATCGCTTCTTTTTGTTCAACCCGAAAGAATCGTTCGAGAAAAAACTCGAGTTTTGCGTCGAACATTTCGGCGGCGAAATGGAAAGTACGAGGACTCTGCGAAAGCCGACGACGAAATTGAGAGAAGAAGAAGAAGAAGAGAACGCGCGATTATGCGCCGAGTGGACGCTGAACGTATTACCGACGATCGTCTTAGATTTGGACGACGACGATGGGACGACGAAGACGACGAAGAAGAAGAGTTTTGGGAAGGCTTTTGGTTCCCTAACAGGAGGAGAGGCAGAGGCGAAAGCGAAGAGCGCGGAGAAACTGTGGCAGATATTATTGAACGCGCTGACGATTTGCCTGCGCCGAGGAGAAGAGACGACGACGACTGACAACCGCCGCGACGGTGGCGAGAACGACGACGACGATTCAGACGAGGAGAGCTTTTCGTTCGTCGGGGAAAAGAGAACCGCGGAAGAAAAGGCGGTATCTTTTAATCCGGCAAACGCGAATCGGATGGTGAAATGTTTTAGCGAAAGCATGAAGCTCTTCGCGGCGGATGGTGACGGCTGTGGCAGGAATGCATCGGTGCTCTCGAAATGTTCGGATGCGCTTTCGAACGTGTTATCGGCGTCCAAGTACGCGCCTTCATTGGGCGCGTGCACGGAGATGTGCGTGGTGGCTTTTGAGCGGTTTCCGGAGATGCGCGAAGCGAGTTTGAGGTTGTGCGCGAGACAGTTGAGGAGAAAGGATTTGAACATTAGGAATAGAGACGATGGGAGTAATGGTGCGTCGACAACGTTGGCGGCGAGTGCGAGTGCGGAGAAGCAACAGAACGTGACGAAAGAGTTTGTTGACGTGTTGCTTTCGGCGGGTACGAACGACAACGCAGAGTTGGGGAGACTGATTGAAAGCGCGATGCGTTTGACGGTGGCGAGAGAATCTGTTTTGCGATATTACCCAGACGCGTTTGAAAAAATAAAAGAGGACGCCGGTAAGAAACGAAAACGAGGCGAGAAGCGAAAGAAGGGAGGCGACGACGACACCAGTGTACCGGAGGAAGATAAAACAAAAACGAATCAGCAAATACCGGCGTTCATTCTGCACTTTGCCAAACGCATCACGACCGCAAAGGATTCGCACGCGATACGGTTCGCGCCGTGGTTCTTTCAAGAATTCTGCGCGTCGAAAGAGCGAAAGAGAGACGCGGCGATAACGAAGAAGATTACAGAGAAAGCGCTGAGAGATATGAGAGAGGTGTTTTCGAAACTGTTCGGTGGTGTTACGAGTTCGTCGTCGAAAGAAAAAGGAACGCACATCGTGCATCTCTTGCGCGCGTTAAAAACAAAAGAGGACGTTTACGAAGCCTACGACGATAGTAATCCTCCAAAGGTGGCCATCGAGTCCTTTCTCGTGGAATGTTTCGACGGGCGAAAGTATGAGAAGACGATGAATTACGCCAATGTCTTGGATGCCATTCTCTCCGTCGATTTTCGTTTACTCGAAAAAAGAGCAACTGGTTGCATCTCGCGCGTAGGTATGAATGGCACGACGGCGTCTACGTTTCTGCTGAACTTCTTGGCGGCGTTTGCGACGCGGCGTAAACTCGCAGAATTTGTCGATTGCGTTGGACACGCATTCGAGCGTGTTCCCAATGAGAGCGAAGATGAACTGTGCGGCATGAACGCGCTCTTCCGCTCGGAACTGGTTTTGAAAGCATTAGAATCTCACACTTCGAGTATGCTCGAAGGTCAGCGCGAAGAGCTTTTTGAGGTATGCGTGAAGATTTTGGGAATGCAGAAATCGACGAGGCTTTTAACTACGTTTGGAATGGTCGTGAAAAGCATCCACAAGGGGATGTTGGACTCGTTCACGCTGGAGCAATGCGATAAACTTGGACGAAATGTACCTCAAGATTGGGCGATATACGATGCCATGGCGATTTCTCCTGTCGTTGGAGATGTACTGATGAACAACCGCGCGCTCTTTGATCAATTTATTGAACACGTGCGAGAGTTGAGAACGACGGACGATTTCATTTCGATCTTCCCGTGCGCGATGCAAGCGCTCTCGAACGACAACGTCTCGAACGATAAGGCTTGGGAAATTATCGAATGCATTTTGACCGACGAGAACAAAAAGGACGCCGGAACTGATATGAGATATGACTTGTTACACCAGTATTCAAGCACATGGATCCCGCGTGCATCTACAGATCAAGCAAAGAGGTATTTCGGGTCGAGGATAAAACACAGAAAATTTGACGCTCTCGTCGATGATTTAGTTTCGGCGACGCTTTGGATTGATGCGCTTCGCGAATGGTTGAACGAATCTACTACGAATATGGAGAGAACATTGGTCGACGCTATGGAGGCGTTGGAATTGCAGATGAACTCTTTATTCTCTCGTCGCAAAGTGACGGACGAGAAGGAAATCGTGGGTCGTTTCTTTGCGTCTATGGAAGCAGTCGCGATAGCGGCTGAGGAGATTGTCTCGAAGCTTGCAAACAAAAGAAAAGCGCCATCATCGTTGAAGACAATATTACGAGTGCGCTCTGCAGTAGATGCGAGGAAAATAGAGGAAGATTTATCACCTTCCGAGTGGCCTCATCGCGAAAGCACGAGAGAGGCTCTGGGTAAAATTGAAGATTCGATTCCCGAGAGTGCGTGGCTTTCGTACCTCGAAGAATACGCGAGTGCTTCATATTCTGTAAATGACGAAGACGAAAATTTGTTTCAGCTATCGAGAACTAACGCTAAAAATATGTGTTTTGAAGATGCCATGACTTTAGCGGTCGCGTGTAAACAGACGCGCGACGATACGTGCGACGGAAACGATGATGAAGCTATGGCGGCGTGGGTGCAAAAATTCAAAAAGAGGGAAGAATTGTTCGAGTCTCTCGTGGTGAAGTTAAAAGAAAGTGATGCCAGCACGCACGCGATGTCGGTATGTTTTGGTTTCATCTTGGCAGGATTGGGGCACAGTCTACACGCGCGAGCTAAAATATTCTCGTCTTTATCTCCTTCTTCCGCGGTGATGAAAGATCTCACGCGCACCTCGAGCGATTCGGTCGCCTCGCACTTGGACCGCGCATTGTGCTTCGTGAAGGAGGAACTCAAAGGTGATTTGAATACAAACACAAAAGCAATGACATATCTGTGTGGGTGCCTTTCTCTGCTCGCATCGCCTGGAATTGCGTTCGAGACGGAAGCGTTTACGATTGTTTTCAACGCGTTGCTGAAGAATTTTCAACATTTCAGCAGCAGTCACACAGTTAAAGGCGCGGAGATGGTTTTGAACGAGTTACATCGTGAAAGAACAAAATGTTTACGAATGATGTTTGAATCATCGAGTAAAGAAGCGCGGCGGTTCGCAGTGCAGTTTGCTGTGGACAGATTGCACAGGGAAGATTCGCTCGCGAGGAACGCGTTCATCAGAGGCGTCGACGACAACGCTCTCCTCTCGGCGCAAAACCAACGCTTGCATCCTACATTTTGGATGCTCGAAGTTTTTACCAGTTGCTCAAAATTCGCTTGGCGGAAAACCTTCGACGACGAAAAGAATGAAGCACTCGTCGATAGTTTGCTCCACGCGTGCGAACCCCATCTCAACAAGGATAATCGATGTTTAAACCGACGGCGATCGCTGGCTATTTTATGCAACATCGTAGCAAAAGGCGATTACGAGTGTGCACTCAGCGCCAGAGTTGTCGGTAGAATCGCTCACGTTTCCGCCCGGGCATTCAGCGGCGCGCTTCTTGAAACGCAAGAAACCGATTTCGATTCCTTCGTGTTGTGTTGCGACATCGTCACCGCAACTTTATATCATCGCAAAGAACAATTGAAACGATCGACAAATATCATCACCGCGACGATTGCGCATTTAGTGGACGTGTTGCGCCAATGGGCCTCAATGTCTTCAACTAAAATTGAACATCACGACGCTTTCATTCGGTGCGCCTCGAGTCTCTCGAAAAGCCTCGTCGCGTGTAAAGCGAGCGGATTGAAACAATTTTACTGCGCGCACATCTTAGCTGAAGTCATCGCGAGCGTCACCGCCACTTCCGAGAACCGAAAAATTGAGAGTACCACCGGCGACGAAAAGAACAACGAAATCTTCTCCTCCATTCGCGAGCGGTTGAAACCGGGCATTTTCAAGCTCTTTGAAGCGTGCTCTGATTTGGAATTTTCGTACATATTCGCAATGTACGGCGATAAAGGCGTCGGCGGCGCGAGACGCGTCGCGTTCAGTACTTTGCGCGAAGAACAAAAATTAGCAATATAGCGTCTTTATAATAGCACAAGCGCAGCGATAGGAGTAGCAATAGTGATAATAGTAATAATAGATGACCTTTCGTCAAAGAACGTTTTGTGTTGTTTACTCGAGATTTTCTCTCTTCCCTCTCTTTTCCGGCGAGATCAACCCAACCTCTACCGCGTCCAATCCGCTCGCTTCCACGTACACATTCGCTAACTGACTCTTTACTTGCCTCAACCTCGCCTCTTCAATCTTCTCTAACGCGCGTTCGATTTCCTTCACCCACTCTATTTGCTCTCGTCGATGGAACGTCATTATATTCTTAGTAGTATTGTTCTTCCCTCCGTGTTCAAACGCGCACGCGTTGGATGGATCGATGCCGCTACTCAGCGCTATGTTCCATAACAACGCTTCCGCGCGCAAGAATAGCTCTTGCTTAGCGTCTTCGTTGCCTTCGTCGCTCGGGAAAGATATTTTCATCGGCGATTGTCCGCCACCCTTTGGAGACTTTTTCGGCGAGTTCATCATTTTCGTCGTCGATGTCGTCGTCTCCCTCATTTCTATCGGTTCTATCGCTAAAGTTTGCCTTTCAAACTCCGTAATTACGTCTCTCGAGCTCAATTCCGGTATCGACGCCGCGTTCTTCTCCACGTCCCTCTTCGTCCCTCGCGCGTTTCGTAAAATCTCAATCTGTGCGTCGCTATACTCTTCGTCCTCCTCTGCCGTCGGCATAGACGACGACGGCATCACACCCAAATCGCTACTCCGCACGCTTTCCAAAGCCGCTCGCATCTCTCCTTCCGCCTCTCCTTCCTCCTCCTCGCCTCCTTCTCCCTCCTCCTCCGCATCCTCCTTCACGAACGCCGCTATGAACACGTTCTCGGACCCGACCCTCTTGACGACCAGCTTCGTCTCCTCCACAACTTCTAGCACTCTCTCGCTGTCCACGAAAATTATAATCACGTCAAACTCTCGCGTATTTGTAAACCCCGGCGCGATTGTCACGCTCACCCTTTGCGGGTCCATCTTTTCGATGCACTCGAACGCGAATCGCGTGGATGCGAATTTCGCATCTCCCGTAATCAGTAAGGATAAATTCCCATCCGCGACGGCGACTAAACCTTCCAAAGCGTTCGCCAGCGTTCCGATTTCATCCTCATTTTTACGCTCTTCTTTCTCTTTTTCTCCTTTTTTTTTATTCTCTTCTTTATCTTCTTCTTCTTCTCTCGTTGTTCCTTTCTCTCGCGTCGCTTTTATCGCCAACTGTAATTGCATTCGCAGTTCCTTCCTCATCGATGGTAAGTCGTTCGTCCCCCATTCGGTAGGGGATTTGATCGGGAACGGAGGCATCGGATTTTCATATCTGTCTTCTTTTTCTCTCATAAACTCTTTGCTCTCTTCTTTAGAATCGTCGTCGTCGTTTTTTGTGTGCTCGTCGTTTTCTCCCTTCTTGGTTGTCTTCTCACTCGTCGTCATCTGAAGTCTCACCAGAGTTGTTCCCACGATGCGTAAGAGTGAGGTGTGACTTTTGTCGTTCAACCCTAACTGCATACGAAACCCTAAATATGTCGCTTAAAAAAAAACGCATCTGAATTTCGAAACTTCTTTCTGCGCACTTTACACGCTTTACGGACGACGAGAGAGAGAGAGAGAGAACGAACGAGAGAGAGAGAGAGAAAGAGAGAGAGAGAGCAAACGCGCAAATAATATATACTCATTATGTCGTTTATCCCTGGGTTGCACTCGTTCGATGGCAACTCGACGAGGCAGAAGAAGATTGATTTGTCCGGGAAAAAAAGTGGTGGTTTTGGTGAAAGCAAAAGTGTCGGAGGAACACCCTCGAGGAGGAGCGCGAGAAATGCGCCGTCGGAGACGACGATGGGTTTGAGCAAAGTCGGGGGAAATCGTGGTGGTCCCACGACGAGTTCTGGGAGTAGGAATTCGTTGACGAAAGAAGAAACGCTGACGCGGGCGAAACGGGAACGAGAACAGCGACATCGCGCGCGAGTGGAGATGAAAGCAGCTTTGGTGGTACAGAAACACTGGAGGAGCGTCACGGCGCTGAGAGTGGCGAAGCAACGGATGAGAGTGGAAGAGGAAAGAGAGAGAGAAAATGGTGGTGGTGAAGGTGGGAAAGTGTACGGTGAAATGTGCGCGAAGTGTTTATCGTCGTCGGCGTCGACGGATCATCTGTATGGTTGCGAAGAGTGCAAAGAGCATTTTTCGTATTTGGAAGCGGATGAAAAGTATTCGCGCGCCGCGTTTGGGTATTTGCGGCGATTGACCTTTTACGCTTCTTCGTCGACGCCTTCGAGCAATTCTGGCGACGACGAGGAGAGGATGGATGAAGATGGGACGATAGATGAGCTTCGAGATGGCATCAGAAGTAATTGTTACTTGCAGGATATGGAGACGATGCGTAAAGTTCTGAAGGCGGTGCTTCCAGCTTGGTTGTATGGAGAAGGCGGCGAGTCACCCAACATTGACGACGCTCAATTGAGGGTACGCAGAAGAATACTAGCGAGGTCGCTGCGATGGTGCTTGCTCCGACTGGGCAGCGGGGCGGTAGGTGATGAACGAAAGGCGCATAGTAATGGTGACAATGTGCACGGAACGGCACAAAGTATTGCGATCAAACGTGGATTAGCATCACTGACGTTCACATACCTTACTGGATACGGGGGAGATGACAGGGAGGGGGGGTCGCACGCGCTAATTAGGGAAGTCGCGAGAGACGAAGCGAGGAACGTCAAAGGGGCGGTTTCATTCAACGACGACATCGTCAAAAATATATTGAGGAATGCGGCTGATATCAATGCCGCTGGTATCTTCACAGCTCCGCGAGGTTTGCTCACACTAATAACCGATATTGGTCGCGTCGCGTTACAAGATGCAGGAAGGTGCAAAGAAGAAGGAGATGCAATGGATGTTGGAGTGTCATCAGAGGTGAAGAATTGGGGCGAATCGTTCGCCGTACAAGTTTTCTCTTGCCCTCTGGTCTTTCAAAAGTTACTCGGCAATCTCGATGTTCTTGGGTTCGCCCCTGGGTTCTCCCCCGATTGGGATTCGGAGTCGGAGGATTCGGAGTCGGAGGGTTCGCCACCGCCGCTTCTTTCTGCCGATAATGCACAATTTTTCGCAGCACCCGCGACGCTCTTTCTTCGTGCGCTCTCAACACCAAGTAGCGTTCTTCTCGATGCGAACGTTGGAGAGGAGGGGTATTCGCGAATCGCGTGGATGTTGGGAAATCTTTGCGAATGGTCTCGATCGCCAACATTCGGTGTCGGATGGAGAGAGGGAAAGTATATTTACAATGAATATTACGGTGAAAATGCTCTTCTGTTTGCAAACGCGTGCGGCACATTAGTCGATGCGTTGCCACTGTCCGCGTTGCCGGACGAAGACGAAAACCAGTATTCGTCGAGCTTTTCTAGAAACGATAACGGAAAGAGTACGTTATTCGATAGTGACGACGAGGATTTCGAGGAGAAACCACTTCGCGCAAAAGGATCGATGGTGAAAAAAGGTGGTACTGTGTTTGACACGGTTAAAGTGCCGCCTTTATTGAAGCGACAACTCGCCTCGCTTTGGAATCCGCCTTCATCGATCATTTCCGCGCAACTGGCGAGTGCGTGCGCTGTCGACGCAGACAAAGAAGAAGATGACAGGAGCGAACAGAACACCGCAAAAATTGCAAAATATATTCTCGGAATTTCAAGTGTTCTCAGAGGAAAAGATCGCGTGTTCTTTCTTGCCTCGTTTGCGTTTCAATGCGCAGATATCATGCGGAACCTGTGGCTCAGCGTGTCTTCGCAATACGCTAAAAATCCGAAAGATACGATTCGCGATCCGAAATGGCGCGAACAGTTGGGTGCCTTTTCCGAAATCTACGCCGTGCACGCCCAAACGGCTGACGATGAAGAGTTTTACGTCATCGGGAAACCGCTCACGATTGATGAATCGAAGTTTCTCGTCGAAATCGCAAAGAACACGTTATGGTTTCAATTATGGGAAGAGCCGTTCACTAACAATGGAAGTTTGAACGCCAGTAAAAGCTACCGAGCGGTCCGAACGGAAGATTGTCAAATTGAAGCTACTGCGTCTGTGTTGCAAAACTTGTTCGACCGCAATGGCCGACGTCAATTCGCTCCACCGGAGTTGTTTTATGCCGTCGAACTGTGCGGCGGAGTGGATTCTGGTTTTTTAACGCCGGCGGTAGATTCCTTCCTCCGAGAATTTGGCGAAGGTGGGCGGAAATCGAGAGCGTCGAATGTTTTAAGTAAATGTTCGTGTTTGGCACCGTTTGAAGTTAGAGTCCGCGCTTTTGGCACCGCGACTGAGAAATTCCGCCGGCAGGAATTGGGAATGAGTGCGAGTGCGATGAACGCGAGGAATTCAGAAGCGTTGTCGTTCATCAACGGAATGCAACACAGTAAGATGCACATCACCGTTGAAAGAGGAAAGGTTTTAAGACAAGGATTTAAGCAACTCTTTCTCGATCAAGCTTCCTCGAGTCATCCTGCAGATGCTATGCGTAAATGCGTGGAGGCTTTGCAAGGAAATGTTCGAGTGAAGTTTATCAACGAACACGGCGCGGAAGAAGCGGGCGTCGACGGCGGCGGTTTGTTCAAAGATTTCTTGAGCGCGACGGTAGAAGAGGCGTTTGACCCAAAAGAAGGGAACTTTCTTTTTTGCGAGACGCCAGATAGAACCCTGTATCCAAACCCAAGATACGCGAATACGTTGGAAAAGCAGTTTTCAGAGTTTGGCGATGATCGAAACGATGATGATGATGATGATGATGACGACGACGACGACGACGATGTGATGATTACGCGCGATAGCAACGAAGAGAGCGACAGAGAGAAGTGGCTCGTGTACTCCTATTTTTATTTAGGAGCCATTCTCGGTAAAGCGTGTGGAGAAGGTATTCTTTTAGATGCGCCGCTCGCGGGCTTCTTTCTCTCCAAATTACGAGGCAAACCTCCGACACTTTCGGATTTGACCACGTTTGACCCAGAAGTTTACAGGAATCTCATCATGCTCAAAGGATTCAACGAGAGCGACTTTGATGATTTAGAGCTGTATTTCGTCGCGCTCGATCGCTCAAATGCGAATCCAGACAGTCCAAGATACGTAGATTTGGTTCCGAATGGATCAACCATTCGCGTGAACAAGAAGAATTATCCTTCGTATTTACACGCAATGGCGGCGTATTTACTCGATGGTCAGATTCGCGTGCAGTCAGCAGCCTTCGTCGAAGGCTTTCGAGCGATGGTGCGTCCGTCGACGCTGAAACTTTTTACGCCGGCTGAGTTAGGATTGTTAATATCAGGTTCTGGCGGTGGCGTGGACGTGGACGATCTCGCGCGTTCGTCGCATTACATGGGAGGATACGACGCAGATCACGCAGTCATACAAAGACTTTGGCGAGTGACACGAAATATGAGCAAAGAGAATCAAAGAAAACTTCTAAAGTTTGTCACTTCCAGCGCAAACACTCCTTTACTGGGTTTTAGCGCGTTAAACCCGCCTTTTTGCATCCACCGCGCGGCGTCCGGAAGCGACGCAAACTCCGTAGCGGATGTAACCAGACTCCCCAGCGCGGCGACGTGCATGAATCTCTTGAAGCTGCCGCCGTACGATACGGACGAAGAGATGGAAAAGAAATTAGTGTACGCCATATCAAACGCGAAAGCGTTTGACCTTTCCTAAAAGTGTAAGAAAAGAACAATTTGTACAACACATCATGCAATTCTACGGTGAGTAAACGCCTTTTCAAAACAATTCTAATAAATACATCAACCCGATCGCAACGCTAAATGCGCTCAGACTTCTTCGCATATGAATACCACCCGCGGACGAGGACGACGAAGATGGTGGTGGCGAAGCTGGGCTTTGACATCGATCGCCCGTAAAATCTTCACTACAGGCGCAGCTGTACCCTTTGCCTTGAACATTAGTACACACTCCGTCGTTTTCGCACGGTTGCGGGAGACATTTGTGACATAACCATCCAGCCATGAGTAACATGTCGTTATCGCAGTCGTCGTCGCACGCCATGCAACTCTCAGACATGCCGTACGAATAACTCAGCATTGTTGTGTTCAAATACCCGTCGTCGTGTTCGACGTGTACTGCGATACCCAGGGACGTGGGCAGTGCTGGACATAAATCAGTAGAGCCACTCACAGGCACCGTACCGAAATCGATCGCATTGCCGCTCGGAATTGTGCCCGTGCTTCCACTGCACTTCTGCTCTGTCATAGACACGTCAATATATCGCAACGAATTCGAAGAGCGACACACGTACCATAACTTATTCGAGGAAGGTTGGAACGCGATGCCACCCAACGCCATCGATCCGGTTTCAAACGTATCGAGTAATTCGCCGGACGTTTTCTGAAACGCTTTGATTTTACCAGAACTATACTCTGAGACGTATAAAACGTTTTCGTGAACGGCTATGCCGGATGGTTTATTCAATCCTTCAATAAACGTTCTAAATTGCGCACATCCAAACACAGAGTACTCGAAACTTGCTTTTTGCGACGACCAAGACGTGTATTCGCCGCCTAAATCGCTCCGAGCGTTGTACGCGAATCTACCCGAATCGGCGTTTAAAACAATTATTCGGTTATTTCCCGTGTCCGCGACATAGACTGCTCTCGTCGCACTATCAACGACAATGTGCGACGGTACGTCTGCCTCTCGTTTCAATTGCACTTCGTCGTACCTACGAACGTTCGCCAAATCGTGGTCTAAACTTTTCGGCCCGTGGGGCTTCTCGAAATCGTACCGAACTAAAGTCCCGTGATATCCATCAAACGCCCAAAACACGTTGCCATAACTTGTTTGAGATTCACCATCGTGGGCGATGCCCATGCACAAAGGCGTCGCATGAAGCATATCCTCGTGCGTGAGAAAGCATGACTTACTCGATTGATCGTACGTTCGCACGTCGCATTTTTCGCCGTTTAGATCGATGTTGATGTCTTCTGACGTTGGTACGATCCCAGAATCGTAAAGCGTTGGTCCCATGAAATAATTACTCGTTTTCATTCCATCGTAATCATTCGACGATTCTTGACACGTGGCGAAATTGCCATCTAAACCGAACGCGATTTGACTCACTTTATCTAAATAATGGTACTTTGCCCTATCCGTGACTGATCTCGACGTCGTCGCGGTTGCTTTCGTGGCGTCATCTAGAGTAACCAAACGTAGCGAGTCATCACCAGCCGTCGCGATCCAAATTTCGTTCGCACCGTTGAACGAAAGAGCTCTCGGAGTGTTCAATCCAGTTTCGACAACTTTCACGGAACCTCGGTTCGTTCGCGGCCCAAACGCGTCCACGCAGTAGTCTCCCGCGCTCGCGCTCGTCACCACGACCCCGTCCGCTACAAACGACTCATCTTTCGCTCTCACCCTCTCCTTTAGAACATCGCTCGCTCTCCTGTCTTCGCCATCGTCACAACTTGCGGAAATATTTAACATCAAACTCGTCACCACGCTCAACAAACTTTCCTCGCCTTCAAAATCCGCCGTCCCGGGTAAAAATTTCGCCACCCGCATGCAATGATCCAAAACTGCGTACTGCGGATGCACTGCCGCATCAAAAAACGAATAGGTCAAACTCCTATCTCTATCGTCAATCATCAAAGGAAACTTTCCTCCCATATTATTCACATTCACCGAATTCGCATCGTGCGTCATCCAAGCGTCGCAGACGCCCGCGTTGACGCCGTTCTTCAGCGAAACGAGCGTGGCCACGTGAGCAGTCGCCCCTTCCGTTTCGTACGTCTCGTATAAACTCTTCAAATACGTCGTCAAGGTTGGATAATCCAGTCTCCCGGGCGTGCACCCGGTAAAATACGTCCCGATAATGGTCACGTATTTGTGCTGGTTTTCGTTTTGGCGAAAATCAAAATCTTCGAGCGAAACCGTTGCCTTGGAATCGATTTTGTTCGTCGAACACACCGAGTGCGCGCGAGATAAAACGTCCAGCGGTAAGACATCGTTCTCTTGCCAAAACCCGCCGCCGCCGTACGCGTGGACTGCGTTAAAATAACACGCGCCAATTAAACAAGAAAAGAGCATCAATATCATCGTCATCGTCGTCGTACTTCTTCTGGTGACGTAACGCCTTTAGGGGAACGCGCGAAAACCAAAAGCAGACGCGGTTTTGCGAACGTCGCTAAATCTCTTTTCGTCGATTTCTTTTCGAACGGGTCGTTTCTCTTTCGTCCTCTTTTCTTCTTTTTTGCGTTCGCGCGCGCGCGTTCTCTCTCTCTCTCGCGCTTCGCGTTTAGGATGCCCACAAATTTGTGCCGCATTTGAAGGCTCGAAAATAAGCGGAAAAGAGACAAAGCGCTGATAAACTCGTAAACCGGAAAGAACGCGCGACGCGACCGAGAGAATGCCGGAAAAGAACGAAATTTACGACGACGATAACGCTTCACATCATTTGATGACGCTGTACGAGCTCTCGAAAAAGCACAACGACGTGTTCCGACATCACGTCGTTGCAAAACTGGACTCGAACGCGGCGAAGTGCTTCAGTCTGTGCTCGAAGTGGACGCGAGAAGATGTTTTGCAAACCAAGTTAGTCATCTCCCGAGACTTTAAAGTGAACGATAAAGAGTCCTTAAAGTTAGCGGTGAAACTTGGGATGCCTCTGACGGTGAAAATGTTCAACAAAGCGATCGAACAAGGCGATAGGAACGATGGTGTTGTTGAGATGTTGTTGAGGGAGTGTAAGTGCCAAGTCGATTCGACGTCGGCGTCGCAAGCGGCGCGGTTCGGGAGGATTACGGTTTTAGAGCTCCTGATGGAGGAAAACGAGAAGTTGTTCACGCATAACGCGATGACGAGAGCGGGTAAGTACATTCTGATACTTTTTTGACTTCACTGACGCGTTTCTTTTTGTGTTTACTTTTAGCGTTCGAGGGACACTGGGACGTCGTTCGGTGGTTGAGAGAGAGAGCGTGTCCGTGGAAGAAGAGTTTGATACGGGCGCTGGCGGAGGTGAAAAACGGGAAACATATGGTGCGATATCTCGAAAGGCAGTCGTGTTTGCCGGCGGATGTTTATTCCGACGATGAAGAAGAAACAGTTTGATAGACGGTCGCGGCGACGATGACGTGACTATCGCGTTATATTACTCACTTACAAATCGAGGTATATCATGTACGATATCTATATTCACTTTCTGAACAAATCATTCCTCCTCCTCCTTGTCGTCGTCGTCAGAATCGTCGTCAGTTTCTTGCTCGTTATTGTTCTCTTTTTGTGGTTGATTTGCGTCCATTTCAAGTTCGCTCAGCTGATTCGCGACGCGTTCTGAAACTTTTTCCGACCGAATCCATTTACTTTTTGCGCTTAAATCCAACTTCCACACGTCGTCTAAAACAACCTCAACGTCGCCGACTTCGACGATGCCGCCGTATAACCACAAGTCGTTTCCAACGACGCACACGGACGCGTTGATGCGGCCTCTCGGCTTTGCCGTCGGCTTCGGCGCTTCTTCTCCAGTTCCGGGAGAATACAACAACTCAGAAACGACGCCGCCGACTCGGTACAGTTTCATCGCTTTTCTCACGCGGTGTCCACGGAAAGTGGCTTGAATGCGCACCGCAGCCTTTTCGCGATCCGATAAACGCACGTTGAAGTTTTCATTGCCGTCGAGTTCACCCGCGGCTATTTTTCGCGCTTCTTCCCGCGACTCTTCTTCGGTTTTCACTTTTTCGTTCTTTTCCGCGAAGAGCGTAAGCGGGAACCATTTTTCCGTGTTGTAGTTGAACGTAAACGCGTCTTGGAGAAACTCAGAGACGATGACGTCGCCTTTTTTAATCTCGTGGTCGACGACGCCACCGAACACGATCAATCGCTTCTTCGCGAGGTGCACGACCGAGGACGCGCCGGCGCGCGCGCGTGGCGCGAGTCCGGCTTTTTTCACTTTTTGCCATTTCTTGTTCCCGTAAACGTCCAGTTTCCAACAATCTTCGCGAGTAATCGCTCTTTCCATCGCGCCAAAGTCTTCTAAATCTCGAGGGTCGGTATCCTCGTCCGGCTCTTCGACATGTTTACAATACCCGCCGTAGACGTACAAGTATGTCCTCTCTTCTCCTCCTTCTTCTTTTCTTTCTTCTTTTTCTTCTCCGTCGTTTTCTTCTCCCTTTTCGCCTTTTTTACTACTTTTACTATTCCTCTTCTTACTACCGCTACTATTCGAACCGCCGACGGCACTCACGCAAACGTGACACGCTGACCGCGCACTCGGCGCACTCGACCCTGTTCCTCCTTTTGCTAACACCCGCCACTTTTTCGCATCGAAATCGAACGCGTAACAATCGTTAAAATACCGAATCTCCTCCGCCGCGTCGTAAAATCCGCCAAAGAGGATGAAATCCGACTTGGTCGCCACGCACCGACTCCCCGACCTCGCCGAAGGACCGCCATTCTTCGGTCCACTCTCTAACTGTTCCCACGCGTTCGAATCGCAATCAAACCGCCAAAAATCCGAGTAATGCTTAAACTTCTCCTGGTTCGGCGAGGTAAACTCGCCGCCGAAAACGTAGACGTACCCTTTCGCGTAACACGCGCAGTGGCCGCTCCTCGGCGGCGGCGAGTTTACCGAGTTAATTTTCGTCCACGTCGGCACCCCACAACGCTTCCCACCAGCAGCAGCAGACGACGACGGCGGCACGAACTTATACATATCGTTAAACACGCGCGTTTTCGTCGTCGTCGTTTTGGTCGTCCCCTCTTTCTCGCTCTTCTTTTCCTCGCTCGTACATTCGCCGCCAAAAAGATACGCCGCATTCTTCGCGACACTCGTCGTGAGCGTGCAGCTCGCTCTCCCTGGTTCCGGTCGTCCGCAATTCTCCTCCACTCGTACCTCTTTCTTCTCCTCGTCTTTGAGTTTCAGCGCTCTCAAGATCCTCTCGATGTCGTTCTCTTCGTCCTCCTCTTTCGAACTTCTGCTTTTTTTCTTGTGCACATTCAGTTCGGTTTTCCGTTCCGTTTTCGCCATGCCGGACAGTTTCGATTGAGACACTTTCCCGAGCTTCTTGTCGTGTTTTTTGCGCTTGTCCCGGCCGCCGCCCATTCTTATTCTCTCCTTCTTTTGCTCCTCGAAAAGGAGCAGATCCTTTAGCGCTTTATTATGAAGCGAGTCGCTTCGTTCCATTTTTCCCACAGAGAGAAAGAAGAGAAAAAAAACATTTAGGGTTACATGTAGGGTTTCAATCTCGATAGGATTCTTCTTCCCTTCGGGAAAATCCAAAACGCGCGACAGAAAAAGAAGACGAACGAAGGAGCAGACGAGAAGAACGAGGAATACTATAATGAACCTGGAAGAGTGGTACTTCCAAACACCCGTCGTGACCAGGTGTTACCTGACCATGTCGTTTTTAATTACCGCCGGGTGCGCGTTAGAGGTACGTTTTTAGAAGAGGTTCTTTTATTTTCTCTCTCTCTCTCTCTCTTTGTTCTTAAGCGTCGTCATATCATCTTGGGGGGCATTTTTGGCATCAAATCTATGTTTACTCACCTTCTTTAAACGTTAAAAACAGGTCATATCCCCATTCTCGGTGTACTTCAACTCGAACTTGGTCTTTCGCGAGTACCAACTTTGGCGGTTAATCACAAACTTTTTCTTCTTTGGCGCCTTGGGATTGGATTTCGTCTTCCACATGTTCTTCCTCGCCCGGTATTGCCGAATGCTCGAGGAAGGGACGTTTCGAGGGAAATCGGCGGATTTCTTCTGGATGCTCGCGTTCGGGGCGAGTTTATTAACGATGATCGCACCGTTCGTGAACGTGCAGTTTTTAGGGAGCAGTTTGACGTTTATGATGGTGTACGTGTGGGGGAGGAAGAACGAAAACGTGAACATGTCCTTTCTCGGGTTGTTTTCGTTCACGGCGCCGTATTTGCCGTGGGTGTTGTTGGCGTTTAGCACGTTTTTGGGATCGAGTCCGGTGGTAGATTTGTTGGGGTGCGCTGTTGGGCATCTTTATTTCTTTTTGTGGAGCGTGTATCCGGAGATGACGGGCAGGAGGGTGGTAAAGACGCCGAAAGTGGTGAAGTTTTTGTTTCGGGAAAACGCCGGCAACGGAGGAAGCGACGTGAACATTCGGTTAGCCGGGGGAGGTTTTGGAAGAGAAGACGACGAAGAAGGGGACGAGAGAGGCGTGTTGAGAAGAGCCGGGGTTTTGTTCGGTCAGCAACGAGACGAACCGCGCGCGAGGAGAGAAAACCGGGCGAGCAGTAGCGACTCGGATGAGGACGAAGAGCGGGAGGAGAACGCCGCGGACGACGAGAGCAACGATATTAACAACGAAGGAGAGAACAATAGCTTACGTAGACGCGAAATAGCGGCGGGCGCTGCTGAAAATAGAAGACGAGAGTGGTACGACGAGTAAATATAAAATACTGTAGTATCTTTTTAGGAATGAAAATTGTAAAACATACATTTAACAACAGGTCAAATAGATTCCTCCTACTCGAGAAATTTTCAACCGCTAATATATAAGACTAATAGACCAAAGTTCGCTGCACGAGGCGCATGGCCGCGTTGCTAAGATTTGCATCGACACTCACAACGGTTACTCGAAACCTCACGTTATTCGTCGCATCAGATTCTAAACGGAGCGATAACGGCAACTCGCCGTTCTGCTCGCTGAAGAACCGAGCGCCAAAAACGGCGTTGGCGGGATTGGGATCTAAGCTCTCGTGTATCGTCCACTTGGCGTTTTGCAAGACGTTGCACACGTTCGAAAGACCGGCGCATTGCGCGTTCACGTCGATAACTTTTTGCTTTTGCGCGATTGCGGACATCTGGTGCCACTTGGCAAAGAAATCTTGCGGTTGCGTCTGTTGCGCGACGGAGTAAAATTTCGCCGCGTGAATCGGAAGCTCGATGGGGGGGATGTCTCGACCATCGAAAGCGACGACCAACTTCGGCGTGTTGACAAAAACCCCGTAGCACGCGCACTGCATTTGGCACTGTGCTTGCATTTTAGAACCGATATCTTGCGGTAACGGCGCGAGTTGTGTTTTCACTTCCGGTACGTCGTCCACCGAGAGCGAAAATTGAACATTCTTCTCGGTTTTATTTCCCAGATATAACGCCAAACGACCTCGAGAACCTTGCCATTTACTTTTAATGCCAATTTGAAGTTCGGCGTCTTCGTATAACACGCCCGAATCTTGCGCGAGAAGTTTTCGTACGCACTCCTCGACGTTCACCGTCGGCTCGAGGAACCTCTTTCTTTGTTGTTGTTGCGCCGGAGCGATGCCGAACGGATCGTCAAAGCCGCCGACTAAAGCGGCGAGATCTTGCTGTTGTAAAGGCGGTGATTTATGCTTTTGCTGCGCCGGTGGTAACGCAGCAGCAGCTGCACCACCATTGCCCAGGTTCAGTCCAAACGGATCGTTATTGTTGTTCGTAGTAGCCGTTATTGTTGAAGCGTTTGAAGCGTCTCCTCCGCCGAGCATCAAGCCTCCGAGCAAGTCATCTAAAGCTGCTGAAGTGGATGCGTTGACGGAGGAACCAACACTCGCAGTTGTTGGAGGTAACGATAACGACGTTTTGCCGCCAACCCCTCCACTACTTACCTTCTTCGGCTTCGACGATGGTAATCCCAACAATTCGTCCAAATCAATCGTCCCGCCCGTCGTCGCCGGTTCGTCCTCCCCTTCTTCTTCTTCTTCTTCTTCCGCAATCGCTCCTAAATCTAACACGTTGCTATTGTTTGCGCCACTTCTCTTCTCGACGCTTTTGTATTCAACCGGTGCTCGTTCCGATGCGAAGATAGAATCGTCTTCAGCGTCTGCAGTTTGCACCATCTTCTCGAGCCAAGAATCTCTCTTCGGATACTCCGGCATCGGCTCCAACGCTTTGAACATAGCCGCGTCGCCACTTTTGATGATCCCAAGATACTCCGAACATCTCTGTTGCAACTCTTCGTCCATATCCGACATGCACGATTGAAAACCATCCATGATGAGCTGTTTTGACGCGGCATCGCACCCTTTGCGACAGCATATTTTACACAAACTCGAGGCTAAAATTTGTCGCGTGCGACAATCGTTCGATTGTCGCAAGCCTGAAATGAGTATGGGCACGTATCGATTCACTGAACAGTGCTGCTCGTTCGTAATCAAGTAGCCAAACTCACCGAGCATGTAACCGGCAGATTTCAATAACATATCGTGCGGCGGCGTTTCGCGCACTCGCACGCCTTGCGATTGAGGTGCTTGTTGTTGACGTTGCGTCGCAGACGCTTGGCCGAAAAAGTCAACGACATCGGCACCACCGCCATCAGCAGTACTCGATCCGTTGGTATCCCCGAGAACGTTGTCGTATCCATTCATCCCGTTATTTTCTTTATTCTTTTCCGCGGCTGCTTTTGCACCACCTAGCAATCTCCCCAACGCCAATTTCGCCGCCGGCGCGTGTAAACTCGGATCGTTCGTGACGACTTGGACCAATCGAAACCAAACGTCGTCCGATATCACGTCGTAATCGCCATCCCCGAGTTTATCGATCATTTGCATGGCTACCGAAGCGTACCACAAACGATCGTTTTCGCTAAACCGTTCGGCTAAAATCATGCACTTCAACACCAACTCTTCTTGAATCTCGTAATCGTCGTCGCGGTCCTCCACGTATTGCAACAAGTCGCCGACAATTTCCCTCGCGTTCGTGTGGTCGCACATGGCAAACAACAAACCCAACGATCTCTTTCGAATGCTCACATCTGCGCTTCGTAACGCTTCAACGATGGTTTCTCTCAAAGGCTTTACCGCCTCTAGCGTGTCCGGACTACTCGCTAACCTCACCAACGCGGACAAACCTAAATACCTAACGTTCGGCTCCTTCGTGTTCCTCGCGAACTCACCCAGTTGCGTCGCGCACTGATCCAACAGCTCGTTAGAAAACTCCAAGGACGTCGTCAACGCGATCACTTCAAACAAAACCGCATTCAACGCGTTATTTTTGTTCACGTTGGCAACCTTCTCCGTGCCGGTTAAGATTTTCTTCAAAATCGCCAGCTCCGCGCCCAACGTCTCCGCATCTTCCGGCGTCGGAAACTTCCTCAGCACGCGCATAATCCTAGCTTGTAACCACGGCGCGGGGATCCCGTAATACAAATATTCCGGCAAAACGTCTCGATTCTTCACCACTCTCTCCAACAAACTCACCAACGGCGACACGCAATTCTCGTACCCGCGATAATCCCCCACCGAGACGATCCCATCCAACAACGTCACCACGGCCAAGCAAATCCCCAAATCCTTCTCCTCCAACAAATACGCCATCTTCGCCGAAAATTCCTCCGGATTCAAAATCTCCGGCATCTTCCTAAACAACCTCAACAAACACAGCGCCGCCTTCTTCCTCACCAAAGGCCGAATCGTCGTCGACAACAAAATATTCACCACGTCCCCCGCTAAACTCTCCGCAAACTCCGCCCCGCCCACGTTCGCGATGCACGCCAACGCTAAACACTGAAACGACTCGTTCTTCGAAACCACGTCGTTCCTCACGCTGTTAATCGCCATCCGTAAAAAATCGTTCGACTCGTTCAAAATCACCGACGTGACCATATACCCAACCTGCTTTTCCGCGTATTTCGGTTGACTGATCAACGACACCGCCTCCGCGTGCCCGACGTCGCACTCGTACCCGAGCATGAACACATATAAGAGTTTCAAAATGTATTTCTTTCGGTCGTACGCGTGCAGTTGGTCCATCTTTTTAAACTTTCGGCGGAGTTTCGCCAGTTCTTCCACCACGATCGATTTCTCTTCCTCCTGTGAAGAAGAAGTGCAAAATTGAAAGGGAAGTAAAGATGTGTCAGCGTTCGTAACACGTAAAGAGAGAGAGAGAGAGAAAAAGCTCGAGAGAAAGAGAACGCTCAGCTCTTCGCTTTCGAGTGGTGCTCGTGCTCGCGCAAAGACGCGCTCACGCGAAGAGAAAGAGAAAGAGAAAGAGAAAAGAGAGATCCAAAACGGAATAGAATTATACCTGATTCGCGCAGTTCCGAATCTTCTCCACGAACTTGGTCAAACCTCGCATGCCGCCGAGGAACCCGCCGTTACCGCCACCACCACCGCCGGTGAGTGAAGACGACATTTGCTATTGTTTGTGTGCGTGTTGTTTAATACTACTATGCGTGCGTATATGTTTTGAGGCGTCGAGAGAAGAGAGAGAGAGATTTCGTAAGTATTTAGGGTTTCGGTAGTAAAAGAAACGTCTTTTCGTTTCTCGAGGAAAAAAAAAGATTCAATTTCACTTTTGATCATATCTCTTGTTGTTGTTGTTGTTGTTGTTGTTGTTGCTTTCTATTCGTGAGAAACCTGTTGAGAGAGAAGAGAGATGCTGACGAGATTGCGGAAGAGGAAGGTTGGTCAGAGAGATGTGTGGGATTTGATCGTGAATAACGACGATGTGAGTTTCAAACATATTCTTCCGAGGTTGAATTCGAATGATGTGAAATTCTTGTACGAGGTGAACAGTGAAACGAGAAAGTTGATTAAGAGATCATCTCGCGCAAGGGATTTGAAGAAGAGTTTCGAAGTCCAAGAGATGTCGTCGATATCGACTTTGGAAGTAGCGTGGGAGAACAAATCGTTGTGGCCGAGTAACTGGAGCGAAACAAATTTCTGCTCTCGAGTTGCTTG